>Ga0257146_1000001_pt1 | contig 29478 bp, 36 predicted proteins | sample CO08A_FD_185958 | JGI IMG/M metagenome (GOLD analysis project Ga0257146, IMG submission 185958) | Soil microbial communities from H.J. Andrews Experimental Forest, Oregon, United States - CO-08-A | ecosystem: Environmental > Terrestrial > Soil > Temperate forest > Bulk soil | place: USA: Oregon...
GAGCCAATTCATCCCCCCATTCATGGACTTGGCCACGCTCGCCAGGCACATCTGCGCGGGTGAGGCGACGATCGAGCGATGGGTGAAAGAGGGATTGTTTCCGGGGCCGAGGAGGAAGATCAAAGGCAAAAACCTCTGGCGGTGGAAAGATGTCGAGGACCACCTTGCCGAGGGTGGCAGCACGAGCACACCATTCGCCGATCGGAAGCCGGGAGACATTACCCATGCCACGCGGGCGGCGACGAGCAGACGCTAAGGCCGGCACCTTTAGCGAGGTGATCGACGCCTACCTGACGAGTTCGAAGTTCGACGGCTTGGCCGCATCGACGCGGCTGAGCTACGGCTACCTGCTGCGGATCGCCAAGCGGCCGGACATCTTGGGCGCCGTGCCCGTGGACGTGATCCGGCCCAAGCTGGTGCAGGAATTCCTCGATGGTTTCAGCGACCGACCGGCGCAGCAGAAGAATGCGCAGACCGCAATCAAGGCCGTGGAAAAATGGGCGATCGTGCGGGATCTGCTGCTCTATCCGATCACTACGGGCACCGAGGCGCCGGGCGGCAAGGGTGGCTATATCCCGTGGTCGGACGCGGAAGTCGAGCACGCCGAGCAGAACACCCCGCCGCACATCTCGCGCGTCATCACGCTCACGGCCAACCTCGGCCAGCGCGGCTCCGATCTGGTCAAGATGCGCTGGTCCGACATCGAGGTCTACGAAGGCCGGCCGGGCATGAACGTGCGGCAGAAGAAAACCGGGCTGGTGATCTGGATACCGTTTCCGCAGGAGTTGATTGCCAAGATGGCGGGATGGGAACGCCGGCCGACCTTCATCCTGCTCAAGGAGGACGGCCAGCCGTGGACGAGACAGCAGCTTTCCAGCATCTGGTTTCTGGAACGCAAGACCAACCCGGCGCTCGCCCGCTTCATCTCGGGCGACGAGAAGCGGGTCATCCATGGTCTACGCGGCACCGCCTGCGTGCGGCTGCTGCGCGCCGGCGCGAACACCCGGCAGATCGCCGACATGGTGGGCATGTCCGAGCCGATGGTGAAGCGCTACACCAGGTTTGCAACGCAGCGGCAGAACGCGCTGGCGGCCGTTCACTATCTCGATCGGATGCCCCAGGAACAGCCCGCGAACCTTCACCGCCTAAAACGACCGGAACAAAGCTAGATTGTTCAACGGAATCAGCGTCGTCGAGATGTTGTTCACTCGTGAACGAAGCATTGAAATGATTGAGGAAATCGGAAAAGTACAGATCGAAAAAGCCCCGATTGGCATCGATCGACCTATTTTGGTTGTGATCCAAATATCTTGTTCTGCCCCAGCAGGTATTGCTCCAGGTAGCGAACCCTGTCCTCCAGCCGAGCTGTAGTGTCTACCGCATTCTTATTCGCTGCCTGCAATTCTCCGGTCGTAGGACGGGTTGTTTCGATGATCGACAATTGCCGCCGAAGCGTATCGATCTGTCCGAAAATGCTTGCCTCGAACTGCTTGAATTCCGCCTGGGTGACCTCTGTTGCTTTGATGCCTTTGATGTCTCGATCCATGTCGGCCGCGCGGCGATCAATCTGCGCCTGGATCAGTGCCGCCGTCTTGTCGATTATCTGCCTGTTCTCATAAATCTGGGCGTTCTGGGCAGTGAATTGTGTCTGGAAAATCGTCCACCCGCCGCCAGTGAGCAACGCCATAAATGCGGCTGTTGAGACAACAGTCGCCCAAGAAATGGTTGCTCCATTGGTGGTAGTTTTCATCTCCTCAGCCCATTAGAGTGGGCGCCCGCCGCTAGACGAGCGCCCGTTACGCATACGCCTGCAACTCAGTAATACAGCGCCATGCCGGCGATGTACTGCGTCCCCATGTTCGCACCAGCCCCGAGCGTGGGGTTGTGGCTGGTCAGGTCGATCGAGAACCCACGGCCAGGGAAAATCACCTTGGCATAGGTATCGAGTGCCGCCCCGCTGACGCCTCCGGTACTGTCGATGAGCGGGGTGATCATGCCCACGCCGACCAGCGGCGCAAACCCGACGGCGTGGCCCGAGAACCCTGACACCCAGCCGTTGGCGTCGAACTCCCGCAGGCCGGCCATGAAGTAGGGTTTGGCAGCCGCAGCGGTGAACCCGGCCGGCAGCACTGGCGTCGGCGGTGTCAGGACCGGCATGCTGATCCCGATGTTTGGCAACCAGCCGAACAAGGCCGGGAAGCCTCCGAGCTTGACTACTTGCTCGGCCGACCACTTGGACCGCACGCCGACCGTCCCGAGCAGATCGCCATTGGCGTCGGTAGCAGCGATGCTGCCCGAAATGTTGGCGTAGTTGATGCTGGCCTGAATGGCAAACCAGCTTGTCTCGGTTCCTTTGAGACAGCCGACCGTGCCGCCGATCGAGCCGCCGGCTGCTACCAAGTTGCCGCTCACGAGCGAGGTAGCAAACAGCGCGTTGCCGTTGACATTGCTTTGGGCTACGCCGGCTTCGGCATTGACTCCCCAATAGCAGCCAAATCCCGACGTGGGATAAGCGATTGGCTTGGCCTTGTAGAGCGGTGCGAGATCGGCCGCGAGCGCATGCGCGCCGAGACCGACGAGCAGCCATCCTCCGATGACCGCGGGATAGAACAGCTTCATTTCACAATCCCCCTGGGCAGGATTGCCCAAAGGCCGCATTATGTTTTCTAATGGAGCAAAGTATGTCCCATCAAGAAATGTTCTTGGGTGTGTCTTTCGAGTCACTGATGGCCTTGCCGTTGAGCGGCACCATTTGTTTGATCGTCTCGTCTTTCTCGTGCGAGCCGGACGATGAGCCGAAAAAATAGGTGATGATCCCCGTGAATGCGGCGCCCATCATGCCGGTCAAGGTGTTGAGCACGGCGATCGATGCACCGTCACCCTGCGGCGGCTGATACATCCATCCGACGATGATGCCGAAAAAGCCCAACGTCACCATAATTGCCAGGCAGTTCTGGATCGAGAGGGCCGATCTCATGCTGGCGGCTTTAGCATTGGACCAACCTCTGATAGTTGCGCCCGCCTCGCCCGTTCGATCGCCTCAAGCGCCTGCAATCTCTTGACCAGATCGGCGGCACCCTCTTTAACGCTGTTCCAATCCATGTGCTGCAGGTCGAACGGCGAGCGAGCTCCGGCCAGCGCGGCGGCGAGGTCTTCGATCTTTGCGGCCATGACTAGTCCTCTCGGGTGAAAATGACGGTCGGGTCCAGCTTGGCAATCATCGCGAGAATTGGGGCACAGCCAGGCTGGCTGTCGATCGCAGTGCCTGACCATTTACCGTCTGCAACGTACTTGCCGGGCTTCTGAGCATTCGTGCCGCCCCACACGTAGGGCGATGGCAGGCCACGCTGGTCATAGCCGGCGCCGTTGAAAATCTCGCAGTAGTACAGGATTTTCTCCAGCCGCCAATCGATCACCTTGTCGAGGCCATCGAGATGCAGGGCGTCGATCGCACCTTTCTCGAATGCATTGGGCTCATTGAAAGGTCCACGGCCCTTGGGCACTAGCCGTGTGACACGATTGAGTGGTTCGCCATTGCCGAGGTAGGTGTGGAAGTCGGCATCACTCTCGCGCCGGTGCAGCACCGCGATGTGGGGCCAGGTGACGCCGGTTGCCGCTTCGATCGCCTGATAGCGAGCCTTGTGATTGAGCGCAAACTGCGCAAGCCCCGTGAAATCCCCCAGCCGCGCTGGCTTGATGACCATCGCATCCCAGGCTTTTTTATATTGCGGCCATTTAACAGAATATCTCATGCATTCTCCTGCATCTTGCCGCACTTCCATCTGATCTGCGGATCGTGATAGTGCGCGCGCCAGTGATAGACTTGATGCCGTGCTCCGATGCGGCATCGGTGCATCGAATAGTATTCGCCGCCGACGAATGAGTCGCCGCTCGTCAGCACGAACAGCAGCAGCCACGTCTCCATGCTAGTTTCCAGCCATGATGACCCAGTTGGTCGCGTCGGATTGTAACAGCGCCCACTTGCCAGCAGTGGCGGCGAGAATCGCCGTACCTGCACCACCACCGATCAGCGGCACCACGTTGGATGCATTCGAGATCACGGTCTGGGCAGTGATCGTTTTCACCAGCAGTTGGCGCCCCGCATAGGTCGCGGCGGAAAGCAGCGTCAAGGTAGCACTACTGCCCTTGTTGAAGATGATCGAGGCATCGCTGATCGTCATCGCATAGTCGGCGGTCTGCGTGGTGGGTGACTTGGTCGCCAGCGGACCCTGGATGCGGTTGTAGGATGCGCCGCTGTTGAGCTGTACCGCCTGGTCGCCAGGGAAGTAGGTCAGGTTATCTGTGTTCAACTGAGCGCGCGCACCGTCGGTAAAGATGCCACGCACGCCGGTGGCCGCTCCGGAGAAGTTGATGCCGTCCATCTGCAGCGTGCCGATATCGCAGAGGACAAACGCCTGAGAAAAGTTCGGCGTGCCAGTCAGCGTGATCGTCGTGCCACGATGACGGATGAGACTGTCTGACTGGCACGACCAGTGGCAAGTTCCACCACCCGAAATAGTGTCGCTGCCGTATTCCCACGATACTCCGTTGTTGTGAACGTTTATATGACTGCTTGTGCATGTCCCCCATTCGTTCTTCCCCAGTGTGAGGAAGCCACCATCAATATCGACGCAATCCCCTGAAGCGGTGCTGATCTTTAGCCCGAGTATGTCCCACTGCCATGGCCCGCAGGTGCAGTAAAAACCGCCGCTGGGGGAAAAGTTCACCACAACATTGCTCGGTGTTGTGGTGTCGCCTAGAATGTGGACAGTACCGCCAAATGCCCCGATCAAGTCGCCTAGTGGAAGCAGTCCGTTAATTGTGTAGGTTCCCGGTGCTACGTTGATGGTCACAGAGAAACCGTTAAAATTAAGAGACTTCACATAATCGGTTGCATGCTGGATCGTCTGCCATGCGCCGATTGCACTATTGATTGTCCCAGAATTGGTATCATTGCCGTCGGTCCGAACGTAGAAATTGAGATTTGCAGTCAACCTGGTTGTGGCTAAAAACGGAATGGCCTCTGCTGGCCCAGGTCCAATGCCGAGTCGACCAACAATTGTATTGGGTGGGAGAGTCGGCGGAAATGGAAAGGCGGTCATGGCCGGCAGGATGGCCGCCCGCGGGCCAGCCGCAACGCACCCTTTACTGCCCGGTGCGCTCCAGCCGCTCGATCTGCTCTGGCGTGGCCCGCTCGTAGAAGTGCTGGCGCTGCCGTGGGCTGATCCGGCTGGGGTCTTCGACCCAACGCTTGAGCATAACCTTGTCCCGCTCGGTCATACCGATGGCATCCATGGCCTTTTCGGCCCCGTCCTGATTGCCATTTTTCAGCATCTTGACGATCGCCGGCCGCTCGATGCTCAGCCGTGACTTGTAGCTGTCCTGCTCGGAGTAAATTTCCCCTTTACCCATGCCGCCAGGGGCACCCTGGCGCGTAGTGAAGCCGAAGATTGGCCCAAACGCCTTGACGGCATTCACCTTCTGGTCGCCCTGGTCACGCAGCAGGTCAGCAGCGCCCATGATCTGGTCTTGCGGAAAGTGCCGCCCGACGATGTGGTCGATTGCCGCGATGATATTCTTGATATGGCCGCCGTAGGTGTTCACGTTCAGGTCTCTGATCTTGCGACCAAACCCTTTGTCGTTGGCAAATACCTCAAACGCTCCGCCTACCGTCGGGGACAATTTGCGCCGTATGACATCCATGGGATCGGTCCCTATCCCCAGCCAATCCATCATTTCCTCGGGATATTTGCCTACCGGGTTTTTCGCATAGAGAGCTGTGCCGTCCCTGTCGTAGCCGAAGAAAATACGGTTCTCCTTGCCTGGCTCGTTTGCCGACATCGGGGTCATGCGATCGACCAGCGACAGCGGATGCATCAGCCGGAACGGGTCCATTTTGGTGTTGTTGAATTCGTCTTTCAGCCGTTCCGCATAGCCATGCAACTCCTTGTCGATTGTTGAATCATTGAGTACGACGTTCACGCCGTTCTGGATGAAGGAATTCATAATCTTGGAAATCGCATAGTCGACCGCAATGATACCAATCGCCATCTTCGCCGCATTGCCCATAGCCCGGCGCTTGAGCGTCGTGTCGATAAAGCCGCCAACGCTGCTCTCGCCCATCTCCTTGGATAGCTCCGCGATCGGCATACCCATGTCGCGGGCGATCTGCGCCATCAGCGGCTTGGGCAGGCCGAGTGCCGCCGTCTTGAAGGTCTGCAGGTTGCCGAAGGTGAACGAGCGCGAGAAGAACACCGTATTAAGAAACGCCTTGGCACCCTGCGACATGGCCTCGTTGGGAATCGAGCCAACGATCATGTTGGCAAAGTGCGAGGCAACGCGATCGGCTACAATGCGCTCGGCGCCGAGGTGTACGAGCTTATTGCTCAGATGATCGGCGAGTCCAAACTGCACATCGGCGACACGGTCCCAGAGCAGAGTGTTGTGCCAGAAATCGCCCGCAGCATCGACATCACGCTTGATCTGCGTCATCATCTGTTCGGCCGTCAGGCCCTTTTGCGGTAGGTGGCCGAGCATTTCGCTCAAAAATGAAGAGGTCAACGAACGGCCGGGCTCAAGATTGGGCGCTTCCGCGATCGATGAAATATCCTGATACGAGCCGCGGTTGCCCATCGGGGCAAGACCACGATCTACTAATTCTCCGGCGCGCTGCGGATTGTTTTTGATTTTGTTGCCGGTGAAGTAGAGACGGAAGCCGAGCCATTGCCCCGGCGCGGACGGTGCTACCTTGCCCCACACCACAGCGTTGTGGATGAGCGGCGAGTTCATGATCACCGTCATCGTCTTGCCCTTGAGCGCCATCAGGCCCTGATAGGTCGATAGTGACGACTGCGCCAACGGATGCTTGCTCGCTGGCTCGTCAAGGATCGCGCGTAACGGCCCCTCGAATTCGTTTGCTACATGGATTGGCACTTGATCGAAAACGATATTGCCGTGATCCTTCACCACCGTTATCGCCACACTGCCATCCTCAAGCTCAACCTCCTTGAACCTGGGCTGCCAAGTCTTGAACGCCGGATGGTCGATCGTAAAGCGGCCAGGATCGGGACCACCGACCAGCTCCTCGCCTGCGGACTTGCCTACTTCCTTGATGTGCTCGATCAATTGCCGGCCGGCGATGGCCTTCTGCTGGCGGGCAATCGCCATCGGCAGCACGCGAATGTCGCGCACGAGCTCGGCCTCCTCGCCAAACTTGTACTTGGCCGCTGCCTCGCTCTCCCCCGCGGTCAGATATTTGCGATGTCTCATCTGCGCAGTACGGGTGAAGAAGTTTTTGCCGATGCTGTTGAGCGGTAATGCACCGTCCTCGGCCAAGCCTGCCGCCGTATTGATGAACATGCGCGGCGTCCAGGCCGGCAATCCTTCCTCGCTCTTGACCATGCCTAATTCATACATGTTTAGCCAAGTCTCGCGTGCTTCGGCATGAAGTAGATCAACAACGTCAAGCTCTGCTGGCTTGAGTGTCGCAAGCCCTTGCTTTGCTATAGCTTGCTGCTCTGGGGTAACTCCGAGTTGCTTTGCGACGGATTCCTGATCAGATGCTTCATACATGCGTCTGCGGGTTTCGGGATCAAAACGATCCACAATATCTTTGTCTATGCGCATCCAATCCCAATCCGCACGCCGCATGGCGTTAGCCGTATCCTTAGCCATCGCCATCGAGCGCGGCGATCCGGTTGACATCGGGTCGAGCATGAATTGCAGATTGCGGGTCATCCCAAGCAGTTCACTCGACCCATCCTTGACTATCTGCCGCAGCCGGCCTGGCGGCGTCACAGGTTGCACCGCGGGTGACACCAGCGGCGGCATGTTGCCGGTGGCCGCCGCGCCCAGCGGATGCGGCTTGCCCTCCAGGATGCTCATGATCGCGTCGGTCGAGACCCCGCGCCGCGATAGGGCCACGGTTAGATTTTTTCGATCATCCCCATATCCGGCAGATTCGAGGTTCATCTCCTTCATAATCTCGGTCGGCGTCTTGCCTTCCCTGATCATGCGCGCGATTTGCTCAGCCTGGCTCACCTCAGCACCGAGGCCGCGCAGCGAAATCTCGCCCTCCTCCCGGCCGGACAGGATACGCTCAATCTGCTCCTTGGGCATCTGTGCCGGTAAAGCTGGCTGCGGTACCGGCGGATTTTCCATGAGTCGCTTCAGCCGTGCCATGTCATTCTGAACGATTTCAGCCGCATCGGCACCGCCACCATATCGCTCGGCACTCTTATGGAAAGCATCGCGCAAGAGAGTTTGCGCATCACCGCCTGCTTTGGCCTCTTCGGACATGGCATGCTGAATTTTTGCCAATGTCCAATGATCATGCGGGCCGATCGGCGCGCCTTCACGAGGCAGACCACGCAGTGCATATCCGAGCGCGGTCACTCTATCGCTTCTATCTCCTTCAAAATCGCGCAGCTCGCGCACTAGATCGCGCCAAGCTTGCGGGTCGCTATATTCCGGCCATCCTTGGCCATCCAAATATGCTTGATCCTGTTCTGTCAGGTTTGCCTTTTCTTCCAATTCAGCAATTTGGCGATCAAATTCTCTGGCTTCTTTGTCCTTATAGCCGCTATCCCAAGCGCGATCCGATTGACGATGGAGCTTGCGCCATTTGTCGGCAGTTTCTTTGTCTCCCAAAATATTGTTCTCAATTGTTTCCTGATTTTCCTTCAGTTTGCCGGCAATTTCTTGTGCCTTGTCCGCAGTAAGCTCACCCGAGCGCGCAAGTTCAAACGGGTTCTGTGGAGCATACATATCTCCGCGCGGCTTTGGCGGCGCCGCGGCAGCCGGCGTCGTCAGGTCATGCCGCAGGAACGCATCATTGCGCGCATCGTTCACGGCCTCGGCGGGATGGATGCCGTCCTGCTCCCATAGCCGGCGCAGGTTGTGCTCGACAATCGGATCAGCGCCGCGCGCTTCTTTATATGGTTTCCCATTTTCATCGAAAATCTGATGAGCCATTAGATCAGAGGAACCTTCAGCCTCCATGGCTCGACTACCAATCTGATCTTGCTTCTCCGCAATTTGCTTAGCCTCTTTGCGATCAACATATCTCCCGGTTGACGTGACAAACCCCTCCGAATCACGCAAAGACCCTATCTCATATCCTGCATCTTTTGCTTTAGCAGACGCTAATCCATGATTGATGTCGCTAAAAATAGAACCATCCTTGGTCTGAACCGCGGCTGCAGCAATTCTTTCAGGCGTCAATATCTCCGCACTGGTCTTAAAATCCGCATCCCGTGGCAGCTCACCGATCATCTGATCGTGGGATGCCTCAGCTTCCGGCGCGCGCACGGTGCGGCCGAATTTGGTGCCGGTGCCCAAAGTGAGCAAAGCAGTCTCCATTCCCGGCGCGACGTTGGCCTCGGTGACCTGGCCAGTCTTCTGGATTTCGCCGGCCGCCTTGATTGCCCGCTCAGGCAATGTCTTGAGGGATTCAATCATCCCACCGAGGACTTGCCCAAATGATGCTGCACCGCCCATCGATGCTGCCCTGGCCTCCGGACTGGCGGGCCTGGTCGGATAGCGCTTCTGTATCCTACCTGCTGCCTCCTCCCATGGATCAGTCATAAACAACGGGCCGGGCCGGCCAAGCGGATCATGTGTGGGGTCGAGCCCCTGCTCCTCTGCAATCCGGCCGGCGATCAAGCGATCCATGAATGACCGGGGTACTGATGGTGTATCGGGCTCGGTTTGCTGGTCAGATTGCCAGGATGGCGCCTGCGACTTGCTGGTGAACGGCACCCATTTGTCCGGCGTCGCCGGCTTGTCGGCAAATGGCACAGCCGACTTGCTGGTGAACGGCACCCATTCATCCTTCGGCGCGGCCGGTCCACCAATCGGAACCCATTCATCTAATTCTGGCGGCATTATTTGATCATCCGATAGATCAAGCCCGGCGGAATAACGACTTCATTCTTTTTGAGTTGGGAGAACAAGACGCCGCCGCCTGTTTTGATCGCGGGACGGCTGAAAACCCATCGCTTTTCACCGGACTCGATATAGGCAGGAGGCCCATGTGTGACATTCCCGGACCACTGCTCATTCGCCGCCCAACTATCAATTTTGAATTTTGTTGCCATTTTATTTCACCTTCTTTCCCCTGGCATCATAGAGTTGCCCATCCGGCCCGCGCCACTGCCGAAGACCCTCGTTAAAACTCCATCCGGCATCCCTTGGAGGAGCAAAGGCTGGCGTCGGCGACATCTGCGGCTCCCCCTGGGGTCGGGTCTCGCCCACCTTGCCCGCAGCCAAATTCTTATCGTACTCCTGCGCCTGCTTCATGGTGACGCGATAGCGAGCGATGTTTTGCGGGGTACCCCAGAAGTAAGGATTGCCTTCCCGCGAATCATAAACAAGGTTCGGATTCTTGCTATCCTTGCGCGCGGCTTCTTCCTGTTGGCGAGCGCCATCTAGAAACTGCTTCATACGCACTGAGCCGAGCACAGAATGCTGGCCCTGCTTGAAGTTGTAATCACCATCGATCAGACGAGCATACACCTTGTTGAATTCTGCACGGTCCTGCGACAACGCAAGACCTTCCGGCGTCTTGCGATCAGCAATCTCTTTCCGCAACATCATGAAGTCGCGGTCATTGATGGCGTCTTCTGGCTTGGCAGGATTAGTGCGTGCAGTCCAGACCCGTCCCAAAAAGTCCTTTTCATCTAGGTCTTTCCTTGCATCAGGCGGCAATTCGCCCAGAAATTTGGTCGTATTGGCAGCAGAAATATCGTTCGTGGCTTCAGGCTTTAGCTTTGCATCGATATAGTTAAGCAGATTTTTTCTATCATTTTTGGTCAGGGACGGATCATTCAATACTTTCTGTGCCAGCGGATCATTCGCGAGCCTTGGACTTTTCGATGCGGCCTCGATCACATACTGATCAGTTGCCTCGCTGCTAATTTCGACTTTTTCCTGCTTTTCGCGCCGCTGCTGATGTTCGGCGTCGGCATTGCGCGCCCTGATCTGCTGCCGTGCATTATTGGCCAGCACAATGGCCTCGTGCCCATTGATGTACTTGGGATATTTTGCGATCCACTCCTGAGCGGTCGCCTCCGGGTCGGCCGACTTCTGGATTGCCCCGATCGCGCCGGCCTTGACGATCTGCTCGCGGCTTCGCTCCAGCACCTCGGTCTGTACTTTTGCACCTGCGACGCCACTGATGGGCGACGTGGAGACCAGCCCGCTGACCGCATGTTCCGATGCTTCCAACAATGTAGGAACGGCTGCCGGAGTGCGGAGCGCGGTGTTGGAACTCTCGTTGGTGAACGTATTGATCGCATTATGAATGCCTATACCGGCCGCATGCGACACATCCGCAGACGATTCAACAAACATGTGGTTTCTGGTCTGGCCGACGAAATGCTGAGCCCATTCTTGGCTCTTTTCCGTCATGAAGCCTTTCTGGAAATTATCCAGCGCAGGCGCTAATGTTTTTTCACGCCATTCATTGATTGCAATCTCGACCTTTGCGCCATAGGCGGGATCGTTTAGATCGATCTTCTTAATGGCTTCGTCTTTGCTTTTCCCGAGAGTGTCAAACAATTCTGCGCCGTGGGCGAGCCCGGCTGCAATCTGTTGATGATCGATGTATTTGACTGCCACCGCGCCGGCTGCACTGATCGCCGAGCCGTAGCGCTGCCCGGTGCCCTCCTGCGCCGCTGCGGCCTGACTGTAATCCGCTTCCAGACGCCGTGCTGCGCCGGCAACCGCAGAGATCCCGGTCTCGGTCGGACGTAGGCCAAGTCCCTCGGGCGCGTCATACTGTGTAATCTTGGGCATCTACTTGCTTCCAAAATATCCGGCAGCGCCGCCGATGACGCCGCCAGCAACAGCGCCCCATGGTCCGAGCATCGCGCCTGCGGATGCACCTGCGGCGGCACCCTTTAGCCCAGCCGAGATGCCCGCGCCCTGTGCGGCCTTGTCCTCCGCTTCAGCCGCCATGCGCGCCGATTGCGCCATCAGGCCGTAGCTTTGCGCCTGCTCGCGATAGCCGGCCTCCTCGATCAAACCCTGCTGGCCGAGCACCTGCTTGGTGAGCGCACCTTGTGAAGCACTATCGCGCAACAGATCGAGCGCCGAGCCGCCGGCGCCAAAGCCCGAGGCCGCAACGTCGGCTGCCTGCTGCCCGAGCGCACCCTCAACGGTGCGCTGCTGCTGATAGGTCTTGATCGCGGTCGAAGTCTTGGTGAACTGCTCGTTCTGCAGTGAGAGTTGTTGTGCCAGATCATATTCTTGGGCCTGGATGCGATTGCCGGCGCCTTTGGTGCGATAGGCAGACGCCGCGAAGATATCGGCAACCGCACCGCCGGCATTGCTGAATGTGCTGGCGGAAAGACCGAGACCGCCGGTACTGCCGAAACCGCCGCTACCAAAACTTGGCATGCTGGCAGAATAACTTTCCAGTGCCATGGCTCATATATCCTGTGTGTGCAAGAATTCAGCAACCGTGGCGATCGTCGCCGGCAGCGGCCGGCTCACCCGCCAGCACATGGCGCCGTTGAAGGTGTTGTCATCCTGCAGATCAGCGCGATAGATGCCGGAGAATGTCTGCCCTGGCCCCATTGCCACGCCGCTGCCTTGCGGATTGAACTTTACCAGATCGAGCTTATCGAACCGGGTGCCGACGTTGAGCCCGGCAGTCTGATCCACCATGAAGGCATATTGCTGCTGCCGCCGCAGCTTGCCGAATGCCGGCCCGTTGCGTGCTCCCGACTCCGGCGGCAAATTCGGTCGCGTGATCTGGCCATCACTGTCATAGGTGAAGCCGACCACGACTTGCCCGGCCGCGACTGCTGCCTCTGCAAATGTCTGTGTGAACAAGCCACCGCCTGATCCCGCGGCCACACCGTCCCCATAGGGCACGTCGATCGATCCGTTTGTCACCAGAAAATCGGAGCCAAGCACGCCCCGCTCGCCCATCGCGCAGTCGAGGCCGGCCGCGAAAACCGATACCATCTCGCCGTTGAGATGCCACAGACCGTTGAACCTACGACCACCGTATGGGGTAACACCGTATGGCGAAATAGGAGGTGTGAAATTTACTATCCAGCGTGCAATGCCGACGCTCAGGCGGAACTCGTCGATCCAGCCGAACCAAGTAAATCCTAGCTGCTCGCCGCGCCGGCCAACCCCAAACAAGTTGCCGCTGTTGTTCACGGCCCCGGTAAAACCGAGGTCGCCGCCCTCCTGGATACCGTCGACAAACATCTTCAGGACGTTGCCGGTCCGCACAAACGCCAGATGGTGCCAGCCTGTATTTGTCACGTTGGTGATAGTCGTGGTACCCGCAATCGCAAACTCGCTGCCGCCCTGAGCAACAGCACAGACCATCTTGTCGCCGCTCGACCGCTCCATCTTGAAGCTCTGGGAAGCATTAGTGCCGGCGGCGTCGATTTGACCGGCGATCTGGCTGAAGATGCCGCTAGCCGCAGTGCAATTGAACCAGCAGTCGATGGTGAAGTCGGTCGAACCCAGCGCGAAGTCCGCGTGGGCCGGCGTCGTTATGCAATCGGCAGTGCCGTCAAACAAACCAGATGCACCGCCAAATTTAGACTGCGCGGTGTCGATTTGCGCATTGCCGACGGCGGTCCACGTATGGGCCGAGCCGCCGGTATTGCTGTCGATGAACCCGGCCGAGGTATCGGCACCATCCATGTGCAGCAGTATTTTGGTAAATCCATCATTGCCGACGATGGTAGCAGAAAAATTAGTGCTTGAGGTCGGCGTCACCGCATTGTCGAGGAACCATGCATCACCAAGCGCATCAGTCTCGACAAAAACATTGGTCAGCATCTCAACATGGCGAATATTGCTGTCATTGGTGGTCACCATAAAAAGCGCGTCAAGTGTGCCATCGCGGCTGCCTCCGATAGTGATGCTTTCGACCGAGCGCCCGGAGCCCAGATCATGACGGTGCCAACCGGCATAATCCGGCGGGTTGGACGAGACCAGCGTGCGGCGGCCATAGGTGCAGCCAGCAAGCGTGCCATCAGCCATACGTGCCCAGATGATCGGGATCAGCTCCTGCTGATAGCCCACCTCGGCCATGCCGGTCTCGACCAGGTGCTTGGCGGTGAAAGCCAGATCGGCGGCGCTGAACTTGCCGCTATAGACATCGGGGAAATATTCCAAGAGCTCACGCCGGAATGCCTGCACGATGACAGTCGTCAAGTTTGTTTTCGCCGGCAAGACGTTGGCACAATTGTACTTGGTGACACGGTGCGCCTGCGTCGTGGTCGGCGTCAGCGGTATATTGGTTTGTGTTGCGCGCACCAGCCACTCGCCGGATTGTGTGCCGCATACGATGCCGTTGTCGTCCGGCTCCATCCAGAAAATCGGGTTCACGTCCGGCGCATTGAACGTATAGGAAATGCCGGCATTGCCCGGCACTGACCCATCAGCATTGGTCGGCGCGAAGTTGAACGGCTCGTTTGAGCGCGAGGAATCGATGCGGTTGGCGACCACGCCGGACAACCACAGCCGTCCCTCATGATAGGTGCCACAGGTTGGCCAGCCGGTATTGTCGCTGTAGAGCCCGACCCGCCAAGTACGAATCGCCGTGGTGTAGAGCAACGCATCGCCGAGGATTTGCAGGCTGACACCTGCTGCCGATCCAGTGCCGGCTGGGTTGATCAGCGATAGCTCGGCAATGGCATTTGTCAGAGTGAAGGAAGAGGCGCCGGCACCGCCGCCTATTTGCGACGTGGTGATTTGCTCGACCCAGACAAACTTCCAGGCCGTCACTTGATCGGTCGAAATCAAGGTGATCGGCGCGGTCGTGTTGGCAATAGGTGTACTAGTGGCTAACAACGTGCCGTCTGATGCATCGGCCGGCGCCGAAGCCTTGCCTCGCAGATTGAGGACAATCGTTGTGACGAGCGGAATAATCAAAACGCCATGGGTGATAGCAGCATAAGAACCGAAAGCCAGGCCGTTGTCGCTCGATGGATAGACGATGGCTTGAGTAATTTTCTGGTCGGTTGCCGCGGTATAGTTTTTGCCGACATAGGATGAAAGATTGAGCGGTTGGAATGGCGGCGTCACGCCGCCGCTGATATTTTTCTCGGCACTTGCCGCTGCAAGCTGGTTCAGGTTGCCGTCGAATGCCGCAGCCAAGCCGCCGCCGGTATTCATATCGCCGATGTTCACTGATCCAGCCAGCCCCCGGTCAATGATGTTTGTCAACGCCGTGATCTTGCCCCAGGTCCAGCGCGCGCCATTGGGATAGATCGCCCATTTGGTCAAGTCCGCACCAGGGATATTGCCGGTATTGCCGGCCGTAAGTGAAATCCAATAGACTGCCCCATCCGAGCGCGTGCCGGTGCCGCCATAGGCCACAACCGCGTCCTTGGCGTAAGCTGTGGCCACGGCCCACAACGCCGGCTCGGAATAGAGCCGCACCATGCGGCCGACATCGGCGCCGGTGAAGCCATTTGGCCCGATCGCATCGCCCGCGCTGACTGCTACCCAATTTGCCGAGGGCGGTGCCGAGGCAAGATTCGCATCGACCAGCGACTTGTAGTTGACGCCGGCCGAGGAAACATAATCGCCGATCGCGTAGGCGCGGGCCGCGTCATAAGCTGGGAACGACAGCGCAAGCGTGATGATACCGATCAGCGCCGATGGCGTTGCCAATGTGCCGCCGGCCACTGGATCGAGATATGGGCCATCCTTGAAGTTGGCCGCAGCAAAGGTGAAGGTGGCAAAAGCAACGGAGATGGCGGGATTTGGTAATGAGGCGACTTGCAGCACATACGGCTTAATCGCGCCATGCAGCAGGAACGCGCCGGGCTGAGTCGTTCCTCCGACAATAGGAATATCAGCTTGGATGCTTCGTAGCGTCTGCCACATGGTTCCGGTATAGGGAGTGGCAAATTCAAGGACGCGCGCCACCGCGGGATTGCCGGCAGTGAACGTCCCTAGCGTTGCTCCATCGATAGCAAGACCAGTGATGGCATCTACAATGGTGAACTTATTGGCCGCCGTCACCGTAATCGAGAACTGCCGATTTTGCAGTAACGGCATGACCGTATCGAATGCAAAAAAATACACTTGGTTGCCAGTCGCAAAAGTATGATTGATGAGCGTCGTAATCTCGGCCGGATTAGCGGCCGAAACCGCCGAGATGAGCCTTTGATCGTTGGTTGCTACCAGGTTTGTCCCAGCACGAAAGCGCAGGAAACCGGCGGTAAATTCCATCGTGTAGGGCGCTGCTTGCTTGAAATCGAATGCGATGACGCGGCCCGGCACGCCGCCGCGGGTGTGACCGAGGTGCATGGTGCCCGGCCGGCGCGTCCAGGCGCCCTGCTCGAACGGCATCGCGTTGCGGCAGACCTGCATCGCCGTGCGATAGTCGGGCCGATCCATGCGGCCCTGCACGGTCTTACTCCATTCCCCGCCAAGGAAACTGTGCTGTGTGAAAGAGGCAGCCGGCATTTATCCCCCGATGTCATGCACGGCAAGTCACGAAGTCATCTGCTGGACTTTCCTCGGGTCCGGCCTCGATGCCATCGACAATGCGCGCCTCGCCCATGAATTTCTTGTAGATATCGGCAATGACCTTGAGCTTGTCGACCGATTGAGTCAGCGGCTCGCACACCTCAAGCGCCAGGCGAGCACCAAGGCCCTCGCAAAACATTGCATCCATCAGCCGCACATCGTAGACATCGGCGACAAAGCGAAACAAAATGGCGTTGACCTGGGCCGAGACGATCAGGCCGTTCTCGATCAGCCAGTCCGAATAGTCCAGGTTCCACGAGGCGCCGAGCCACGGGCTCGATCCGGCCTTGGGATCTGGCGAAGTCACGCGCAAATAGCCTGCCGGCAGCATAAAGACATTGCGCGAGGTTGATTGTGTCGATGGCCCGGCATTGACCGGATAGACGATGTTAGGCGGCACCACCGTCACCCCAAAGGGGAACTCCGTCCCGCCGATCTGCAGCCATTTGATCGAGCCGGTGCCGCCAACGAAGGTCGTCGTCCACTGCGTGGGATGGGTGCTGGGTTGCTGATTGAGATTGAGGTCGACCAAGCTCATGTAGGCAATGGCCGAGAACGTCACGACCTGATTCTTGGCATAGGTCACGGTTGCGGACCATGCGGTCGCGGTCGCCGGATTGTCGGCATTGGCGTTCTGCAGCGAGAGAAAGACGCGATTGGTGCCATCGCCAACGGCGGTGTAGACGAGCTCGCCGGAAAAATACGATGCGGTGCTGTCGTAGATGGCGACTGACATTGGACCAAAATACTGCTGCCAGGCAGGAGTTGATCCAGGCTCGTTGTTGGCATTGTTCGGGATGACCGATTGCCAAATAACGCCGGCACTATCGGCCACGATCGAGTTGACGAAATAGGTTGGGGCCGCCGACCACAGCGCCGGGCTCAACAGCATGGTGGTGGTGTCGACCGGGCGCAGGATCGCCCGCCGGATGGCAAAATTCCAGGCTTTGCGGCGCAGCTCGGCCTGTCTCACCTTGTCATAGAGCCGGCCGACAAGGCGCGCTTTTTTACTGTCCTCGTTGAAGCCGAGCGTTTCATCGATCGGGTCCTGACCACAATGATCAAGCGCTCGGTTGGCAATGTCGACGGCGTTCTGGAACATGGGCAGGGAACTTGCCCCGCCGGCCGGTCACCGCAACGCACCCTTACCAGGACTTCAACTGGCCGAAGGTGGCGAAAAATGGCATGTCATGATGCGGTGCCTCCGGGGGTGGTTGCACCTGCACCGTGTTGAACGGCACGAAGGTGTAGCCAACCGTAAACGTCGTGTACGGGATCGGCACTGCCCGTGAGAGTGGCGACAGATATGCGATCGAGTTGACCGTGTTGAAGATTTGCTGGACGGTGTTGAACGGAACAAAAGTGATGCCCTGCCGCACCGGCGGCTGGTTGGCCGGCCGGGACAACGGCTGCTGGTAATTGCCCCAGTAGACCGTATTAAACTGGGTATCGAGGAACGTATAGCTGACACCGCCTTGCCAGACTGGCGGCCGATCGGCCGGTCGGGACAACGGCTGCTGATAGTTGCCCCAATAGACCGTATTCTGGGTGAACTGGGTGTCGAGGAACGTGTAGCTCAGGCCGCCCTGCCAAACTGGCGGCCTGGCTGCAGCCTGCGATAGTCCTTGCCACCAGCCATAATTGGCCGCGACGACGATCTGGGCGGTGTCGAACGGCACAAATGTGCTGCCGATCGCCGCTCGTGGAATCGGCACCGCAATCGACAACGGCTGCTGATACAGCGAGTAATCGATGGTGTTGAAGATGATCTGTGCCGTATTGAACGGCACAAAGGTAAAGCCGGCCCATACTGGCGGACGAGGCGCGGCCCGCGAGAGCGGCTGCTGATAGTTGCCCCAATAGACCGTGTTCTGGGTGAACTGGGTATCGAGGAAGGTGTAGCTCGGGCCGCCCTGCCAGACCGGAGGCCGCGGAGCAGGACGACTTAGCGGCTGCTGATAAGTCGAGTAGTCAGCCGAATTTTGTGTGAACGCCGTGTCGCGGAAGGTGTAGCTCGGGCCGCCCGGCTGCACTGGCCGCCGGTCCACCGCCTTTGACAGCGGCTGTTGCCATCCGACGCTGGCAACTGCCGGCGCCGGCGGCACCCAAGTCAGGCCCGACGCCGCGATCATCCCTAGCGAGAGCGCCACCCTGACGGCGGGAGCGGAATAGCTGGTGAGGGCTCCGTAGACCTGCGTAACCGCCACCACAGGCGGCGGCAACGGAATCGTCAGAGCCTTGTAGTAAACGCGCGGGCCTTGAATCCGCGCGATTTGTTGCACAGGTATTCCGGCAAGCTTTATCTGCGGGGCGCCAACGTCAGGCACCGCCCGTGAATTATCGACAAATATCCCTATGCCGAATTTCTGACTTCCAAGAGCCTTCGGAACACCCTTCGGGTTTGGCATCTGAAAATCAGTTCAGCGAGCGCCAGGTGTGGAACTTGGGAATGACGGATGGCGCAACGCTGAACGTGACACCGATCCACAATGCCTGTGCGATCGTGGTATCGACAGCAACCGCTGCGCCAACGGTTCCAGCAACAACCGCAGTTTCGCTGGCTGCCGTTGCAACTGCACCGTTGGATTGCCAACTGCCGTATCCAAGTGCGGTCGAATTGGTGCCGGCGCCGCCAATCGTTCTGAACGTCAGATAATAACGGAACAGAAACGGCGCGGTCGTGATGCTAGGCACATAATTCTGGGTTGGCGAAACGCCGAGCGAAACACCGCCGATGACAGTGCCAAATCGTGGCGTGAGAATAAGAGTTCCAGCAGCACCAGTCGTCACTGTGCCACCAACAATTAGTTCGTAGACCTTCCCAACCTTCGGCTCGAAAGCCGGAATAGGCGTGAAGATGGTCGGAATTAGAACCGTCTCAGTGGTCGCGGTGATGGTTGCATGGTCGGCGCCGATCGGTTCGCCGAGCACATCGCCAAAGTACTGTCTGCTCATTTTGTGCCCTCAATATTCCACCATAACCGGCGGGTCTGGTTGAGCCACAACAACACTGATGACCACGAAAATATCAGGCGGCACATCATCCGGCACCTCGCCGAGCGCCAATACACCGAGTGCCTCGAAGATCATGACTGCAACTCTACATTGCCGTTACTTTTCATGGCCGCGTCAGGGTCCACAGTCGGAATTCCGGCTGTGCTTGCAGCCTTTGAAATATCAGCGATCAGCACAGCAACCTCTGCATAAGGTTGCCGTGACAGGTAACCGACGATCCGGTTGGCAAGCTCAAGTGACAGTGTAATGCTATTCATGGCGTCACCGGTGTGTTGTCGATGTCGAACTGTCGCTCGGTGTCCGACATTTTGTTGAGCAACTGAAGTATCTGTTGGCCGCTTGCCGTGACACCGCCAGCGGTGTAGCTCTTGGCCGCGATCTGCGACGAGGCGCGTTCAACAACCGGCACCGCTGTACGATCCCGGCTCACGACCTTGCCAGTCGTGGTATCCTTTGCCCGCAGTTCACGATGGCAGCGGATCTGCACCACATCTGTCTCGTCGACGAAGAATTCAATGCGCCAAGTTCGATCGACGATGTTCTGCGTTGTGGTGGTGTTGCCCTGGTCGATTGCCATTTTGATGTCCTATGCGGATGTGATGGCGGCCCAGGTCGTGCTGCCCGTTGTGTTGCTGTACAGTCGCAAGCTTGCACCAGCATTGTCGGTGCGGATGTAGATCGAACCCGATGCCGCCGAGACCGTCGGCGCGCCAGAGCCATAGTAGATGCCGAAACCGGCCGTGGTACCGAACAACAGGCGGGCCGAAGTTGATCCGCCTGCTGGCGTTGCTATGTCCGACCGGATGGTGATGTCGCCACCGCCATCGAGGCGCATTCGCTCGGTACCATTCGAGCCAAGTTGTACTGGGTGATTTGTACCTGAACCAAAGCGAACTGCACCAAAGGTTTCTGATGCGAAGAATTCTCCTTGAATAGTCGCAGATGTGTCGCTGGCAAAATGCACGAAACAATTGGTACCATCGCCAAAGATATCAAAAGGTGCGTTCGTAGATTGGGCTTGATTAATGCCCACATTGCCAGTACTGGCGATGCGCATATGCTCGGTCGCCGCCGCGCCTGCTGCCATCGTCTTGAAAACGAGGTCAAAATCCTCCGACGTACTAGTGACATCAGTTGCCACCGCCTCAATCGTAGCGCCTATCTCTAGGTTGCCTGCCGTCGTCTCGACCTCAAATTCCAGGCTCGCGCCGATGCCGTTTGCTGGTGTGCCGGTGCTGCTGGAAGACAACCGCATTATTGGCGTGACGGTGTTTGTCGCCGCGCTGTCTATGCTAATCTGAGTCTTCCCCGCAATATTCAGCGCCCCACCAATCCCCACTCCGCCCGCCACAATCAGCGCACCAGTTGTCGAGGAGGTCGAGACGGTGGTGTCCGTGAAAGCATTGGCCTCGCGCAGATTGGCAATATCTTCCTTCGTCGCCGAGATGTAGACCTGGGCCGATCCAGACAAGCTGATCGCTGCATCAGCGTTGGTCGATTTACTCACTGTGCGGGTGAGCGTCGTACCGGCTGACGTGTAAGTGCCAGTGCCAACCTCGCTGTTGGCGCCATCACGAATACCATAGGAGACAATCTGCCCGTCGGTCACGCCCGCCAGCGCAAACGTAAGGAAGCCCGACACCGCCCCGCCAAGCGTGATGGTGCCGGTGCCGATCGTCGGCGTCGTCATGCGGGCAAGATTGTAGAGCTTAGCCATCAGACCGGATCTCTATTGCGCTTGGCTGCCTGATAGAGCTCCATCGCCCGGATTTGTGCCTCCAGCTTTTTCTCGAACGGCGTACAGCCCTTGCCAGCGCAGGTTGGGCAGATCATCTGATAGCATTGCGGGCAGCGCGTGAGGTCCCGCCGGCTCGTCATGTCCACCCAGTGAACATGCACAACCCGATTGCAGTGATAGCAGGTATATGTATCGGTCTCGTTGACCCCGATCGGCCCGGTTAGAGTGGCATAGCCGCTGGCGCCGCGAATCATTGCCACGCCTCCAGCTCAATCAACAACTGACCTGCATCCTGTATCCATTTGCTGTGGCGAGTGCAGACCGTGCAGGATAGGCGGGCCGCGCCGTCCGCGGGATTGCACTCAACGAGTCGCCAGTAATTGTGCAGACTCTCGCCGGTCTTCTCGTCACGATGCGGGCCAAACGGCCATAGTGGTGGATTGTCCAGACGATCGACGTAGTAATCGCCGGGACCCATCTCGCTGCGCTTCTGCACCTTGCAAGGTGCCCCGCAGACCTTGCACGGCGCCAGTTGCATGAGCGATTACTCAAGCCATTTTAGTTCGGTGATGCAAGTCGAGGCGTAGGTGGAACTCGCCGCCCGCACACCATAGCCGGCCTCGTCGGTCGCCGGGATGATGATATCACCGGGTCCGCCCGGATTGACCACCCAGCGATAGGATGCGCGCTGGTTTGCCGCCAAGCCCCAGCGTGAACTGTTCGCCGTTACCGTCGGTGCGGCCGTGAAATTGGCGTCCGCCGTGATACGTCCGGGGATGTCGGCCTGGTCGAGTGCCACTGGCACCATGCCAGCACCGGAGGCGGTGCCCGCCGCCGTCACCGCCGACAGATCCCATATAATGGCGCAATCGGTGGCATTTGGCAGCCCATTGGCGCCGACGCTGATCTCGTAGATGCGGGCGCGGCTCACGCCGAGCGTGGTGGTCTCTGCCGTGATCGCCAGCAGGCAACCCGTGGCGGCGCCAAGCGTGGTGCTGATGTTGGATAGCGCGCCAGCCGACGCAAAGCCGGGGCCGTTATTGACGGTGTAGAGAGCCATTTCAGTCTCCTTATGCGGCGGCGGCTCGGATTATCCGATCAGTTTTCTCATCTTGCCCTGGAGTTCTTCCAGCGCGGCCTTCTGGGATTGCACATCAACTTTGGTCTTCTCCAGCTCGGCCTGCGCCGCCGCGATATCCTTCAAGGTACGATCTAGCGCCGCTCTCTCATCAACGATATTTTCCAGTGCCGCTATCAGATCGGTCATCACAGCCTTTGGCGTATCCTGCACAGCCCTAAGCACCGCCAGCAAATTCGCCGCGTTGTCGGCGGCCGCTACGCTTGTCGCTCCCAGGGTTCCAAACGACATTTTTGCCCTATGTGCTCAAGATCGCAGCGACTTTGAATCCGGCCCCGAGCGGGACGGCGTGATATTCGGTCTGTCCCGCGGCCATCCGCGTCGTCATGCCCGCGCCGATCGCCACCGCGGTCGGATTGAGGCCAAACTCGATGCAACAGACCGTGTCGGTATGCAGCCGTACGAACCGGGTCTTAGCGTTGAACGCACTTGATTGCGTGGTAGCGCCGGCATTGGCAACGCCTTGTGACGCCAGCGGCGGCTGCATCGGCATCTGCCCGGTACGGCCGGCTGGGCCAATCTGCATCTCGGCAAATTCTGTTACGTCAAGAAATGCCATTCGTCCTCACGTCAGGATCGAGCCCCAAGGGCCGCCCATAAGGCTTACTGTGCATTCATCGACAACATTGGGTGAGATGCCGGCCGTGGTGGCCGCGGATTGCACGGCGACGAGAAAAGCAACATCGGCCGCCACGATCGCCGCCTGATAAGCCGTCAGGTTGGCGAACACGCCGGCATAGGTCACGCCGGCGGCTCGATAGGCTTCCTGCTTGAGGCCGGCAGCCGTATTGACCGCGACGATGAATGCCTGCTCTTTCGCGGTCGCCATCAGACGCCTCCAGTTCCGAGCGCGCGCAACAGCGACTGGAATGGCTCGATGCCGGACCCGCCATTGTTGGCGTTGCACGAAACGATGCAGGCCCGTGCCCAGGCAATCTCGGCAGTGTTATACACGGCCTGGCCGGCCGCACTCTGCGCCACGCCGGCGACCGAGCTCTGCCGCACGCTTTCAGCAGCCGAGAGCGCGGCGTCATGTATGGTCAAACCAGTCTTGATCTTTCCGCCCATTGGCCTTTCCTATCGTCGCTTGCGGCTGCGGCTGCGGCTGTGGTGATCGTCACCATCCTCGGCATCCACCTCGGCCTCGGTCTCGTCCTCGGCCGGGATAGCGCTGAGCTCCTCGGCCTCGGCCTGCGCATTGGCGGCGGCATAGTCCGCGGTCAGATCGCGATTGAACTGCTCAAGCGCCTTGGCGGCCGGGGACTCATGCTGGGCACCCAACGCCTCCATGTGCAGCCGCTGTAGTTTGCGTTGGGCGGCATCGGGCGGGATGTCTTCGGCCATGCGTCACCTATAGGACTGGTGTCGTGGTGAAGATTGGCCCGCTTTCGATCAGCCGCTCGAACGCCTCCAGCGCCTTGATCAGGTCCTTGCGGGTCAGCACAGCGGCATTCAAGTCCGTGGTGTTGAACCGGAACTCGATGTCGTCGGCATTGGGCGCCAGCGCTCCGGTCGTGAAGTCGCTGATCTTGAACCCGTCGTTGCCGCGTTTGATGGAGAAAGAGATGCCTGCCATCGCCTACTCCACGTAATCGACTTTGATGCCGATGATCGGCGTCGTTACCGTTGGCACCGTCGTCGCCTTCATGATGATGTCGAAGAAGCCGCCGGGGTCGGTGGTGAACTGCGTCGCCCCGAGGTTCACCAGCGCTTGCCACAGCGGCAAGTTCGTCATCGCCAGCGTGAAGATGGTGCTGGCCGCCGCGAATGTTTGGTCGGTATCGACCAGGATGGCCGCGGTCAACGCCTTGGCCGTGCCGAACAGCTTGTTGTCAACCGGCCCGGTGATCTGCACCACCGGATTGGTCAGCGTGGCGAGTGACGGTGGCGTGCCATCATTCGGATTATCGCTGAATGCCACGTCAATATCAGCCGCGCCAGCCGTGGCGACCGCGGTGATGACCAGGCCGACACGCTTGATCTTGGCATTGGTCGGGATACGCACAAAACGATACATATCGCCGATCGTGCCGAGCAGCGGCGCGGTGACGAAGTCGTTCACCGACTTGAGAAAGCCGGGTCCGCCCTCGCCCGTGGTGGGCTGGACTTGCGGGCTGGAGTCCCAGGAGATGATGCTTGCAGATTTGGTGATGACCAGGGCCATGGGATGCTCCTTATGGCGTCACGTCGGCGGCGGCCGAGGTATCGGCGCAGAGAACCTGCAACAGCCGGCCGGGCTCGAGCCGGGTGGCGCCCGAACTCATGCCGGTCCAGAGTTGATAGGGCAAAGACGACAAATCCTTGCGCTGGGTGACGTCGTTCTGCACATCCTTCCAGATGCCCAAATAGATGCCCGTCTTGACCCAGGTGATGTTCTGCCGAACGTTGGCCGATGAGGTCAAACGCTCGGAGTAGATGATGTCGTAACCCATAAAGCGGGTCACCTTGCCCTCGACCAGAGTTGGCCGATCGGCACCCGAGAAGTCGGTCGACACGACCTGCACCTGATTGAGCAGATCGGACTCGCCCTGGGAGTTGGTGATCCAGGTCAGCGACTCCATGTCCACATCAACCTGCGCCTTGCGGAAGATGCGCTTGGCCTCGATCATCTTGGCCACCGTCAACCCGGAGGCCGCCGAGGAGCCGAAGGTCGAGGCGATCTGGAACAGGCCAGAGGCGTTGAATACCTCGCCGGAGAGGCCGCCAGCATCGGCGCCGATCTGCGCGGTGGCGAACGATGCGCCGATCAGCCGATCATCCCATTCGCGGGCGACAGCGGCGGCGGCCACGTCGGAATACTGGCTGGTCGGGTCCTGCAGCAGCTTGAGCTTGTCAAAGCCATCGATGAGCTGCACCGCCTCCTTGTCGACCGGGAACACCCACCTGCGGGTGAAGTCGACATCCTGACGATCCAGGGGGGCGTACCGGCCCGTCGGGGTCTTCATCTGGATGGCGCCGATGTATTGAACGGGCGACGCCTGCTTGCCGAGATGAAAACCCTCCATGCAACGTCCGCGCAGTTTACTGGTGCGCTGCTGGAGCTTGACGTTGAGGATGGTGGAAAACTGAGTGACGTAAAGTTTGAATAGATTCTCGGACATTGCCCGATCTCCCGCACGGTTCGAATGATCGCCAGCGAGTGCCGGCGTTCTCTCGACCGTGTCCGCGGAGAGCGGGGGTCGCTAAAGGCTAGGCAGTGACCGTATCCTCCTCGGGGGCCTTACTCACCCAATCGGTCTTGTCCGTTCCGCGGCATAGCCGCCAGGGGACCGTATGCTTGGGCGCAGTCCAGAAAGTCCGAGGCTCCCAAGGACTAGGCTGGGAGGAAGCAAGGAGCCTCGGATCTCCTGCGTCGCATGCTATGCCACACGGGCATCCCCGTTGCGACGCACCCTTATTTTTTCTTCATCAGCGCGGAAATATTGGGTCCGTAATTCACACCACGCAGGTGCTTGGTGACTGGGCTGAGCCCGGCCTTGGCGAACAGCCGGCACCAATATGCCGGGACAATGTGGCCGGCGACTTTCTCGCAGCCCCACGGCGGCTGGAAGTGCTTGCAGATGCCACAATGCTCCTTGGCATTGCCCTTGGAATAATTGACCGACTCCTTGGTGCGCTTGCCGGGCTCGTCGGCGTCATGATCGCCGCGATCGTCGGCATCGGGCTCGCGATGCTTGAATGCCCCCACCCGCATCCGCGCCATGTCATCTCTTCTTGGCGTGCTTGCTGCGCATGCGGTTGGCGCGCTTGTTTGCCGTGGCAATGGCGGTTCCCTCAGGAACGCCCTCGCGAATCATAGCATTGGCCTGCTTTGCCGCCGAGGCCGCCGCCGGCGTGCCGGCCAGCTTCTTGTTATGCCGGGCGGCAAATGAGGCGCTAGTCCAAGGCAAGACACTTTACTCCTTCTGCGCCTCACTATCGAGCCGCTTGAGATAGAGCAGCGCCTGATCAAAACGCCGCTTCACCTCCGGCATGGTCAGGTACTTCGACTGCAGACCACCGAGGTCGGGATGGGCGCAAATCTCGCCGGTGATGATGCAGTTCGGCCCACACGCCGCCGGACAGCCGTTGCCGCCGAGCTTGGCGTGCCGCATACCCTCGAAATTCACGTCTGAGACAATCGGCTTGACCTTGTGCTCGACCGCCTTGCGCGCCTGCTTCACCTTCTTCTTGCGACGGTTGGGCTTGCGGAACCGGGCCTGCACTTCCTGAGCCTGCACTTCCTGGGCCTGGATATTACCAATTCCAAGCTCGGCTGCCACGCCCGATGCCTCGACTTCCGGCCTTGGCTGGCCCTTGGCGGCGCGCACCCTGGCCATCCGATCGCGCATGGCCTGCTTGCGGGCCTCGGCCTCGTCGGTCTCGTGCAGAGGGTTTTGCAGTTCCATTTATGCGGCCTCCGCACTATCAGGCACGTAGCCGGAGATGAGCCGCGTCAGGCTCTCAAACTCCTTGCGCGCCTCGGGCTCGTTCTGGATCAACCGGCCGGCCCATTGCTGGTTCGCCATGAGCTCGTTGAGCCTGGCCTGTGCTGTCTGTGCTGTGGTCATGAATTCACCGCCTTGCTTGCCCGGAATATATACGTCCTCGTTGGTGCCGGCGCCGACCTTGCGGAACATCTCCATGACGCGGGCATAGCCGACGACTTTTTCCAGCGCGGCAACATCCTCTGCCGTGACCTTGAGCTTTTGCGCGCCCTGCACCGCGGTCTGCCGGTTGAACTCGTAGTCGTTGCCCCAGTCCTTGGCGATCTGCGCCTTTTCCTCGGCAAGCTGGCGGGAACCCTGCTCGGCCTCGCGCCGGTCGGCCTGCTCCATGAAGCCGACGAACGACTTGCTAAGTTGTGCAGCGGTCTGCGTCGGCAGATGCAACTCGTGCGCCTTCTCGCGCATGAAATCAACAAAGCCGGAGTCGAGATCAGTGCCGTCGGAGAACTTCACGGTCGAGAGGTCGTAGCCCGACTTGTCGGCCGGCGCTCCGAGCCTGGCCCAGACGTTAGCCCAGCCGACCTCGTCGTTGACATCGGCCGGCAGCCGCAGCAACTGGTTGGCGGGAACGCCAAGGAACTTGGTGGCTTCGAGGTGGCCCTTGCTGGCGGCAACAGCGATCTTGGCCGGGTCCGAGATGTCATAGCCCTTACTCTTCCAATAGGCTTGAACCTCGGGCTCGACCGCATGATGCCAGGGGATCGGCGAGCCGGGCGTGCTGACACTGGTGATATCGGGACCGCGCACGCCACCGCCGACAGCAGTGGGGGCCGGGGTGGGGGCGGACATATCAGACATGATCGGGGTCTCCATCTGTTGCGGTACCGACAGCGCCGTAGAGCGCTGCCAAATCTTCCAGTCCAAGGCTCAGGTGCTCCTGTATGCGCAGGAACACCTCACGGCGTCCCTCCAGAACGGCATGAACGCGCGGGTCGGCGTGGAAGCAGGTCGCCTCGGCGCGGCAGAACTTGCGCAGGTCGGTCATCACCCGCTCGGAATGCGCCCCGGCAAACGTGAGCTGATAGGCGGCCTTGCGCTCGCGCAGATAGTCCAGCGTCTCCATCGACACCGTCATGCCGGCACACCCTGCTGCGGCTGGCCTTGCTGCTGGCCCATGCCGGCCTTGGTCTGCACCGCCTGCGCCTTCATCATAGCTGCTTGTGCAGGGGCTGCTTGAATGGCCTCCTGCCGCGCTTGCGCCTGCGCACGGCCCTTGCGCTTGCCCGCCACCGCCTCATCATCAGCCATCCAGCGCTCCGGCACCGCCTGGATGTTGGCGATGTCGGGGATGGCAGTGTCGAAGTCGAAGCGATCGAGCAGGCTCATGTCCTGCGTGATGTTGACCAGCTCCTTGACCGACTCCAGCGTCCGCATAAAGCCGGCGGCCTCCTCGGCATGCTGCGCACGCGCCAGCGGCGAGGTGTAGACCACGTCATATTCGCCATTGGCCTCCTGCAGCCGCGGCGGCATCGGCGGCAGCAGGCTCATGCGCGACAGGATGTCGAGCTCGCGGTTGATCAGCGGCCCCAGGTATTCCGACTGCTGCCGGCCGATGGTGGGGGCGAGCAGAATACCCTTCTCATTGGCGCGCTCGACCACCTCGGTTGCGGTCATCTGCGGGGTTTCGACCAAAATCTGGAACAGCGTGACCAGGAATGTGTCGTTGATGACGGCACGCTCCATCTCCATCATCTTCTCGCTGACCTGAATATTGCCGGTCGGCAGCACCTGCACCAGCGTCTTGCCGTCGGCCGATACCCCGCCCTTGTTAACCGCGCCTGGGCGCAAGCTGAAATCGACCAGCCCATCGTCGTTGGTGAGCAGCACCGGATCGGCGGCGCGATGCGCCTGCTTGAGGAAGGTGCGCTTCTGCGCATTCAGCGTTTTCAGGCTCGGCAGCGTTATCTGCGCCGGACCGCGGCCGTACACCTCAAGCGGGGTCTGGTCATAGCGCGAGACCGCGAACGGGAAAATGCGGTAGCCGCCGCCCGGCTGCATCAGGCACTGGCCCTCGACGCTGACATAATATGACTCGAACGGCAGCGAGCGCTGGTCGAGCCGCTTATGGTCGTGATCCCGACGCGGGCGAACGCAGTGCAGGAATGAATACATCCACTGACTATGCTGCTCCAGTGCCGAGGTCAGCGCCGGCGGCAGCGCGGCCTCGCCCCAGCGCTGCGCGGCCTGATAGGCGGTCATGCGGAACCAGCGAATGATGCGATCGACCATGCCCTGATGGTTTTCGCCAAAGAAAGTCTCACCCAGCGGCACCGCCTTATAACGCAGCCCCATCTGGCCGCCGTAGTGACGGCCATCGAAGGCATCGATGAACATGGTGGCGTTACCGAAGGCGCCGAGCGACTGGAAATTGGAATTGTTCTGCGCGGCGAAATTGGCATTCGGCGCATAGCGGTACTTGAACAATATCTTGGTCACCTCCTCGAACCACAGCCGGGTGAGGCGATCCTTCATCACATAAGCGCTGTTGGCGCTTAGCGTGTGCCACGTCATATTGCGCGGCGTGAGAAGCGAGTCGCAGATAGCAGCAAAGCGATGCAGCGCCAGCATCCCCGAGGCATCTATCT
>Ga0257146_1000002_pt1 | contig 22863 bp, 14 predicted proteins | sample CO08A_FD_185958 | JGI IMG/M metagenome (GOLD analysis project Ga0257146, IMG submission 185958) | Soil microbial communities from H.J. Andrews Experimental Forest, Oregon, United States - CO-08-A | ecosystem: Environmental > Terrestrial > Soil > Temperate forest > Bulk soil | place: USA: Oregon...
CGGAACCGGAGATTGCCGTGGATCCACAGGACGACATCAGCGTCGTTTGGCAGGACGAAAACTCCGGAGTGAGCGCCATAATGTTTGCACGCTCCACCGACCACGGTGCGACTTTTTCGGCGCCGAAACGCGTGTCTAGCGGAACCGGGGCCGCCACGGAAGGCCAAATCGTTGCGGACAGCAAGGGGCGTCTCAATATTGTTTGGGTGGACGAAAGCAGCGGGTCGAGTCAAGCTTATTATTCGCGCTCAACCGACGACGGAGGTAGTTTCTCCGGTCCAATAAACATAAGCCAAGCCGCAAGCGCCGACATTCACAAACCGGTGGCCGTTGTGTTCGACGACACCGTCTACGTCGCATTTCAAAACGGAGACTTGTTTGGGGAGGACGGCGGGGACCGGCAGGTCTTTGTTGTGAAGTCGGATGACGCAGGGCTGACCTTCGGCCAGCCGCGCCAAGTGTCGAGTGCGGACGCTCAGTGTGGTCGCGCACACAGTCCAGCGATGGTGGTGGACAGCACCGGTCTGCTTCACATTGTGTGGATCGACGCTACAGTTGTTCGTCCGTGTGCGGACGAGGGGATCCTTTTCTACAGCAAATCGACGAACGGTCGGCAGTTCTCGCCTCAGAAAGCAATACTCGCTGTTATCTTGTAGCTTCAGGAGTGCTAACTCGCCGCAGAAACGAACGCGACCGTTACTTGAACGCTACAGCAGCGAGCGCTCGACTAGCTTTTCCAGCCGCGGACAACTCCGACCTGAGTTAGGTACATGTTATCGGGATGCCAATCGCTCCACCAAGCGAAGATTCAAAACAAATCGTTCAGCCAACAGCGCTGCTTCTTCCGCCTTCGCCGCGCCATGCTCTGTGATGACGCTTGTGAACAGAGAAAGGGGCGTGGCTTCAAAGTATGAGTTTAGCACCTCGATGTCATCAGGTGCGTTCGACCACAGCTCCGAACTGTCCTGACGTAGGTCGCCTCTGAACTCTTCGGAACCTACAAACTTGAATGTGTCACAAACTACGTGAATGGGTTTTCGATACTCACGCGCGGCGAGCGCGATCAAGCGGCTTCCTATTTTGTTGACCACGCCTGACGCCGAGACGCGATCGGCACCCAGCAAAACTAACTCGGCTTGCTGGACGGCCAGTCCGGCAGCGGCGTCGGCTATCAGCGCGACACTTGCGCCGTCCCGAGAGAGTTCGATCGCGAGAGTACGGCCTTCCAACAACGGCCGGCTCTCGGTAACGATCACGGAGAGGCGTTTTCCTGCTTTGAGTGCCAGTTTGAAAGCAGATAAGACGGTCGAACTTCGGGAATGTGTTAGAACTCGCGCGCCGTCGGGTATCAAATCTGCCGCATGAGCCGCCGCGGCCTCTCCGGCGAGGACGGCGTTTTCCGCGAAGGTCTGAGCGGCTTGCTCAGCGCGATCCAGCATTTCGTTCACGCTGGCACACCCTGACGCTGCTTCCAGAACTGCGCTCGCGAGCCGGGCAATCGGCGCCATGTTGGGTTGCGCTTTGATCAGAGCGATTGATACTGCGACAACTCTTTCCATCGCATGCCCGGCGCTTGAACATTCGCTGTTGCGCCGTTCTTCCACCAGCAGCGAGTAAGCGCGGGCGGCACGGAGAAGTATTTCCGCCGCTCCTGCGGTATTGTTGCAGGCGATCTGGCTTATGGCGGTCCGGCTCAACCTACTGAGATTTCCAAAGCTCAAAATGAATTACCCGTTTCGTTGCCTGCCCTAACCCTCTTGGGTATAATCGCGACTCGCCGAGCAATGGACTCTCCTTTGGCTGCAAAGTCTGGAAAGCTTGCTCCGATGAACAAGGTGATTGCCTCGATCACTATTAAGATTGCCCGTCTGGAGGAAGTCAATGCCTAGCGCTTACGTTGACGACGCCAAGGAAATCAAGGAAGAGAATCCATTTGAGTCGATGATGCACAGATTTGACAAGGCAGCTACTCTGCTCAAGCTCGACCCGAATATCTACAAGATCCTTCGCTGGCCGAATCGTGAGATAACGCTTTACATACCAGTGATGATGGACGACGGCAATTACCAGGTGTTCACGGGTTATCGTGTGCAGCACAACTTTGCGCGCGGTCCCGCGAAGGGCGGAGTGCGCTATTCGCTCGACGTGTCGCTGGACGAAGTGCGGGCGCTTGCTGCCTGGATGACTTGGAAGTGCGCAGTTGTCAATATCCCGTTTGGCGGGGCAAAGGGCGGGATCATCTGCGACCCTGGCATCATGAGCCCAACGGAACTCGAGCGTCTGACCCGGCGTTACACCTCGGACTTGATGGACTTCATCGGGCCTGAGCGCGACGTGCCGGCGCCAGATATGAACACCAATGAGCAAGTGATGGCGTGGATGATGGACACCTACTCGATGCATGTTCGCCACACTGTTACGGCCGTTGTCACCGGCAAACCCATTGAGATCGGAGGGTCACGTGGCCGCAAAGAAGCTACCGGGCGCGGGCTACTGTTCGTTTGCGACGAAGCCTGTAAGAAGTTCGGTCTTAACATCCCGGACACCCGTGTAGTAATTCAAGGTGCCGGGAATGTAGGCGGAACCGCCGCCTTGTTGATGGCCGAGCAGGGCTACAAGGTCATAGCTCTCGCGGACATCACCGGCTCGATTTACAACCCCAGAGGCCTGAACGTGCGAGAAGTCTTGGGGTACTTGAAAGAGAACAAGACGATTGAGGGTTACACCGAGGCCGCACACATATCAACGTCTGACTTGCTCGAACTCGAATGTGAAATACTCATGCCGGCTGCCACCGAGAATCAAATCACCAGCCAGAATGCCCATCGAATCAAGTGCCGGATCCTTGCGGAGGGCGCGAACGGACCGACCACGGCCGACGCCGACGAAATAGTGGCCGACAAGAACGTCTTTGTCATCCCCGACATCCTGGCCAACGCCGGCGGCGTCACGGTGAGCTACTTCGAGTGGGTACAAGATCGGATGGGCTTCTTCTGGAACGAAAACCTGGTCAACACACGGCTACACGAGATAATGGTGAGCAGCTTCCGCGACGTCGTGGGATTTGCAGAGAAATACAGGGTAAACACGCGGCTTGCGGCCTACATGCTGGCAATAGACCGCGTGGCTTACGACACCAGGCTGCGCGGAATTTATGCTTGAATATTTTTGGCGTAAGTTGTGAGGGTTGTTGGAAAAACGTGATTTTTATGTTGACCCGGGCTTTGTTTGCGAGTATAGATATAGGCGTAATAAACGAAAGTCAGGGGTCGGCGAACTTGACGCCCCAGTTCTTCGATACGCGCGGCCGGCAGGAAGTGCCCGCGATTCGATGCTCACATAGGACTTCATTCCAGTTCCCTATGCTTCTTAAAAGGGGACACACCGCCTTAACGGGTGGGCCTGATAATGAACTGCATTCCGTGGATGATGACTTGAGGAGGGTAGACAATGAAAGCGGCTAGAAAGATGAGCGCGCTTGTCGTGATGCTTTTTGTCCTGGCGGGGACGATCCTCGCCCAGGAGCATCGGGGCGGCAATCTCGCCGAATTACAGAAGGCGCCGACGGTGCTGGGCGGGACCGGGTTATTCAACACATTTTCGACTCGCACCTTGTGTCGAGGCGAGTTCAACTTTGCACTGTTTTGGAATAACTACGACCGCGACCCCGGTGATTTGGACATCAATCAAGTCCCGTTCAACTTCACGATAGGCATCACTAATCGATGGGAGTTGTGGATCGACTGGGTTACGTGGCAGAACACCACGTCTCGTTCGCCGTTCTTGCTTAGCGGGTACCAGTTGAGCGCGTCTCATTTCTTCGGCGACCCGGTAAGCCTTCTGGGGCCCGCGTCCCAGCGCAACGACACGGGTGCGGCGTACTTTCCTGGCACTGGGGTCAACGGTGGCGCAATATTCGGAGGTCTGCTGCCCGCGCTCGGAGCGTTTGGGACCCCAATTGGTTTTCCCAGCAGCGTTATCTCTCCAGGAGGACCCGGCAAGGCGTTGGTGAGAGGACTTGGTCCCCTGATCAACACGCCTCTTTCTAGCTACTATCCCGAGCTACCGTTCTTCGGCGAAGTGGACTTTCAAGGCTTCGATAGTCTGGGTCGACCGGTGTTTGGACCGCGCGAGTCATCAAACGGATCGGGCGACGTCTCCTTCGGCACCAAGCTCACTCTTATAGATCCGAACAAGCACTGGTTTAGTATCGCGATTGGCGGTTATGTCAAGATCCCCATCTCGTCCGACGACAGCGCACGACAACGAGGACGGACAAGTGGGGAATATGAATTTGCGCCAATTTTGATGTTCGGGCAGGAGAATGCCAAGAAGACGTTCCGCCTTTACGAGAACATCACATATGTTAAGACCACTGATCCCTCAGCCAACGACATCAAGCTCCTCGACCTTCCTGACAAGCTGCAGTTTGCCGTTGGCCTGTCGGTTCCGATTCACAGACATGCTGAGTTCATCGCCGAGTACCTCAACACTCAATTCGTCGGTCACCATACGCCAGCCCTGATTGAGAACAACCCGCAAGACCTCAATGTCGGGCTCCGGTTCTTTTTCAAGAACGGCGCGATATCCTTTGGAGGGGCATATCGGCGATACTTGAACGGCGAGGATGATATTACTCTGCCTGTGTTTGAGTCCAAGACGATCTTTGTTGTTCCGCCGTTCTTTATCATCAACCCGTTGTTTACGACTCAGCCTAGAACGTTTGCTAACGGCGGGGGAGGCAACGGTTTTGTTGGATATGTTTCGGTTGGCCGGCGCCGCGAGTGCCCGCCACCACCGGCACCGACGTGCGTCCTGGCCGCTAGTTCTGGGACGGTCAACCGAGGCGAGCGGTTGACGCTCACCACGACGCCTACCACCCCTGGTTATGATACTGGGGGAGTGACTTACGAGTATCGCTGGACAGTGACCGACGCGTCCGGGCGGCCGGTGACGGTCAGCGGCACAGGGGCTTCGGTTGATGTTCCGACTGGGTCGCTAGCTTGCGGCCGCTACTCTGTGACCACCACGGTTACAGCTTCTGTTCCGGCTGTTGATTGTCCCAGCGATTGCGTGACAACGGGTCAGACAACCTGTACTACAAACTTCGAGGTAACTGAGCCGCCGTGCCCGACGGTTAGCTGCGATGTTCGAGCCAACCCCTCGACGGTGACAGTCGGCGATAAGGTGACGTTTAGCGCGACGGCCACTGGGGCCGACAGCCCGACCTTCACATGGTCGACAACTGGCGGAACGCTTTCGTCGACGAGCGGCTCGGAAGTTTCGCTTGATACGACTGGAGCTTCACCTGGCCAGATAACCGTTTCGGTCAACGTCAGCACCAGCCGCACACGCTGCGATCAGCCGTGTCCGGGTGGCAGCTGCTCGACGTATGTCACCGTGAATCCACCGGTTATCACGAAGCCAGATGTGGTTAGTCCGTGCGGGCCGATCTTCTTCCCGTACAACTCGGCGAGGATCAACAACGAGCATAAGGCTTGTTTGGACGACATAGCTGTCAAGCTCCAGCAAGACCCGCGCTCGGCAGTGGTCATCGACGGTCACCGCGACTCGTCGGAGCGTGTAGGCATTTCGCTTACTCGAGCCAACAACGCTCGCGACTATCTGGTGAACGAGAAGGGCGTCGACAGCGCACGCATAACGGTGCGTAACTTCGGCGACACTTGTCCGCACCCGACTGGCGACGCGAACCTGAACCGCCGAGTCGAGTTCTGGTACGTGCCCGACGGCGCGAACTCATCGCAGATAGATACGCTCAAGAAGTGTGCTGACGGCGCTACACCTCAGATCATCACTACCGAAGAACCCGCGCAGTCGGTCGACAAGAAGCCGAGGCGACGGGCTCCCCGGAAGAAGGCTAAGAAGCCCGGCGAGCCGATCGGAATGGTCGTTTCACCGGAAACACTCAGCGCAGTGATGAGCCAATAACCAAATAATCCTGACTTCAACTCAGGCAATTAGAGCGGGGCGGTCTTCGGGCCGCCTCGCTTTTTCTCGGCCTGCCCGGTGGACGCACTCCTTTACAGTAGGACACCCTTTGCCTCAGTTGTAGATCAGGGTACCAAGGACGTCGGATGAATGTGTTTGCGCTGTTCCGTTATCTCTGGCTGGCCGCCTAAGCCCCGCGAAATCACGAGTTGGGTGACTCTTATCTGGGTGTAAGCCCCGCCCCAGCTATCTCGGTGACTCGCTCAGGATCTTCGATGTTTTAGGATCAATCCTGCTTTGGGGCTGATTGTTCAGGGAGCGACGAGCGAACTATTCCGCCGCTTGAAGCTGCGGCCTTTAGGTAGGATGCACTCGTGCGCTTTATGTCGTCTCCGGTAACTTTCAAGAGGCGATCAGGTAACTGGTCAACGTCCGATGCCTGTCGCTGCGCAACAACCGCGCGAGCGTATTCAAGCGCCCGCTCACGCTGTGACTGCAACGCTGCGAGATTGGTACCCGCTGCAAGTGCGCGAGAAGATGCGAGCTCGTCGGCGCTCAGACCGTTCTTGGCGACTCTGTCGATCTCCGCAAGCAAGGCGCTGCGAGCCCTCTGTTCGTTGCCAGGAGGCACGACGATCTGAGCGTAAATTGTTCCGACTGCAAACGAAGAGTCGCTTCCCAGGCTTGTCATCACCGCCAAACCCTTCCGTACCAACTCGCGATCGAGTGCTCCGCCAGTCCCGTTCATTGCTGCTGCAATTACCCGGACCGCCAGCTGACCAGGTGAGTCTGACGCTTTCGGCCCAGACAATCCGATCGCCACGGTTGTCAGCTCCTGGCGGCGTAATTCAATCTGGTCGGCAGGTTTAGGTGCGCCGGGAATCCGAATGGGAAGCGAAGTGTCCAGATCGCGGCGTCGGAAAGCTTCGGCAAGCTGGCTTGAGACCAACGCCGAGCCGTTGGTGTCGCCGACGATTATCGCAAGCGGAAGCTGTCGCTTAACGGCCTGCGAGTGCCAGTTGCGCAGTTGGTCACTGGTGACCTTGGCGACTACTTCCTCGCGGCCGTGAGGCGGTAAGGCGTACGCAGTGCCCGGATATAGCGCCCTACTCAACATCTCACGAGCTCGCGCGAGGCTAACATCGCGGGCATTGCGGATCTCCCCGATCTGCGCGACTCGAGCGCGTTGGATGTCATCATCGCGGAAGGCGGGCTCTTCGATGCAGTCTCGCAGAAGCCGGAGCGAGTGCTCAGCGTTACGCGATTCCACTGAGAGCATAAAGCCGAAGAAATCAGGCTCTATGACCAGTTCAACTTCGCCCCCGAGTTGCTCAAGCTCCTGCGCAAGCTGCTGGCCTGTTCGGCGCGCGGTGCCGTACAACATCGAGCGAAGCATCATCTCCGAAGTTCCACTAGTCGTTTCACCTTCGACCAGACGGCCGCCCTGAAATAAGAGTGCCACAGTGACTTTTGGCAAAGAGCGGTCTTCGCGAATGAAGGCCCGCGGGCCGTTCAACGTCGAGAAGTCTTTGACTGGAAGCGGCTGAATCGACTCCATCTCCGCCTGTTGTTGAGTCGAGCGTTCGGCGCCTCGCGCCGCAGGGAGCTCTGAGCCAGCTTCGGCCGGACGCGGGTTCGGTGCGGTAACCGGCCCCGCGATCTCGGGCGCCCACGCTTGCACAGTAGCCGAGAAGCTATCTACGTCAAACGTGCGCGGCGGAGCGATCAACGGCTCATACTCGTGCACCGACGTGTTTGAAAGCGAGAGATACCTGGCTGCAGCGCGGTGGACGTCTTCTGCTTGCACCGCGCCAATTGCGGTTCGGTAATCAATTGCGGCTCGAAACCCGCCAAAAAGCGCCTCGGCCCGCGCGAGCTCCTTTGCGCGACCGACGTAGCCCTCGATTCGATCGAGGAAGCGTTTCTCGAGCAGCGCCCTTGCCCGAATCATCTCCGCTTCTGTGGGCACTTCGTGGCGTAGCCGATCAATCTCCCTGAAGAATGCGGACTCGGCTTTGTCGATCGAAATCGCCGGCGCGTCGCCAGCTGGCCAGATTTGAAACACCAGCATTGCAGCGTTGGTGCGCGCGAGATAGATCGAATCAACGCGGCTTGCCACTATCTGGCTGTTGATCATTGATGAATAAAGCCGTGATGCCCGGCCTCCTCCCATTAGGGCCGAGAGAACTTCAATAACCGCCCAATCCTTCGACTCGGCGCCGGGTACGCGATATCCGATCGACACCACCGGCTGGTTCAAGTCCCCGCGATCTTCGCCGTAACAGAGCTTGGATTGTTCAGTTCCCTCGATGGATGTTGACGAGGAGCGAGGGGGTTGAGCAACGTCCGTCGTTTTCGCTTGATCAACCCGGCGAGCGCCAGTCAAAGTAGGAGGAGAGGATCCGTTGATCCCTTGTTGCGGAACATTCCTGCCGGGCTCCCCGGTGGTTTTAGCTTGCACGCCGAAGCCGGCATATAATTGCTGCAATTGAATGAGGGTGTTGAACGGGACGACGTCGCCTGCGACGACGATGATGAGCTTGTCGGGACGGTACTGCGTTCGATAGAACGTTTCGACCTGATCGCGAGTGATCAAGCTCAGTTTCTGGGGGTTCAACGGACGCGCGAGGGGGCTTGCAGGTGACGCGATGTTTAAGAGGCGAGCCATGGAGTATGCAGACGGGTTTTGGCCCTTTATTTCAGGAGTTACTTCTACGCCTCGAAACGTCAGCGAGTCAGTCGGAAGACTAGAGAACCACCGTTCTTCCTCAATCAGCAGCGCAACCTCGCGCCGCAACTGTTCTGCGTCCGCGGAGAAGTGCTGCAGGGCGTCGGCCTGCGCGGCGAGAGCCTCCTTGATCTTGGCGGAGGGAACGACGATTGAATAAGTCGAAACTTCAAGGGATGTGTCTACGCGCAAGTCGGAGCCCAATGCGCGGAGGTCGGCAATAGGGCGGCTAGCCCCAGAGATAACGGCGTGCCCGACAAGGCGAGCGATGCCTGGCGTCACTTCGGGATCGTCGCGGATGCCTGCCTTGAAACAGGCTACAGAAGCCACTATTGGGGCCGAATGTTGTTCACTGATTATGATTGTGATGCCGTTGCGCAAGAAGAAACGCGAAACGTTTCCGGACTGTTCCTGCTTGACGACCGCGACTGCGGCGGGAATCGTAACCGGCTGGGGTTCCGGCGCCCTAGGCCCAGGAGTGGAGACTCTCGGTCTTCCCCGTCCACTCTGTGAACGAGAGAGTCCGGGAAGCATCAGTGGTGCTAGAAGGATTACGGAGAGGAGAACTATCGGATGAGTTGAACGCCGCACTGCCGCTCCTGATTCAGTCAATGGAAATCATAGAGCGGAGCTTTGCCGGGCGTCAACGCAATGACAATCCCATACCGACGCTTTGATATCGATTCTCGGCGACGCAAAAGTCTGTGTCAGATCTCTTTGCCGGTCGTGGTGTAGTCTACATGCCAGATGTAGCTGGATACTAACAGATCGATGTCGCGCTTGTAGCCCACGACAACCTGCACGTGTCGGTTTTGCGAGACGAAGTTAATGCTGCCGTCGGGAAGGTCGTAGTCCGCGCGAAGTCGCTTAAACTCCAGCGCGAGCTTGTCATCGTTCCACCCTCGCACGGCTGCCATTCTTGCAAGCTCGTCCACCTCGTGCTTGACCTGCTGTTGTTCGACGTACACGGGCACAAACTTGATCAAAGTGAAGAGGGCAACTGCCGCAATCACGAGCCCAAACAACGCCTTCAGGCTGATCGCTCCGCGCTCGCCGCCCTGCGGATTTGTTTCCAGGTAAGTCTTCATAGATCTTCCTCAATCTTGACAGAGACGAAAACTGCTGGCCTCGAAAAGTGGCCCTTCTGCAGTTTGGCTGATGGTCCCTTGTGTCGAAAAGGTGACGCTAGGTGAAAGCGTCTTTGAGGGCTGACCTGACTACACGCGGAGGCACATCGAACTGAACCACAACGCGGCCAATCTCTACTGGCAGCACGAATGAGGTGCGTCCAGCCTCGGCCTTCTTATCGTGATGCATTGCTGAGATTATAGCATCAGGCGCAATAGTATTTGCTTGGGGTAGTTTGCCGACTCGCGCGACTGCATTGTCGATGGCCTCGCGATCGCAAGCGGCCAACAAGTCGAGCCGCTCAGCAATTCGTGCAGCCACGCGCATTCCGTGGGCGACAGCTTCGCCGTGAAGAAACCGGCGATAGCCGGTGACTGCTTCAAGGGCGTGACCCACGGTGTGTCCGAGGTTGAGCGTCTTTCGAAGACCTGCTTCGCGCTCGTCTCGTGAAACTACACTAGCCTTGATGGAGCAGCAGCGCGCAATCAGATGTACAAGCTCATCAGGATCGCAATCAATGAGGCGGTTAGTTTCTCGTGCGATTCGATCAAACAGTCTTGCGTCTGATATCACACCATACTTCAGCGCTTCGTATAGCCCGGATCTCATCTCGCGCGCGGGCAAGGTACGGAGCGTCGCCGGATCGATCACAACCAGGGAAGGTTGATGAAAAGCACCGATCAGGTTTTTGCCGAGGCGGTGATTTACACCGGTCTTTCCACCTACGGAGCTGTCTATCTGAGCGAGCAACGTTGTTGGCACTTGAATCAGGCGAATGCCTCTTAGATAAACCGCGGCGCCGAAACCGGCCACATCACCGATGACTCCTCCGCCAAGCGCGACGATTACATCAGACCGCTCGACGCCGCTCTCGATCAAGAAAGTTAGCAGAGACTCGGCAGTCGGAAGCGTCTTGAATCTCTCGCCATCGCCGATCAAAAACACGCGAGCAGAGAAGTTCGAGGCCTCGAGAGCAAGACGACAGCGCTTGCCGTATAGCCCGGCGATTCGTTTGTTGGTAACGATGATCGCTCGCCGCGCTTTTTCACCCAGAGCCGAGCGTGCGAACACTCCCAGTTCATCGACTAAGCCTGCTGCGATCCGGATCCCGTAGCTGCGTTCGCGAAGTCTTACGGATATTGCATTCATAGGAGCGGCGGACAGCGCTTCAGCATGCAAGGCTAGTTCTTGAGCGCTCGGTTGAACTCGTCGATTAGCAACTCGAAGCTTATAGGGCCGACACCGATTTGCGCAGCCATCTCGTCGGCGGTGTGGCGATCACCGGTTTCCCACATCTGTTTCAAATAATCTCCCGCGCGTCGCGAAGTCCACCACCGAGTTCCGAAGAGATAGTACTCGCTCAAGCACGCGGCGTTGAAGTTGGTGTACCTTCGTCTGTACTCGTCAAGCATCGAGTCCTCGATGAAGGGAACTTGAAAATATCGGCGATGGTTGAGCGTGTCAAGCGAGAGAATTCGGTAGGCGGGCGATCCAGCGGGTAGCGTTCCTGGGTTATTGAAGCTGGCGAAAAAAAGAGGCGACGCAGCGTGGGAAGACTGCGTCGCCTTTGTTTCCGGTTGCTGTCCTCACCACAACAACCAAGAATCGAGAACAGGAAGTGATGTTGTCATCACCCGTATCTCTTGCCCCACCTCGACATGTGCAATCAAGATGCCACGTAGCTCGCGGCACTCATTCCGGTAGTGAGCCTCTGTGTTTTAGTGGACTTACTTGCCTGCTCGTTGCTGGATTAGCTTCAAGAAATCATTCTCGCGTGTAAAAAGTACATAAACTGGTGGAAATATTTACTTCAGCTTGTTTCCGAGCCAACTGCGCGAAGCGATGCTCCCGCCAGACCGTTTCCTCTGCAAGAACCGCTGAGTCGATCGGTTCTGATATTGGACGCCAAGGTTGCGGCCCGCGTGCTAAGATTTCTGCTATGCAGATACTTCTAGCCACCACAAACCAAGGAAAAATCGCTGAGGTGACGCACATCCTCAGTCAATGTGGAATAGAGGTGATTAGTCTTGCTGATGTGGAGACGACGGCACAAGTCGAAACCGGTTCAACCTTCACCGAGAACGCGCTGCTCAAGGCGCGATACTACCGACAAGCGTCAGGGTTAATGACAATAGCGGATGATTCAGGTCTCGAGGTAGAAGCCCTTGGCGGCGCGCCCGGAGTGTATTCGGCCCGCTACGGCGGCGAACGCGCTTCGAATGAAGACCGCATCAAAAAGCTGCTTGATGAGCTAAAGGATGTGCCGCAGGAACAACGCGGCGCCTGCTTCATATGCGTAGCTGCTGTCGTTTGGGATGGCGGGGAGAAAGCATTCACGGGTGAAGTACGCGGGCGCATCGTTTCGGAGACCCGCGGACGGAATGGATTCGGGTACGACCCGGTCTTCTTCTACGAACCGTTAGGAAGAACCTTCGCGGAGCTGACAGCTCCAGAAAAAACAGAAGTGAGTCATAGAGGCCTCGCGTTTCGCCAGCTGGCTCAATGGCTACGCGAAGGGGTCGCTATTGACACGTCGAAGCCCAGTGATAGAATCAATAATCCCACTGGTGATTTCTTTGTTTGCTCCCAATGAGGTGAAACATGAGACAGGCGACGAAACTGTGTGCTGCGATCGCGATCGTCCTGATCGGATACGGTTATGTTCCAGCGAACCCGGCTGGGCGAGGATCGATTCGCGGCGTCGTCTTCGACGGTGTTGGCAGTCCTTTGCTCGGTGTTGTAGTGATGATCCTCGCTGAATCCGAAGAAGCCAAGGGAGACAAAGTCGTCAAACGAGCGGACACCGACGCCGACGGCAAGTTCGTTGCGACGGGAATCATCCCAGGGCGCTATCGAATCAAGGCACAAGCTGAGGGCTTCACTCCCGTGGAGCTTGCTGCTGATGTGCGTCCGAACAAAGTGACGGTGTTTGACTCGATACTGCTGCGGCGAGTGACCATGCTTTCAGACGAGACCAAGCTGAACACCGATCCGAAATACGCATCGCGCCGATCCAGGGGAACTATCTTCCAACTAGATCAGGATAAGGATGCCCCGGTCACAACCGGCGATATGCCGGTTGCTCTCACGGACCGCACATCCGAACTTCACGGCGGGGTTCAAACGTTTGCTCAGGGCACAACGGGCGGAAGAGAGGCACGCAGCTCATTTGTTGGAGCCAACTTCGCGGTGTCACAGCTCATCGCTAACAGCGCGAACCTCGTTGTGAGTGGCCAAGCGGGCTACGGCGCAGGAGCCCCGCAAAGTCTAAGAGCTATTGCGACGGCGAATTTGGGGGATCGGCACCGAGTATCGGTGGCGCTTGGCTACGGACGCTTCACCTTTTCGCGGCACGCAGCGATGCCGCGATTGGGACAGTTCTCGGTTGCAGCGACCGACACGTGGCAGGTCTCGGGTCCGGTGCTTATCGTATACGGCTTAGAGCTTGCCCGGTTTACCGAAAGCTCTTCCGGCACGAGCGTGCTCCCAAGATTCGGAGTGGCCGTTGATGCGGGATCCCGCACGCGCCTATTTGCGAACATCATTTCCGGCTCGTCCAGTGATACTCAGTCAACAATAAACTTGGAGTCGGGCGAAGTGGAATTCTCCGAGTCAAAACCAGCCCCGATCGCACACACTCCGGGTGACGAATCGGCACATCCGGTGATGGACCGGAGCTATCGGCTGGAGTTCGGTGGAGAACAGATCCTTTCTGATAAATCGTCGATCGAGATGATGGCGTTCTTCGACACAGTATCTGGCCACGGAGTTGGGTTGCTCGCGATTCCGAATGAAGGCTCGGCCAATAATGCAGCGTTGCGAACCGAAGATCAGTCAGGGCGAGCCCGTGGCGTTCGGGTCGTGTATCATCGCCGCGTTAACAAGGTGATCGAGGGATCGGTCGGATACGCGTTCGGCGAGGGGCAGCAGCTCGACCGCCGCGGCATAAACGAGCCTGGGAACTTGTTCAGCAACGGATTGTTTCATGTCTTCTCGGCCAGGGTGGATGCAAATTTCGTGAGTACCGGAACAAGGGTTTCAACCGTGTTAAGGCTCGCGCCCACACAAGCCGTATTCGCGATCGACCCGTTCCAGGGGCAGACATCGACTTTTGACCCGAACGTGAGTGTGTCACTCACCCAAGACCTGCCCAACTTTAGCTTCATACCAGGGCAGTGGGCAGCGCTGATCGACTTGCGCAACCTGCTCGACCAGCAGGGTTCGGTTAGCGATGATCGGCAAGAGTTGGTGGCGAGCCGGTTCCACCGGCTTGTTCGCGTTGGTGTTTCGCTTAGGTTCTAACAAAGAACAGGCTAGTTTAAAAATGCCTGTCGAGAGACTGCCGCCACGTCTTTTCAGTTTTTTACCCGGTCTCAGAACCCTGGAAAGGTTTCAGACCGTGCTTTCCGCGCGTTGCCGATTCATGTTGTCGTTCTAAATCCGGCGAGCAACCTGGAATCTGGGACGGATCCAAATAATCGGAGGCTGCTCCGAAAAATTGGAAGGCGACACGGCGACGGGCAAGAGACGTAGCTCAAAGATCGATTTGTTTGATGTTACTCGTTGGCGGATAGTCGGAACAAGAGTTGCACTTTTGGAACAGCGGGAATGGCGACCCGAGAAGCGCAGAAAGTCCGACCGATGAAAAACCTGATCACCAGGACAAAGCTTATCGTCGTGCTGTCGATAACCACATTGTTTGTGATTATCGGCGTTCTGAATCTGCGCGACCGGCTAAGCGCTCCGGCCATTGCCGACGACGGAGTCGAGTGGGTCAACACCGAAAACGGAGTCCAGGCAACATGGATCAGTCCGGACTCGCCCTTGCGGTTCGCGATCAAGAAAGGTGACTACGTTCGGGCGGTCTTCTTCGTAGGCAGGACGGATGATTCTCGCGGCAAGGGCACTCAACCCACTGTCGATTACGATGAGGTCGAGAAGGCAGAGCAGCTGACTACGTATCTTCAGCAGCAAGGCGTAGGCAACAGCGCGCGATACGCGATCTTGCATCGCGACTCGGTTCTCAAGAACATCCTGGGATTGGAGAGGCCGCTATACGACATCGATTTCAAGGTCATCGCGCGGGACCAGCACATCGCCCGCGGACTCTACCTGGCGTTCATTGGGCTCGTTTACCTTGCAATAGGACTATTCGTGTTGTTGAAGCAGCAACGAGCTGCTCTCACTTATCACTTTTTCGCTTGGTCTCTCGTCTCTTTCGCATTCTATTTGTACAGCTCGACTCGGGAGTTCACGAGATTCGATGGCCTGGTCAGTTTTCTGGACATGGCTGCTTATGCGTTCGCTGCGCCGTTGTTTGTGCACTTGTGCGCAAGCTTTGTTTCGAGCCGCGGACTGAGGCCCAAGACTCGCGCGGTGCTTGCGGCGTTGTATCTGCCGTCCGTCGTATTAATCGTTCTCGAAACGTTATACCACTACAGGCCGATATCGCTACTGGGCGGCGCTTCGCTCCAAGTGCGCTACTGGCTCGACAAGGCTGAGCTGATCCAGTTCTGGCTGTTCTTCTTCATTGTAGGGAACGCGCTTTTGCTGCGAACGTTCTATCGAGGTGACAAGCCTCTATTGAAGCAGCAACTCCGGTGGATCATAAGGGCGCTCGGTCTGTCGGGCGTGCTATTCACTGCGTTGTATTTCGTCCCGTACCTGGCATCCCTCGAGATAACCCCGCCGATGGAGACATTGGCCTACGCACCGTTCATCCTCATACCTTTGTCCTTTGGGTATTCGATAGTGCGCTACCGGCTGATGGACGTTGACGTGATCATGCGGCGGAGCTTTGTGCATGCGATGGCTACGGTTGCGGTAGGCGCCATCTACATGGCGGTGTTGCTTGGAGTTGGTGATCTGGTCAAGTTTATCTGGGCGACGGCGGATCTGAATTCATGGAAGACTCGGGCTGTAGTTGTCGTGGGTATGCTCGTTGTTGCTATGTTGTTCGCGCCGATTAAGAACCGGCTTCAGGTTTGGGCCGATCGTTGGTTCTACGGAGAGCGCTACACGCTTCGAACGGGTCTTCAAGATTTTGGCCGGACTCTGTCGCAGACCACGGTGCTGCCACAATTGCTCGACTCATTGGTGCGTCGGCTGTCGGATATGCTGTCGGTTCGCAAGGTTGTCATTTTCATAGAAGATGGCTCGACGCCTTCCGGTTTCCGCCTTTCGCGTTCGGCGGGAATCGACGGCGACGTCACACTGCCTCAGGACATAAAGCAGACGGCTCGGGTGCGGTCCATCGGTCGCGGATTCATAACTGCGGAGGATCTTGGGAGGGAATCCGGCAGAAAGGGTTCAGTTGGCAGCCTGCCGCCGCTGGACCTGGACACAACCGAGTTCCAAGGACGGCGTCGCGACGAAGTCTATTATTACGTGCCTTGCGTAGTGCGCGACCGCATGGTCGCGATTATCGGCGTGGGCCGAACGACTGCTGGCGCATTGCTAACCAGCGAAGACACTGATTTGCTGAGGGCGCTGTCGGGCTATGTTGCAGTCGCCATAGACAACAGCCTTTTGTATCGGTCCGAGATGGAGAAAGCGGAAGAGTTGGTCCGGCTCAAGGAGTTTTCCGAAAACATCATCGAGAGCGTCAACGTCGGGATTCTTTCGGTCGACTTCGACGGCTTGATCTCGACCTGGAACAGTGCGCTAGAAGAGATCTTCGGCATCAGGCGAGACCGGGCTCTGGGCCGCGCGGTCGATGAGGTTTTGGATCGCGATCTGATCAATACCATCCAAAATGTCACCGGTGAGGAAGGTTGGGCTCTGCACGATACGCGTCACATATACAAGTACAACGCTTCAACCGAAGACGGGCGGCCATTGACGATCAACATGTCACTGGCGCCCTTTGAGGCAGCGCGCGGCGTAGTAACGGGTACGTTGGTGGTTATCGAAAACGTTACCGAGCGCGCGCAGCTCGAGGAGCAGTTGTTGCAGCGCGAGAAGCTCTCCTCGATTGGACTGTTAGCGGCGGGAGTCGCTCACGAGGTCAACACTCCGCTCGCAGGTATCTCGTCCTACGCGCAGATGCTGCTCCAGCAAATCGATCACGGCGATCCGAAGCATCAGCTCCTCGAAAAGATCCACATGCAAACCGTTCGCGCATCCGGGATAGTCAACAACCTGCTCAACTTCTCTCGAACTGGCGACACCCAGTTCCGTGAAATCGATCTTAATCAAGTGCTCGACGACACTCTTCAGTTACTGGAGCCACAGCTTCGCAACGCCAGCCTGGAGATCGCGCGTGGTTACGCGCGGGACCTCCCAGCAGCGTACGGAAACGCGTCAAAGCTTCAGCAGGTGTTTATGAACTTGATTCTGAACGCGCGCGACGCAATGCCAAACGGCGGGCGGCTTTCGATCCACACACGACTCGTTGAGACCTCATTGGTAGTCGACTTCCGCGACAGCGGTATAGGCATGGCGCCGGAGACTATCGCGCGCATCTATGATCCGTTCTTCACGACCAAGGACGTGGGTCAGGGCACTGGATTAGGGCTCGCGCTTTCGTACGGAATACTGCAAGAGCACGGCGGACGAATCTTCGTCGAGAGCCGGCCCGGCGAAGGGTCTCACTTCACAATAAAGCTACCCACGGTATATTCGCGTCAGATGCAGGCGGCCAGCGACTGATCTCATTCGCCTTCCAACACGAGCCTCGGCTGGCAGTCACCGGCCGCTGGTTGATAACATCTATCTATGGCAAGAAAAGGAAGCCTCCTCGTCGTGGATGACGAGGAAGTAATGCGCGACGTTCTGGGCAGCCTGCTCGTCAGTGAAGGTTACCATGTCGAGCTTGCCAGAAACGGCGAAGAGGGGCTGGACAAGTTAGGTCAGCGTTCTTGTGACCTCGTGCTGCTGGACGTCTCGATGCCAGGCATGGGCGGGTTGAGAACGCTCGAGGAGATGTTAAAGCTTGATGCTGAGATGGTGATCATAATGATCACCGCTTATGCCACCTTCGACACAGCGATCGCGGCGATGCAGCGAGGCGCCTTTACGTGTATCAGCAAGCCTTTCGACAACAAGGAGATCCTGAAGCTGGTTGCAGCAGGTGTACGCCGGCGACGGAAGGATGAAGAACGGCGAACGCTTCGACAGACGCTCAAGCGCAGCACTGAGAACAAAGAGATTGTAGCTCGAAGCGAGAAGACACTTGAGATCCTCGCCTTCGTCGAGCAAGTCGCTCCCGCGCGATCGACGGTTCTAATCACCGGAGAAAGCGGAACCGGCAAGGAGCTCATCGCCCGGGCCATTCATAACCAGAGCGCACGCTCCGATAAGCCGTTCATCACGGTCAACTCTGCCAATCTCCCGACTGAGCTGCTCGAATCCGAGCTATTCGGGCACATACGCGGCGCGTTCACTGGAGCGGTGGCCGCTAAGAAGGGCTACTTCGAGGTAGCCGACGGGGGCTCGATTTTTCTGGACGAAATCGGAACCGTCTCGATCGAGACGCAGTCGAAGTTGCTTCGGGTGATTCAAGAGAGAGACTTCACACCACTGGGCGATACGACTCGCCGACAGGTGGACGTGCGAATTATTGCTGCGACGAACACGGACTTGAAGCAGGCAGTCGAAGAGGGCGCATTTCGTGAGGATCTGTTTTACCGGCTCAACGTGATCGCGATTGGCCTGCCACCGCTACGCGATCGCCGCGAAGACATCCTGCCGCTCGCGCAGCATTTTATTAGAAAGTACTCCGCCGAAAACAACAGACAGGTTTCTGATCAGATAGGCTCAGAGGTTCTGACGCTGCTGGAAGCTTACAACTGGCCTGGCAACGTGCGAGAGCTCGAAAATGTGATCGAGCGCGCTGTAATAATTGCGCGAGGAGACTTCCTCGTGCGCGAAGACTTGCGTGAAGAGTTGCTCAGTCCTCAGCGTCCGGCAGGGCAGGCGGGCGGACAGAAAATCGCGACGCAGATCGACTTGTCACAGGGCATATCGTTCTACGATGAGGTGAATCGCTTCCAGATCGAGTTGATTCGAAGGGCGCTTGAGATAACGGGCGGGCACCAATCGCGCGCAGCGAAGCTCCTGGGGATGAACACCACTACTCTGAACAGCAAGATCAGATATTACAACATCAGGCCCTAGGGAACTTGTTGGGACAACCTGGGGTCAGATCCGAAGCACGAACGGCTGCGAATGCCCGCCCCTCTCGATCAGCACGATTTGGTTATCAGTCTCCTTCTTCAGGTTGAGCTTCTTGTATTTCAGCTTGAGGCTTAGAGAGTTGACGGCGGCATCGAACTCGAATGGCCTCTCGATGATCTTCCCGTTTATCTCCACTTGTGCCGCCCCCGTGAAGTCGCGACCGCTTATTACCAGTTTCTTGTTGACGTAGGTGACTCCGGTTATGACCGGCACATTGTTTGGTGGAGGGTCAATGACGACAGCCGGGTCAATGTTGTAGATAGCCAGTGCAAAATCTTGATCGAGGCTGGTCTCGTTCCCCGGAACTCCATCACCAGGAATGTTTGCTGCGCGCACGGTAATGGTGAAGTTGCCAGCAATGCCAGTTGGAATCGCGTCTGCCGGAAGAAAGATTGATTCGACGTTGTTAAAGCGATCTGGCTCTCCGCCTTGAATGGACCAACGCCCGTCAAAATTGTTTCCCCGATAAACCGTCACGCCTCCGACTTTGACTTCGAGATCCAAGTCATTGACGAGTGCAGGACCCGCAAGCGTTCCAATCGCATCGGTCCATGCCAGCGTTACGCGCAATGGTAGCGAGCGGTCGGCGAGCGAGCCGCTAACCTCGTAGATCTGGCCGGTCTCAGTGAAAAGCGTCGATTGATCCAACAGGAAGCGGTGCGCGTTGTCGAACGCGCGCGAAAGATCGACACGCCCCCAGCCCTGGCGGGGATCGGGAAGGTCACCCGCAGCGTTCTCGCCGGTCAAATACGTCGCCGAGTTGATTAGAAAGGCTTTGGTCATCGCCGGGGAAGGAGGCTGACCTGCGCCCAAAAGCTGGCGAGAGGTGACGAACTTTCTAAGCAACGCTGCTGCTCCAGTGACGTGAGGCGCCGACAGGCTTGTTCCAGACGACCACGTGTAGAAGTGCTGACCCGGCGGTTGAAACAATGGAACGCCAGGACAGAGCCCGTCACCGAAAAAAGGCGAGGCTTGCGAGGCGCCCCCGTAAATATGTGTGCCAGGGGCGGCTAGGTCAGGCTTCGAACGGAAGTCTGCCGTGGGTCCACCCGAAGAGTAACGTAAGATGTCCAACACACTATCAGCTCCGTCGGGTCCGATTCCTCCGCCGCCGTCGAGATTGCAGGAATCCGTACCCTCGGGCCGATAGTTCTCGCTGGCTGCAACCGTGATAACGTTCTTAGCCGTGCCCGGCGAGCTTACGTGGCCGCCAGGACCACCATTGCCGGCGGAAAAGACGAATGTCATCTCTTGATTGCCAGGCATTGTGGGTCTGGCGTCGCGCACAAGCGCATCGTACTCCTGTGCGGCAGCGTCATATCCGTTGCCACCATTTCCCCAACTGTTATTCACAATTCTGGCTCCTGCCGCATAAGCAAAAGCCGTCACCGAGGTGAACGAGAGTTGAAACGGCAATCTCCCTCGGGAATCGAATATGCGAGAGACTCCAAGGCTTGCCGAGGGTTCGACCCCCAGTCCATACATATACCCGAGCGAGTCTTCATAATCGCTCGATCCCTTTCCGCCTACGATTGAAGCGACGAGGCTGCCGTGGCCCGACTGGTCCTGTGCTCCGTCAATCGTGTAGTTAAAACTGTAGCTCACTCGGCTAGTGCCGTTGGCGTCGCGAAGGTCCGGATGAACCGAACCGCCCGAAGTCAGTCCCCGGTCGAGGCCTGAGTCTGCTATGTCGATTACGAAGTCGGGAACCGAGTCGAGCCCCAGGGACCGAATCCAGTCCCAGTAGCCAGGCGCAGCCGGTTGAGTCTGATCAACCGTGAGATTGCTCGCAACGATCTGAGCGCTACGTTCATCCAGCGGCTGCGGTTCGGCCGCCGGACCAATGAACAAAACGTCGTCAAAAGCCGCAACCTCGATCAACCGACTCAAGGGCAGGGTTACAGACAAAACCACAAACCTTAGAAAGCGTCGGGGCTCATGGAGAATGGTCGACGCGAGTCTGGTGAATTTGGCGATAGTCTCCAGAGCATCGGGGGAATCTGCCAGCTCTATCTCAACTGCCACATTCGCCGTAGTCCGGCTGACCAGCATCTCATCGCTGAATACTGGATCGATCTTTTGAATTGGCTCAAGGCGTCCGATCCACTGAATCGGACGAGTATCGTCTACCGAATCCCCGCCATGAAGATTAGCCGCGTTCTCAAGCTGCACCGGCCCGCCACGAACGACGTATGCATTGTTCGGAATGTATCCTATGATTTCCACGCCGGCGGATCGCAAACGGTCGATCCACTCGGATTTAACAGGCCCACCAAACTGAATGACTCGCGTGCTTAGCCGTGAACTTACGGACGAGGATTCGGACGATCGCAAGCTGCGAATGGCATTGTCGAGCGATCTGCTCTCTCGAGTGTTGAGCGAACCGCGTTTGAATAAGATCAAGTCTGGATTCCTGCGAGCCTCAAGTTGGCAAGGTCGGTCTTGAGTTCTCACGCCATTAGAGAACACTTTAGCAGACGATGCGAGCGACGCCGAAAGCGTCATTGCGAACGCGAACGCCGCGAGCACGAGCTTTATCTTTTGCGAAGCCATTTCACTCATCATCAAATGACGGGGACGAACTACGTTCGAGGCGAAACAGGGACTAATTATAGCGGCGACTTCCTTTTGCGGACAATGATGGTCAGACGGAGGCCACCCGCGCCCGCTAAGGGCTTGGTTTGCGGCTTGCCGTTGCGTTTAGGTTGATGAAAAAATAGGGGAGCGCAACACTGTCCGTTAAGACGCGCACGTGCTCCGATAGAGTCGCTGGCGCGCCATCCGGGTTCAACTCAAAGACGAGCTTGTAGCTCCTGCCCTCCGCAAGGGTATCAATACGCCCAGCAAAGTGCCTTGCTTCTATGCTAAGGATCCGTAGATTTCCCCTTTCGACGGTGACGGTGAACTCAGCCTTCGCGGTTTTAGCTTGGGTCATGGTGAACCCAACGGTGGAGTGTGGGCCCAGAAAGATGGGTCCGATATGTTTTCCGGATCGAAGGACGACGCCTTTTACCGGGCCGCCATCGCCTGAGGTCAAAACATTCGCGGTCACAGTGAGCACAATGTTTGGTCGGTCAGGGTCATTTGTGTGCAGCGTTGCAATCTTACTAATCTGGCCGCTCTGACTAGCTGTGTTTACTTCTAACTCAGCCTTGCCTTCGTGGCCGGGAGCCAGGACTTTGTCCGAGTCAATCACTGAGCAACCGCAACCAGTCGTTAAGTTGTCAATCCTCAGCTCGGCTTCTCCCTCATTTCGAATCACGAAAAGCTGACTGATCAGTTCGCCTTTGAATACATCGCCGAAATCATAGGAATCAAGGGGTACGACCGCGCGCGGCACAGGAGCTGACCTCTTCGTGGTGGCCGCCTGCGGCGCCGCGGCCGAGGTGCTAATCATGACGATCAAGAGTGCTGCTGATCCGACGAATCGTTGACGTGGGTTCATCGATTTTTAGTCCGCGCGTGACTCTTAGAGGGTAATCGAAACACGGGAACTCCTGCAATGCATAACGCGGACTTGCGCCACTCGCCTTTTGTTGAAGCCGGGCGGATGAATTGATTCGACGGCGATTGAGTTGCGCATAAACGAGAACGTGGCCTTAGTCTGTCTGGTCATGTAGGCTGGTATTTGTGATTATATTGAATATGCCTAACAGCGCTGGTATCGTTCTAGTCATATTTTAGTGCGAGGGTTAGGTCAATGCTCAACAAGGTTACAATGGCGGGTCGGAGGTGTTTGACGGCTTCTCTGTCTATTCTGTTCGCGATCAGCCTGTCAGCAAGTGGCCAGATACAACTCCAGAAGCCAAAATACGCCAAGCCACTGCCCAACCCGTCAATTATCGGTGCCCAGCGCGACGAAGTTGCGACGATAATTAAGC
>Ga0257146_1000003_pt1 | contig 21699 bp, 20 predicted proteins | sample CO08A_FD_185958 | JGI IMG/M metagenome (GOLD analysis project Ga0257146, IMG submission 185958) | Soil microbial communities from H.J. Andrews Experimental Forest, Oregon, United States - CO-08-A | ecosystem: Environmental > Terrestrial > Soil > Temperate forest > Bulk soil | place: USA: Oregon...
CACAGTTGTGAGCGCCGAGGCTCCAGAAACGAGTGCAGAGATTGATACTCTAAAAGGAAGCCACGTCATCGTGTATTACACCGAGACCGGAGCTGTTAAGACTGCCTCCAGGGTGAAATACTTTCCAAAGAATGACGTCGTCAAAACCACCAAGGGAACCGTTACCGCCGTAGACAAAGCAGCGAAGACTGTCGCTATCAAAACCGCCGATGGGTCAGTCGTAGTCTATAACGTGGGCAAGGACGCCGCGGTCGAAACCGCGAAGGGTTCGACAGCTACGGCAAAGGCTATCGCAAAGGGGAGCACCGTTGTCGCCCATTACACTGCTGAGGGTGCCAAGAAAACCGTGCGCTTTCTAAAGGTCTTTTGAACCGCAGACTGTAGATAAGGACATCACGAATTCTCGATTCACATGATTCAAAGTGGAAAGCTCATGCTTCTGGCGAGTTGTGTACTAGCGGCTGCAGTCGCCGGAATCCTTACATGGCGAGTCGTCGTCAGTCGCGCTCGCGAGATGTCGCCTCTAATCAGTGAAGGATCGCCGGCGCGTTCAACACTGGTGTTTGCGCCTACCGTGCCTAACAACACTCCGCCGCCGGGACCCGTGCCAGAAGGCATGGTTTGGATTCCGGGCGGCGAGTTTTCGATGGGCGCCGAGCAATCGAGTGAAACGCTGTGCGGGCTTCCGGGGATCACCGCCGATTCGCTTCCGGTCCATCGCGTCTACGTAGACGGTTTCTGGATGGACGCGACCGAAGTCACCAACGAACAATTTGAAAAATTCGTAGAGGCCACAGGGTACGTAACCTTCGCTGAGCTCACGCCGCGGGCCGAAGACTTTCCCGGCGCGCCTCCGGAGAACCTCGTCGCCGGTTCGATCGTGTTCACCCCGCCGGATCATCAGGTACCGTTGAACGACCATTTCCAGTGGTGGGCCTTTGTCAAAGGCGCGAACTGGCGCCATCCTACAGGCCCGGCCAGCAACCTGAATGGCCGCGAGAACTATCCGGTGGTTCACGTCGATTACGACGACGCGCTGGCCTACGCAAAGTGGGCGGGCAAGCGGTTGCCGACTGAAGCCGAATGGGAGTTTGCCGCGCGCGGAGGCCGCACCGGGAAGCTTTATGCGTGGGGCGATAACTTTCATCCGAGCGGAAAAACCATGGCCAACACCTTTCAAGGGACGTTCCCGGTGACCGACACCGCTGAAGATGGTTACGCGGGCATCGCTCCGGTCGCTCAATTCATGGCCAACGACTATGGCCTCTACGACATCGCCGGCAACGTGTGGGAATGGTGCAGCGACTGGTATCGAGCTGACTACTACGAACAGCTCGCCAGGATCGGCGGCGTTGCCCGCAACCCGCAAGGTCCGGGCGACTCGTTTGACCCGGAGGAACCGAACGAAAAGAAGCGGGTGCATCGCGGAGGGTCGTTCCTGTGCACTGACCAGTACTGCTCGCGGTATATGGTCGGCACGCGAGGAAAAGGCGAGGTGACCACAGGGACAAATCACCTGGGCTTTCGTTGCGTACAGGCACCACACTAAGCCTTCTCAACACCGTGAACTGAATAAGACGGACGTCGAAGCGAGTTCTGAAACCTTTTCAGGCGATTCCTTCCTGCAGAGACTTGCCAGTTCTCGCGCAGCTGGGCTTCGCCTCCACCGACCCCGTGTGGGTGGAACTATGACTGAAAAGGCTAGAGCGAGGAGGAGCAAGGACAGTGCCTCCGCCGACCCCGCGTCGGTGGAGCTATGACTGAGAGGCTAAGCGAGGGCGCGCAAGGGGCAACGCCGCCACCGACCCCGTGTCGGTGGAGGGACGACTGAAAGGCTAAAGCGAAGCGCACGCAAGGGCAACGCCTCCACCGACCGCGTCGGTGGGGCAACGACTGAAAGGCTAAAGCGAGCGGCGCAAGGACAACGCCGCCACCGACCCCGCGTCGGTGGGGCAATGACTGAAAAGCTAAAGCGAAGCGCACGCAAGGGCGACACCTCCACCGACCCTGCGTCGGTGAAAGTACGACTGCCAGGGCTAGAATGAACGGGTACCAAAAGTCTGAGATGATACGACCGATCTATACCCCTGAAACCTGCAAAGCGGCATATCAGCTCCGCTGGTCGCTCGCCCTGTTGTTTGCTACAGAAGAGATTCCCTCGGAACTGAATTGGATCGAACCCCTGCGGGAGCAAGTCCAGCGGGATGGAGTGCGACTGCTGGAACACCGGCTCCATCCGCCTAACATCTGGTTCTTCCTGCTAAGTACGAAACCAACAGTCGCGCCACCACAGATTGTCAAATCAGTAAAAGCTCGTCTCCAACATCTTGTTCGTGCATCTGCTCCAAAGGCATTCCGAAGGAACTTTTCTCTCGCGTCTGTAGGAGACGCACGGCGTCACGTAGTCGAGTCGTACGTTGCGTCACAGATTAGCCATCACCGCATGGCCGACACACGCGTTCAATCACGGTTAAAGGAGTTCCAGCTTGTCTTCCCGGATGTCGATCTCTCGGCTGCAGAGTTTAGTTCCCACGGGAGGTATGTTTACAGTCTGCACCTGGTGCTTGTGCACCAGGGTCGCTGGCGTGAGATCCGCGAGGATCGTCTAGCAATTACCCGGGACACTTTTCTCCGTGCGGCTCGTAAGAAGAGGCATCGCGTGTCGCGTTTGGCGCTTCTTCCGGATCACGTGCATGCGACGATTGGTTGCAACTTTGGGGAAACGCCCGAAGAGGTTGCCTTGGGTTATCTGAACAACCTGGCATACGGCCGCGGGATGAAGCCGCTATTTTGCTCGGGGTACTACGTCGGGACGTTTGGCGACTATGACATCGGAGCGATCCGGCGTGCGTAGCTGGTCAATGATTACTCCATCAACACAAGGTCTGTAGCTGTCAATCACCTCGCCACCGACGCAACTTGGGCTCCCCACCGACCTTGTGTCGGTGGGGAGGTGATTGACAGCTACAAAAACGCGCGACTGACGACCGAGCCCCACCGACCTTGCGTCGGTGGGGAGGTGATTGACAGCTATAAAAAGGCGCGACTGACGACCGAGCCCCACCGACCTTGGGTCGGTGGGGAGGTGATTGACAGCTATAAAAAGGCGCGCTTCGGCCATTAATCATTTGGCTCCACCGACGCCAGGTCGATGGGGGCCGTAAGGGAAGGGTGGCTCTGTAGCTGCTCAATCATTGCCCCACCGACACAACGTCGGCGGGGCCGTAGGGGAAGGGTGGCTCTGTAGCTGCTCAATCATTGCCCCACCGACGCGAGGTCGGTGGGGGCCGTAAGGGAAGGGTGGCTCTGTAGCTGATCAATCATTGCCCCACCGACACGAGGTCGGTGGGGGCCGAAGGGAAGGGCGGCGGTTCTGTAGCTGGTCAATCATTGCCCCACCGACGCGAGATCGGTGGGGGCGAAGGGAAGGGCGGTGGTTCTGTAGCTGATCAATCATTGCCCCACCGACACGAGGTCGGTGGGGGCCGTAAGGGAAGGGTGGTTCTGTAGCTGATCAATCATTGCCCCACCGACACGAGGTCGGTGGGGGCGAAGGGAAGGGCGGTGGTTCTGTAGCTGGTCATCATTGCCCCACCGACACGAGGTCGGTGGGGGCCGAAGGGAAGGGCGGCGGTTCTGTAGCTGGTCAATCATTGCCCCACCGACGCGAGGTCGGTGGGGGCCTAAGGGAAGGGCATCGATCCCCGCAGAGAGCGGAGATGTTTCTTCCAGCCCGACTGCAGATCGGGCTTTCTGTGAACTCCCACACCTTCAGCGTGGTAACCTTCCTGAACCAGAAACACAGTCAGCAAAATCGGAGGTAGAAACATGAAGATCGTGAGCATCCGGGCCTTCGTTCTTGCCTTCTTGCTTCTTTCCGCTGCTCCCATTCGCGCAGGAGAGAAAACGGATGTCCTCGTCATGAAGAATGCGGACCGCTTGACTTGTGAGCTTGTTGGGCTCAACTCCGGAGTGCTCTACGTCAAACTCGATTACGTTGATGGCACTATCTCGGTGCAATGGTCGCAAGTCGTTCGACTGGAAACCAACCGTTTGCTGATCGTAAAGACTCAGAGCGGGGCGGCGTATACCGGAAAGATCACGACGGCTGAAGCCCAAAGCGGTCAACCGGTAAAGATTGAGGTTGCACAAACCCCGGAAAAGAAGGTCGTGCTCGACAGGTCACAGATCGTTGCAATGGACCCGACCTCTGAAAGTTTCTGGCAGCGATTCAATGGCGACATAACTACCGGGTTGCTTTACTCCAAAGGAAATGAGTCAACCCAGTACAACGTCAGCTCCTCCGTCGAATACCCACGCGAGCGATGGGCGGCTCACGCCAGCTTCAACGCCAATCTGTCTTCCAGCAGCGGCGATTCTACGTCCACGCGAAACCAGTTAGGTTTCGGCATTCGCCGTCTCTTGCACTGGAACAATTATTTCTACGCTGGGCTCGCCGATTTCCTGCAGAGCAGTGAGCAGGGAATCGGGCTTCAGACCACGCTGGGTGGAGGCATTGGCCGTTATTTTAAGAACACAAACAGGGCCAGAATCTCATTGCTCGGCGGCTTCGCCTGGCAGCGCACCAACTACAAGGACTCCAACCCAGCTTTCGAGAGACAGAACATTGCAGCGGCTCTCATCAGCGCAGAGGTGAAATTCTTCAAGTTCAAGAAAACGAATCTGGATGTTACCGCCTCGCTCTTCCCGGCGATCTCCGAGCCCGGACGCGTTTATTTCAGGACGAACGAGAGCTATTACGTAAAGCTGTTCAACAACCTGTCGTGGAATATCTCATTTTATGGCAGTTGGGATAACCGGCCGCCGAACGGGCTGTCGGGCAGCGACTACGGCTCCAGCTCGGGGCTGAGCTGGACGTTTGGCAATAAGTGAAAGAATGCAGGCGAGACACCTGCGCTCCCAGCGTGGTGGAGCGCTAAAGTTCAGAAGCAGGCGATTCGCGTTGTTCGCGTTTTTGCGGACAGGTATCGCGAAGGCCATTGGACACATTGATACTCGCCCTGACCTGGTACGGCCCTCGTGGTTAATTTCCTTCGCTAAAGCGGTCCTGCTGGTGAATACATAGCCGGTCCTTTTTCCCGCACTGCCTGTCAAAACTGACAGTTACTAAGTTACTTAGCGATCCAGTACCCTTAGCCTGAATCTTCGTGGTTGACTGTGTACGCCGACATGTTCTCCCGGTACAGGCATGGATTACAAAACCATCCGAGCCTGAGCCGCCAATGTTGGCTTGAGATTCAGGACTAGACTTGTGTGAGTGCAGTGAGCCGGGCTCCCCGGCTTCACCTCGAACGTTCGGGTGACCTCGGCCTGCTTGATTGAGGCCTCAAACAGAATGCAAAGGAGCAATCTATGATCTCAAGATTCCGACACTCGCTCTATTCAGTAGGCGCGGTTGTTTTGTTGTTGTGCCTGACCGGCGTTTCCGTAAGAGCGCAAGAAACCGCCGATGGCTCGCGCGATCGAACAGTCGACAAGCAACAGACGGAGGGTAACACAGTCGACAAGCAACAGACGGAGGGTAACATAGAGACAGCCTCGCCGGCTGCGAGCACGTCGATCTTTGCGTCGGCAGACAACGCGAAAGAGATAGCGCTTAGCGCAAGCAGTGCATCGAACACAGCGCCGGTCTCCTTTCTCTTGCCACGGGCGACTCCTGCCGGCAACCCAACTGCGCCAAGCACCGAGCCGGCTGCGGCGTCCCGCCCACAGGGCTCCTCGGATAAATGGGAATTCATGATCGCCCCTTACTTGTGGCTCGCCGGCATCAACGGGACGGTCGGAGTTGGAGACCTCACCACCGACATCGATCCTTCCGTCTCAGACATACTCAACAAACTGAACTTCGGTTTCATGGCTATCTTCGAAGCTAGAAAGAACAGATTGATGATCATCACCGACCTTCTGTACATCAGTCTCGAGGAAACTAAGGCCACCAGCGGGCCCCTCTTCTCCTCCCTGACTGTGAAATCGAAGACATTCATGCTAAGTCCGGTGGTGGGCTATCGCCTGGCCGAGAAAGAAGGCGCCTCGCTCGACGCGATCGTCGGCATTCGGTTCTGGCACACAAGCTCCGACCTAATTCTCGAGCCGGGGCTACTGCCGGGAAGGGAGAGGGAAGGCAGCAAGAACTGGGTGGACGTGATCGGAGGCCTTCGAGGGCAAGCCCACTTCTCGCGGCTTTTTTCCGTGATCGGGCGAGGTGACTTTGGCGGCGGGGGGGCAGACTACACCTACCAGTTATTTGGCGGTTTGGGAATCGACGTGAGCAAGAGCATTTCGCTGTTCGCCGGCTATCGATATTTGTATATCAAGTACACCAGGGGCGACTTCCTTTTTGACGGAGCCTTCAAAGGCGCCGTGCTCGGCGGGGCACTCCGTTTCTAACTCGAGCGTCGCCTGGAACTAACCGCCCTCCCTCTTGCTACGGTGGAATAAGCGAGAAGAGGATGAAATGGAGGAAATGAATTGGCCTTTGCGCAAAGCAATCGCATTCAGCAATCCGCTTTGCGCCAATCGTACCGTTCGCTGCGCAAAAAACGAATCGATCTCCAACGTCCAGAACACTAGAAGGACCGCCAGCATACCTACCACGGATATTATTTCAAGATCCTCACGGGTCAGGGCTCCAGCGCGGCCGGCGGCAAGCACGGCTACATCATCGACGGCAATATGATTGCCGGATTCGGGCTCGTTGCTTATCCGGCGACGTGGGGTAAGTCCGGCGTCATGACATTCATCGTGAACCAGGGGGGCGCGTTTATCAGAAGAACCTCGGACCTGCGACGGCGCAGATCGTCAAGGCCATGACGGAGTACAACCCTGACGCGACGTGGTCGTTGGCCGCTTCCGTAGACGAGGAGTGAGGCGGCGGGATGAATCTCCGCGTTCTGGTTAGAATCTTTTGCAGCATACCGGTGCTCGCGATTCTGGCGGTTGCCGTCGCTGCGCAGGATACACCGAAGGAGTTTTGGCCTGAGGCTCAATTCTATGCGAATCTGAGCGACACCCTCAGACTAAGGGCGCTTGTTACGCGCACTAAAGCAAGAGAGTCTGACAAATTCACGGAGGGGACCTTCGAGTTTGATATCGATGTCGGACTCAAGGCCATACTGAGAAGAAAGCTAGCCGCAAATCCTAATACTGAGAGAGGCAAATACTTGACGCTTCGACTCGGGTACGTTCATGTGGAGGCGCTGGGCGACGAAGAGAATCCTTCCAGCGAACACCGCGGGATTCTGGAACTGAACGCGCGCTATCCACTCCCTGGGCCTTCTTGCTAAGCGATCGCATTCGAGGGGAAGCCCGGTGGATCAATGGGCGCTACTCTCTCCGCTATCGCAATCGGCTTCGGCTCGAGCGCGACTTCTCCATTCGATGGTTCAGGTTTACCCCATATGCCACCGGGGAACTCTATTACGATACTCGTTACCGGATCTGGAATCGGAACGAGTACTCTTTCGGCACCGAGGTGCCTGTTCGCCGGCACGCCATTATTGAGTTCTATTTCATGAGACAGAATACAAGCCGGTCGTCCACACCTCATGTGAACGGGTTTGGATTGGTTTTTCAGTGGCACCTTTGACGGGCCGCACGGGGTCAGTGGGCAGTTGTCAGTGGGTAGTGGTCAGTTGTCAGAGCCCACGAAGTGGGCGAGGATACCGGACCGCTCACCAGGAAGCGTATGGAGACCGTCGATGATGATCTTCTTGAGCGCTCGCTGGAGTTCATGGATCGATCGGTCAAAGCCGGCAAACCATTCTTCCTGTGGCACAACACGACACGAATGCACGTCTGGACACACCTGGGACCGAAGTGACGGCAAGAGTGGCTCTGGCATGTTTGCCGACGGCATGATGCAACTTGACTGGATAGTCGGAGAACTGCTCAAGAAGCTCGATGATCTGGGCGTTGCTAAAGACACAATCGTGGTGTTCACCAGCGACAACGGCGCGGAAGCATTCTCGTGGCCGGATGGCGGTACGGTACCGTTCAAGGGTGAAAAAGGCACTACGTGGGAAGGCGGCTTTCGCGTTCCCGGCCTGGTACGCTGGCCCGGCGTGGTCAAACCCGGAACTATTTACAACGACATCTTCTCCTGGAAGATTGGATGCCCACCTTCCTGGCGGCAGCGGGCGAGCCGAATATTAAGGAGAAACTGCTGACAGGATACAAGGCCGGAAACAAGACCTTCAAGAATCACCTCGACGGCTACAACTTCATGCCCTACTTCAAGGGAGAAGAAAAGGCTGGTCCTCGTCACGAGATATTCTATTTTGACGACAACGGGAACCTGAACGCTCTCCGCTACGACAGATGGAAAATCCATTTCTCCTGGATCGAAGGTAACCTCTTTACCGGAAAGCGAACGAGTGCGAACGTGCCGCTGGTCGTCGACCTGCGGGCGGATCCGTTTGAACGAGCTCCGTTCGAATCCGATCTGTATCGCCGGTGGCAGGCTGACAAACTTTGGACACTGGTACCCGCGCAGGCAATCGCGGGCAGGTTCATTCAGTCGTTCAAGGAATATCCGCCGAGTCAGAGGAGCGGGAGTATGAATCTCGACGCGGTGATGGAGCAGCTCTCTTCGGGCGCCAGCAAGTAGACCGCGGCGATTGAAACGCCGATTTGGAAAGTCGGGCCGCACCCATCCCATTGGTGGGTGCGGCCCCGTAAAGACCCTAAACCACCAAACGGACACAACCATGAAATTACTACATATCAAAGCTGCTCGTCGCCGTGCTCACCGCCGCGTCAACTTTTCTTTCGTTCCCTGTCAAAAGTGACAGTTACCAACCAGCTTTCTAGACCATATATTCTGTTTAAGCTATTCACCCCGGGGTCTCTCTTTCGCTCATACCGCGCTGCCGAGGTGAGCGAAAGAGAGAATTCATTAAGAACCGATGAAGCTGTCGTGGCAAGAGAAAATGGAGATTAATAATAAAACAAGGAGCGACCGCCTCAATTATCAGGCGTTTTGTTGCTCCTGAGTTGCGGCTCTTAGGGTTTGCCTTGTGAAGCGATCAGGGTACTCCCGGCGACGCGAAAGCGGTTCCGTCGTCCCAGAGTACGCTGAACCCACCGGCATCATCTACAAACAGCAGCGCCTTGCGTCCTCCAATCGTTCCGGTCGTGATGCCTTCAGGCTTCATCTTCTTGTGAAACGAGATCGGCAGGCGAGACGCTTTTCCATCGTCTCCACCATCCCATTTGTAGACCGAGAACGGGGCTCTTGATTCGCTCGTCGAATTGCCGACAACCACGAAAAACCCTTCGCCAAATCCGTTCCTGGTAAGGCTTCGAATACCCTGTTCGCCGATCGCGTTCTCGACCGCGAGGTGGATAGGCGCGAGCATTTCGAGATTGCCGGTCGTCCATGGGCCAAGCAGGTCTTTGATCCGAACCGGTAGGATGAGCGGCTTGCCTCCAGGCGCCGGCGTTCTTATGCCAAGAAGTAGCGCGCCACGGCGGGCGTCCCACGCAAGGCCTTCAATGTTCAGTCCGCCTAAGTCCGGGTCGTTTTCCGCCGCCGACCTGATTTCGGGCGCGTTCAATAGAAGCCAGGCGCGAAAATCGGACATCAGCTCAGTCGCCAGACTCCCATCAGGCTGGATGGTGATGCGGAGCAGGCCCCCAGGTCGGTCCGCCGCCTCCTTGCCTTTCTTCTTCGAGCCGGGTTTAACGGAGAGGGATGGCACCGCAAACACGAGGCGGCGACCGCTCTGTTCGACGATCGTTAAGTCCTCGATGTCGTCAATCGATTTCGGGGCAAGCCCGACCAGCGGCCATCGAACAAGAGGCCCTTGCTGCTGGCCGTCCGCCGAGATATTGAGCTCGATCAGTGCGTCGTTGACGTTGTTGTCGCAAAACAGGAAACGCGAATCGCCGAGCGGCACGACGCCAGAGGCGTTGTGCTCCTCACAGTCATTCTTCTCCGAGAAGGGTGTGGACTTGACCACGGTGTCCGATGTTCCCCCGTTACCAGCCTTTGAGGGTTTCACCTGTTTGACTTCGGTCCGACACCCGACAAGAAATCCCCCAGTCGTCGCGAACAAGAGTGCCAGGCCAACCACACAGAGCGAACGCGCAACTCGTTGAGATGTTACAGGAGTGCTGGTGCTCTTCGGAGGGTCAATTCTCTGGTTCGTTATCCTCACTAGTCGGCGCTCTTTTTCAAAACCTTGAACTCGACCGCGACGACCGACGGGCCACATTGCTTCTGGATTTGTTCGATGAGGGCAGAGGGCGGTGCACTTCCCCCGTTGATGCGGCCGAGACATTCAAACGTCGTATCGCCGCTTCCGGACACGATGTTGGCGACGTGCCAGGGCGGCGTCTCGGATTCCAGCGCTGCTCTGACAACCGGCTCGACTGTCTCCCGGTCCAAAAACCGAACCAGCAACGCGGCGTTCGGCCGCTTGATCCCTTTGGATGGATCTTTTATTGACTTCGCAAGCTGGTTGAGATGAACGATCAATGGTGACTCAATGTCGGTTGGTGCGCCAGCTTCATCAAGAACATCCGACTTGTGAGGACCTTGCTTGTCTTTGTTCTTCTTTTTCTTTTTGACTTTTCCTTCTACGAATCCCCCTTCGCTGCTGTGAGTCTCGCCAATCTTGAACCTCCAAAGCAGCAGGTAAACCAGGGACATGACAAGCGAGAGCAACGCTGCGACGTGATAGACGCCAAGACCCGATCCCATCCCGAGGGCGATCGCGACAAGCAGGTAGACGGCATCCCTCGGATCTTTCAGATTGGTTCGAAAGCGGACCGCGGAGACGACTCCAACCAGAGCCAACGCCCGAGAGAAGTTATCCTGGATCAACATCATCATTCCGCAGACGATTAGAGACATCACAATAAGGACATGCACAACGGCGCCGTCGAACATATCTCGAGCCTTTGTTACTTTGTAAACCCAGCAGATCGGCGCTACCAGGATGATCGTCAGCGTCAGCGCCCAGAGCGTGACAATCGTGTCGTCTCGTCGGCGGGTGATATCGAGCGACTCGGTGATGACCTCATTGATCTTGGCGAATCCGGCCAACTCGGGCAAGCCATGCAATTGCGCCAGCAGGAACCGGCTGAGCATGGTCCCGAGGATGATCACGACGAAATAAGCGGACAGCTTCAAGAATTGAGTCTTGAATCCTGGAGTTTCAGCTTGTGGTTGCTGTTCCATAGTCGCTCCCCAAAATCTGCTCCAACAAACTACCGTCGTCGAAATATTAAGGGTTCACCGCCTTCCAAGCTCGAATCGTCTTTGTTCAAGACCAGCGAGTCGTCCTTAACGCTGAGCGTCACCTGTCTTTTCGCGCGTCGGCTGGTAGCAGCGGCCATAACCTTCACCTCGCCGTTTTCAACTGTCCAGGTTCCTGTCTCGGTAGTCGACGCAGACTTATCGCCGGGCGTCTCTATGGTCAAAGTAGCCGATCCGTCCGGGCCGAGAACAAGCGTGAGTCGCCGATCGCCCGTCGGCTGTTGTTGCAGAAGCATATATCGTCCCGCCAGGGCGGACATCTCCGGGGACGGCTTGGTGGGCGCCATTCCCGACGCTGCGATCAACACGACTAGTGCTCCCATCATCATTCGTTGGCTCATATATTAAGGAGCCTCCCTATTGGCCGGCCTATCGAACCGCGCGATTGCAACTCGCTCCGAGCCATTCCATGGCGGGTGAGCAATTCAGCTATTCTAATCGTATCCTTCGAACTATTACACTAACAGGCGCTGAAGAATAAGAAGCTACAACATCTGGTGGAGGACTACAACTGAGCGCCTTGCGCGGGGAGCGGTCATGTTTTCGCGCCGGCAACGAGCCGGATTCATCGGGCTTTCCCGCAGGGCAAGTAGGCCAACCCTTTTAGGGCTGGTGAAGGGTCGCGAAACCAGGTCAGCGCGGTTACATGGAGCGGCTTATGCGTTGGCTAAGGCTCGAATGAGAAGCCCGTTGAAACGGGCTCAACGAGACCTGCATGGTCAGCCCCCGGGAGTCATGAAGTGCGCCAGACCGCGTTGCGGTCTTCTATCGCGATAGGTAACGGCTACGCGGCCAGGCTAGGCCTCATTATCAACGTTTCTATCGATAGGTAACCGCTACGCGGCCTGGCACGCCGGTTGTCCTCCACTATCGATAGGTGACCGCTACGCGGCCAGGCTAGGCCTCATTGTCAACGTTGCTATCGATAGGTAACCGCTACGCGGCCAGGCTAGGCCTCATTGTCAACGTTGCTATCGATAGGTGACCGCTACGCGGCCAGGCACGCCGATTGTCCTCCACTATCGATAGGTAACCGCTGCGCGGCCACTCTAAGTCTCATTGTCTCGCTGCTATCGTCGGACAAACCGTGCACCACGCACGGTGAGGTCAGGTTTTCGCGTCCGAATCCTGCTAAATCAGGGTGCCGGAGCCTGTCAAATTTGACAGTTCCAACAGGCTCGCCTCACGGATACACTCTTGGGCACGCCGATGGGTCTTTCCATCGTGTGGCGCTTGGTTGAGACGCACGAAGGTAGTCATGATCTAAAGAGGCAGCGAACTGTAGTAGCTAAAGCATGGAGGGTATGACGAGGACCAGGCTGGTCGTGACACTGATCGGGCTCGCTGTGCAAACTACCAACTTGAGAGACTGCATGAGTGAGGCTGTCGGAGGCCCGGCGCCGAACGCGGCCGCCGCGCTTCCCGCAAAGAGCGATTGATCTCCCCCCTGGCCTGGAAGGTCTACCAGAGCGGAGCCACAAGCCGCGGAAGGTCAGAAGAGCTTCCTGGTTTATGACACGACGGCGAGTGCCCAAATCTGCGGTTCGGGGGTCGGAATCGACCCTATTCTGTACGATCGCGCACTTTCGAGGAGAGTGACAGTGGCAGACTTTGTTGAAGCAGCGATGCTGGACCAGCTTCCGCCCGGAACCAGCATGATGGTCAAGATCGATGGCAGGGATGTCGCCCTCTTCAATGTGGATGGGAATATCTATGCGATCAATGATACGTGTGCTCACCAGGGATCATCTCTCGCAGCAGGGAAGCTCGAGGATAAAGTTGTCCAATGTCGCTCGCACGGCTGGCGATACGATGTGACTACGGGTTATCTGTCCGGCGCTCCAGGTTTCGGGGTTACCTCTTATCCAGTTCGGGTTGTCGGCGCGAAAATCCTGGTGGGCACTAACCCGATGATGAAGCAATAGTCAAACGGGAGGGAGACTCATAGGGAGACTATGAAGCCGTTCTATTCCCTGTTTGTCTGCGTTCTTGCGTTTCTCCTCAGCGGCATCTCGCAGCACGCAACTCCGGCACAGACAATGGGCACCCAGCAAACTCCTCAGGCGGCGAGCCCGTATCCCTGGGTTGGGGCAGGAGGGGAGGCTTTGGTGGGTTCCGCGGCCGGCGATAGCTTTGAACGCTTCGCAAGGTCCACCGAAGGGGATGCGAACGCCTGGATTCGCCGAGTGGCTTTCGCGGTTTCAAGAGGGGGTATCTAACCCAAGTGTCGAGTGAAACCGAAACGAATCCTTACGGTCTCGATACCTCAACCAAGCTGGCGCACCCGCGTAGCCTACGACCGAACGATGATGGCATGGGTCCGGACGGGGACGTCACACTCATCACGTTTGGCTTCACCATCTACAAGTTTTTTCAGATCGAGCTTCGCCGTGAGGAGCCCGGGCGTCTGATCGGATCGCATGAGTTTGGGCTGATGATGGTGAGCATCGGATTGATCTCGTTGGTGCTGGCCACCTGGCAGAACCGTCGAGATATGCAGCGACTTAGAGCGCTGCACGCGGATGTGCCGTGGTCCAACGCTAGTCTGGTCGCGAGCCTGGTCTCACTTCTCGGTATAGTGGCGTTTGTTGTTATGATCTTCCGGCTATGAGATTTCCCCTTATTTGTTCGCGACTTTGATAGACCACGTTCGACCCGACGCTGCTGATGGTATCGCCTGAGGGGGCTATGAGCTCTATAACAACTGCCTTGATCGTCTTCGCCTGCCTGTTCAGCAGCATAATGTTCGGCTTTTTCCTGCGCGGAGTCATGCCGCAACGCCATCTGGACAGCGATTCGAAGGATATCGTTAAGCTGGCGACCGGCTTGATCGCAACGCTCTCTGCCCTCGTGCTTGGTTTGCTGGTTTCCTCGGCTAAGGATTCGTTCAACCAAGTTAGCAACGAGCTCATGCGAACGGCGGTCAAAGTCGTTCAGCTTGACCGGATCCTGGCTCAGTATGGGCCGGATGCGAAGGAAATTCGGGACCTCGTAAAGAACGGCTACTCTGGCGCGTCCGAGCTGATGCTTTCCGGCGATGAGTCCCAACAAGCACAATTGGACACGCCCACTGCGGTTGCGCGAATAGAAGGTATTCAGGCTAAGATTCGGGAACTTTCACCACAGAACGACGCGCAGCGCGAGCTGCGGGCCCACGCACTGCAGATCTCGGATGAGCTGACCGGTTCACGTTGGCTACTGATCTTGAGTTTGCAGGGCTCAGTGTCGACGCCACTTCTCGTGGTACTGGTGTTCTGGCTCGGCCTGATCTCTACAGCGTGGGCGGTGTTCTCGCCCCGCAGCCTGACAGTGAGTGTTGCTTTGGTCGCGTGCGCGCTCTCAGTCTCAGGCGCGATCTTCCTGATCCTGGAGCTCGACCGCCCGCTCACTGGACTGATAAAGGTCTCCGGTGCACCTGTGCGTGCAGCGCTCTCCCATCTCGGCGAGTGAAGAAAAAGATAGTGGTTAGTGGTTAGTGGTTAGTGGTTAGTGGTCAGTGGTTAGTGGTCAGTGGTTAGTGGTTAGTGGTCAGTTATTGGTTAATGTATGGACTGTTAGTTTCGAACGACTGGCGCACTAACCACTGACCACTATCCACTAACCTTCAATGTTGCAACTGGGGTTGGAGCAGCGATGCGGTTTTCGCGGGAGTAGCCTTCGATTCTTTTGCCGGCTTAGGCTTGTGACGCATCGTACTCATCACATCCCCATTCGAAAGCAAGCTTCGATAGCCGCGGTAGTTCCAGGCTGGAAGCAACAATATTCGCTTCGGAAGTTCTTTCTTGACCAGGCTAGTCACCTGTTGCTCGAGTAACTCATCCTGCTTGAGCGTTGGATCCAACTCAACAAGCTCCCCGGCAATCGTGATCTGAGACTTGATAAAAAGATTCAGGGTGAACTTGGTCGCGTACCCCTGCTCGATCAATCCGAAAAGCAATTCCTGCAGAGCCTCAAAGCTAGTCCGTCCTGCCTTTGGTTTGACGGTCTCTGTTATCAGTACGTCGATCTTCTTAACCTTTTCAGGATCAGTCGGCATGCCATGTTCCAGCAGGGCTCCGGCATATCTGTGCAAGCGCTTGGCATCCGCAAGCTGAACTCCGAGGATCAATTGCATCAGCGCGATCCGGTCGGCGCGCGGAAATGTCCCCATAAGCCCCCAATCCAAGAGTGCTATCAGATACGGGTTCTTAGGATCGCCAGTCACATGATAGACGTTGCCGGCGTGCGGATCGCCATGGAAGATGGCGACGTCCTTGGGAGCAAAGATTACGTCGCCGGTCATGACGTCGCTCAATCGTCGCGCCATGATGGCTCGCTGTTTAGTATCTCCAGGAAAGGCATTGATGATCTTTTCGCCGGCGATGAATTGCATGAATGTGACGTGCTTGGTTGAGATCGGATATATCTCCGGCACGACGACTTTCTTGCTGCCCTTGTAGTACTCTCGAGCGCGAATAAAGTTTTGCTGCTCGTCGACGATTTTGATCTCGTTGGTCAAGGACTTGCGAATGTCCTGGAAGATTTCGACCAGCGGCATCGAGCCGAGCTGATAGAAATCGTGATTAGTGGTGAAATACCCGGCGAGTCCATCAAGGATGGTAAGGTCCTCCGGAAGATAGACGAGGACGTAGGGTTTGACGACTTTGCAGATCGCCTGCGTCCGCGTAGTGGCTCCGGGCGTGATACAGGTCGCTCGAATCACTGCCCCAACGCTGGCTTCGGCCAGGATCTTATCCGCAAACTCCACCTGATATTTGTCGATCGCGGGTTTGCCGACATCGGTAGTAATAAACTCCACCAGTTCTTCCCGCGTCATCGTGTGAATACCGTTTTCCAGGTCCTGGAGCGCTTTTGCGTAGTCGGGAGCAAGGTCGGGATTCCTGGCCAGGATCTGCCCCATCTTCTGAAGGCTGGGAACCTTGGAAACGAATTCTTTGAGATAGTCGCCGCGCGATGTACCCGGCGGAAGATAAGCGAGGCTGACAAGCTTGTTCAACAGACGATCATCGTCAAGGTGGTCCAGAAAATAGAGCAGCGAATCGTGGACAATCGGGATCCAGATGGCGCCCCACTGCGGCGGGATAATGTCCAGGACCTTGGACTGATGCACAAAGAACTCCAACACCAACGGACGAACCGGTGCCCAGTTCACTTGCTTGATCAGGGACACTGCCTGCTCTTTCGAGATCGGTGGTTCCTTGGGCAGTCCGGCTGCCTCGATCAAACTCTGGAGCTTCTTGAGGTCGGCCGAAGAGAGTTCGTTGGTTGATGAACCATCCTGAAGACCCGAGGCCTGGGCGAAACGCATAAGAATCTGCTGGATCGATGGGTCGAATTCTTTTAGCAGATCCATCAATAACGGCAGCCCGGTGGTTCCGGGCTTGTACGTCTCATAATGACTGCGCGGCGTCGGCAGCGGAATCGGTTTATGCGAGGCTTGCTGCGTAGCCTGAGAAATATCTGCGCGCGTATTGAGACTGAGCAGTTCGAACTGTCCGAGAAATAGCACCGCGCAAATAAGGAGGCAGCTCGATCTTCTTGCCATTCCGCTTGAGACGAGTCTCAAATTCCTTAATGGGAGCGTCGATAGTCTGGAAAGCATCTTAGTGAAACCTCCGGCCTTACGGTAGTAGGCGGCACTCCAAGTTTTTGACATTCAGCGATTGAGTGCTGAAGACACATACGGGGCTCTTTGCAGCTACAGGCTTTGGCTCAAACTGCGAGTACAATCAGACAGATTGTATCAGCGGCGAAGAATTCCTGAGCCTGTCAAAATTGACAGTTCCAGCCAAACTGAAAAAACCGCCTCACGAGGTCTGAGGATTCCAAAGCCGCCCTTTATGCTCGCGTTCTATCTTCGAGGTGTCAAATCAATTTCTTTGCTCAATCAACCCAGTGGAGGACGTTGCGCAGGACCGACCAGCGTTTCCTGGGCGCTCGCGCAGCTTGACCGAGAATCCAATGGTCGTATAACTCCTGGATGGTGCCGTCCTTCTTTTTTAGGTCGATCCAGGTTCCGATGAATCGTGCGAACTCGATGTCGTGCCTCGCGACAGGATAAGCCAGCGGCAGCTTGAGAATGACTGGGTGAGGGACCGCCACCGAGAAGGCAGGATGGAGTAGCGTAAGGAACGATCCCCGCTCGGCGGTCAGGACCAGCGCGTCAACCGGCTCGCCCTGCCCTTTGAAGAAGTCGTCGAGGCTCGCCTGGTCCAAGGAAGACTCGATGGTGGTCACGTCTGGGAACTCCCGATGGACCAGGCCCAGGAGATAATTAAGGTCTGGCACCGCCACCCGAAGACCCGGAGTCTCGCGTATCCAATCCGCGCTCGAAAAGTCCGCGCGGCGATGATCCGGCACTACGAAGGCGAGCGTCTCGTCGAGGTAGGGCGGAGAGAAGGCTATCTGACTGGCCCGGCGCGTCGTCACAATAATCCCGGCCATGGCTACATCGCACAGGCCTCTCTCAAGGGTGTCGAGCAGTTGGTAACGCGAGACGGGAACTAATTCGAGCCCAACTCCCAGCTCATCCGCCAGGGCGTAAGCCATCTCGATATCGAAGCCAACAAGCTCGCCCCGACCGTTCACGAAGTTGTAAGGCATCGAGCTTTCGACGTAGCCCACGCGAAGGCGCCCTCGCTTGCGCACCGCCTCCAGCACCGAGGCTGCCTCGCGCGGAGGTGTGGGCAAGTCTTTCGGCAGTTCGCTCAGGATAATCGCTTTCTGCGCCGGCTGATGAAGGAACTGCATCTGCATTACCATCTGATCCTTATCGTAGCTGCCCTGTCCGGTTACGCGGAGCAGGAAGCTGATCCCGGCCAGCGTGACTCCTGTAGCCACCACTGTGATCAGGCCGTAACGAATTATGCGGGGAGGCGAAAAACGAAGCTTGCCAGTCAGCGCGTAGGTCCCTGCCAGCGCCAGAACAACCATGTGCATTGCAGCGGCTAGCGTGCCAAAGCGGGCGTTGACAATGCCGGTGGCCAGGAAGAGCTGGAAAGTGTCTGAAGGGACCCGGACGAGATTCAAAAGGAAAGGCATTGCGGTGTTGATGCTCCCGAACATGCTCACGATCCCGGTCAGGGCGAGCTGCACTCGGTTAGCTAGCGACACCGCGGTGTCCGAGTACCAGGCGGCGAACAACACGAAACTGAGGGAGAGCAGCTTCGCTACATGAGGAAAGTTGTAGAACGCGGGGATGATTATGTCAGCCGGCGCCCCTTCCTGCGACTCGGCGAATCCGTGCTCCTTAAGCAGTTGCTTCGAACGGTCGACGAGGACGGCCAGAACGACAAACAAATCGCCAGTCATGAATCCGGTAATCAGCGCGTCCCGCGTCGACTGCAAGATTCGGCGCGCAGGAATCGGTGTGAGACAGGCAACCAGTCCCGGCAGGATCCAGAAGACGAGTAGCAGCGACATCGCTCCGTAGCCGATCAGAAAGACTCGCAGGTGACCAAGCTGATCGGTGTCGATCGTTCCCACAGTGTTGGCGGCGATGGCGAACAGACCTAACGGGGTTAGCCGGACCGCGAATCGGTTAGCGCGGGCAAGCACCTTCTCCAGAACCTGCAGTCCTGAAAGCAGAGGCTCCTTCTTCTCAATGCCAATGAGAGCTATGCCCAGAAAGCCACTGAACAGGACAACCGCGGGCACTACATTGTTGGCGAGGGACTGAAAGGCATTAGCCGGGATGTAGAGTGAAAGGAAATCCAGGGGCGGCGGTTCTTCGACGAGGGATGTGCTGAAGAAGGACGCTGTCTCGACCGAGGGGAACGCAAGCGGCATCACGAATACAAGACAGAGCGTCAGACCCCAGAGCGCAACTGTGAGGAGGCCTACCCGCAGGAAGAGGCTCCGCGCCTGCGTCGCATTCAGGATGCCGAAGCCCGCTATCACGGAGACGACGACGTAGGGCAACACGGTCATCTGAAGAAGCCGCACATAGCCGTCGGCTACGAACTTGAAGACGCCCGCCTTCTCACCAAGAAACAGCCCAGTCGCTATACCCAAACCAAGCGCGAGTAAGATATTGCGTGTAGATCGAGTCACTAGCCCTACCTTTCTGGATCAGCGTGTGTAAGCCAGCCTACATGCGATGATAATCCTGCGGGCTTGAACCGAAACAAACAGTATTAACCTGTTACGCTTTAACTGGGCTTACATTCGATTGTCAAACGGTAACGGCAAAACCTGGTGCTCGCTCGCTCTTTCCGCGTAGAAATGAGCGCAGACCTCCCCGCCCCTTCGCTACACATCAACTTCTCGCGCGTCATCTTCTCGCGTAATGAGTGCTGGCAGACCGCGTGACGGTCTCCTCTTTGATAGTACCGACAACCAGCATCGTCCGGGCCGCGTAGCGGTTACCTATCGATAGACCGAGACAGCCGGAGTCATCCGTGCCGAGTAGCGATTACCTATCGATAGACCAGGACAGCCGGGATCGTCCGGGCCGCGTAGCGGTTACCTATCGAATAAAGAGCCCTACGACCAGCAGGAGCCTTGGGCCGCGGCTACTCTATGAACCAAATTCGTCCTATTCGCTCAACCGGCCAGGATCTAGGTAACCGGTACGCGGCCAAGGTATGACTGATTTATCGAGTTGCTATCGATAGGTAGCCGCTACGCGGCCGGCGCAACCAAAACGGATTAGGGGGCGCGACAATCTCACAACATCCAATCAGTTGTCTGGGATCATCGGTATGTGGTTTCAGCGTCGTCACTATGAAAGGGTCCGTTCCGAGTGACTCCTGGAAGGAAACAATCCAGTCCCTGGAGATCGCTTACGACCTGCTGACCATAGCCTGCCAGGGACCATTCAAGTGTAAGCCACCCTACGTACCGATCCGTCACGACCTCGCGTTCTGAACCGGAACGAACAGACCCGCCTTTGCCATCTTCTTTTTACCGATATGCTTCAAGCGTGCAGGCCAACCCGTCGGAGGAGGTCCGTGAAACGCGGGTCCGTTCGCAGAGGGTCGAAGGCCGGATCCACGCCCAGATATTGCAACTGTAGATCGTGCTGTTGATAGGCCTTCTCCAGCGACTTGAACGCTAGCTGCGTCTCGTCAAGGGCCGAATAGAGAATTGCCAACTGGCCGGGCGAGACATTTTCGTCGTTCTGCAATCGTTTCAAAATCGCTTGTGCTTGCTCGCGTTGGCCTGCACGTGCGTATGCCGAACCCAGGAAAATCTGCGTGCTCGAAGTATCCAGTCCCAGTTCGACGGCCTGCTTGTAAGCCGCGATCGCTTCCGTGTACATCCCCTTCGCAGCATAGTTGAAGCCGAGAAACAGATATGTGTAGGGATACTCACCATTCAGTCCAAGCGTGTTCTTCAAGACCTCAATTGCGCGATCGTATTGGCGTGCGTTGAGAAGAATATAACCGACAGTAGCGTTGACCCCGGGTGAGAGCGGATCAAGCTCTCTCGCGCGGTTTATCTCGGAAATGGCCTGTTCATGCTGGCCCATGAGTCTGAGATAGGAGGCGTACCAGCGATGTGCCAGGGCAAGGTTCGGGTTTAACTCGACGGCGCGTTTGTATTCCCGTTCGGCGTCTTCCCATTGCCAGGCATAGGTCTTCAGGTTGGCCAGCGCATAATGGGCTTCGGCAAGGCTCTCGTCCAATTCAAGCGCTTTTTTTGCCGCCGCCTCTCCTTTTGGCAGATATTCCTTCGCATCGAAAACGGTGCCGCCAACCAGGCTCCGGTAGATGTCTGAGAGTGCGGCATAAGGCGGTGCGTACGAGGGATCCAGGGCGATAGCCTGATTAAAGAAGTCGGCGGCCTTCTTGCGGTCCTCAACCCCACCCTTGGAACGATGGAAGCGCCCTTTGAGCAGCAGCTCATAAGCCTCCGGGTTTACTGTCTCGCGTTTCGCGATTTGCTGCTGTTCGCCTGGCGTTAATCGCAGCCGGAGCTTGTCGGCTATCTCACGGGAAATCTCCGACTGCAAGGCAAGAAGGTCCGTCGTCTTTCGAACATATTGCTCGCCCCATACTTGCGTTCGGTCGCGAGCGTCTATCAACTCGACGCTTATCGAGAGACTGTCGCCGCGCTGCGAGATTTTTCCGGTCAGGATGCCAGTGATGTCCAGCGCTTGAGCTACCTCCCGCGGGTCCGGGTCCCGGTCTTTATACATGATGGTGGAACTGTTGGCGATGACCTTGACGCCGGGCAGTTGCGAGAGGCGGTTGATCAGGCTCTCGCTGATGCCGTCGGAAAGGTAATCCTTTTCCGGATCGCGACTCAGGTTGCTGAAGGGCAGTACCGCGAGTGAAGTGATCCCCGCGTTGCCGTTTCCGCTGAGGTAGCGCGTGTAAGCGAAATAGCCGGCGGCTATTGTTGCCGCGATGAAAAGCGCCAGGATCGCTACCGCGCCACGCTTGTGGTGTCTGATTTCGCTCAGCAAAAACTCG
>Ga0257146_1000004_pt1 | contig 21399 bp, 18 predicted proteins | sample CO08A_FD_185958 | JGI IMG/M metagenome (GOLD analysis project Ga0257146, IMG submission 185958) | Soil microbial communities from H.J. Andrews Experimental Forest, Oregon, United States - CO-08-A | ecosystem: Environmental > Terrestrial > Soil > Temperate forest > Bulk soil | place: USA: Oregon...
CCCAAACCGCCAACAAGAAACAGGAAGACCAAGAAGATGTATCTGGAAAAATTCAAGCTGGACCGAAAAACCGCCATTGTAACCGGCGCCGGCCAGGGAATAGGACTGGCCTGCGCGGAAGCGCTGGCAGAGGCGGGAGCGAGGGTCGTGATTGCCGATCGCGACCCCAAGGCTGCCGAGACCGGTTGTGCGAGCCTGAAAGCGAAAGGCTTGAACGCCGAGATCGTTATTATGGACGTAACGGACCCGGGCCGTGTTTCCGAGGTCGCGGATCAATTGGTGTCCCGTTACGGCGGAATCGATATCCTCGTCAATAATGCCGGCATTGCACGAAGCGAGACACCTGCGGAGAAGGTAACCGATGAACATTGGTTGAATGTCGTCGACGTCAATCTCAACGGTACGTTCTGGTGCTGCCGTGCCTTCGGCAGACACATGCTGGACGCAAAGTCAGGTTCCATTGTCAACATCGGTTCGATGTCCGGTTTCATCGTCAACAAACCGCAGGAGCAGTGCTACTACAACGCCTCGAAGGCCGCAGTGCACCATCTCACGAAGTCGCTCGCGGCCGAGTGGGGCGCGCGCGGCGTGCGCGTCAATGCCGTGGCGCCAACTTATGTCACAACTCCGCTCAACGCATTCGTAAAAAGCAACCCGCAGATGTACGATGCCTGGATCGGCGGCACGCCGATGGCCCGGATGGGGGAGGTCGATGAAATTGCCTCCGTCGTCCTGTTTCTGGCGTCTGACGCCGCAAGCCTGATGACCGGGAGCGTCGTTCTGGTTGACGGCGGCTATACGTGCTGGTGAACTTGCGCTGATCTGAAGCGGGGTTGCAATGAGGCACGCCTTCATCGGCATCGACGTCGGAACATCGAGCGCGCGCGCCGGAGTGTTTGACGAGAAGGGAAGCCTGCTGGCGACCGCCCGGCATCCCATCACGGTTTGGCACGAAGCGGGTAGCGTCGTCGAACAGTCGTCGTCCGAAATCTGGGCAGCTTGCGCCGCTTCGGTCCGTGCCGCGATGGTGGAGGCTGCCATTGCGCCTTCCGGGGTCAAGGGTGTGGGGTTCGATGCGACCTGCTCGCTCGTGGTGCTCGACGCCGGCGCCGATCCGCTGACGGTGAGTAGCTCCGGCGACGAACGCCGCAATGTCATCGTTTGGATGGACCATCGCGCAATCGCCGAAGCCCGCCAGATTAACGACACGCAGGATGACGTTCTCCGCTATGTCGGAGGCTCGATCTCGCCCGAAATGGAAATTCCAAAGCTTCTCTGGTTGAAGCGGCACTTGTCCTCGACCTATCGATCGGCCGGTCACTTCTTCGACCTCGCCGACTATCTTTCGTTTCGCGCGACCGGATCGACGGTGCGCTCAATATGCACGCTCGCTTGTAAATGGAATTTCCTGGCCCACGAACGGCGCTGGAGCGGAAGTTATTTCGAGCGCATAGGTCTTGGCGATCTCGCTTCGGAGAATTACGCGAAAATCGGAAACGAAGTCGTCGCGCCCGGTACGCCGGTGGGCACCGGCCTGACGAAATCCGCCGCGCGCGATTTCGGCCTGCTTGAGGGGACGCCGGTCGGCGCGTCGCTGATCGACGCTCACGCCGGAGGCGTGGGAACGATTGGCGGGCGCGGGCAATCGGGCGAGCCGGTCGATGTGTGCAGCCGCCTCGCCTACATCATGGGAACATCGGCTTGCATCATGGCGACGACGGCCGAGCCTTGCTTCGTCCCGGGTGTCTGGGGTCCCTATTACTCGGGCATGGTTCCTGGATTCTGGCTCAACGAGGGCGGTCAGTCTGCAGCCGGCGCGGCCATCGATCATCTCATCCGATCTCATCCGGCGCATAACGAGGCCGTCGCCGCGGCGCAGGCTGCCGGCATGGAAATCCTGGAATTTCTTGAGCGGCGCATTGTCTCGCGTTCAAAAAGCCTGGGTGAGGCGGCGCTGTTTGCCCGTGACATCCACGTTCTGCCCGAGTTTCTCGGCAACCGATCGCCGTTCGCCGATCCCGGCTCCCGGGCCATTGTCGCAGGGATGGACCTCGACGTCGACGTCGGCTCAATGGAGCGGCTGTTCGTGGCTGGGCTATGCGGGCTTGCCTACGGTCTTGCAGATGTCGTCGAATCCTTTCGATCGCACGGTGTGGATAGCGACTTGATGGTGATCAGCGGCGGCGCCGGACGAAGTCCGCTGGTCCGCCAGATCATGGCGGATACGACAGGCCTGACCATTGCGGCTCCCGAAACCCAGGAACCGGTCCTGCTCGGGGCAGCGATGCTGGGCGCTGTCGCCGGGAAATCTTGCGGATCGATCGGCGAGGCAATGGCCTTGATGTCGGCGATCGGTCGGCTAACCGAATCGACGACGCCTGGAATCGCGGACTTCCACCGGACAAAGCGGCGGGTTCACGGGCTGATGCGAAAGCTGGACCGGGAAAGCCGCGATACGATGCAGAGCATCGCATCGATCGCTGCGATTGAGACGAAAAATTAGCGCCATGCTGCTGAGTTGCGGAGATGCCCTGGTTGATTTCCTGCCCGTCAAATCCGTTGACGGGCGCGACGCGGCCGTACCGGTCGCCGGCGGATCTTGCCTCAACATCGCCGTCGGCATGGCGCGTTTGGGTGCGCCGGCGGGGTTTGTGGGCGGCATCTCGACCGATCTTTTCGGACGTATGATCGCAGACCACGCACGCATGTCGCAGGTCGACCTTCGCTACGCGACGCGCAGTGAGCATCAGACGACGCTCGCGTTCGTTCGCCACATCGGGGGTGAGCCGCAATATGTTTTCTACGACGAGGCGACGGCATCCCGAAACTGGGTCTATCGGCACGGCTCGATCCCCTTCGACGAGATCGAAGCGATCCATGTCGGGTCGACCACACTCGCCAGCGACAACGGGGCAGCTCAGGCGCTTGCGATGATCGAAGATGCAGGCGCATCAACCACCATCTCCTTCGACCCGAATTGCCGGCCAAATCTCGTCAGACATAAGGTCCGCTATGTCGATCAGATGAATGCGTTTGCCGCCGCCGCCAATATCGTGCGGATGTCGGATGTCGACTTTGAATTTCTTTATGGCGGCAGCGACTGCGGCGAAAGGGCGAAGTCGCTCATTGCGGCCGGTGCAAGCCTGGTCGTTGTCACGCGCGGAATCAAGGGAGCCCAAGCATGGCACAGAGGGGCGGGCCAGGTTGAGGTCCAGGCCCCCGCGATCGATGTGGTTGATACCATCGGGGCAGGCGACAGCTTTCAAGCCGCGCTGTTGTTTGCCCTGCGCGCCATCGGACGGATCAAGACAAGCGCGCTGGCGCAAATGAATTCCGGCGAGCTTCGTCGGGCGCTGTCGTTTGCGTCGATGTGCGCGGCCTTCACATGTGGGCACGCCGGGGCCGATCCGCCGCGCCAGTCTGACATCGGCCCGGCGTTGGCTGATCTTCTTTCGGATGTGTCGAATGACCCGTGAGATTTTCGCTAAACGTGGCTGGCTGGAGTTGGCTCAAACTTCTCTCAGCCCTCGCGGAACGAAGCCCGGGATTGGGTTGATCAGCCGTCGATCAGACCGGCGGCGGATCGGCTTCCGGCCACCTGCGGCGATTGCAATTATCCGTACCGTAGCGGTCTTATCGCCGCGGAAAGCTGGCGAGTGCATCGAGTTGGCGCTGCGCCTCAGGCGAACCCCATTCCCTGGCTCTCTGATACCAGTTCCGCGCTTGTACCAGATCAGGCCCCGCGTCGGCTGCGCTGAACTGGCTCGACGCAGTCGGGTCGAAAGTCTTGGCCAGGAGAAGGGCAGCGCGGGCATCGTGGGCGTCCGCTGCACGTGTCAAAAGCAGGCGCGCTCCCTGCAGATCGCCGCTCGCCAAGAGTTCCTGCGCCCGCCTGACAAGGGCCGCGATTTCATTGGGACTCAACTCCCGGATCGTCTCCGCGGGCGCTTGTGGTGTGGCCACGGCAGGTGCGGCCGGTGGCGGAGATGCAATGGCCTGCGGTTGCGCAATGGCCAGCGGTTGCTGTGGCGCCGCCGCGACGGGGGCGGGAGGTGAAGGAGGAGTGGGCGACGCCGCCGCGGTGCTCGCGGCCGCCACCGCAGCGCTGCCAGGCTGCGCGGACGTCCAGGTCAGCCGGAAGAAGGTCGTGACCAGGGCAGCTCCGTCGGTACCGCGCAGTTCGGCGGACAAATTCATTTCGCCGACGAAGTCGGTCGGTGGAATGATCGCTGCGTCCGAGATAATTTGTGCCGGCACGCGCCATTCGTTCTCGCTTGCCCGTCTGCCGGCCGTCAACCGGGCACCGGCCGGCATCCATTTGATCATGACGGTCATGCCGGGAGCAGGAGCGTCGACACTGACACCGAGCTCCAGCGGCTCATTAATATATCCGTTGTTGTCGTGGACGATCAGCGTCGGCGCCGGCCTGCGCACCGACCCCGGGAACAGGGATGACTTCAACCGTTCCCATGTCGGCAAGGCCGATGCTGCGTTGTCTTCAACGGGACCTTGCGATGTCGGATACGCCAAGACAAAGACCAGCGCGACGACAGCGGCCCCGGTCACCACAACCGCGAATCTGCCGAACGAGTGGCGGTTCCGAGGGAACGACGGCACTTCAACCAACCCGGGTTCGAACTGCTCTTGCTCGGCCCTTGCGACCGCCTCGGCAAAGAAATCCGGCTGCTTCTGACTTCGCGGGTCCAGGCCTCTGATGGGAAAATGCGCAACGTTCTCATCAGGCGTGTGCGGCGCCGACGAGACATTCTTATCCTTTCCGTGCTCCCCCGTCGCAGCATCCGTAGGGTCGTTTAGTTCGCCAAGCCGGAGCGGTGCACGGTAAAACGGGTCGTCCGGGCCGCGATCTTGCTTTGGGTTACTCATTCCAACTCCCCTTCTACTCGGTCGAGCCTGCTCAGCGGGTCAGGCAACACTCCGAGGACACAACTGACACAACGCTTTCACCACCCTACGCCACGAGAATTTCGATCGCGCCTGCAGTGAGGCGCAATTCTCCGGCTCCGTTTTCGGAGCCAGATCTCAGTCACTTGAATTCGAGTAAGGCGGCACATTCAGATGCTGCGTTGCATGCCCCATCCGTCGCAGAGACCGCGACCCGCACCGTTCTTCCTGACAGAATTCATCAGCGCGTCCTTCGCCCAAAACGACGCACCTAAAAACTAGACACGCCAAGATGGCATTGGTGTGGCCTAAATCAAGAGGGTGTTTTTGTAACGAGAAAATTGTTTGGGCCCGCCAAGGCGTCATACAACCTGCCCGTGCAATGGTGGGCATGCCAATCTTTTCAAGGCGACGAATGCGGGCCTGCGTGCTCATCTGCTAGTTCCGCAGCCGGCCGGCCGGGCCGTTGCAACAAATTTTCATCGAGAATGTGGCAGCTAGCCTCGTCGCAACCTTGGAGTTGAATCCTTGGAACTTCGAACGCCGGCGACAGGCGATCGTGCATGGCACGAATAGGTTGTAGTGCGCTTGACATTGCAACGCTGCCCGCTGCGTCGCAGGACAATCAGCTGATGCCTTCGAGGCTCACTGCTTGACGACCGACAGAAAGATACTGGGGTCAAAATACTGTGCCGCCGTCAGGGGATTCTCGATTTTGGCAACACGAGTGTAGAAGTCCGTGACCTGTTGCAACCATTCGGTGATCGTGCCGTTGCTGTATAGGCGCCGCCACACCGCCGTGGGAAATACCCGCATCGCTCCAAACTGCTCCCTTATGTCCCGATCGGGCACCTGCGGGTAGTAGTTCTTGTGCAGGATATCCAATGACTCGTTGGAGCGGGCTATCAGCATGTCATTGCCTTCAGTCCAGGCCTTGATAATCCGGGTGAGGACCGGCCGGTTGCTTGCGTGATAGGCGGCGGTCGTCGCCCAGCCGCCGACGACCGCTGCGCTGGGATAGTAGGCGCCGGCATCGAGCAGTTTCTTGGCTTGCGGAACCTTCTCGCGCACTGCGATGTTGAAGGGCACCCATAAGACCACGGCGGGGACAGCGCCGTTAATGAATGCATTGACGGCCTCCGGCATGGGCAGACTCTGCATCTCGATGTCGGTGGGAGCAAGTTTGTTCTCCCTCAGCGCATTGTCCAGAAACACATGCGCCGTGGTTCCTGCGGTGGTCGCGACGCGCTTGCCGCGCAGATCGGAAAACTGCTTGATCCCCTGGTCTTCGCGCACCCAAAGCTGCGCGGTGGCGAACTCGATCGAATTGGCGAGGAACATCTTGCCTTGACCACGCGCCGGGAAGTTCGAGATCACCGCCCCGGTCACCAGCATATCGATGCTGCCACCTGACATGGCGGTAAACAGCTCGATGCCGGTCTTGAACTCCTTGAATTGCGGATCGAGACCGTTCTTCGCCCATGCACCCAGATGCTCGGCCAGCCAGATCTGTCCGTCGACGGCCAGTGTATGAAGATAGCCGACCCGGATCTTGGTCTTGGCCTGTGCGAGGGCGGGCATCCCGATCGCCGACATGCCGAGGGTCGAGCACGTTGCTGCAATGAACTTGCGCCGGTCCATGATCAATCACTCCCTGCCCATCGCGGTGATCTTCTTCGCATCGGAAACGCCGGATCATCTGGCGTGCCGTCACCGACGTGATCGCAACTGGAACGTCAGTCAGGCGTTTTCGCGAAACTTCGATATGATGTCGTCACGCCGAAGGCAAAGCAACCAAAGTTTGTGCGACAGCCCGCAAACAACGACAACCCTGGCTCTGCTGTGTTGCGTCTTGGTCGGATCATCGCCTGGAATTGCAGGAGCGAACAAAAAAAGGCCTTGAAGTGGAGAAAAAATAGCCACTTGCGGGCGCGACGCCTTACAGCCGAAGCGTGTTTGCCACTTGCGGTTGACTATCAACAAAGCGGGGACGCAAGATGATGATTTGTCAACAAATTGAGCGGGCCCCGCCACGATATGAACACAACCTCCGGGTGCTCAGGTTGATTTTGATCCGGTCGCTTTTGATCGGGTTTGCAATGATGAGCATGTTCGCTGACGGCGCGGTGGCTATCGCGCAGGTGCCCGGACCTCAGCCCGCGCGCACACCCCGTCTTGAGGAGCAATGGAAGGCCAAGCTCAACGCCAATACCGTTTTTATTATTGCCGGAAGCCCGGAGGAGACCTACCTCGACATCACCCATGATCTCGCTGTGCTGCTCAATGACGATAACCTTCGAATCTTGCCCATCGTAGGGATGGGCGGAGCACAAAACATCCGTGATGTGTTGTACTTGAAGGGGGTGGATATCGGAATCACCTCTACCCAGATGCTGCGCTATTTTGCGTCGACCGGCGAACTCAGCACCGCCCTTGACCAGCGGTTAAACTATATAACCCGGATGTTCCCGGAAGAAATGCACGTAGTCGCAGGCCGCGGTGTCAAGACGATCGAGGAGCTGAACGGCAAGAAGGTCAACTTCTCGGATTCCGGCTCCAGCACGCAAATCACGGCGCGCGACGTATTCGGACTCCTCGGTATTGCGGTCAACGAGGTCAATCTCAGTCAGGCGGACGCGATCACCGCGATCAAGAACGGGGAAATCGCCGCCACGGTGGTCTTCTCCGGAAAGCCCGCGGGCATCTTCTCCCACGTCTCGGCGAACGACAATCTGCACCTTTTGGAGATCCCCATTACGCGAACGCTTGAGAATATCTATTCCCCGGCGCAACTCGAGCAGACCCTGTATCCAAATTTGATTGATAAGGGCCAGACGATACAGACCATCGCGGTCGATGCCGTTCTCATCACGAACAATTGGCAACCAGCGAGCGATCGCTATCGTCGTGTCGCGAAGTTTGTAGAAGGGTTGTTCTCTCGCTTTGCCGAGTTCAAGAAGCCGCCGCGACATCCGAAATGGCAGGAAGTTGATCTCAGCAAGGAATTGCCGGGATGGCAGCGCTTTCCGGCAGCGCAGGAATTGCTGCAGCAAGCTAAGTTCGAGGAATTCCGGGCGAAATTCCACGGCGGCAGTGTTGCGGCTCAGTCAGCCACAGAGAAGCAGCGATTGTTCCGGGAGTTCCGCGACTGGTCGGAAGGTGAGGGCAAACGGCAGTGACCGTTTGGTCGTTGCCGCGACCTGAAATGTCCGGCATGCGCCGTGCAAGAGCAAGCATCGCGCAAACGGCAGGCGCCAACTGCCGTTTGTCGCCGATTGCATCGGTCAGGCAATGGTCTTGAGATAGAGGCTCGGATCGAAATACTTGCTCGCGGGCGTGAAGTCCTTGATCCCGGCATTCGCCATGAAGAAGTCGGTCGATTGCTGCAGCCAATTGGTGACCGTGCCGTCTGAATAGAGCCGTTTCCACTCGTGCGAGGTGAACATCTTTTGCGCCTTGAATGACTCGTTGATGTCCGCCAGCGGGGTCTGGCTGTAGTGGGCCTTCTGCAGAGCCTCCATCGCTTCACTGCTGTTGGCGACGATGTAATCATTGGCCTCCGCCCAGCCCTTGATGAGCTTGGTGAGGGTCTCCTTGTTCGGCTCATAATAGTCGTTGGCGGCCGCCCAGCCGCCGATGATGGCGGCCTGCGGATAATAAGCCGATGCGTCGGCAAGCTTGACGGCGCCGGGAACCTTGTCGCGCACGGTGACGTTGAACGGCACCCAAAGCGCGACGGCCGGTACGGCCCCGGAGATGAACGCGGTCACCGCCGCCGGCATGGTCTGGTTGACGAGTTCAACTTCCTTGGGATCTATCTTGTTGGCGCGTAGCGCCTTGTCGAGGAAAACATGGGCGGTGGTGCCGGTCGCCGTCGCGATCCGCTTGCCCTTGAGGTCCTCGAACGATTTGATGCCCTGATCGGATCGGATCCAGAGCTGCGCGGTCGCCACCTCGATGTCGTTGATCAGGAACACCTTGCCTTGTCCGCGCGCCGGGAAATTCGAGAGCACAGCACCGGTCGCCAGCACGTCGAGGCTGCCGCCGATCAGGGCCTGAAAGATCTCAAGGCCGGTATTGAACTGACGTAGTTCCAGATCGAGCCGTTGCTTGTCGAAGGTGCCGCGGTCCATTCCGGTCCAGATCTGTCCGTCGACGGCCACCGTGTGCAGATAGCCGATGCGAAGTTTTGTTTTGGCCTGGGCGATGGCCGGTGCCGAAGCGGCGAATCCACCGAGCGCGATACCTGCCGTCGTCGTCAAGAATTGTCGTCGATCCATTGCGTTGTTCTCCATGTTGTATAGTGATTATTCCGAAAACGAAGCGGGCTGGGCCAGCGCCTGCTGCGCGCGATACTCGCTCATGACGAGCTCCCTGATGTGGCTTCGCAACGCGACAAATTCCGCGCGCTCCTGCAGCGATTCATCGCGCGGATAGGCGAAGGGCACATCGATGATCTCTTTGATCCGGGCCGGCCGTGCCGTCACCACCACGATGCGCGAAGCGAGATAGATCGCTTCCTCCACGGAATGGGTGATCAGCATGACGGTCTTGCCTTCGGTGGCCAGCACCTTGAGCAGCAGATTTTGCATGTTGGCGCGCGTCTGGGCGTCGAGCGCCCCGAACGGCTCGTCCATCAGCAGGAATTGCGGCTTGACGGCGTAGGCGCGCGCGATCGCGAGCCGCTGCCGCATCCCGCCGGACAGATGCTTGGGGTAGGAGTTGGCGAAATCCGTCAGGCCCATCAGGGCGAGATAGTGGTCGCAAATCTGGTTCCGCTCCGAAAGCGCGACGCGATTGGCTTTGAGCTGCAAACCGAAGGCGATGTTCTGCTTGACGGTCAGCCAGGGAAAAACCCCATACTCCTGAAAGATCACGCCGCGTTCGGGACCTGGTCCGTTCACGGCAGCTCCATCGAACAGGACCTTGCCGGTGGTCGGCTTCTGAAAGCCGGCCAGCATGCTCATCATCGTGGTCTTGCCGCAGCCGGACGGGCCGATCACCGCGATGAAGTCGCCGTCGTTGATGTCGTAGGTCACGTCGTCGACGACCCTGAGCTTGCCCTTCGGCGTGTCAAAGGTCAGTGAAACGTGATCGAATTGCGCACGTTTGGTGCTTGTTGCCACGCTCATGCCACGGCCCGCTCTTGCCATACCAGCAGGCGCGCGCTGATTTGCCGCAGGATGAAGTCCATGATCAGAGCGATACACCCGATGCAGATGATGCCCACGTAAATGACATCGAGCAGGAAGTAGGTCGAGGCGTTCTGGATCATCGCGCCCAGGCCTCGCTGGGCGGCGATCAGTTCGGATGCAACCAGCGTTGCCCAGGCGACCCCCAGGGCAACCCGCAGCGCCGTCAGAATATGCGGCACGGTCAGCGGAATGATGACTTTCCGGAAGATCTCGAACTCGCCGGCGCCGAGCGTTTGCGCGACGCGGATATAGAGCGGCGTGATCTGCGATACGCCTTCGTACATCACGATCACGCCTGCGAAAAACGAGGCATAAAAAAGGATCACGAGCTTGGCGATCTCGTCGACCCCGAAATAGACGATGACGAGCGGGATCAGCGCAATCGGAGGCAATGCACGAAAGAAATTGATCATCGGGTCGGCAAAGGTGCGCGCCGGCCGATACCAGCCGAGCAGGAAGCCGACGGGAACGGCAACGAGAATTCCGAGTGCGACACCGAGAAACACCCGCCGCGTCGACGCATAGATGTCGAACAGCAGGCCTTCATGCAGCAACAGTTCGACGAACTTGGCCGCGACCTGATGAGGCGCCGGAATCAAGGACTCATTGACGAAACCGCTCCAGCGCACGCCGTACCAGAGTGCCACGGCGCCGACCCATGGTGCGAGCCCAAGTAAAAAACGTCTCGCGACACTTCCATCCATATCATCTCATCCCGGTCGTGATGGCGGCCGCTGCTTTGCCAAGTCATATTATAGGTAAGATGACCAAACAAGGCGGGCTTCGCGTGCGTGTGGTAGTCTATAAATTCTCGCCAAGATTGTCACAAATTAGAGAAGAAAACTTCCATCGTGGCCAGATCAATCCGGTTGCGCCTACTTCACGAGCACGCGACAGCGTCTTTTGGGGGCAAGCGTCAGATTGGCGACGTCGAGTCTTGTCGCTCTCCGAGATGTGGCGCGAGGAGGTTCATGAAACGAAGCCAATGACGCGACGTGCGGAAATGCGAACGTTGTCGCGTCGGTTCTTGAAAATCGAAGAACTGTAGCAGCCAGGATTGAGGTCATGGCGGTCGGGTTCGAGGCTGACGCCGCCATAGGCCAATCCGAAATCGCCGATGATCAAGTGTCCGCATCTCTGCGGAGAGAAACTCTCGCGGTCCGGCTATGCATTATGCGTGGTGAAAAACAAGCTCTGTTGCACCAGCGCTCAACGTCCGCTTCTGGCGGCGCAAGGCGGACGAAATCGCATCGAGCTCTCATCATGATCGGCTATCCGCCAACGTCTGCTTTTGCAATTTACGAGTTTGTTGCGACGTCGATGTCCATTCGAGGTTGGATTATCGATGGCGGCCAAAGCGTCTCACCAACAGCGGAATCTGCGATCCGGGGTTGCGAGCCGACCTGTGTCCGAGACCGTGCATACGGTGGCTTTGCTGGATCTTTGATCGCTTCGCGCTCACAATTTGCACATGCTGCTTACAAAACATCATATTTTGAAATTCTGGAATTAGCTTTTTGCAAAGCGTCATCCGAAATAAAATTTGTTCTTGACAGGATCGCACTCTCGGGAGAGCCTCCAAAACAAGCGCTGGGCAAAGATGCCCCAATCGGCGCCACCCAATTTGCAAATTCTTTTTGGCGGCACAGTTTTCGCCGGAGCCTGGACAAGCGGGCTTGTTGCGTTGGGCGAGGCTTATGGCGCTTCAAAATCTTCGGGTCGGCTATCTGTTCTCCTCGACGGGCTCGTATGAGCTGGTCGCACGTTCGATGTTGAACGGCGCCCTTCTTGCCGCCGAAGAAATCAACGCATCAGGTCTCGGGATCCGTCTTGAGCCGTCCGTGCTGAATCCAGGCGGTGACCTCTCGCAATATTCTGCGCTCGCAGCGGCGCTGCTAAAGCGCCAAATCCGCCACGTGGTGGGTTGCTATACGTCGTCGTCGCGCAAGGAAGTCATTCCTCTGTTCGAAAAGCACGACGCCCTGCTGTGGTATCCGTCGCACTACGAAGGCTTCGAGAGTTCCACCAACGTCATTTATACGGGAGCTGCTCCAAATCAGCACGTCCTGCCACTGGTGGAATATCTGATTCAACATCATGGCCATCGCGCGTTTTGCGTTGGCTCCAATTACATCTGGGCCTGGGAGAACAACCGCATCTTGCGCGAGAGCGTCACGGCGCGCGGAGGTTCGGTGCTGGCCGAGCGCTATTTCGCCGTCGGCGAAACTGATTTTGACCAGGCCATCGAGGCGATCATCGCAGCGCGCCCTTCATTCGTGTTTCTGACGCTGATAGGCACCTCGGCCTACCAGTTTTTCCGCGACTTCAGAGTGGCGTGCCGCGCCCGCGGAATAGATCAGGCTCGGGAAATCCCGGTTGCCTCCTGTTCGCTTTCGGAGCCGGAGCTCGAGGCCATCGGTGAGGGTGCCGTCGATGGCCATCTGAGTTCGAGCGTCTATTTCTGTTCGATTCAAAGCCCGGCAAACCTCCGATTTCTCGACGCCTACCAGGCGCGGTTTCCGAAGGGCCCGACCGCGTCCGCTGATGCGGAGGCGTCCTACAATGCGGTGTGGCTGCTGGCGCGCGCCGCCGCCGCAGCCCGGACTGACGATCCGCGCGCCATCAAGGCGGAAGTTGTTCACCAGTATCTTGACGCACCGCAGGGCAGGGTCTGGATCGATGAACAGACATACCATGCCTACCTGACGCCCCGGATCGGCCGCTCTAATCGGCAGGCGAGGTTCGACCTGATCGGTGAGGCCAGGGCGCCTGTTCAGCCCGACCCTTATCTCGTGCACAACTCTTCGCGGTTCGAAGCCACGGCGGTTCCCTCGCTGAGGCTCGTCTCATGACCGAACCGAGGTTGCTCCAGAATTTCAGCGGCGGCCGCGCCATCGTCGTGACGGATCGGGCGTCGTCGCTCGATATCCTGACGACCTCTCTCGACCGGCTTGGCGTCACGACGAATCCAGCTGACATTGTTGAGAGCGTTGCGGCCATCGATCTTGCGACGCTGCAGCCGGATCGCGACGTCATCTTCATCGATGGCGACATCAGCGACACGGCAGTGCTTCCGCGCAGTGCGATCGGCCGGCTGCCGCCGGCGCCAGTCATCGGACTGCTCGGCGTCAGCGCCCCAAGCCGCCTCAAGGCGCTGATGCGGGCAGGTGCCACCTCGTTTCTCCGCAAGCCTGTTCATGGCGCAGCCGTCTATCCAGCGCTGTTTGTCGGCGTCAACGAGTATCGCCGGCACCGGCACCTGGAGGCTCTGCTGGAGGATCAGGATCGCCGCCGTCGAGGCCGGCGCAATCTGGTCAAAGCAATCATTCGGACGATGTCGGAATACGGTATCGACGATGACGAAGCCTACGATCTGCTTCGTCGACGCAGCATGAAGATGCGTCAGACGATGGAGGATATGTGCAAAGACTTGGTCCGATCGTCAGACGGACAAGAACACGGCGAATTCGCCCTGAAGAGAAAACTCGCCGACTAAACCCAACAGAGGAGAATCAGATGCTGGAAAGTATTGCGAGGGGAGCGCGCATCGCTTCCTTCATTGGAGCCGGCTTGCTTGCTGCAGGCCCGGCTCATGCGGCGGACCCGATCAAGCTCGGGGTCCTGGAGGACCAGTCCGGCGACTTCGCGCTGGCGACGATCGGAAAGGTGCACGGCATTCAGCTCGCCACCGATGAAATCAATGCAGCCGGCGGCGTTTCCGGGCGCAAACTTGAACTCGTGATCTACGACACCCAATCGGACAATACCCGCTACCAGGAATTCATGCGGCGTGTGCTTCAGCGCGACAAAGTCAATGTGGTATTCGCGGGATTCTCCAGCGCCTCGCGCGAGGCCTATCGCCCGATCGTCGATCAGCTCGACGGCTTCGCGTTCTACAATAACCAGTACGAAGGCGGCGTCTGCGACGGCCACATGATCGTAACCGGTGCCGTTCCCGAACAGCAGTTCTCGACGCTGATTCCCTGGATGATGGAGAAGTACGGCAAGCGGGTCTACACCATCGCCGCCGACTACAATTTCGGTCAGATCTCCGCCGAATGGGTGCGCATGATCGTCAAGCAGAACGGTGGCGAGATGGTTGGCGAGGAATTCATTCCACTGGGGGTCTCACAGTTCTCGCAAACCATCCAGAATATTCAGAAGGTCAAACCGGACGTGCTGATTACGTTATTGGTCGGTACCGCCCAGGCGTCCTATTACGAGCAAGCCGCTTCAGCCAACCTCAAGATTCCGATGGGCAGTTCGGTCAATGTCGGCCAAGGCTACGAGCATAAGCGCTTCAAGCCGCCGAGCCTTGCGAACATGTATGCGACGGTGAATTATGTCGAGGAAGTAGACACGCCGGAAAGCAAGGCGTTCGTGACGAAGTGGAAGGCGAAATTTCCAAATGAGCCTTACATCAATCAGGAAGCCGAAAATTCCTACCACGCCGTCTATCTCTACAAACAGATGGTCGAGCGAGCCGGCGGTTCGACGACGCGCGCCGACTTGCGCGCTGTAGTCGCCAAGGGCGACGTCTGTGTCGATGCTCCCGAAGGCAAGGTCTGCATCGATCCGAAGAGCCAGCATGCCTCGCATACGATCTACATGGCGAAGGTCGGCGACGATCACTCGATCACGTTCCCGAAGGTCTGGAACGACATCAAGCCATATTGGCTTGGCGAGGCCGGGTGCGACCTTACCAAGAAAGATCCGATGGCGCAGTACACCCCCAGCAATCCGCCACCGAAGCCCTGATCACGGCAACGTCGGGGGGCGCTTGCTGCCCCTCGAGGTTTCCTCTTTTCTCTGTTTGGGCGCTCAACCGATATCTGTTGCGCCATTTTCGCTGACTTCGAGGCTACGGGATGGATGCCCTGAGTTCCTTGTTCGGATTCGTCTACCAATGCGGCGATGCATTTGCGTTTCTCGTGCTCGCCGCCTGTGGCCTCGCGGTGATCTTTGGCATGATGGGGGTGATCAATCTCGCGCACGGCGAGTTCATCATGTGCGGCGCATACGTGACGGTGGCGACAGCGCGCGCAGGCCTGCCGCTGCCCATCGCGATCTTCAGCGGCGCGCTTGCCGCCGGAGCGGTCGGATTGGTCGTCGAGCGTCTTATCATCCACCAACTCTATGACAGGCCCATGGATACCATCGTCGCAACCTGGGGGCTCAGCTTGATCGCCACGCAGGGCACCCTGATCGTGCTGGGGTCGAGCATGCCCGGCGTTGGTGTTCCGCTTGGCAGCTTCACGGTTGGCGCCTATTCCTACTCGACCTACCGGCTGGTGCTGATTGTCGCCGCGCTTGCGATTCTGGCGGGACTGTATCTGGCCTTCAACAGGACCAGGTTTGGCATTCTCGCCCGTGCCACGATTCAACTGCCGCATATGGCCGAAGCCCTCGGGGTCGATACCAGGTTCATCTACAGCATGACCTTTGCGTTGGGCGCTGCGCTTGCCGGCCTGGTCGGCGGCCTCTATGCCCCGACCATGACCATCGTGCCGACGATGGGCAGCACATTCATCATGGAGGCGTTCGTCACCGTCGTGGTGGGTGGAGCCGATATCTTTCTCGGCACCGCCCCCGCAGCGGCGGTGCTGGGAGTCGTCAAGGCCTCAATGACGTCGTGGCAGGGGCAATTGTTCGGCCAAATCGGGTTGTTGCTCGCTGTGATCATCGTGATCCGCGTTCTGCCGAAGGGAATCTCGGGCTTCATCTTGCGCGAACGAAGTTGAGAGCGTTCGCTGACATGATACGCCATTGCCGTTTCATCAAGCTGCTCGAAGGGCCGCAAACCCTGGGCCGCGGACCGCTATTCTGGGGGAGCGCCGGCTTGGTGCTGCTGGCAGCGTTAGCTTATCCGCTGCTCGCCGACGGCTACACCGTCGGCAACACCGTTTACTTCTTCACGTGGTCGTTCATGGCGCTCGGGCTCTGTCTGATCTGGGGTTATGGCGGCACACTCAGCTTCGGCCAGACCGCGTTCTTCGGCCTGTCGGGCTATGCCTACGGCGTTCTCACGCTCAACTTTGGCGCAGCCTATGGCTTTACGCTGATTGCGTTGCTGGCGTCGCTCGCCAGCACCGCGGTGTTCGCCGCCGTGCTGGGCTATTTTCTCTATTTTGGGCGGATCAGCGGCGTATTTCTCGGCATCGTCACGCTTTCGGTCACGCTGGTGTTCGAACGTTTCATGGCGCAGACCGCTGGTCCGGAATGGCATATCGGTGTCGCGCGCCTCAACGGCTTCAATGGCATGAGCGGGATGCCGCCGCTGACGCTGCCGTGGTTCGGCGGCAATATCGTGCTATTTCCGGACATCGGCCTTTATTACTTCGTCCTGGGGCTGTTGGTGCCGACCTACCTTGGTCTCCGTATTCTCGTGAATTCAAAATTCGGCAACGTGCTGGTGGCGATCCGGGAGAATCCCGAGCGCGCGGAGATGCTTGGCTACGACGTGCGCAAGTATCAGCTGGTGGCTTTCGTGATCGGCGCGGTGCTGGCCGGTCTCAGCGGCACGCTCTACACGGCCTGGGGCCAGTACATCACGCCGTCGAGCATGAGCATCACCGCTGCAGCCTTGCCGATCGTGTGGGTTGCGGTGGGGGGCCGCGGCGACCTGACGGCCACCCTGATCGGCACGCTCGCCGTGTTGGCCGCTTTCCAGGCGCTGACCATCTACGGCAGCCAATATGCGCTGGTTGTGATGGGCCTGCTGCTGGTCGCGACAGTTCTGGTCGCGCCGGAGGGACTGATCGTCACCTCTGCCAAACTCGCGGGCCGGCTTGGCCGCGGATCCAAGGAATCGGCCTGATGCCCATTCTCGAAACCCGCGGTCTCAATAAGCATTTTGGCGGCCTGCACGTTACGGCCGACGTCAATCTTGCGCTCGACGATGGCGAGCTTCATTGCCTGATCGGGCCGAACGGCGCCGGCAAGAGTACGTTATTCCGCCTGATCCTGGGCGCGCATGCGCCGTCCAGCGGAAGCATCCTCTATGCTGGCGGAGACATTACCGCGCTGAAGTCGTTCGAACGGATTCGACGCGGCATGAGCGTCAAGTTTCAGGTGCCGGGCATCTTCAAGGCCCTGAGCGCGCGCCACAACCTGGAAATCGCGCTTCAGCACCATCTCGAAGGCGGCTCGCTCGACGCCGAGACCGACCGGCTGCTGGCCTTTCTCAATCTGTCGGAAGTTGCGACGCAACTGGCAGGCAATCTCAGCCATGGCCAGAAGCAATGGCTTGAGATTGGCATGGCGATCAGCCTGAAGCCGAAGCTGCTGCTGCTGGATGAGCCGACCGCCGGCATGTCGCCCGCCGAAACCTTTGCCACCGGTGAGATCGTCAAGACCTTGAATGCCGGCGGCGTCACCATTCTCGCGGTCGAACACGACATGAGCTTTGTGCGGCAAGTCGCAAGGCGGGTCACCGTGCTGCATCTTGGCCGGATTTTCGCACAAGGCACGGTCGAGGAGATCGTTGCCGACGAGCGCGTCGCGGCGATTTACCTGGGGCAAGGCCATGCGTAAGGAAATCGTCCTTTCGACGCTCAAGCTCCGTTCCGGTTACGGCGGCAAGCCGGTGCTGCAAGGCATCGACATGGATGTGCGCGAAGGCGAAATCGTCGCCGTGATCGGCCGCAACGGCGTCGGCAAGTCGACGCTGATGCGGACGCTGATCGGGCTGCTGCCGCCGACCGAAGGCTCCATCGTTTTCAAGGGACGGGATGTGAGTTCGCTGGTCGCGCATCGCCGCGCCCGCCTCGGCATCGGCTACGTGCCGCAAGGTCGCGACGTTTTTCCGCGCATGAGTGTCGAGGAAAACCTCAAGGTCGGTGAAATGGCCGGCGGCAAGGTCGAGCCCGGAGACTACAGGCGGGTCTACGGCACGTTTCCCATTCTCGCCGAGCGGCGCGCCCAGCAGGCCGGAACGTTGTCCGGCGGCCAGCAGCAGCAATTGGCGATCGGGCGCGTCATGATCAGTAACCCGTCGCTGATCCTGCTCGACGAACCATCGGAAGGCATCCAGCCATCGATCGTCCAGGATATCGCCCGCACCATCGTCGACCTTAATCGCCAGACCGACGTCACCATCATTTTCGTCGAGCAGAATCTCGACATGATCCGCGCGATGGCGCAGCGCTGTTACGTCATGGACAAGGGCCGGATCGTCGCCGCGCTGACGCCGGCAGACCTCGACGATCGCGAGGTCGTTCGCCGTCATCTCGCGGTATGAGCAGGAATTCAACCAGCAGGAAGGAAACATCATCATGTCATGGCTCGAAACCTCCATCATGGCGCGCAGGGGCCTCGCGAAAGGCAAGTCCGGCACCACTTACACCATCACAGAAGAGAGCCAGGGTCAGTATCACTACGTCTATGGACCGTTTGCGAAGCCGGTGCTCAAGGTCGATCCGGGCTCGGTGATTTCGGCTGAAACCCACGACGCGTTCGAGGGCAAGATCAAGTTTGAGACCGACAAGCCAAGCGAGATTCTCAACTTCCCGTTCCTGAACCCGCAGAACGGGCCGATCTATGTCAACGGCGCCGAGAAGGGCGATACGCTTGCGGTGTACATCAAGTCGATCGTGCCGCGCGGCCCGCAGCCGGTTGGAACGACCTGCCTGATCAGGGAATTCGGCGGCCTGGTTGCGACCGGCGATACCGCGCTGCTGAATCCGCCGCTGCCGGAGCGGGTCAAGAAAGTCGAGGTCACGCTGGAAGGCGGCGTCAAATGGAGCGACAAGCTGACGCTGCCTTACCAGCCGTTCATCGGAACCATCGGGACTTCGCCGGAAATTGAAGCGATCACTTCGCTGCAGCCGGACTATTACGGCGGCAACATGGATCTGCCGGATGTCGGCGTCGATGCGGTGATCTATCTGCCCGTCAATGCGCCGGGAGCGCTGCTGTATCTCGGCGATTGCCACGCCATCCAAGGCGACGGCGAATTGTGCGGCGTGGCGCTGGAGCATCCGACCATTACCACCGTGCAGGTCGACTTGATCAAGAAGTGGACGTTCAAGTGGCCGCGCCTGGAAAACGAGAAGTTCTTCATGACGATCGGTTCGAGCCGGCCGATGGAGGATGCCGCCCGTATCGCTTACCGCGAACTGATCCGCTGGATGGCCGCCGATTTCGGTTTCGAAGAACTTGACGCCTACATGCTTCTTACCCAGTGCGGCCGTGTCCGTCTTGGAAATATGGTGGATCCGAAATACACGCTGGGTGCTTCGATTCTGAAATCCTATCTGGGTTGATATCGAGCACGCGCGCGGTGGAAGGCCTCACGATCCAATCCGGATGGCCTGGAGCCCAGGGAAGCCCCTGAGCTAGCCTGAAGCTGCGCCGGATGATCGGCAAGCGGCGACTGCCGCGATTGAAGCGTTCTGGCAGCAGTTGCAAGGCAAGCGAGCCAGTTCCGCGCCGGCGCGGGTGCCATGAAAAACTCCTAACGCAACAGAAGCTTAGGATTCAAAATAGTGTTGCCGGAATCGTTCCGGCTTTCAAATGACTTTCAAATGAAAGGTATCTTGCTGGGTTTGGCCCTCGCGATTTGTTCTCTTTTAGTTCTTGTCGAGAACGATCACTGCGTGAGCGCGGGCGATAGAGTCTCTTAAAGTGGAACGAAGTGGTGCCTGCCCCCATTTCTCCTTGGTAAGAATTCGCTTGTGTGCACAAGCCTAGCGCTAACGCAAAGAAAGGGTTGCGCATGTCGAGCTTGATAGCGACGATCCTGGTCGTGGCACTCCTCGTGTATATAGCCTGGCCCTGGTTTTGGCACATAGTGACGGCCCTGGCCCTGGCACTCCTCGTGTATCTAAACTGGCCTTGGCTTTTGCAGAAGCCATGGGAAGATTTAACGTCTTGGCTGCAGCAAATTCAAGTGCCGCAACAGAAAGCGTCAGCGACCAACACGCCGAGCGGACGGCCATATGTCTCTCCGCAACGCACGGACGAGTCGCGCAATCATTTTGAAGAGCTCGGCCAAGAGGAGTATCCGCGTCCTTATCCGAGACCGTTTCTTTGTGCCAAAGACTGGGCGGGGAAGGATGTTTTCCTTTGGGAAGGAAGGCGCTGGTATTTGGCTCACAACGAAGAGCCATACAGATACCTCTGTGTTCCGGAGAAAAGACTTGAGTGGTGTTGGCCGATACCGCCAAATGCTTCTGCGGTGCCATGCAAGAGTCCCGATACCGGTAAGGGTGGGTGGTGTTGGAGGAATGAGGTCAGTTACCGCAATGATAGCTGATAGACAATTTTACATGATAGATTGCGGTGGTGCCTGACCCCATTTCATTAAAGGTGTATTTCTGAAGGTAGCCGGTACCGCAGCCTCATCATACGTTGAGAACATGGCTCTCGACGGAACACCGAACCCTCGATAGATCGTTTTCAATTCAGCAGGCGCTGGTCAAGCGTCCCGCCAAAGAGGACAAGAAGAAGGTCGAGAAGGCCACACCCGCTCGCGCTCGGAAACGTGCGTGAGCATCATGTAAGCAGTGACCGCCACACGTGGATTGATTCACGCCTGTCGTCGTAAAATTTGGGGGCCTCTTTCATTTCAGTCTTTGCTTTCAATATCGTCCGCTTCGGCAACATATTCAGCCGCTATTTTCCGCAACGCTACTCTTCTGTTTCGTCATCGCGGATATTGTTAACGTGCCCACTCACAGTTTGGCGGCCTGATCTCGCAGATAGATGGAGCGCGCGGACATTGGCGACCTTCCAGTAGGTCAGCCGCACTACCGTAAGGACCCACCAGCGCTGGTCAAAACAGATCACTTATCGGGTTGTTGGGCGGCTTGGGATGGTGTGCCCCGTCTCCAAAGAATTACTGCTGGGATCAGGTCTCCACTTACAAATGCGCGGACGAGATCGACGACCTTGTCGGGGGACCAGTGTGCTGTTTCACGTTGGAAATCGGGTTTCCGAAGGGCATTTACGAAAAACGCATCGTCAAGGTGACCTATGTCGATCCTTTCGAGGGTCGCCCCGCGGTATTCCGCAGCGGGCGTTAGCATGTCCTCACGCGGGATCAGCGCATCCAAATTGACCACACTCCCAGCCATTTCACCCCCAGAACAATGCTCTCTTAGGTAGTCATACATAAACCAGAACACACCGTGAACAACTGATCCTGATTTTGGGGCTGGCGAAACCGCTGTTGTTCGCCGTTTATGCCGACTTTGCCGATCGCATGAAGCTTGAGGAAAGGCTTATTCTATAAGGTTTTGGTGGTGCCGGTTGAGAGGATTGAACTCCCGACCTTCGGTTTACAAAACCGCGACCCGTCATT
>Ga0257146_1000006_pt1 | contig 19402 bp, 19 predicted proteins | sample CO08A_FD_185958 | JGI IMG/M metagenome (GOLD analysis project Ga0257146, IMG submission 185958) | Soil microbial communities from H.J. Andrews Experimental Forest, Oregon, United States - CO-08-A | ecosystem: Environmental > Terrestrial > Soil > Temperate forest > Bulk soil | place: USA: Oregon...
CTCGGACATCCGGCGGCCTGGGCTCACTTCAGACTCCGCTGGTCACCGAAATCCGTCAGACGCTGACTCGCAGCGCCGATGAAGACTCCGGCGCGCTGGTTGCGCTTGGATCCGTAATCATAGCTTCAAGCATTCCGCCAGTTGCGAGTGCGGACAACAACAAGCCAACGCTTGCCGGCGCGCCGCACGATCCGTCCAAGTCCGAAGAGACGCTTTGGCACGGTGAGCGAAGCTACAACGTGGCGTGGCAGCCAATCAAGATGCTCGACGGGTCGCCGATCGGAGCGATTGGAGTCGCTCGTCCTTCCAGCGAGTTCGAGGGCGCAGCGAGCTCCGCGCAGTCCGCAATGCTGATTATCATGCTGTTGGCGACGGCGGCCGCGGCTGCCGGAGGATTTTTGTTTGGGCGATCGTTAGGAACCCGAGTCGACGAATTAGCCAATGCTGCGAGCCGTTGGAGCGTAGGTGATCTGAGCGCAACCGCCTCAGAGACCGAGCCAATGCTCGCGAAATGGATACCTCCTCACCTGCTCCGAGACGAGCTCAATCGTCTTAAGGAACGCCTCGACGAGACAAGAGAAAGCTTCAGACAGGCCATCGAAAGAATGCGCAAGCGCGCATAGAATTAACGCGCTGGTGGTGATGTCCTAATTCGAGTCTTTTAGCTGCGCAACCTCGGCGTCTCTGTGTCTCTGCGGTTAGTCAGTGTCGGGGCGTCTACTAACCGCAGAGACGCTGAGACGCCGAGGTTACGGAGAGAAAACATTTGAACTGGGAGACCGCTCCGTTGCTGGCATCTCGCGGCGCAAGCTGTATAATGCTCCGGCACGACACCATGCTCGAGCAGAAGTCTGACGCCTGGTTTTGCTGTTCGTTGAATCGCGATCGCTGCGATCCATCAAAACTCAATGGAGGTTTCTTTATGCGAATGAGAACTATGATCCTTGGACTGGCCTTAGTGGTAGCGACAGGATTGTTGTGTCAAGCTTCAGCGCAGGCAGTCGCTCAAAACGCCAATAAGCCGGCCGCGAAGAAGGCTAAGCCCGCGGCCAAGCCTGCCGAGGCCAAGCCCGCCCCAGCTGCAGCCGCGCCGGCCGCCGCTGCCGGTCAGACGATGGCCGCCAAACCAAAGCCAAAACCGAAACGAAAGCCTTCCACTGCAATGAAGGGTGTTCCCAATGGTGTGCCAAACTGTATCAAGCACCTCCAGAAGATGGCGGAGAAGGACCCCTTGATCGCCTACGACGGACACCCTTCGGAGATTGTCAACGACGGGCTCTTGTGGAATGACCCCAAGTCGCACTGCTCGGTTGCCAGCGATGCAGCTATGAAGCAAAAAGTTGTGCAACTGGCAAACGCGTGGCGGGCTAAGGACGCATCCACCGTGCGGTCGCTGCTTGCGGATCTGGCAAGTTCTGGGGGGTCGAACTAGAAACAGTCGGACGGGAGCAACCCGTCCCGTCCGATTGCTTCAATCCACTTTTGACACGTCCAGGCTAGAAGCGTTAGATCTTGATTCTGTTTACTTGATAGACGGTTGCCGGCGGCGCATAAGTGCCGCCGCAAACCGTCGGGCGCATCGGGCTGCTGCAAAGACCTGATCGATCCGACTTACGATCGAGATCTTCCCGGGTCGGAATGAACCTGTTGGGTTGCTTCCGAGTCCGGAGCATGAAGCGGAAAACGGAAGGCTGCCGAGCGGAAAGGTACTGAATAGTTCGCGGAGCTAATGATGAACCCCATTTTGGCAGAGGTCCTCGACAAGGAGCCCGGAGCGTGGTCATTGGCATTGCCTCTCTTACTCTTCGCGGTTGGCGCCTTTTGTCTCTCGCGGTGGCGGTGGTGGTTCGCTCCTGTGCTTCTGCCGATCGCAGCTATACTCGCGTGGGCCTGCACGTCGGAACTTACGGATCTTTTCGTTGGGCCCGCGATCTGGCAAGAATCTCCCGCATATTTCCTGCTCGTCAACGCGGCGGCAGTTCTCGCCATAATTGCTCCGCTAGCCGGCGCTGGAGGAATTGGTATCCGGCGGTTCTGGCGTGGTCCCGTGTAAGACGCCTCGGCTCCCCGCTTGGAGTATGCGCCTGTCCACGAAGCGCAACCCAACTATCGAATGCACAGGAGCGCGCACAGCCGGTTTGGTCAATTCATCCACGTCTCGCCTGCGCGCCCGGTGATGCTGGGCCTTGGAGACCCCTACCCAAGTCCTCGTTAGGGTTTGAAGCATCGGAAGACACACCCATCACTAAGTCTCTCAAACGAGCGCTGCTTGACATCTGCTTCCACGCTGGTTACGTTCTCTCATCATCAACCCAATGCCCATCGTTAGATCAATTTTGAGAAGTCTCGGGTATATCTTTGTCGTGGCGCTCGCGTGTCTTGTGGGCGGCTGCAAGCTGATCTCGGGCGAGACGAAGATCGATGAAGGCATAGTCATTGCCCAGAAACTGACGATTCGCTCGACCACTGCGCCGGCGGCGTTGCCACTGGCCGAGGTAAAACGGGGGGACCGTCTTGAAATACTCGAACAGGCTGAATTCAAGACGCCTACCCGCACCAATGAGTGGTACAGGGTTCGCACCAAGACCAAAGACGCTACCGAGGGTTGGGTGGAAGCCCGCAGCGTCATAAACAAGTCGATCGTAGACAAGTCGCAGGAGCTGTTTGAAAAGTCGAAGTCGATACCGTCTCAAGGCATCGGCCGTCTGAAGGTTCAGACACGGCTTCGACTAACCCCGGATGGCGACGTCGTGACCTATCTCAGCCGCGGCATGATGGTCGAAATCGCCGGCAAGACTCGGACTACGTTCAAACCCGAAAAGCAGCACGACTCAGACGACTCGGACGACAGCGACGAACCGGAGACTCGCACCGTCATCTGGTACCAGGTTCGCCTGCCCGAAAGCGAAGTCCTGCGAGCTGGTTGGGTCGGCGCGCAGCAAGTTCAACTCGATGTTCCCGACGAGATACTCTACCTCGAAGGCGAGGGCCGAAGGTTCACCGGATGGGTTGTGTTGGATCACATCAAAGACAAGAAGGGTGTGCTCAAGGAAAACTACATCGGTTTGATGAAGAGCCTGAGCACCGAAGGCCCCATCGACTTCACGCGGCTGTGGATCTTAACCTATTCGCCCGAACAAGGCCGGTACGTCGGAGGCGGGATATTCGACGGCCTGCGAGGAGTACTGCCGATTACCTTGGGAACGGCGTCCGGTCATAAGGGCTTCACGATCCACGAGCTGGACGAAAACGACAAACCGGTCCCTGCCGAGTACGAAGTGCGGCGCGACGGCAGCAAAATTTATGTCAACCGGTTGACGCCAAAGCTGCAAGTGAAGAAACCTGCGGGCAAGGCCCACGCGGGCAAGAAGCACAAATGAGATGGCCCTCCGAACCTCACCCTACCGCCTTTCAATACCGCGAACGCGCTCGGTCATTCCATTCAGCGTCCTCAATAACGCTTCGGTAACAAGATCCACCATAGGCTTGGTGTTCATTCTCATCCCTTGATCCAGCGCAGCTCGAAAGGCGCCCTCCATATCGGGCTCGATGATGACCGGCGGAAACCCGCTCCGTAAAGTAAACACGCTCGAGGCGGCGAGCGCCGTTCGCGTGTTTCCACGTTCAAAAGGCTTAAGCTCGAGCAGTCGCATGAGCGCGATTGATGCCTGTTCGGCGGGGTGAAGCTCGGCGAACGATTCGGCTGTAAACCAGTGGCAAGCGGTTTCCATTTTTGCCAGCGATCGAGCGATGATGGCGGGTTCAGATGTTGAAAGCGGGTTCTGACTCGACCGCGCGTCCTTGTCTGATCCTGAATGAAGCTCGGTCAGCAACGCCGGCGTTAGCATGGAGGCTTGCCCGTGCGCTTCGGCGAGCGATCTGACCGTGCTGATCGCATGGAGCGCCGAAACAATCCGATACTGATCCTTGGCGTTTGCCTCTGGTGCAATTCCGTTGGAAGCATTCTCGACTTGTTCTCGCGACGGCGGCGCGCCTTCCAGGCTGAGAGCTGCGCAGACGAATTCAACGTCAACCCATCGATCGAGAGACCGCTTCTGCTCCGGCGTGAGCTCAATTGCTGCAAGCTCCTTCTGCGCGTGAGATACGCTGTTGATCAAGTCGTGGGCCGGCCGCGCTTGCAGTATTGGGAATCGGTCGGGACGTGTTGGCATAAGTCGTTAACCGCCGCGTTTTGAAGCGAAGTGCTGACAATTATGAAACAGGGTTACAGCAAACATCAAACTCATCTGTTTTGCTCATCGCTCACGCTTGACAGCTTGGCGTACGGCACGTGACACTTTGAGCGCCATAACCAGGCGGGTGCGATCAGGAAGACAGGCCAGACCGCTCACAACCTCAGTTGACGACAGTGAACTAATGCAAACCGAGCGTGAACTCAGACAACAGATCGTCGAGATAGGCCGGCGAATTTACGAGCTCGGCTTTGTTGCGGCCTCCGATGGCAACGTCAGCGCGAGGCTCTACGACGGTCACATCCTCACCACGCCCACCATGGTGTGCAAAGGCCGGATGACCGAAGACATGCTCGTGCTGGTCGATATCAACGGCACGAAGCTTCGCCGGGATGAGCGCAGCCCGTCTTCCGAGTTCTCGATGCACAAGGCCATATACTCGTTGAGGCCGGACGTTCACGCGATCGTGCACGCGCACCCACCGTTTGGAACCGGGTTCGCAGTCGCCAACGTGCCTTTGGATAAGCCGTTGCTGTCCGAAGTCATCCTGACGCTGGGATGCGTGCCGTTGACCGCGTATGGCACGCCCTCGACGCAAGAACTCCCGGATTCGTTGTCGCCGTTCATCCCGCACCACGACGCGCTTTTGCTTGCAAATCACGGCGCGGTGGCTTACGGGCCGGACCTGGAGATGGCTTTTGCGCGAATGGAGACGCTCGAGCACTTCGCGAAGATCACGTTGATCGCGCGAATGGTTGGCAGACCGCACGAGCTGCCGCCGGACGCCATTGAAAAGTTGCTGGACGTGCGCGAGCGCGCTGGTTATATGTCGCCCGACTCGCGCGGCTGCCAGGCGTGCGGTTATCTTCAAGGCCACTCGTCGAGTTGTGCGGCTGGCAGTGCCACGCGTTCCTATCAGGCAAACGGGGACGAGACGGTGACGCTGACCCGAAAGGAATTGACAAGGCTCATAACAGAAGCAGCGCAGCTTGTCGCGCGCGAGTTGAAACATTGAGATAGTGGATTTCAGATTTCGATCGAGACGGCTTGCGATACGAATCGGAAATCTCAAATCGCGATTCGAAATCCGCAATTTGAAAGGAAGAATCTATGGAAGCTCTTGGAATGATCGAGACGAAGGGTCTCGTTGCGATGATCGAAGCGGCTGATGCGATGGTGAAGGCCGCTAACGTCACGCTGATCGGCTATGAGAAGATTGGGGCGGGCCTTGTGACCGCGATCGTGCGCGGGGACGTCGCCGCAGTCAAAGCGGCTACGGATGCGGGTGCTGCGGCGGCTCGCCGAGTAGGCGAACTGGTGAGCGTGCACGTCATCCCCCGTCCGCACTCGGCAGTCGATGAAAACATGCCGGTCACTCCAGACTCGCGAGGAAGGTAGGAGCAGTTGTCAGTTGCCAGTTGTCAGTTGTCAGTAGCTACCAGGTGCTGACAACTGACCACTGATAACTGGCAACTGGCAACTGACAACTAATCATGCTTCTTGCTCGAATAATTGGGACCGTAGTAGCGACGAGGAAGGACGACCGCCTTCACGGGCGAAAGCTGCTTGTTGCGAGGCTGGTCGACGTCGATGGCAAAGACGAGAAGGGTCACGTGGTGGCTGTCGACACAGTCGGCGCGGGGGTTCACGAGACGGTTCTGATCGTGCAAGGCAGCTCGGCTCGAATGGCTTTCGGTTGCAAGGAGTGTCCCATCGACGCCGCGGTCGTCGGTATCGTTGACACCGTGGAGGTCAGTCATTAGTCCGTAGTCAGTAGTCCGTAGTCAGTAGTCCGTAGCTGGTGGTTAGCGGAACTAAGGACTAGCCTGTTAAAGCTATTTAGTACGGACTACGGGCTACGGACTTACGGACTTACGGACTACGGGCTACGGACTACGGACTACGGACTACGGACTCGTAATGAACACCATTCGAGTAGCGCTGGCCCAGATCAACCCGACCGTCGGTGATCTCGAGGGGAACGCCCGACAAATCCTGGACTACATCGGGCGCGCGCGCGAACTCGGCGCCGACCTCATCGCGTTTCCTGAGTTGGCTCTCACCGGTTATCCTCCGGAAGACTTACTACTAAAACCCCATTTCGTACGCGAGAACCGCCGCGTTCTGGATCACATTATTGCCGCGGCCAGCGATCTGATTGCCGTTGTCGGTTTTGTCGATACTGATGGCTCGGACATTTACAACGCAGCCGCCGTGATCGTGAACGGGAAGCTCGTCGAGAGCTATCACAAGACCTTCCTGCCAAACTACGGAGTGTTCGACGAAGAACGATACTTTCAATCCGGAACGCGCTGTCCAGTGTTCGCGTTTGGCGATGCCCGAGTCGGGGTCAACATCTGCGAAGACATCTGGTACCCCGGCGGACCGACCAAAATTCAAGCTCTTGGCGGCGACGCCCAGTTGATCGTCAACATTTCTTCATCGCCCTATCACGCAGGCAAGCGAATCGACCGCGAGCGCATGCTGTGCACCCGCGCTGAGGACAATGCAGTGGCCCTGGTTTACTGCAATCTGTTCGGCGGGCAGGATGAGTTAGTCTTTGATGGTAACAGCTTGATAATCGATGAAGCGGGGCACGTGATCGCGCGTGGCCTGGCGTTCGAAGAAGATCTCCTGGTCGCCGATCTGAACATCGAGCGGGTCTTTTCAGAGAGGTTGCACGATCCTCGCAGACGGCGCGAGAAACTTCGAGTAAACGGCGACGATTCGCTTTATATTGTCTCCCTGCCCGACTCATTGCGTCCCAGGCCGGGGCGAGCGCCGATTCCCCGGCGCGCGGATGAAAGACCCGACGAGACTGCCGAGACTTATCTGGCGCTGGTAACCGGCACACGAGACTATGTCCACAAGAACGGCTTCGATAAGGTTTATCTGGGCTTGTCGGGTGGAGTTGATTCAGCATTGACGGCTGTGATTGCCGCCGACGCCATTGGCGCGGAAAACGTAAACGCGGTCTACATGCCGACGAATTTCTCGTCTACGGAGTCCGGTCGGGATGCGGAACAACTTGCCGCGAATTTGGGCATGCACTTTCAAGTGATTGAGATCGAAGCGCCGTTCGACGCGTACCTCGAGACGCTTGGGCCGGCGTTCGATGGCCTGCCGCAAGATGTAACCGAAGAGAATCTTCAGGCCCGGATACGTGGCAACATCCTGATGGCTTTGTCGAACAAGTTTCATGGGCTGGTGCTCTCGACCGGAAACAAGAGCGAGATGAGCGTGGGCTACTCAACGCTGTACGGCGATATGGTCGGCGGGTTTGCTTTGCTAAACGACGTGCCGAAAATGCTGGTCTACGAGCTTGCGCGTTATGTGAACCATCGCGGGTCGAGTCCGGTCATACCCGAATACACCTTGACCCGCGCGCCTTCGGCTGAGCTTCGGCCAAACCAGACTGATCAAGACACGCTTCCGCCTTATGATGTGCTGGATGCGATTCTCGAGGCGTATATCGAAAAGGACATGAACGCCGAATCGATTGCCGAGATGGGTTTCCAGATCGAGACGGTCAGGTGGGTCCTGAGTCGAGTCGATGCTGCCGAGTACAAGCGGCGTCAGTCGCCTCCCGGTATTAAAATAACTCCTCGCGCATTCGGCCGCGACCGTCGAATGCCGATCACGAACAAGTATCACAACTGATTCAACAGTTTCGCCTGACCGTGGCTAACCCCCTGCTACTGGGATTCGGCAACCGGCTCCGGCTCCTTTGTCAATTCGGAGCGCCGTCGGAGGACTCGCCAAATGAACCAAACTGGCAGCACGATGAGGAACGCAACCGGAGTGAGAACGATCACAGCCTGAACAACGAAGAGAACTATCGAGGCGGCAACGTCTACGGCGTCGCCGAACGCTTGTTTGACGCTGTGGCCGAAACCCGTCGTTGAGGCGGTTACCAGCGGCATCGGCATCTGAAGCGTCGAGGTTATCGTCGAAAGCGCCGACTGATTGTCAAGAAAGCGCCGTCGCCCTTCGAACCGTTCGATCTCGGTTCGAACATCCGCCAGTTGCGTCTGAACTTCCAGCGCGTCCGACACTTTTCGAGCCTGCTTCATGATTTCGAGGAATTGCGCTTCAAGCGCCTTCTTCGTTCGAATGCGAGCTTCGAGGTCGAAATACTCTTCGGAGACGTCCTGGCCGGTGACCTTCTCCTGAACGACTCGGGATCCGACGCCTCGAATCTGGTCGAGCGTTGCGGCGAACTGGGCGAATGGCACACGAACGACGACCGTCACCGTCTGGCTGGGCTTCGCCTGACCATTGCCGTCGTTGTGTTTGAACTCTGATGTGACTACGAAGCCGCCGTGCGATTCAGCTATCGAGGTAATCTTGCGCTGACCCTCCGCTGGCGACTCAGTTTCGATAGTGAGGTCTCCGTTGCGGATGATCTTGCGATCCGCGGCGGCTGCTGCAGTTTGTTCACTGATCGCCTGACTCAACGAAGCCTGCTCGTCTCTTCCGCCAGTCGAAGTTACTAAGGCCGCTGATAATGCCTGGTTACCCGCAACAAGTCCCGACTGCGGCTGGGATGTTGAGTCTCCTTGCGCTTGCTTCGCGCGGTCGTTGTACTCTTGAGAGGCCGCTCTCCCGCCTTCTTTTGTTTGACATCCGGAAAGAACGACAAAAGTCATCGCCACTAGAAATGTTGTAAGAATTCGCATCCTTCACCTCCTCCGTAGTTGAACATCAACGCTTCTTGAATGTTCCAAATGTGTGAGCTTGCTGTCGATTGAGGCACGATAGCGACAGAAAAGGCGCGACGGAGCTTCAGTCCCGAGATCGCCGCCGCTACTTCCTTCTGCTCTTTCTCCGGGACCTTGAACTTCGTCATCGTAGCGACCAGGTGTTTCACCAGATCTTCCGATAACCTTCCCAACCCCGTCAGGGGTTGTAGACACAAGCCACAAGCTCACCCTCCGGCCGAGTTTGTATGCTCCGATTGGGTCGAAGTCTCACAATGCGACCGGAGCTGACTTTCTGGCGTCGGATACTACAAACATTCAACCCCTGACGGGGTTGGGAAGGCAGCGAGAGATCTCAAGTGCCGGTAGTAGGCTGCGTGTCAAGATAGGTTCATGATTCCGGATCGAACAACCCGTTTGGCCATCCGATCACCAGGTTAAGGAATGTCGCCGAGCGCGGAGTTATCGGGGAGGCAATTAAGTCTTGTTCAAGCCGCTCGACCTTGCGTCCTCACTTCATCGAGGTGGGAAGGGCCTGGTTCGCTTCCAACTCTTAAACGATTGGCGCGAACCATGAAACCATTGAACCGGTTCCACGTGGCTGTTGCGCGCTCGCCCACCTCGATGAATGGGAGAGGGCACGAAAAAGCCCGTAGCCTCTCGTGCCCTCTCACTTGAGCCTCTCGACTCTCAGGCGAAAGTCTGGTTAAAGGAAGGATTGAGGCTCGCCCCGGGATGTGGGGAGGGGATAGTCCTCACATCCAGGTCTTTGAAGGCTGGCCGTGTAGGAGCCAGCCAAAACGGCGGCGCGTTTGCTTGAGCGGAAGGACCGCCGTATATGAATCCATATTTCAGTTCAGAAACCGCTCCATCGATCCTCGTGCCATTCTTCCTCACCATTGATAGACGCAGTTCGGGGAAGCTTTTCTGCAAAAATTCTTTAGGCCGGGAAATTAATTTCTTGAGGCTCTATGGGACGGAGTTTGGGCGGACTCGTGACCGGCGTGCATGACCCTGAAGATAGTGAGTTGTTGATGAGTCAATGTAGACCTCCACCCCGCTACCGACACGCCAGATCTTCCGATAACCTTCCCAACCCGTCGGGGTTGAATGTTTGTAGACACAAGCCACAAGCTCACCCTCCGGCCGAGTTTGTATGCTCCGATTGGGTCGAAGTCTCACAATGCGGCCGGAGCTGACTTTCTGGCGTCGGATACTACAAACATTCAACCCCTGACGGGGTTGGGAAGGCAGCGAGAGACCTCAAGTGCCGGTAGTAGGCTGCGTGTCAAGATAGGTTCATGATTCGACGGATTGCATTCCAAGTCCCACTTTTTGTTCACACCCGCTTACGGCTCGGAATGCAATCCGTCGGACTACGTGTATGTGTAAGTAGACCTCCACTCCACTACCGACACGCAAGATCTTCCGATAACCTTCCCAACCCCGTCAGGGGTTGAATGTTTGTAGACACAAGCCTCAAGCTCACCCTCCGCCGAGTTTGTATGCTCCGATTGGGTCGAAGTCTCACAATGCGGCCGGAGCTGATTTTCTGGCGTCGGATACTACAAACATTCAACCCCTGACGGGGTTGGGAAGGCAGCGAGAGACCTCAAGTGCCGGTAGTAGGCTGCGTGTCAAGATAGGTTCATGATTCGACGGATTGCATTCCAAGTCCCAGTTTTGATCACACCCGCTTACGGCTCGTGAAGACTTTTCTTCATGCGAGGCTCCCAGGTCAGGCTTTAACTCCTAAACATCACTTGTCTTTCCATTCCGGGATTCTACCCGGAGTCCACGGAGCGCCGGCGGCCTCCATCGCCTTCTCGAGTCTCGCCAGGTCGCCCTCGATCAGCGCGCGCAGACGCGCGAGCACTTGGTCGAACTCCGCAGCCGCGGCCGCATACTGGTCGATCTGCGTCTGAGTCGGCCGCTGAGTCGACATTCGCTGCCCGCCCACGATGGTGCCGACCAGTTCGGTGATCGACGCAGGCAAGTTTTCTTGCCGCGCTCGAAGCGCCTGATCGCCGCGAAGCGCTTTGATGATTTCGTTGGTCTTCTTGTCGATCGCGGCGGCCTCGTCCGTTAGCCTGGCTTCCGCGGCCGGCGTCTCGAGCAACGCACGCTTAATCAAACCAACCCGCGTCTTTAGCTGATTGGCAGTCTCCGATGCGCCTGTCACTGCGCGTTGCAGCCGCGCCACCTTCTGCTGAAACTCCACAAGTGCCGCGCGGTCCGCCGCTGACATAGATGACTGACCCTCGACGTAGACCGCGAATTCCTGTGGCCCAGCGAGGTCGGTCGTGACGCCGTTGACTCGCTTGGACAGTGTAACCGTGAACTTGCCTGGCATTACCAAAGGACCGCCCGGCGGGTCGCCAAAGATTTCTTCTTCGAGCTCCGGCGGACGAGTCGCAAGAACCGCCGCCGGATAACGAAGGTCCCAATTGACGCGATTGATGCCTGGCGTGACGGGGGCATTGAGGCGGCGCACCACGCGACCGGCGGCGTCCTTGACGGTGAAGAACAGCGATGGTGCTTCTTCTTCCTCTTCGGCACTGAGCTGTTGCATTGGCGGATACTGAATCGTTGCCCCCTTCTTCTCGGCTTCCTTTTCCGCGTCTTGCCGCTTCTGTTTTTGAGTCTTTGGTGTTTCTTTCAAATAGTAAGTGAACGTTGCGCCGAACGGCGGGTTGTCGGCGGTGTAGAACGACTCGCCCTGGAACGACTTGCCTCGTCCTCCAAGCGGTTGAGCCTGAATGTACATCATCGCGTCCTTGACCGGGAACAGCGCACTCTCTTGACCAAGCAATTCGGGCTTGAGCGTGCGAAGCGGCGTATAGTCGTCGAGGATGTACACGCTGCGGCCAAATGTTCCGACTACGAGATCGTTTTCCCGCTTTTGAATCGCGAGATCCCTAACCGAAATCGTCGGCATTCCTCCCTTGAGCTGAATCCATTTGTGCCCGCCGTCGATGGTGAAGAACACTCCAAACTCGGTTCCGGCGAAAAGCAGGTTCGGGTTGATGTGGTCCTCTGCGAAAGCAAGAAGCGGATGATTGGAAGGCAGATTGCCCTTGATTGAAGTCCACGAACGGCCCCGATCGGTGCTCTTAAGCAGGTAGGGAGCGAAGTCGCTGCGTTTGTGATTCTCGAACGCCGCGTACACCGTGCTCTCATCGTGCTGCGAAGCCGCGATGCGCGAGACATAAGTCATATCCGGCACGCCCGGGAAACTCTCGATCTTGCGCCAGTTCTTGCCGGCATCCTCGGTCACCTGAATCAAACCATCATCCGTTCCGATGTAAATCAAACCTTCTTTCTTTGGCGATTCGGCCAGCGCCGACGAATTACCAAACGGATCGGTGGACTGGTGCTTTGCTACCGCGTCGGGGCCCCAGATCTTGCCCATCACCGGGAGTTTGTTTCGATCGAGCCCGCGCGAGAGTTGACCGCTGACCGCGCGCCAGGTATCGCCTCGGTCGTCGCTGCGAAAAAGCTTATCAGCGGCGAAGTAGAGCCTTGTGTGCGAGTGCGGGCTGATTATGAACGGCGAGTCCCAGTTGAATCGAAGCGCGTCTTCGCCGCGAGCGGGCGCAGGTTGAATGCCCATTCTTTCGCCGGTGCGTTTGTCATAACGCACGATCACCCCGTATTGAAGCTCCGCGTAGATTGTGTTCGGGTCTTCGGGATCGACCTGTGTGCGGAACCCGTCGCCGCCCTGTGTGACGAACCAATCCGAGTTAACGATGCCGGATACGCTTCGAGTGCGCGAGGGTCCGCCCAGGCTGTAGTTGTCTTGCAGACCGCCGTATACGTTGTAGAACGGAGTCGAGTTGTCGGTGGTCACGTCGTAGAATTGACCGATGGGCATGTTCGAGAAGAAACGCCAATTCGCTGCGCGATCGTAGCTCTCGTACAAACCGCCGTCACAACCCACGCGATAGTGATTCGTGTTGACCGGATCGATCCAGATGACATGATTGTCTACGTGCTTTGACTTCTCGCCGAGCGGCCGCAGCGTTCGTCCTCCGTCGTCAGAAACCTGAAGAAAAACGTTCATTACGTATATTCGATCGACGTCCTTAGGATCCGCTGTAATCTGTCCGTAGTACATCGCTCCAGCATCGAACGGGTTGCGCCGCTCCCAACTCCCGCCGCGATCGGTCGAGCGAAAGATCCCGCCCTTTCGATCACCGGCTTCGATGGTGGCATAGACGACGTTTGTATCCACCGGTGAAACCGCAAGACCGATTCGACCCATGTCTACATTTGGAAGCCCTGTTTTCAGTTTGTTCCAACTTGCGCCCGAATCGGTCGACTTGTAGATCGCGCATTCGGGGCCGCCGTTGATCAATGTCCACACGTGGCGCCGTCGCTGGTACGAGGCCGCATACAACGTGTCCGGATTCTGCGGGTCGATCACGACATCGGTTACGCCTGTGTTCTCGCTGATCGAAAGAATATTCTTCCAGGTCTTGCCGCCGTCGGTGGCCTTGAACAGCCCTCGATCTCCGCCTGGTCCCCACAACGGGCCTTGCGCGGCGACATAGATGTGATCCGAGTTGCGAGGGTCGATTGCGATTCGCCCGACACGCTCGGATGCTTTGAGCCCCATGTTCTTCCAGGTCTTGCCGGCGTCGTCCGAGCGATACACGCCGTCTCCGTACGAGACGCTTCGCTGGCTGTTGTTCTCACCAGTGCCCACCCAAACGGTGAGCGGGTTTTTTGGATCGAGAACGACCTCGCCGATCGAGTACGAGCTTTCGTTGTCGAACACCGGTGTCCAGGTGATGCCCGCGTTGGTGGTTCTCCAAACGCCGCCCGAAGCCACGCCGACGAAGTAACGACTGAAGTCACTGGGATCGACCGCGATCGCAATGATCCTCCCTCCAGTGGTCGCAGGCCCGATGGATCGAAGCTTCAGACCTGCGAATGTTCCGGATGACATGACGTCTGGCTTTTTCGGCTCTTCCTTCTTAGCCTCGTCCTTTTTTGGTTCTTCCTGTTTTTGCGCTTCCGCCGGCGGTTTTTCAACCGGCTTCTGCTCTTGCGCAAAGGCTGCAAGCGGCGAGGCGATCAGAACGAAGATGAGGATGAGATGTATGGGCATCGCTAGGCGGAACATCTTCAAGATGGTAATCCTCCTTCGAGGCGATTCATCGATGGGCCGTTCGATGATGAATGGATCGAGAGAAAATCGACAGAATTCTGAAAGGCCGCCTCTCGAGAAGGCGGCCTCCTTCCACTGGCAGAAGCAAAACTCTGATACTAAGGTAGCCGCTCGAACTTGAACTCGACGCCGGCGTTCGCGATTGGCTTCAGAGTAAGGACCTTGCCATCGAGCTTGTACTCGTACTTAGTCACCTTCCCCATCGTAGCCGGGCTCGCTTGCGCATATTGCTGAAGCGTGATGATGTTGCCCTCAATTTCGAAAGTGCCCGTCGTCGCCGACAGACCTTGATAGGCGGCGATGATTTTCTTCTCGCGTTCTTCCTTGGGCTCTTCCTGACTCCAGGTCTTGCGGTCGACGCCGGCCCGAACGAAGGCCAGGTACTTGCCGTGCACCACGATCATGCCTTTGGCGTCGGTCTCGGTCTGCGAGCCTCCCGGGAAAGTCGTCGAAACGTATTTGTAGGCGCCGTCCAGCTTGGGATCGGCTGCAAAAGTGTTAACCGCTGCTGCGGTGAGAATGACTGCGATGAGAACTGCTTTAAACTTCATTCGGATTCCTCCATGGGTTCAGGTTGTAATAGGTGGCAAGCCCACCCTCGATCAGAGTCGGGCATGATACCGTCACGGTCAGCGGGTTTCAACCGAAGCACCGCTGATTATCTGACGCGCTCATTCGTTGCGAATGAATTGTTCGGTTAGAATGGACTCCCACGCCGAGAGGAGGATCTCGAGGGAGAAGCCTATGAAGATCGCTGTGATTGTGGACGACATGTTTTTCGCTTCAAAGATAAATGCAGCCGCCGCTCAAGCCGCTGGTCAGGTTGAGCGGATCAAGACGCGCGAGCAGCTTGAACAGCTTCAAGCGACCCCGCCCGGGCTGGTGATTGTTGATTTGAATTCGGACCGAATCGACCCGCTTGAAGCGATTCAGTTTCTCAAATCAACACCCGAGCTGCGCGAGATCCCGATAGTGTCCTTTGTTTCGCACGTGCAGACCGAGCTGATTCGCAGCGCCCAAGCGGCAGGCTGCGACTACGTGCTGCCGCGATCGGCTTTCAATCAGATGCTTGGCGAGATCGTTTCCGGCAACCTTGGGAGCCTTGTCCGACGCGCGTCGGAATGAATACAGGCAAGGCTTCCTCGACAAAGCGTAGCCGTCATCTTCGTCAGGCCTTGGTGGTGTCCAGGTTCGAATGTTTTCTAGGCGTAACCTCGGCGTCTCAGCGTCTCCGCGGATAGTAAGCGCAGAAACAATGCTAACCGCGGAGACGCAGCGACGCAGAGACTGCGCTGAGAAATTGAAATCAGGACACCACCTAAGCCTTTTGTGACTTTGATGTGCCGGCAGTGATCGCTCCGTAGAATTCTGGCCGGCGATCCGCGAGGCGGTCTATCTCATAAGACCCGGCGACGTTGACGATCTTGTTGTTGTTGGCTTCTTGAAGATCGACGTCAACGATCAAGATCTCTTCGCCTTCACGCGACGCTTCCGCAGTGGTATCGCCGTTCACGTCCACCACTTTGCTTCTTCCGATGAACTCCCAGCCGCGCTCGACGCCGCAGCGATTCACCGCCGCGAAGTTCAGGTGATTTTCGCAAGCCCGCGTGTTGATGATGAACTCGGCAGTGCGCCACGCGCCGGTCGGCCAGTTGGTTGGCAGAACGATTAGCTCGGCCCCTAGTAATTTGAGCGCTCTGGCGGCCTCGGGAAAGCTTGCATCGTAGCAGATGTTGATCCCGATTCGTCCGAATGGAAGCTCGAAAACTCGGAATGGCTTGTCGCCAGGCGTCAGAAAGCGATCGACTCCAAGAAACGGAAGATGAACCTTGCGATAGTTACCGATGATGCCGTCAGGTCCAACGAGCATCGCGGCATTGTAGAAGTTGGAGCCATCGCGTTCGAAGAAACCAACAACGGCGTAGGTCTGGGTTCGCCTGCAAGCGGCGGCTACGGCTCGTGATGACGAATCATCGATCGTCTCGGCGTACTGTTTAGCTTCGTCGAGCGAATTAAAGCAATAGCCGGTGATCGCGCATTCGGGAAAGATCACAAGCCTGGCGCCGAGATCCGCAGCCGACTCGATCCGTGCAACAATCTTTCGCCGATTAGCTTCGACATTGCCGATCTCGACATCCATCTGCACGCACGCTATTTTGGTACTCATCACTCTCGTCTCCGAGGCGCATTTAATCAAAGTAGACGCCGAACCTTAATTACCTAAATACGGGACTGACAACTGACCACTGACAACTGACCACTATCTCTTGGCGGAGGCGTGTGGGAATCGAACCCACCCAGGCCGCCTCTCGACAACCCGCAAACAGGTTTGAAGCCTGCGAGGACCACCAGGCCCCCTGCGCCTCCGCTCGAATGCAAACTTATCAGGGCAAAGAGCAAAGGGCAAAGAAACGTACTCTTCGCTCTTAGCTCTTATCTCTTTGCGCTTTGCCCTTTGCTCAGAACGCGCCTGATGAACCGCGACATCTCAACCGGAGCGCGCACGTGAATTCCCTCTCCGATCTTCTCGACCTCGTCGTGTGCTTCAACTGAGAACGCTATGGTGTTATCGCTCACTTCAATCACCCGCGCCTTCACCGTCACCTTCATGCCGACAGGCGTAGCCGCCAGATGCTTTACGTTCACCAGCACTCCCACGGAAATCCATCCTTCCGGCAGATGTGCCTGTATCGCATCACCGGAGGTCACCTCCATGTGATAGATCATTATCGGGGTGCCAAAGACCTCAGGCATCTCGTCGTGAAAGTGGGCCACGGTCATCTCTCTAGTCACCGTGATGACGCTTTCGGCAGTAGCGCCGACAACGATATTAGCTGTTGGCTTCATCGGTTTCCTCACGTTGGGGTCTTAAGGGCGCCTCATTCTAGCCCGGCGCTTGTGGAAAGTCATGTGACGGCAGACAACACCCGGCGTAGCCTGCGCGCGACAGTCCGCCGCTTTCAACAAGCCCCAACCGCCGCTTTTGGCGAAAACCGGCGGGCTGGACGCCTGGCCTTGTTGGCACAGCCATTGCCACAGGATAATTCAAGCTCTCACAATCGATTTACCAGAGGATCGTAGATTTGATCAGACAAACGACGCTCGAAAGAGCAGTTTCGACGCGCGGCCACGGACTGCACACCGGCGAACCTTCACACATCTCCCTCAAGCCAGCCCCGGCCTATACCGGGTATGTTTTCCGGCGGACCGACCTCAACAACTTCGAGATACAGGCGGCGCCTCAGTTCGTCGCGCGAGTCAGCTACGCCACCACGCTTATGCGCAAGGGCGTAATGATCGCGACGGTCGAACACCTCCTCGCGGCACTGGCGGGAAGCCAGATCGACAACTGCATAATCGAAGTCAACTCCCTCGAAGTACCAATTCTCGATGGAAGCGCAGAGCCTTTCATCGAGATGATCGAGCAAGCCGGCGTCGCTCACCTCGAAGCCCCGCGGCAGTTCCTCCGCGTGCTGAAGCGCGTTGAAGTCGCCGAAGGCAATCGCCGCATGAGCATAAGTCCCGCGCCTATTCTCTCCATTTCATGCCTGATTGAGTTTCCTCATCCGATGATTGGAACCCAGCGTCACGATATTCAACTCGTTAATGGACAGTTCGCCCGTCAAGTCGCTTCGGCCCGGACCTTCGGATTCCTGCACGAGATCGAATCGCTGCGGAACATGGGATTGACTCGCGGAGGTTCGCTGGAGAATGCCATCGTGTTGACTCCTGAAGGCGGCATCCTGAACAGAGACGGTCTCAGGTTTGCGGACGAGTTCGTCCGGCATAAAGTCATCGATATTATCGGCGACCTTGCGCTGTTTGGAATGCCAGTCCTGGGTCACGTCGAAGCCGAGCGGTCCGGCCACGGAGTTCACACGGCGCTGGTGTCGCGCGTGCTTCGTGACGACGCGGCCTGGGAGATCATCGACTCGCCGACCGCTGAGAGCACAATGACCGTTTGAGAGTTCCACTGGTTCGCTTCCTCGATCCCACGGACAAAGTTGTCCATCCCCCAATGCGGCGCAGGGCTAAGGCGTCACACGCAAGCTAAACACTGCGTCAGTCTTGCTCGGGAATCCCGCAACAAAGCACAAAACTCACGATTGCGGTTTCCTCCTCGAAGGGCACGCACGTTGCACATTCAGACGTTGAGCTAGTGCTCAAAAAAAGCACTGAACTCGAACAAGGTTCGGCGCTCATGATTACACAGGCGCAATTACTACACTCTCAACCACTGAGGAGGAACTAATGCCCAATCGAATCCTTGCCATCACTTTGACAGGACTATTGGTTTGCGCTCTGGTCAGCGTGCAACCGGCGTCGGCTCGCGCGAAGCCGGACAAGCAGGCCCGGCTCACCGAGAAGGTCAAATCAGGCATATTGAAGCTTGGTCCGGGAAAGGACTCGTTCGTTGCACTCAAACTTCGCGACAAGAAGGTTCTCGTGGGCTACGTCAGCGAGGTGAACGACGATTCGTTTGTTGTCTCGGACCCGAAAACCGGAACGGCGTCATCGGTTGCTTACACCGATGTTACTCAGGTGAAGGGACACAACCTTGGCACCGGCGCGAAGATCGGAATCGGGATCGCGATCGGAGTAGGAATAGCGCTGATCGTGTTTGCAATCTATTATAACTGCTGCACCGGTTAGGAGTGAGTAGTGACGTGTGTGCGCGCAAATCCGTTGGATCCGTGTCATCCGTGATCTATGTATCACTAACAAAGCGGTTCTTCCAAACACATAGACCACCGATGAAACGGATTCAACGGATTTGCACGGATTCCCCCGCCGATCTGATCGCTAGCGAAATGCCGGGTACGTGTTACTTGCGCCTGTGCGCTGGAGTTTGTCCGTGCTAACATCACCCCTCCCCTGGGAACAGAGTGAGGGGCAGCAATGGACAAATTCAGAATCAAAGGCGGGCGACCGCTGCATGGACGAGTTCAGATCAGCGGCGCCAAGAATTCCGCATTGCCTTGCATGGCGGCGGCGCTCCTGACTTCGGAGAGCGTCACGCTGCACAACCTGCCGTACGCGCGGGACATCATCACAATGCGGCGCTTGCTGGAAGACCTCGGCAGCCACGTGCTGATGCCGGAGCTTCGTACTCTGAAGATTTCGGCTGACGACGTCGAGTTCTTCGAAGCCCCCTACGAGCTGGTCAAGACGATGCGCGCGTCGGTGCTGGCACTTGGGCCGCTGCTGGCTCGCTTCGGCGAAGCGCGAGTCTCAATGCCAGGCGGGTGTGCCATCGGACAGCGCCCGATCGATCTTCACCTCGCGGGCTTCGAGAAGCTTGGAGCTTCAGTGACGCTCGAAGACGGGGACGTGAT
>Ga0257146_1000009_pt1 | contig 18030 bp, 21 predicted proteins | sample CO08A_FD_185958 | JGI IMG/M metagenome (GOLD analysis project Ga0257146, IMG submission 185958) | Soil microbial communities from H.J. Andrews Experimental Forest, Oregon, United States - CO-08-A | ecosystem: Environmental > Terrestrial > Soil > Temperate forest > Bulk soil | place: USA: Oregon...
TGGAACTGCTTGCTAAGACTGGAAAGAATTTATCACAAACCGGCGCGCTCATAAAGCGGCGCTCCGGGCGGCTGGTGGAATCATAGATTCGCTGGTGACAAAGCGAGCAGAAATGAAATCTGCTAATCCCCTTACCCTCGGGGCATCGCCTCATGCGGTGAACCAGAAATGTTGTGTTGCGATCAACAGAATTACTTCTTCTGGCGGTTAGAGTCCCTCATTTTGATGAAATGGGCAAGGTCTTCCTCATACCTCTTTTTCTCGTCAGTCGTCAGGTTGGAGGCTGCGATGTACTTTTGCATGTGGTCCACCGCAGGCGCGAACTTCTGATTGCTGGCGTATGCCGAAGCCAGCGTCAGGTGCGCGTTTGGAAAGTCCTTCAGCGCGGGCATTGACGCGCTCAGCTTGAGCGCCTTTTCACCATCGTCGATGGCGCGGACAAGATCGCCTTTAAGAAAATAGTTAAGCGCGCTTGTCTCGAGCACCAATGCCAGCCGTGATTTGTCTGTCAGGCTCTGTGCGAGCCGTTGCGCTTCGTTGAGATTAGTGCGAGCCTCGTCCAGATAAGCGTCGGGATTGGCGATGCTGTCGTCGAAGTAGACTACACGGGTCAGCGTCTTGCCGAGCACATGGTGAGCTTCGGCCATCGCGGCGTCGTTGCGATATCTGCCGCCTCCGAAAATCAAATGCGAGATCGATAGTCCCTTTAATGATCTCGACGCCGAAACCTTCTTTTGCGACACGATCGCGAAAAGCTCCAGCGCGTCGCGGGCTTCTTTTACCGCCTGCTCACGCTTCTGTTTTGAGTCTTGATGAGTCAGCACATCGGCAAGGATCAGACGTGCAGGCGGTGATTTGGGATTGATCCGCTTTGCTTTTTGAAGCTCGCGTTCGGCAGCTATATAGTCTCCCTTGAAGAAGAGGACATCGCCGAGCACCACGTGCGGATAATCCCAATTGGGGTGGCGTCGAATGACGCTTCGAAGCGACGATTCGGCCTCGCTGCGATCGAGGTTCAGGTTGAACTTGGCTTCGGCGAGCAGCGTCTCGGTTTCGAAGTCACTCTTGCGAACTGCTAGCGCTTGCTGAAAGCTTGCGACCGCGTCGGCTTTGCGCCCCAGGGATTGCTCCGCGCGCCCGCGATAGACCAGCGCGTCCGGATAGGGACTGCCCCCGTTCTTTTTGATCGCGTCGTTGAACTTCTCAATCGCCTGTTCGGTTTTCTGCTTGTTGAAGTAATCGACGCCGTCGAGAAACGCCTCCCGCGCATCCTTCGAGGGCTCTTTCACTTCGCCGAAATAGACGTTTACAAGACTTTCGGGGGTAGGGACTATTGCGTCATCGTCGCTCTGGCTCAAGCTGAGATTCACTTCGACAAACCGGGATTTGCCCGCTTCAATGCGGGCCTCGCGTTCACGCTTGACGCCGTTCATCGTAAACGACAAGCGCCGATCGCCAGTGGGCACCCGTCTTGTTATTTCGCGCTTGCTGCTGATCGTTCCGGAATTCGCGCCGTCAATCGCAACGCTAACGTTATCGAGATCAGGTGCGCGAATCACAAGCGAACCACATTGAGTCGGGTCCTTGCACGAACCAGGCACGATCGAGAGCGGAATAGTGTTGGCTTCGATGGTTGTAGTGTTACCGCCCGGATGCTGTGGAGTCTCGCCGGTCAGTTCCGGCACTTTCTTTTGAACGTAGTTCTTCAGCTCGAGAAACGTGACAATCCCGTCGACCGGGTCGGTGTCGGCGTTTCCGCGCAAGCCTTCAAGCAGAGCATAGGTGAAAACACCCTGACCCTGGCCTTGCCCTTGATTCAAGTTATCCAATTCGAGCGAGACCTCGGTTTGATCCGCAGCCCAAATGTAGCCGATGCCCGATACGTCCGCCTGCTTGAGCTTCTCGACAAGGTCTGAATTTGCACGCTTGGCTACTTCGGCGCCTCGGCCTGCCATCACTATCGCAGCACTGTGACAGGTGTCCGACAGCACAAGTCCCTGCTTCGCTGGAATCTGCTTGACCGCATCCTGGAACGCCGACATAGGCAGAGCCGTGTTTTGCATGTTGCTCAGGTCGCTGTCGTAGAGGACGAAGTAGGGAACCTCAATGGTTCGGCCGAGCTTGGAGTCGTACTGCGGCGCGAGAACCCCGTGAGTTGCGATGAAAGTGACAAAGAAGTCGTCGGGCCTGGTCTTCCTAAGCGCTGCAAGCGCCTTCTCGACTTCCGCCTTGGTCGCCTTTTCGTCTTTTAGCAGGAAGATGTGGTCTTCGGGGAACGCGCCGCCTTCGTCGCTTCGCAAGAACTCATAGATTGCTTGGGCGTCATCGCCTGCATACTTGAGATTCGAGATCTGGTTGCCGCGGACGTTCTGATCGCCGTTTTGGAACCGCGAGACGCCGATGAGCAGCGCCCATAACTCGACCTTCTGCGTGGCCTTGCTCTCAGTGCGCGCCCTTCCAACGACCGTCAGCCCGCGTTCCTGCGGTTGCCCGAGAGCGGGAAGCGACCCCAGTACAATCAAGCTGCCCCATATGACCACGGCCCAGGCGCCGCAACTAATGCGATCCTTGTTCATACTGCGTTCTCCAAGACATATTACGCTTTCAAGGCATTGTTTGGTTTGCGCTGGCAGCACTAGGGAGTCACCTTCGGAGGTGGAACTGGCTGTATGGGATCGCCACTTTGATTAGTGAGGATTATGCCGGTCGTTAGCCCGGCTGCCGCGATTCCCGCAACAATGAGACTATTCTGGAGGTTCCAGAAGCCAGTGTTGGACTGCACCTGCACCCGGTAAGTGTAAGTGATGTCAGTGCCCTGGACTTTCGCGACTAGTGTCCCCGCGCATTTCGCGGCGCCGGCTATGAGCGGCACGGTCGCGATACCTCGTCTGTCCGTCTTCTCAGTAAAGGTAGTCCCCGCCGCCGCCCCGATGCCAAGTGTTCCGAGGCACGGATCTCCAAGCGTGAACAGGATCGCGAGGTCGGGCACCGGTCTGTCATTCTCGTCGGTGACCTGGATTTGAACCTGGCGGGTTGCCCGCGCGGCTACGCTGATCGAGCCGCCCTGGCCGGCGGGCGGGCGAAGAATGTACTTCTGCTGAGCACCGGGCTCTGACGCTGCGACGTTGCCCGAGACGACCTTCAACAGGGCCTTGCCATCGAGGACGCCGACGCTGAAGCGCGCGCCCGACGAAGCAGTAAAGGCTGACCCGGCGGCTTCTACATATGCCCCAGCGTCGGGTCTTAGTTTGAAGTTAACGCTGCCCCGCAGGATGGAAGCAACCAAAACCTGCGCTCCGTTGTCAGCCGGGATGACCCCGAACCTTGCTAACGCTCCTGTCGCGAGAGCTGCCTCGCCTGTTAGATCGAATGAAACTCGCACCGTTGCATCCGTCGGCGCCTGGAGCAGTTCGCCACCCCAGATGTGCTGCTGGGCAGCAGCAATTCTGCCGTCGATCATCGCCGCGCCAGGTTCGGTCAAGTTCCCAACAATCGAGCCGATCGGACTGAACCGCGCGGTCACTCGCAGACGAACGGGTCGGTCTTCTCCTCCGCTGTTTTCGTGAGCGGCAGCAGGCCCGGGAGCAAGGCCCAAAACCAGAGCCACGATTAGCAACCACACGCTTGCTGAGACTGTAGTCTTCATTCGTTTTTCCTCCTGATTGTTGAGCCTGACTTCGCGAAATTACCGCGCCACGATTTTACCGATGGCCGGAGACTATATTACTCTTTTTGAGCGGTTGAGCAAAGAATACGCCAGTTGGTCGCGATTGAATCAACCTTGAAGCGATGCAGAGCGCGCATTAGTGCTGAGAGGAGGAGGCAAATCATCTATGCCGCCGAAACCACACGTCGAGCGACACTTCACTTCGAGCGCTGTAGTTCGTGACATCGTCATCGGCATGGCGGACGGGCTGACGGTGCCTTTTGCCCTGGCGGCGGGACTTACCGGGGTAGTCGCTTACAGCAACATCATAGTCACAGCCGGGCTCGCTGAGATCGCGGCGGGCGCTATAGCGATGGGGCTCGGCGGATACCTGGCGGCGAAAAGCGATGCCGAACACTACGCAAGCGAGCGGCGGAGAGAAGGCCGCGAGGTACGCGAGATACCCGACGAGGAAAGGGAAGAAGTCGCACAGGTGTTTAAAGGCTATGGCCTGACCGCTGAACAGATCAGTCCGGTTGTCGAGGCGCTCAGCAACCGTCCGCAGGCCTGGATAGATTTCATGATGCGGTTCGAGCTTGGGCTTGAAGAACCGCAACCGGACCGCGCTCGCAACAGCGCGTTGACCATCGCGGCGGCTTACATCGCCGGAGGGATGATCCCGCTTGTCCCTTACATGCTGATTTCGAGTCCGCGCAGCGCATTGCTGTTCTCGGTTGCGTTCACGCTCATAGCGCTGCTCATCTTTGGTTTCGTGAAAGGCAGATTCACCACTGCGAAACCGCTCCGCAGTGCAATTCAGACCGCGTCAATCGGGACGATCGCCGCGGCTGCTGCATTCTTGATCGCGACAGCAATCTCTTAAGTCGCCAGCCCCGCCAAGCCGGGTGTATGATGGCGGCTTGCTGAGGTTAAGTAGACTTCAGTCTGCGCATAGCATCGCAGCAAACTCAACACGCAAACCGACGCGGACTGAAATGTCAGCGTCACAAGGAGGCAATTCATGCTTTTCGGCATCACGATGTTTGCGACCGACTACGCAATCCGGCCCGATGATCTGGCTCGCGAGGCGGAAGCACGAGGTTTCGAATCACTCTGGCTGCCCGAGCATACCCACATCCCGGCAAGCCGCCGCAGCCCCTGGCCCGGCGGCGGTGATCTACCTAAGGAGTACTGGCACAGTCACGATCTGTTTGTCGCTTTGACGGCAGCCGCGGCGGTGACTACGAAGCTCCGAATCGCAAGCGGAATCTGCTTGATTGTCGAGCGCGACCCGATTACTACGGCCAAGGAAGTGGCGAGCCTCGACTTCCTTTCTGGCGGGAGGTTGCTGTTTGGTATTGGCGGAGGATGGAACGCGGAAGAGATGGAGAACCACGGTACCGAGTTCAAGAAGCGCTGGCGGGTGCTTCGCGAACGAGTGCTTGCGATGAAAGAGATTTGGACTAAGGACGAAGCCGAGTACCACGGCGAGTTTGTGAACTTTGATAAGATCTGGTCCTACCCGAAGCCCGTACAGAAGCCGCACCCGCCAGTCTTGATGGGCGGGGACGGACCGACGACGCTGGACCGCGTGGTGGAGTTCTGCGATGGCTGGATGCCAATCGGGTATCGAATGACGGGACTCACAGAAAAGATAGCCGACCTTCACCGGCGCGCCGAAGCCGCTGGGCGCGACCCCAAGTCGATCTCGATTTCAATCTTCGGCGCGAAGCCGGACCCGGCCGCCCTGGACGAATTGCGTGCCGCCGGAGTTGGTCGCTCCGTGTTCATGGTGCCAAGCGGCGAGCGCGACTCGGTTCTTCCGCTTCTGGACCAGTACGCGAAATTGATCAGCTAGGCGGGCGGATCCAGACTCAGCGAACGTGTCAAGGGGTACGGCAGCGGGCTGGCCTCACGGCTTTGCGACCGGGCACCTCCACAAGATGAGACTCTGGCAAAGACCTGGTCGCAAAACAGCAAGGGCCACAGCTAGAATAGCGGCTTCAAGTCAGGCTCGATCCAACTCGTACGGGCACGCCAGGACATCAGCCGCTCGCGAGTGTAGTACGCGAGCGGCAAGTGTTTGTTTCTGAATAAGCTCAGCATTCCATTCGCAAGCGCAAGGATCGACCTGCCCTCGCCCGCCTGTCCGAGGTAGAAGCTGACGGCGCACGTCCAGAACAATGTCATCGTCTCGTGATAGCCGCCGGTCGCCGTCATTCTCACTCCGTTTGCTTCGTTATAGCGTCTGATTCCCGAGCGAATCGACATCGTAGCCTCCTGAGCCGAGCGATTCATCAGATACCAGAGCGCAACCGTCAGGTGGGCTCCATGGGTCCACTGCGCCTGGGGCAGAGTGCAAGCTTCGAACTCGCGTACGAGAGCCTCGATGTCACCACCTGTCTGGAACGGTCTGACGCCGCTTTCAAGCCGATCGATCAAAATACACTCTCTCACCTGAACAGTTCTGGTCATAACGCACCTGCTTTCTCGGACGGCGGCAAGCTATCTCGTCAAATCAACGGAAAAAGGAGCTGCAATCCGAACTTGCGTTCAGAAGCGGTCCGGCTCCTAAATCCTCTAAGAAAAGCTTTGAGTGAGATTTGGGAGCGGGAGATCCGCTCCCGCTGAATCACTGCATGCGACGGTTATCGTTAACAGGCTGCAGCAATTGTCTAGTTGACGGCGACTTGGCAAGGGCGAGGGCGCCAAAGAACACGTCAACCCTCGCGATCGCAAGCGCCGTTCGGTTGTGTATCTCCAGCGTCATCGTCTTTATCTCCAGACTAAGAAGTCAAAACGAACCGTCATTCTCCATGTATGGTTCGAGACTGTCAACAACTTTCCCCACCTGTTCCAGGCGACCTGTGCTGAGGCTTTCGATAGCATCGGGAAATGACCGTCTTGCTGTCCATCCGCCAGGGTGAAAGCTTGACCGAGCCGGACCGGTGCTGTAGCTTCTGAAGCGGAGTTGCACAACGCTTCGGAGCTTCGATCTGCTGGCGAGAGTTCGTGAACAACGAATCTTAGGTGGTAACTGCAATGAGTGAGAGCATTCAAATTCGTGAGCCACTGCATAAGCTGCTGATCAGGTTTGGGAATGGAGAGACGATTAATTACATTCTCACCGATCCACTTGACGCGCGATTGATGACGCCTGAGACGAAATACGTGGTGATCTCGTCATTCTCGGTAGAAAAGCCGAGCGAGTGCACCGATGTCACGGTGATCAACGTGCGCGATCTCACCTTTATCAGGACAGAGCGAGTGACGCTCGATCAATTGACCGGCGAGAGAAGGATGGCCGGCATGCGTTCGACCAACGACGACAAGATTCCCAAGACTCTCGCACAGCTGAAGTTCATTTGAGCACACACCTTTCGAGCACCTCGAGGTTCACACTAATGTTTCAACGACGAACAACTGCGCCCGGAATGCTCCTGGCGGTGGCTCTGGCTTTTTTGCCCGTAGCAATGTTCGGCGGGGCTGAGCTTTTCAGCGCGGGGGCGAGCGATAAATACCCGTTGAGCGCGCAAGGCGCGGCGGAGCTCGACGCGGCTCGCTCGTATGAACACGTAAAGAAGCTGGTCGAAATCGGGCCCCGTCCCCCAGGTTCGGAAGCGATCAAGAAGGCTCAGGAGTACATCGGTAATGAGCTGAAGAGCTATGGGCTAAAGGTGATCGAGGACGACTTTCAGGCCCAGACCACGCGGGGTACTGTCGGAATGAAGAACATCATCGGCGAGCTTTCGGGGCAGCGCTCCGAAATCGTGTTGATCGCCGGACACTACGACACAAAACTGCAAAGAGGATTCGTCGGCGCCAATGATGGAGGCTCAAGCACGGCGGCGGTACTCGAAATGGCACGTGTGCTTGCGAAGACCAGACCCGAATACACGGTGTGGTTTGTTTTCTTCGACGGCGAAGAGGCGTTTGTCGATTGGAGCGCAAACAACGGGATGGACAACACCTACGGCAGCAGGCACATGGCCTCTAAGCTGACCGGCGACGGCACGCTTCGGCGTGTCAAGGCAATGGTGCTTGTTGACATGATAGGCGACAAGAATCTCGATTTGTTACGCGACGACGAATCGACTCCTTGGATGGTGAACGCGATTTGGAAGACCGCCCGCGAGCTCGGCCAGACGAAACATTTTCTTGAAGCCGAAGGCGGCTACTCGGACGACCATATACCGTTCAAGGGCGCCGGTGTGCCGGTAGTGGACTTGATCGATTTCAACTACGGTCCATCGAATCAGTACTGGCATACGAATGAGGACACGCTCGACAAGATAAGCGGGGAGAGCATCAAGATCGTTGGCGATGTCGTCATCGCGTCCCTTCCGGAGATTTTCAAACAGCTAAACGCTAGAAGCGGAAAACACTAGCAGGACAGCAAGCCGCTGGCAATCTTGATACGTGTGTAAGGAGGACTTCGCTTGAAGCGCGTAGCGGTCATACCCGGTGACGGGATTGGACCCGAAGTTATTGCCGAAGCCGTGCGTACAATCGAGCGGGCTCGCGAGATCCATGGCTTAGAGATTTCGCTTGAGCACTTCGATTGGGGTGCCGAGAAATACCTGGCGACGGGTGTAAGCATGCCGGAAGGTGCGCTTGAGATGCTTTCGGCCGAATACGACGCGATTCTCAGCGGCGCTTTCGGTGACCCTCGGATCCCGGACAACAAGCACGCAGCGGACATTTTGCTTGGAATGCGGTTCGGTCTCGATCTGTACATAAATCTGCGCCCAATCAAACTCATTGACGCGCGGCTATGTCCGTTGAAAGAACGCGAGCCTGAAGAAATCGACTTCATTGTGTTTCGAGAGAACACCGAAGGCCTGTACGTCTTCATGGGAGGGAACTTCAAGAAAGGGACGACCGAGGAGGTCGCCATCCAGGAAGAGGTCAACACCAGGCGGGGAGTCGAGCGAATCATCACCGCGGCTTTTGACTACGCTCGACACCATGGCCGCAGACGCGTCACCATGAGCGACAAATCAAACGTGCTGACCTATGGCCACGGCCTCTGGCAACGAACGTTCAAGTCGGTAGCCGCGACCTACCCCGACATCGAGGCGAACCATCTCTACATTGACGTTCTAACGATGTGGATGGTGCTTGATCCAGGACGATTTGATGTAATCGTCACTGGCAACATGTTTGGGGATATCATCACCGACTTAGGCGCGGGGTTGCAGGGAGGGCTTGGGATGGCGGCCTCAGGAAATATTCACCCCGGTAGAGTGTCTCTGTTCGAGCCAGTGCATGGAAGCGCTCCTAACTTCGCCGGCAAGAACGTGTCGAACCCAATCGCTGCTATTCTCACTGGCGCGATGATGCTCGATTATCTCGGCTTCAAGGACGCTGCCACAAACATCGAGCAGGCGGTTGAAGGTTCAGTGCGGGCCGGCGAGACGACGAGAGATATTGGCGGGACGCTTTCGACTACAGAGGCGAGCGAGACCATCATTCGACGCCTGCGTGACTGACAATTCTGAACGCCACCGCTCACCAGCTAACTATCTTTGTTGAGGTCAAGGGCTGCCTTATTCGAAGCGCTTTCATCCATCCTTCCGGGATGTCGATTTGTATCTTGCAATGGAGCGCGATGCCACCCAAGCATTGCAGCGATGATTAGCAAGCCGCCTCCCGACACCAGAACCGCCTTCACGCCAATGAGCTCGATTAGAGCTCCAGCGATAAGCAACCCTGGCGGACCGGATGCGAACCTGATCGCGGTCAGAGACGTGAAGACCTGGCCCGCAAGTGGTTTGGGTGTTTCTTCTTGCAAGATTGTTTGTTCCAGTGGATTACTGGCTCCCAACAACAAGCCTGCGAGCGCTGATGAAAAGGCAACACCAAATTGTGTTGTGAAGAACCCGCAGAAGGCAATTGCGGAGGCCGTTGTCAACAAGCCGCCGTAGAAGATAAGCGAGCGCGAAAACAAGCTACTGAGTTTCGAGAATGATAAAGCGCCGACGGTTGCACTTACGCCAAAGGCTGACAGGCAAATCCCAAGCAACGTGGTGCTACCGAAAACTTGCGTTGCCAACACGGGGAGCAGTAACGCCAAGAAAGGTAAGATCACAAAGTTCCCAATCAAGCCGAAGACCGCGAGCGTTCTAAGCTGCGGATGGCCAAAGATAAAACGTACGCCAGTCAAAACGTCACTGCTGGTGGTTGCTGATGTGCTGGGCTTCCTGGGTACTGCCAGAGCAAATATGCTCGCGCAAAGCAGGAAACTGGCTGCGTTTGCGAAGAAGGTATTAATCGTGCCGATCGAGGCGATTAGTCCAACGCCTATAACCGGCCCGATAAAATCAGCGGCGTTTTCAAGACTGCCCCGGAACGTGTTTATCCTCTTCAGAGGCTGACCGCCGAGTCTTGATAACCCGCGCACCAGCGTTTGACGGGCGGCAACGCCTGTTGGATCGAATAATGCACCAATGAACACCAACAAGAACACTATGCCGGGAGGGACGCGGCTGAAGTACTTAAAGGCCAGCGGCAGAGCCAACACCGAAAGACCGCTCATTAAATCAGCGACCACACTTAAGTGCCATGCTCCAAATCTGTCGATGGCTTTTCCGCCAACGATTGCGGCTATCACAATTGGAATAACGTTTCCTGCACTGGCAATCCCGGTCACGAGCGGAGATTGAGTATAGTGCAAAACCAGTATCGGCATCGCGACCGCGGCCACCTGGTTGCCTAATAACGACAGAAATTCTGCCGTTACTAGTCCGGCTATGGGTAGCGTCGAGACTCTAGGCCTCATGGGATTTATAGTTGATAGAATTTGTTAATGAGAGTAGCAGAAGGACCGCCGTCATTTGAACTCGGCATTGTCAGGCATTGGCCTACAAACGCAAAGGCCGCTCTAACAACCAATGACTCTTTCGCGACACACTTGAGCATTGGGATCGGATAGAGCAAATGAGTTATTCACTTTTCTTTTTCGATTTCAATTTGGCGCAGCCAAAGGAAAAGGGGCAAACCCAATGATACGCCGACCGCAAAGTTCGCTACGATGCAAAGCCACCAAAGCCGTATTCTACGCTTTTGAGTTTCTTGATAGATAAACACCCAAAGCACTACAGAGGATACGATGACATCTGCCGCGAAGAAGGCTGACGCCTGGTTGGCAAACAACTCGCTAATCAGCAGCCGAATGTTTAGGCCGTTCGACAATACAAACGGGACAAAGAAGTAGTAAGGCAAGACTAGGCCCAAAACACACAAAAACGCATAGAGCTTTTTCACGATTGTGAACTCCTTTGAGGTCTGAATTGACGCGAGGTGGATCGAGCGCGGGTTCGCACTCTTGCTTCAGTGCTCACCGATTGTTCCGTGACCGTTTCCCTTCGCCCGCTCCCGGATTTGGATTCGCTTGGTGAAATCGGACAAAGCGTTCGTGACATAGTGTCTCAGTCGACTCAGCCTTGACCTCGTGGAGGTTATTTCGAGCAACGTCTGCTTCGAATCGTTATCAATTGGAAGGGCCGACGACACCAGCAGCGAAAAGGCCTCGGGATCTTCGGGCAGATCCTGGCCCAAGAAGGCGCCCGACTCATCGAGTGCCTGGGCCGCTTCCAGAAACTCCCTGCACATGTCAGCCATCTCGTCGAAGATGCGATTGAGGTCGGCTCCCGGCTCGAGGTCGTCGGTAACGGGCGCCACTCTTGCCACAAGAAACGGCTCCAACTGGTGAATACTCAGAATCTTGTAGCGAACGACTCCAGTCGAGATGATGTTCATCTTGCCTTCGTCGAGAGGCATAACCGCGTGTATCTTCGCGACGCAACCGATGCTTCCTAGTTCGGGAGGTGTTTCCTCGCCAACGGAAGCGTCACTTCGGTATGAGAGGCCAAATAGACCGCCGTGCTCGACTGCGTGTCGCATCATTTGCTTATAGCGATCCTCGAAAATGTGAAGAGGCAGAATCGCGCCCGGAAAAAGAACCGTGGCAAGCGGGAAAATCGGCAGCTCCTCAAGTCTTTCCGCGCTTTCCGTTTCCATAATCGCGATTATAACATCACTTCTTGCGGTCGCTAACGCACTGTTTCAGCGCGGATTATTGACTGTGAAAATTCAGCAGCCATAGACATTCTCAAGACTCTTTTGGCCTCACCGTTTAGTTGACCATCTCACTTCCTTGGGTCACGGTTGGGGCACCGTTAGCCTGAGACTCGGCCAAAATCGCTTCGGCCAGAACCTCCACTCCTTCCACGATCGGATGCTTGTCTGCGTGGACATACAGGTCTGTTGTCGCAGAGTCCGCGTGCCTGAGAACGCGCTGTACCTGCTTGAGGTCGCCGAGCTTTTCAAACAACAACGTGCCAGCCGTGTGACGCCAGATGTGAAACCCGAAGCGCGACTTTAATCGCTTGATTCCTACCGCATCCATTGCGTTGTAGAGATGCTCCAACGCCGTGCCAGGATTGAGCGGCCGGCCGTCGTCGCGACAGAAGATAAAGTCATCGTCTGCCCTAAAGGCTGACTCGCCGCGGTGTGTCGCGAGCAGCTCAACAATGCGCGGGTGTAGACGCTGGCTGCCTTTACTGGTCGGGGTCTTCGGCCGTTTCAGTTTTGAACGATAAAGCGTGTGTGTGATTTTGATTTCGCGGTTCGCCTCATCGAAGTTCTGCCAACGAAGCGCCAGGCCCTCACCCGATCGCATCCCCGTGACCGCAAGAAGCAGGTTGTAGAGTCGCTCCTGCCGCGGGAGAGCAAGAAGGATGGCCCTGATCTGATCGAGTTGCAGCGTAGGCTTGTCGACAGACACGGCCTCGGGCTTGTGAAGAAGCGACCTCACCGGATTGTGCTCGATGAGGTCGTGTTGGCTTGCGATCTCAAACATCAGGCTCAGTACTCCATAAACAGTTTGCAGCGAGTTGCCCGAGAGTTTGCCACGTCGACTGCTCAGAAAGTCGGTGATGTCTGACGGCGTGACGTCCGCCACAGGCTTCCCGCCGAAGAAGGGAATCAGATGCTTCTTGATCAGACTATTGTGGCAGTTGATCGTCGAGACCTGATGCCGTGATTGTGTATACGGTCGCCATCGCAGTTCGATGAACTCATCGAAAGTGATGGCCACCGCGTTTCGTGCACTCGACCGCGAGCTGTTGCGCTCATTGAGAGCCTTCATCAAAGGCTCAGCCGCCCGAATCGCAGCTTTCTTGCTTTTGAACTCTCCCAAGCACACGCGTTTGAGAGTCCACTCTCCAGTAGCGTGATTCAGCTCTCGATAACGCAAACTCCATTGACCGTTGTGGAGCTCTACGCTACCCTTCTGGTGACTTCTGCGGGTCATAACAAGTCTCCTTTGTTGTGGCCCGCGTTCTGTTTTCGCCGCTACTCTATTCATCGCCTTCAACCGTGTCAACGTAGCCAAGCTGTCGCCGCATCCAGGATTGAAACTTCGGCGAGTGTGTATCGAACCGCAGCCGGCCGACGCCTGCGACACGCGGCGCCGGATCCTCTGCGCTGGCCTCAGTCCGTTTGTAGACCCAATGAATCGATACGCCAAGGAACTCAGCGAGATGCGTCGGTGTCCAAATTCGCGGCGCGGGTAGATTCAGCGTCGACGCCAGTTCCGCTCTCGGTCCGTCAGCGCCGTCGAAAGGGCTTGCTGCTGTAATTCCGATCGCTCGCATTTTTGAGGCTTCCATCATCGCGCGTCACAAACCACGAACAGGCCGGACACTTTCCCCCGACCTCGATTCTCCCCAACCGCAAGGCTTCGTGCGGATACGGCTCGCCGCGCGCGCTTACGGGAGCAGGCCGCCGACTGGTGCGCTTACTCAACTGCCGACTCCTTGCTCGAAAGTTTTCCTCGGTGCTCGACTGAGCCTTGAACCGCCGGCGTCGTCCTAGGCTCAGCTAAGCCTGGTTGCGGCGATATGCGGCGGTTGGCCTGGGTCCTGTCTTCCTCGCCCGCCGCTGCGCTGGAGTCGACCGGCAGTCGGCTAATCGCCTCGCTGAGCATACTTTGAAGTAAGAGCAACCCGTCCGCGCTCATCTGAATACTGACCGTTCCCCCAACCGTTTCGAACCACACGGCGACGCTCGGCTGACTGCCGGAGCGCGCTGACTCTCGTGTCACGTACTCGACCATTGTGGCTCTCTCCTTTTCCCTACGCTTGCGTTTCATCTTGCGTATCCGATGCTTCTAACGGACCGAATAACCCCATCGGTTGGCTTGGCCGTTTGTTGACTACTTCCCAGTAGTGCCCGCCGCTAGTCGGGCATTCGAACGCGATATAGGTTTCGGTCTCACTCACTTGAAGCGGTTGATCGCAGGACGGGCATTGATTCGCCACCGCAGCGATTAGCCCTCGCTTGTTTGCACTCACGACCTCGCGCTGCGCTTGCGTCATCGCTTTCGGACCAAGCAGCCGGCCACTCACGACCTTGAGAATCACGCCTTCGGTCTTCAGCTTTGCGAGAATCTGATGGGGGCTCACTGAATCTCCTCATAGCCCGCCTCTGCGTAAGGCAACCCCGCGTCGGTTCCGGCCCTATGGTCAACGTATCGGCCGGTCACACGGTCGTAGTGAAGCAAAGCGACGCCCAGTTGACCGCACCACCGCGAGCGAATTTTCTGGACGTGGATCTCGACGGGTGCTTGATCGTCTGTCTTGTCCCGATAGACGGAGAGACCGAAATCGGTCTTGTTCGCCCAGTGTGCGCTGCCAGCTATGTCGTACAGCGTAGGCGCCGGATACACGCCGTGCTCCTTCGCCATCTTCGTCGGATGAGCAACGATCCAGTTGTACAAGCCGTGCAATTGGGTGAAGGCGCGCATCTTCACGAGACAAGTTTCGACGTATTGAGTCTCGGTCATATTTGCAGCGCGCGTGTGCTCGACCTCGTTCCACGGATCGATCACAAATCCATTGATACCCCGACGAAAGACGAGGGCCTTTGCAAGCCTGAGCAGCGAATCAAAATCGCGTTCACCGTCATCCGGATTGAGAATCACAAAGTGCTTATCAACCCACTGAGCTGCCTCGAGCATCTCGTCTTGCGTCATTCTCGGAGAATGACCTTTGTCGAACGGCTTCGCCAGATACACTTCAAGCAAGTGTGAAAAGTACTCTTCCGGCGGTGAGTCTTCTGGTGGAAACACCGCGAACTGAAGATTCGAATAGAGCGCGAGGTTCACTAAGAGCGCACGAAGAAAAGCGGACTTTCCAGATCCCGGCGCACCGGTGATCACGGTCCACTGTCCGGGCCGCGGACGATACAACGGTTTCAGCGCGCTCCAGCCCGGATCGACGCCGGAAGGGCGGCCGAAGAGGTACAGGTCGATTAGTCCCTGGCGTAAGTCGTCGAAGCCGAATGCGCCCTCTATCGGGACGGGACGCGCCTGCTCAATGCAGGCCCGTAGAACCCCAGAGCCGTGTTTCATCTGAACTTCGTTTGCGTCTTTGCAGCCTTCCGGCCATTCAACTCGCCAGCAGCGCTCAGGTCCGAGTCGGCGCTGCAACTCACTTTGAAGCTGTCGACCAGGAAGATCGTTGTCGCCGGCGAGAATGCACTTCTTGACGGGCTCAAGGAGCCGTTCGACGCCAGCCAGAATATCGAGATTCGTTCCTGCGCCGTTTGGAACGCTCAAGCACGAAGTGAGGCCGGCCGTCTCGCACGAGAGTTTGTCCATCTCACCTTCAACGAACACAACAAACTCTGCATCGATGTCGTCGAGACCGTAGAATGTAAGCTCGGCGCCGGCCTCCATTCGGAACAACTTGTCGTGCGTTCGATACTTCACATTAACGACTTGGCCGTCACGATAGTAAGGGAACGCAATGGTTCGAGTTCTTTTCCCGGTCTGAGGCATCACGACCTCGCGCGGTTCGATCTGGTGGCGCTTGACGATGTGTGGCGGAATGCCCCGTTGAGCAAACCAATTGATCATCTTTTCGTTCGGCGTGTCAGGACTCGGGACGTATTGGGGCTTTGTGTAGGCCACAGCACGCGCAGAGGGTCGATCGGAGCCCTCGACCTTACCTTTCCAGCCGCAGTGATGGCACTTGAAGAATAGCTCGCCGTTGTCGTAGTGAACGGAGAGCGGCTTGTCGTTCTTGTTCTTGGTCCGACTACTCGAGCACTGGGGACACTTTTGTTTGCCTGTTTTCATAACGGCTTCCTCAACAGCCTTGGACGAACTGATGCTTTTCCCGCGTGCTGGGGCCGCCATGACGCTGTGAAATTCCCGGGCCTCCGTTGGGATACCACTCGAAGAGCCAGACCAAGTTGTGCATATTGGCGGTCTTTTTCGACCACTCTCTTGCGCACAACTCCAATAGCGCCATGTCGAAGGAGTCACCGAGAAGCTCGATTATGTCGGCCCAGGTCATTTTGTTAGGCAAGCGGCCGAGAATCTTGCGGACGGCTTGAATTGCCGGATGGGTGCTTTGTGAATTGGACTTTTCGTTTCCCGTCAGCGAAGCGAGCTCTGAAGCAGCTCCTCTTTCCTTTCTTCCTGTCTTTGAATCTTTCTTTCTCTCTTTATTTGCTGTGTCTACTTCGTTGACTACCTTTTGGTCTACTTCGTTGACTAGTGTGGTCAACGTAGTAGACTGATTCGGTCCACTTGGTTGACTGGTCAACGGTATGGACTGGTCTACTTCGTTGACTAGCAACCAATACCTGAAGCTGTTTCCTTGTCGCCGACGCCCGATGACCCGACGAGCGAGCCCTTCTTCGATTCCATTCAAGACGCCCTGTCTGCTGAGGCCGGTGAGGGCGCTTAGGCGCGTTAGGCTCAATGATTTTTCTTTGCGGTGCCAGCCGAATGTTTCCCGGGCTATCGCCAACGTAACCCGAAGCTCAGCCTCTTTTAGTTGCGGCATTAGGCCGATTAGCACGTTGGGGATTTGGGTATAGGTTGGGGCCTGAACCTCAACAATAGCAGGCAAGGAATCAGACGCCTTTCTCGTCATCGGTTTCCCCTCGCGCCGGCCGATGCTTCAGTCGAAGCAGGCGAATTGTTCAGTGTCGTAGACCGAGCGCACTTCGATCGCTCCGATTCTCGTTCGGCCGAGATGTCTTGCAGCCCGGCTTGATCCTCACGCCTGAGCGCGTGCTCTAGGATTACGGCAGCCTGATCTTGGGCTCGCCGATGCTCGCGGGAGGCTACCTGACGCAATGCAGCGAACGTCTCTTGGTCAATAGCAACATACAATCGCATAGAGCTAACCCTCGGTCGGGAGTGTAGCCCACCTATCAACATAGATATGTTTCAGAAACGTTTCAAAAACTTCGCGCAAGGAGGGAGGGTGCAGAACTTGGGCTGGGTTCTAATCTAACTCGGGCAATCTGCGGTGTTCATACTGTTGGCACCAACGCTCAATGTCGGCTGCTTTCAACCGGGGCAACTCCCGCGTCGCTTGTGTGCGTAAGTCGTCCCAGGTGACGCCGTCGGTCTTCAGTCGTCTCCAGATCGCGACTCTATCCTTGTCACCGAACAATAGAGCAAACTCTTCCTGAGTAGCCCTCATATTATTCCTTTTACAGTATGCCATGAAGTACGCTAGATGCCTTCGCAAATCATCAATAGATAGATGATCAAGGTCACCTGAACCAAGTGGGCGGCCGCCGGGTGCTGGTAACGCCGCCGGAAATATTGCACCTTGCTCTAAAACCGGAATAGACAAAGCGGGTGTCAAGATTTTCCAACCAATTTTCTGCGCGGCGACCGGAAGATGTTGCAGATCCATGATGGTTTTCCAGCCTCGTTGTGGGAGCCACGCCTGTTCGAGCGTCATTGGCGTCTTCGCGCAACGAATACGGGTCAACCACACACCGAAATACTTCTCGCGACCACCGTCGGACGCCAACAGCCTTCTCTCAAGAGTCTGAGGCCAGAACTGGATTGGTTTGCCTCCAATTGCTCCCGTGAAGACCTCATCAGGGACAAGGTCGTCCAGACTAATTCCAAACAACTCAATAGAATAATCTGCGAATTGGTGTCCGTAATTTATGCCCGGACATCGAGCTAACATTCTTTCGCGGTCGTGGGGCATGCCGAGCTTGAGCAGTAGTCCCAACTGTGGGTCGTCTAGTTCTCCTTCATAGATCCGAGTACCGCCGTCGTTCTGATAAATCAGCGCGCCGTCAGGGTCGGTAATCGGGTCGGGGGCGCACAAAACTGCGAAGTCTAGTTCTCTTTCTTTAGCAGGCCGGCGCCCTCGCGTTTTCTTTGCGAACGGTTGCGATTGCCTTGCAGCTTCAATCTCGGCCTGGGTAATCGGCGCGATGAAGGCTGGATGGATACCTGGGATATGGGTATCCCAATCGGGCTTGTCGGACATCTCCAACTCCTGAAGTTGGTTCCTGATTTAAGAGAAAACGGCCCGCCAGCAGTTCAGGAAAGC
>Ga0257146_1000011_pt1 | contig 16978 bp, 15 predicted proteins | sample CO08A_FD_185958 | JGI IMG/M metagenome (GOLD analysis project Ga0257146, IMG submission 185958) | Soil microbial communities from H.J. Andrews Experimental Forest, Oregon, United States - CO-08-A | ecosystem: Environmental > Terrestrial > Soil > Temperate forest > Bulk soil | place: USA: Oregon...
AGCGACTACGAGCTTCACAGCCAATGGCGGCCTCAGCACCAAGAGCTTTACGGTGACAAACCCGGACGCGTCGACTTTGACGTTGACGCGCTCGAATGTTAGCGGCACGGATTTCGGCTTGTTGACGCAGTCGGAAGTGAAGACCAGCGGCGGGACCACCATGGCAAAATCGGAGGTCAGCTACACGACAGACGCCGGCGGACAGCCACAGGTAGCCAGTGTTGTCGCCTATGATGATGCTACTCCGACCGCCAACCAGACGAAGGTGGATCATGACTACGACAGCTATGGTAATGTCATCAACACCAGGGAGTATGGGTTTCAGCAGAGTGGCTCATGGGTGGTCCGGCGGCGCACGAAAAACTCATACAAGACCGATACTAGCTATGTGAATGCTTACCTGCGCAGTTTGGTCATCGAGAAGGATCTATACGACGACCCACAACCGGACACGAACGATGCCGATGACGTTCTTGAGGCGAAGACGACTTACAGCTATGACGACTACGCCGCGATGGGCGGCATGGAGAACTACAGCGGTACAACCTATTCAGTGGGCCATCTGTCGAACTATGATACAACCTTTACGCTGCGCGGTAACATCACCGGAACGACCGTGTATACGGATGTTACTTCGCCGACCTCAGTCACTCACCTGCGGAAACTCGATATTTTCGGTAATGTAGTCAAGGAGCAGGTGTCGTGCTGCAACCAGCAGGTAATGAATACCGATGACGCGAACGGCTATGCGATGTCGGTAACTGTGGTCAAAGGCGACCCGTCGGGGACGACGCTGACGACGACGTATGACTCGGATTTCAATACGTCGCTGGAAAACAGTGTGATGGACCCGAATAGCCAAATGACGGCGGTAGTGTCAAGAGACGCAGCGTTGCGAGAGACCGAAATCCACCTGCCGGCTGGAGCAGCTCTGCTGGCCAGCTACAACGACAGTACTCTTAGTGTGACCGAGAGCAAGGATTACGATGACGGCGGCACGCAGAAGATGGTGACCGAAACGACCGACTACGACGGATGGGACCGGGTCATCCATCAGACGAACATCCACGGCGGGCAGGTAAATACCAACTACGACAACATGAGCCGGGCGGCTAGCGTCAGTAACCCCTTCCCGATAGGCGGATCACCCTCGTACTGGACGAGCTACAGCTACGATGTACTGGGCCGGACAACAACTGTCACACTGCCCGATAGCCAGACGACGTCGGCTAGTTACAACGGAAACCGCACGACGGCAACCGATCAGGTGAACCGCAAGGTGCAGCAAGTGACGGATGGTCTGGGCCAATTGGTGACGCTCAATGAGCAGGATGGAACGGGCGCGCTCACTCAGTCGACCAATTACACCTATAATGTGCTGGGCAACCTCACGCAGGTGAATCAGGGAAATCAACTGCGCAGCTTAAAGTACGATGCGCTTTCGCGGCTGCTTTACGAAAAGATTCCCGAACAAACGCCCTCAATCAACGACGGCACAGGCACGCTCTGGACATCTAAATACACTTACACAGACTTCAACGCCGTAGCGACCAGAACTGACGCGCGCGGCGTCGTTACGACCTATTCCTATGACACCCTCAATAGGGTGACCCAGGTGAGCTACAACTCCGTGAGTGGGGTGACCACAGCGCCGACCGTCACCTTAACCTATGACACCGACCCGACATATGGCACGACGTCCAATGGAAAAGCCGTACGCGTGAATGTCGGCAGCGATTTTCAGGAACGCTACACGTTTGACACCTACAAGCGCATCGCGAGCGCGATCTTCACCATCGGCACAAGAATCTATACGACCAACTACCAGTATAACGAAGCGAATCAGGCGAAGCAGCTTGGGCACATGTACTATGACTTTGATTCAGCGGGACGGTTAAGCGCGATCAAGAACTCTGCAGGTGCCTCACACTTCTACAACGTCACCTGGAACGTCGGTGGGCAGTTGACCGCCGACACGTTGTACGCATCTGGTCTGAACGCTGGGGCTCCGGTGACCAGCGTGACCGACGAAACGTTCGGCTATGAACCGAGCCGCATGCAGTTGACGAGTCAGACGGCGACGACGACTAATACCCAAGGCATTTGTGTTCCAAGTTGCCCGCTGCCCCCGCCGCCGGGCGGGACCAACTTAAGCCTCAGTTACAACTATCAGGCATCCTCGGGGCAGATGGGAGTGGGTACGACTGTGGGCAATACCGGACAGTTGATGTCGCGTTCGGGCACCATCGGCGGGGTCACTGAGAGCGCCGGCTACACGTATGACAACTATCGCCGACTAGTGACCTCGAATGAGACGAGCAACGGCAATAGTGCGCAGCGCCGGTTCTCTTATGATCGCTGGGGCAATCGCACGGGAATGTGGGATGCCACTAGCGGCGGGTCACAGATTCAGAGTATGACGTTGCAGCAATCCGGCGGTGTGCCAACGAATCGCCTCACCAGCGTAACGAATCCATCGACGACACTGAACTACAGCTATGATGCGAATGGAAACGTGACCAATGACGGAGCGCACATCTACACATATGATTCAGAGAACCGGCTGGTCACCATGGACTCAGGGGCCGCGAGTTATGCCTACGACCAACGGAACCGGCGCTACAAGAAAACCATCGGAAGCACAGTGACGCACTACGTCTGGGAACGAGGCAGCGTGCTGGGTGAGTATGACGGCAGCACGGGCGCAAACCAGATTTCATACTGGTACACCGGCGAGCGCTTGTTTAAGAAGACGGGAAACACGACGCAGCTGTATTTGCGCGATCTGTTGAGCATCCGATTAACGCTGAGTGACATTGGCGCAGTTGTGGGCAGGCAAGCGCATCTGCCGTTCGGAGAGGACTTTGCCGAGAGCGGAATGCAGCAGAAGCAGCATTTCGGCAGCTATGAAAGAGACAGTGAGAGTGGCACGGATCAAGCGGTCAACAGGCAATATAATCAGAGCGTCGGAAGATTCATACGGCCTGATCCTCTCTCAGCAAGTGGAAGGAAAGAAGCGCCGCAGACGTGGAACCGCTACAGCTATACGGCCAATGAGCCGGTGAATCAAACCGATCCATCGGGGTTAGACGTACTACTACCGCCGTGTGGCGATGGCGGTAAGGGCGAGGGCGGGGGCGACGATGGCAGCGACCCCGTGCCACTACCTCCCCCGGTGGTCATTTGTTCGCTAAAGGTCTATGACAGGTTGGCCGAATTCGCGCACGGAGTACCCATACCAGGAGCAAGACATGGTTACATCCTTTTCGAAGCACAGTATCTCGGAATATTCCCTGTCGGGAAGGTCTACTTCGAGGGGCAGAAGGATGGAAGAAGGCTCACAGCAGCAGGGTTGGGTGACGTACACTTGCGCAAGGACAAGCCAGAGAACGACCGCCTTGACGGAGAAACTAGCGGACAGGATGTTTGTGACTGGTTCTATGTTCTAGAGTGGGATGTTGCGAAAGTGAAGGCCACCAATATCCGCTATCATTGGTACGGCCCGAACAGTAGTTCCGTTCTCCGATACATGTTGGAGAGTCTCCCAAGCCAGTCGTGGTATCATTTGCCATTCATGGTTGGTTATGGATCTCGGTTGCCCGGGCTTGAGCCTCCTAAATGAAAGTGTTGATCGTTAGGAAATTTCAACTACTACGCAGGTGCACTGTCATTGGGGCGCTTCTGGCGGGAGCAACGACCATGATGGGCGCGTCTGATAAAACAACCCTCGAATCCGTCAAGGTGATGGAGCGTTCGCTTGGCTTGACGATTGCGGAGCCTGGCGCGTTGAGCAGCGGAATTCGGCGCGCTGAACAAAACGCCGGCACTTACCTTGGCGGCCCGCCTGCGATCTCGCCCGACGGAACTGCAATTGCCTGGTTGAACGGAACTATAATGGCTCAGTTGTTGAAGCAGGTTCCTTATCGTGGCGAAAGGTTCCCTCTTCTTACGGTGGACAGTTTGAAGGATGGGAAACAGCAAGTCTGGGTGGAAGGGCGAATAGCGACTGGCAGTCTTGGTATTTCCGGCGAGGGAAAGGTCATCGTCGCAATGGCGCTACCGCTTGACCCAACTCAGAGCCACCGCAAGGAACTTCTCGCTATAGACCGCCGATCTGGCGTCGTGGTTAACGACCTCGCACGATTCGTTACTCAGTTTGAGTTGGGAGACAATGTGGAGGAAATCAATGTTTCGGTGCCGGGGACCCTCGTTGCACTTGGCCAACGCGAACCCGAACAGATGCAGGTGCTCGAAATTCCCAGTGGGAAGAGCGTGTATGCAGGCCCCGGGCGTTTTCCCCGGTTATCGCCCGACGGGAAACGGCTTGCGTTTATCGAAAAGGACACGTTACGGATCCATTCGTTTGTGGATGGTTCAACGGTACAGCTACTCAAAGGAAAACGCGTTAAGGGGGTAGGAGGCTGGAGCCCTGACGGGCGCTTTCTACTTGCCGGGGCTTGGACAACTCTGTTGGCTTTCGAGAAGCGGCAGATCATCATCGACACAACGACGGGTGAATACGCAGTCATTGGTAAGCTTGGCGAGGGCGATTATGGCGCCCAGTACGCGTGGATCTCACTCGAGCTTGTAAAGCAGACCAGATCACAATGACCCCAATCTTTCGCAGACAATCAAGCACGTTCAAACGAGGCGGGATTGATTTGCGGAACTTTGAGTAGTGACCAAGCGTGGGGCCAGGCATGTCATATTGGCCACTCGTCGTTCGCGTACGTCGCGATGTGGGATCAGAGTTCGAACGGTTTTCAAGGCCTTCAATGCTGGGACCACAGAGATATTTACTTCTGTGGTGGCAACACGCAGTCTATCACCGGAGGATATGCAGCGTGCCAGGCATGCAGCGGTACCGAGTTACACTGCATTCCTTACTGGTCAGGAGACAGCTATTGTGGAACTGCGGCAGACTTCGGCACTTATCCAAACAGCGGCTGTCCAGCTAATATGGCATGGGATGGCGCGGACTGCTGTTGCGGGAATGGTGGATCACCGATCGTAATAGACACGCAGGGGAATGGTTTCGATTTGACAGATCCGGCGTCTGGAGTCGTTTTTGACTTAGATCACGATGGCAGCCTCGATCATATGTCTTGGACCGCGGCCAACTCCGATGATGCGTGGTTGGCGTTAGATCGGAACGGTAACGGAACAATAGATAATGGCGCGGAGCTGTTTGGTAACTACACGCCCCAACCCCCTTCCCAATACCCTAACGGCTTTATTGCGCTTGCTGAGTACGACAAGCCTGCCAATGGCGGTAATAACGATGGGATGATAAGCAGCGAAGATGAAGTCTTTCCTTCCTTGCGCCTGTGGAAGGACGTCAATCACAACGGGATCTCGGAACCAACCGAGCTTCACGGACTGCCATCTATGCATGTCGTATCAATTGATCTGGACTACTTGACGTCCAAACGCGTCGATCAGAACGGCAATGCGTTCCGCTATCGGGCAAAGGTTTTTGACGAACAAGGCGCGCAGGTTGGCCGATGGGCGTGGGATGTGTTTCTAGTGCATGACTTCAGCTATCAAACCTCGTCACAGCATTGATTCACTGGTGAGGCGTCACGCCGGCACGAAACTTCTCAGTCGGCACGACGATGTTGTCCAAGGGGATCTTTTACTGGAGAAGTGGGACAGGCAAGATCAGGAGGCTTACATGATCAAAATAGCGCTTAGCTCATTTGGACTACTTGCTGTAGTCGTCGTAACACTTCTTGTGCTCGGCGGGATTCCTAAGGGCAACGAAACCGGCAGTCTGTCGAAGATTCAAACAATCGGCCTTCCACAACAGGGAATAGTGATCGCTGGTCCTAGCGAAGGCGAGTTTGCCACGTTGTTGGCAAAGCAGTCGCAGAAGATCAGCGGAGCGCAACTTCGTACACTAAAGAGTTCTTCTGTTTTTGTCATTAACAACTCAGGACAATCGATCGCTGCGCTCAATGTCAACTGGGCTCTCGTGCAGCCCGATGGACGAACTATATCTCACGCCGTGGCGCATCATGGTGGCCTTGGCGTCCTTACCAATAATGGATCGCCAAACCTCATGGAGGATATAGCGCCAAACGGTAGCCGACTATTCTCCTTGATAGACTTGCCCGACCCAAATAGACGTTTTGGCTTTACGACGGGTGGGGGTGTGGATAAGGCCCGGCAACTATCGGAGAGCACCAAAGTAACGATTTCAATCGATGGCGTTCTATTTGTGGACGGCACTTTTGTGGGCCCCGACAGTCAAGGCTTTTTTAGAAGTCTAAAGGCAGAAATTGAGGCGCGGAGAGATCTAATTGAAGAAATGGCGCAGGGGTTGAACGGTGATGCCGAAGCAATGCGGCACGTCGAATCGCTCGCCAATGGTAGACGTGAAATAAGGCGGGCTTCTGCTGACCAGCACTCCTACTATGACGAAATAAAGGAGACACAGGCTAGCTTAATGCTCGCACGCAGAAGCAAAATCGGTGACAAGGCATTGTTGGATGCTATCAGCGCCGAGTTGAGCAAGCCGCGAATCACTTTGCGTGAGCTTACGAGCGATTGACACCGCGCGGCAACGCCGCAGCGACCCGAGGGTTGTCGCCGCGGCCGAAGGGACAGGGGCAAGACTTGAGACGAAGCTACGACGAAGTAACTTAGTTAACGGAGAAACTGAAAGAATCCCGCCTGGCACGCCTTGGGAAGAGTCGCACGTAGGAGCGTTATTCTTCCGCTCACCAGATGCCTGCGTTGAATTAGCATAACCGTTATCCCCTTCTGACGATTCGCTAGTGCAATGGCTGTGCCAACCAGACTGCCGTGCGAATGCGGTTCGTTTGATCGGTCCCTCTGGAAAGGGGCTCCTTATTGACCTGACTTGATGATTGCTGTGTTTGCTTTTGACCGAGACAACCGTGCGGACTTACTGTCGCTACGATACGAAAATGCATTAGGATTAGAAAAGGATGGAAGGCCCTATACAAGCCAAGAGGAAGCGAGTAATGCTATTGATGCTTGGTTAGAAAACAACTGTCACCAGGCTAGAAACACATGTGATTAGTAAGACCTTTTTAACTTTTACGGGAGTTTTATTATGAGAATCGGTTGGGTCGCCTTGATGTTGGTTTTTCCAACGATAGGATTTTCTCAAGCTGGTGGCATATCTAGGACAGACAGTGCCAAGAGCGGACAATTGAAGGAATCGGAATTGTGTAACGTCTGCAGCGTCCCAGTCTGGATTGTCTTGAACGAGGTAGGAACAAGTTATTTCCCCAGTAGGAAAATCTTTTTGTTTATGGGAGCAGCAGACTTCACCGAGCCGAACCTCGCGACTGTTTTCACGGAGTTTGCCACCCAGTTTCCCGAGCCTGTGGGACTGATAATCACGGCGTTCAGTGATAGAGCAATGCTGGAGCGCTTGATAAAGGCGGAACCGGCTGGGTATCTGGATTTTGCAGATACACCTGAGGGTAAGGAGGCTCGGAAACAAAACCAGGGACGCTATCCGCCTAAGACGGGCTTCTTTAGGGCTTACTACTTTCGGTCGGGCAGCGGTAAGGAGAGTTTTCAGTACAATCCGAACCCGGATGTTGACGACTTGGTTGGTGTAACCCTGAAACAAAGAACGAACGAGAATTACGTCGGGGATCTCAAGTCCGATTTGCTGTTAGCGGCAAGTAAGGGCGACCTAAGTAAGATAAGAGAACTGCTTGCCCAGGGTGCTGATGTAAACTCGAAAGACTTCCAGGGCGAAACTCCTTTACATAAGGCAAAGAATTTGGAAACAGTCGAGGCCTTATTGAGCCACGCTGCAGCGGTCGATGATAAGAATAACTATGGATTCACGCCTCTGATTCGAGCCGCAAGTTTGGGCCGAAGCACCGTGGTGCAAGCGCTAATAGGAAAGGGTGCGGCTATCAACGCAAAAAACAAATACGGAAACACTGCCTTAATGTCTGCTGCTATGATCGGATGCATCGAAGTAGTGGAGATTCTGCTTAGGTCAGGGGCTGATCCGAGACTGACGAACAACCTTGGGAAGACGGCGATGACGTTCGCACGCAGCAAGGGGCACATGATGGTAGTCCACCAGTTAGAGGCAGCGGGTGTTGACAATTGACTAATGGACCGGTGCGGCACACGCGTTGTATTTCCTGGCAAATGGCGCCAGCACCGTGGGGGTGGAGGGTATCAGAGGTTTTGTGAGCCCGCCATACTTTCGCCTTCTAACCAGGCTTGTAGCTCGGGAAGGAGAACAAGAAGCCGCTCTCGGACGAACTCCGCGGAAATACTTATGTCGGGCCGCAAGGTCCGCGTCTAGCGATCCTATAGCGTCTCCCCGAGGACGCGTGACGTTGGCGTGCTCGATTCGTCGCGGTTGAAACTCCTCTGGAAGTAACTGGCACTTCTACCCTGAACGTTTCGGATACAATGTGTTGAACTAAGCCTTGACATCACCGATCACCCTGCTCTCCCGCAGGAAGTATCCGCCGTACTTTCGGGGTGATACGTGACTAGGAGACGTGTGCAAAGACGAAACTTCACCGCAAAGTCGGGCATCACTGGCGTGCCCCGGCGTTCTTCAGAAGACGGACCAGTTTCACGTCACCTGTCGCTTCCGCGATGGCCAAGATGGTTTTCCCATAACCGTCCTTTGCGTTAGGGTCAGCGCCGAGCTTGAGCAGTTCTTTAGCCACGACAGCATTTTGTCTAAAAACTGCGCAGTTCAGCGCCGTTCGGCCATCTATGCTACTCAGGTTTACGTCGGCGCCGCGCCTTAACAACAACTCGATCGACGCGTGGCGATTTCGGAATGCAGCGGCTATTAGCGGAGTCCATCCAGAGGAGCTTTTCTGGTTTACATCGGCGCCCCGCTCCAGTAACAGTCTCAGAATCTCAGGTTGGTTCCAGTACACAGCTTCAACAAGGGGGACGCCTCCATGCCTCCCCTTTGCGTTAGGGTCGGCCCCATCGTCCAAAAGCTTTCTAACAAGGTCTGCGCAACCCCGCGCCGATCCGTCAACCATATCCACCGCTTGATCACCCGACGGTGCACATTCGAGGGATGCCTCTTTAATAGTGACGTGCAATGGCTCGCCTTTTGCCGGATAGTAATTGAAAAACTCGGATCCGTCGCTGCGAAAATATCCAGCAAATGACCTCGGTTCGATTCCAGATGCGCAAGTGAATAGTGGGGGCGCAACGTTTCCAAAAGGGAATGACTGAATCTCGGTAAAATCACTCAGGGCCTGCTCGAGTTGCTCATGATTACTGATAGCGTCTATCAGTAGGTGATCATCGGAGGGATGCTGCTCCGAAAAATTCAGGAAGATAGTCCTGAGATTGTCAGGAGTGAAGACATCAGGCTCCACGAACACGGTTATCTTACGCTCAAACCAAGGTCCCCAAATTATTCTCGCGTTGCCGACAATCGAGAAGGACACGTTCGAAGCGCTCCTTTGACTGATCGCCTTGCCGGCAATTGCGGTTCCACCGACCCACGCAGTCGCAGCATTAACGATCAGCGTGCAGACTGCTAAAAGAACCCCCATCACCATAGCTCTGAAGTGGTCTAGGCCTATTGTTCTCATAGTTCTGGAGTGTCGTCTGTTGCGCAGCTTGTAATAAGCACTGTGATTACGAGGATCACGGAGCTTCGACAACTAAAGTACATTATTCTTAGACTCTTCACTGATTGGTTAGTTCCTTCCCCGTGATCTTCTCTTCCTTAGTGTGGTAGTTCGTTCAATTCTAAGACGGTGGACCACCCAACTACAGCGCCTCCGTCTGGATATAGACTTCGAATATCATCGTCGGTTACGTTCAGCCCTGCCAAGCCAGAGCGCAGTATAGGCGAAGGCATTGCTGTTAGTGCTAAAGGATCGAGGGAATACCGGTGAGATTGGTGCGAATGGCCGTTTGAGAAAAACTGCGCGATCTTGGTCATCTTCTTCGCGAAATATGGCTTCGCATTTGCGCGCAGGGGGGAATACGCGGCGTGACGTGGCGGAAGACGTTGATAGGCACGCCGAATCCGAATCTAGGCAAGAAAGCGAAAGAAATTCCTTCATCAACTCCGAAGGGTTCTCGCTGTACCATCTGAACCGGAGTTTCATTCGCAAGCTGGAGCGCCTTCAGCCTTGATGCTACCACCCTGTCTACCTCTTGCTCGATTTCTTCTCTTGTTGGGTGCTTCTCCGCCGTCACCTCTGTGCGCTGCGCTGGCTCAGGGCCGGGCATCATCACGCGCGGCGGTAATTGAGCCTCCCAGACAGTGGGAGACTCGGTTTGCTCACGCTCCAGACACTCGCTCCTTACGTAGCCTAATCTCATCTTCTTACCCGACTCGGCGACGCTACACCACGCCCCGCCCGCGCCTATGAACTCCAAGTCTATCGTAAGGATGTCGCCCTTTTTGAGGTGACTTGCCACCCTACTCTCTGTAGACATCTGAGAGTACACCACCAACGAATCACATTCGACTGTGGCCGGCCAACCGGATTCCTTACGCCTAGACTCTTGGCTAAACGCGCCAGCAGGAATCGTAGCAGCGCCAAGCAACAACATAGATATTGAAAACGTCAATCGCGTCATCATTGGAAGGCAAGCCTCACTGCTCTCGGGCAATTTTACAATAAGGCTCGCTTCTTCGCCACGCAACAACTACAGCCGCCCAACGGTGTGGACTGAGAATCCGAGCGGGGTAATAATGACTGTCGATGGCTTGTACATGATTCGTTCTCATCGAAGGATGAGCGGGAGAGTACGCAAGATTGCCGTTACAATGCTTCTAATTGCTATGAGAATCTAGTCATGAAACGACTCATACTCACGACCATTGTGTTTCTGGCTAGCGTTGCCGTAGTAGTCGGTATTGCTCTTGGCTTGGGACTGGATGACAACAAGTACCGATTGCCGGTCGGATATTACGGACAGTACAATCTGGCCCAACGCGCCATAGAAAACACGAAATGTTTTGAGAGAATCGATCGGAGTTACGCGCCCGAAAAACTCGTTATAGATCCTTTCAGTTTCACGGTCACTACGAGATCGGACTGGAAGATAGTCGTGTGGTTTACATCCGACATGGATGTCCGACGGGTGTGTGAACATCCAGAGGGTCTCTTGTTATATGATCCGGCACGAAGGAACTGGCAGGTATACAGCCTGCAGTTTCTTTCTCGCGAATTGAACGCCAGCAATTCAACATTTAAGAATGTTTCTGACCTCCTCTGTAATCTGGATGAGTTGGCACCGATCCTTAGGGCGAATTACAAGAATGACCAGATCCCGTCTACGGCGAGTGTTAGCGGCGAATATCTAAGATATTTGGTCGTCGACGTAATTCCGTGGAAGCGCATCAGAACTACGCCATTAGCCGTCAAGCTATTGCGGATAAATGCCAGAGATGGCTCACTGGTCCGTTCCGCCGCGGGGAGCTTGCAAGGTATTGACTTTGATGTTGTTCGATTGGACTCAAGGGGAGAAGCGGTGCTCAATCAAACCGGGCATGCCAAATGTTACCTCGAAAGTCTTGTAAACGGCTCGACGCTTGAAATGGTCCAAATACCAGCCGGCACTTTCAAAATGGGGAGTCCATCTTCGGAGAAAGAAGTGATCTCGCAAGACTCTATCAAGAATTTTGGCGCGGATCTTGGCTATTACGGGCAGGAGTATCCACAGCATGCCGTGACAGTTCCTTCGTTTTACATGGGGAGATTTGAAGTGACTCAGGCTCAATGGCGAGCGGTCGCGCTATTGCCAAAGGTGAGAAGAGAATTAGCGAGCGAACCCTGGGTATTCAAGGGTGATGATCTACCCGTGGAGAATGTTACGAGGCTTGATGCGGGAGAGTTCTGCGAACGGTTGTCGCGTGCGACCATGCGGAAGTATCGATTACCAACCGAGGCGGAATGGGAATACGCGTGCAGAGCAGGAACAAGTACGACGTTTCACTTCGGAGAAACGATTGCCCCGGAGTTTGTGAATTTCAACGGTTCGTACCCGTGGGCATCTGGTTCTTGGGGTATAGAGCGTCAAGAGACTACTCCTGTCGGGAGCTTTGGCTTTGCGAACTCTTTTGGACTCTACGACATGCACGGCAATGTTAGGGAGTGGTGCATGGATGTTTGGCACGATACCTACGACGGCGCACCTACGGATGGAAGTGCTTGGATGGTTGGCGGCGACGATACTTTCGGTGTTACCCGAGGTGGTGATTGGTTCCAAATGGGATCCGGGGCTCGCTCCGCCAGCCGCCGCCAGTGGGAGACAATCAGTCATAACTCCGAGTGCGGTTTTCGTGTTGTCGCCACCTGGTAAGAACATTTGGGTAAAACGGAATTGGTTTAGTCCAACAAAGGACTATCAACTTCGCTTGCCAATTGCGGGCCTTGACTAAAATTTTTCGTGTCGTCGCCACCCGGTGATTAGTCCTGAACCCAAGGTGATTCGGAGCGTTCCTTAATGCAGGTAACCTTCCGACAAAAGAACCATCACCGTTGTAGTGTCATCGTTGTCGCAGCCTCAGTTGTATGGCTAGTCGTCACAATCTTCAGCGACATTACTGAATCGAACTCCTCGCTGTTTCTGCGCACCATACCCGTTCGGGGGCGAGTGTTCGCGGTATTGGCCACACTTTTGATATGCGTTCTTCCCATGCTGTTGTCAATCTTGCTTGTTGAGCGCGCAAGGCATGCCCGGACTTTGCGCAATGACGGTCGAGGCGGTGGTTTCAACAGATAGTGGAGATTCGCCGTACTTGCGTTGATACTGGTGGTCACAATTATTGCTTGCCTTATTTGTTTTTATGTTGTCGAGAGACTATCGCCGGTTACCATCATTCCGTTCTCAACGACTATTGGCACGGTTGTATTCATCCTGGTGGTGTTCTGGCTTACACGAGGTCGACAGGCACGACTTCGAAGACAACGTTTTAGCCATTTACGTGCTGTTGATTTTGTCGGCGAGATTCGTGGACTGGAATTCCCGAAAGCCCTTTCTGCGTGATCTGCTCCAACTCAAAGAAGGAATGACGGGTCAGCAGGTAAGAGACATTATGGGTCGGTACCAGACACAACAGGACCCAACTGATGTCAGTCAAGCAAACGATACGATATGCTATGTGCACAGCCACAAACCCGAGTTCAACGCTGACTGGGGACAAGTAAGGTTGCATGACGGCAAAGTCGCGGGCGTTGAGTTCTTACCTGATTAGCGCGCACTTTGTGGACACCACTTCATAGCATGGCGAGATTGGTGAGAGTAGTCTCTCGGATCCGCGAAAAAAGAACGCGGTTGGTCTGATTCACTCCTACGTTATTAGTGCGTCATCAATGAACAATTCTGTCCTTGGTCAATCAGGGGGTCGGTATCCCATTCACCATCGATAAATATACCCTCCGATAGTTCCACTTTCTCGGCCTTCCCATCACGCAACTAGGAATGCGTAGACCTCAACGCTCCAACTGATTGCAGGATGTCTGCAATGGCAGGAGTCACAGCACACTCATTTAGCACGATCCAGTATTCATCTTTCCTCTCCTCGAACCAAGTAAATATGTCATCAACGCGTTCCCACCCAGGATACCCGATTTGTAAGTGGAAAGTCTCAAGTTCGTCGCTAGTGGCACCCATCCGCGCAGCCCTCCTGTAAGCTGCTACTGACGTAAAAGCTCGACTCACCAACGGCACTCAGGATTGGGCCGCTGTCCATCGGGTAATTAGGCCGATGTAAGGCGAGTCGATTTCGTTCTTGATTGTGCGACAGCCGCTGAAGAAGAGCAAGTTTGAAAGGGATTCAGCCTCGATTATACTAGGTCTTAGTTCAATGAAGGTCTCAAAGGCAGTAGCTAACGACCAGTAGGGCAGCAGAAGAATGACGGCGACCTTGCGTTGCACAAATGCGGCAAACTCTTCCCACCCAGCACCAAGCCGTGTCCGCGGTGCGGCTCCGAGCAAGGAGTCGTTATGAGTGCGGAATGCGGCGAGTCCACGTTGACCGGCCACCCACCTACCATCATCATCTTTGGGCCCGACAAGGCCACCGGTGATACCGTCGCGAGAGTCGCCGCCCCGGGTTCTCGCTCCGAAGCTCGACTTGCTCGTGTAGGTACTATCTCGGTGGTCGTCGACGGGACCGCCGGTGTGGGACGACCAGGTGAGCCTCGCGTAGTAAAGGTACTTCGCTCTCGCCTAAAGGCCGAAGGGGTCGAGTCCGAGGCAAGACTTGGGGAAGACAGCCAAGGTGAGGATGGATTGCTGAATGCAGCGGGAGCATCCTACGTACTCCAGATCGTCACTGTTCCGCCACACGGCGATTTCTGGCGCGACGCTTCGGTTGGATCTGCAACCACTTCGGTTGAGCTCGCACAGGTCGGCGAATGGATAGAGGAGTCGATCCAGTTGAAAGTGGGTAAGACTCCCGAAAACATGAGGGCGAACATCATTCTGGCTCTTGATGCAAACCACGTCGGGGTACTCGCTGATGAGACTGTTATTGCGCCCTATCTTCGGCGCTACGGGAGTCCGACGGAGCGCTTCAAGTTTGCGTCCGTATGGCTTGTGGGACCGACTGCCAATCAGTGTGTCCGGCTGGGTACAGGAGTCCTTTAGGGATTGTCTGTCGCCTGAAAAAAGAAAGGGGTACGAATCAAATGATCAAATTTGAATGTCCTATTCTCGGCAGTACCGCAACAGTAAGGATCATCGAGGATCGACCGGTCAATCTACCAATACCAGAGGCTACGCCATTCACCCCAGCGCCTCCTATCGCGAACTTCCTTATCAGATCCCCGAGGATAGACTGCAGCAATAAAAAGGAGTGTAAGCTCACTGACCCGAATACCGGCGAAACGGATTGGGGCCGTTGTCCAGCTTCTATCGCGTATGAAGAGAGCGGGACTCTTGAGCGCCTACCGGGCGTTAATTGGCAACCCTGAAGAAAAACTCAATCAAAAGAGATTCCGAAATCGTTTGCTACTCGTTCCAGTTCGCCCTCGGGAAACTCGCGGTTCCAAGCCTCTCGAACCGCGAATTGATCGTTCTGGAGTCGCTCAAAGATCATGAGGGCCTCCGGTTGATATAGCAAAGCACTCGCACCCCACTCGTCTGCTTGTTCGTAGATCGAACTCAAGAGATGCTCGTTGGCTTGCACAAAATGATCAATCTTTTGCGTAATTTGGTATACGTCGCCTTCGTATAAAGACATCAACAGTTTAATGACTTGCAGTGAAAGTCCAGTGTCGGGCTGCTTCACGGTGAGCTTATAGTAGTGACGCTCGAGCGTTTTATAGATTGCCGCTGACGGGTCAACCTGTATTTCCGTATTTAGTCTATCGAATTCGCGATCCGCCACCTCTATCAACCCCGCCATCAGATTTACGCGCCGTTTGATATTCATACTATCAGGAAGTCTTGCAATACTCTCCTCATCCTTATAAACAGTGCTATGGGACATCTCAGCCCAGACGTGCTGTGCCAAGGTACTAATCTGCAACTCGGCACAATATTGCTCTGGCGGATATGTTTGCGACTGCGGATCATTGGGCTTCAGCCTTACTTCGACGTGGGTACTTATGTAGCCAACTCGATCCTCTTTGAGCCTATCGAGCTTGCTGTCCGGTTCTGAACAAATGAAGAGTGGTCCTACCAACGCAATAACGCTTTCGACGTCCGATAAATATCGAACCACGCATCGAGCGCCCGCTTTGTCGGGGAGATTTTCATAGGTGTGCTTGCCCAAAAATAGCTTCTTAACCAAGCTATGAATCTCCTTCGCCCGAGACGATCCTTCGCACCAGATACCCTGCTCTCTAACCGCAGATGTTACACGGCGCTCAACAAGCTTGGCGAATTCTTCGTATGAGGGCCGTTCTTCGCGCCACCTCTTTCGGGCTCCGTCTATATCTGCCTTCATTTCCGATCTACTCTCAAAAGAGAATCGTTCACGACAATTTGATCTTTTCGGACATCGACGCGGTTAGAGTTTTCTGCAGGCACGGAGACCTTCACTCCATGTTTCGTAAAGTAAGCACTCGTGTGAAGGCGGGGGCTTATGTCTGAAGTATCTTTCGTGAACGTGGATATAGCATTCTGGGTCTTAAGATGGTCTTTGAAGCTCGAGTGATAGTTGGGCTGAACGTAATCTTCAATGAAGCCTGCGGGCGAGAAGGTTTTCTTGGGTGCCTTCATTTGCGACTGCAGATGTTCGTATAGTGCGTCTTTGTGGATGGGATTTGTGACGACGGTATTAATAAACTCTAGGGCGGCGTCATAGAAACGTTGGGTAGCAACCCTCGGCTCGACTGTTGGAGTACACCCCAAAAAACGTATCCAAAATCTTGCAATGTCTTCACTGGATGTCACATGGGTCTGACTATCGCAGGCGAACGACCGGAAATCGTCATCTTCTTTTCCCGTACGCAAAAACAGCGCTGTTTTGAAAAGCCTCGTACCTTTCGTCAAGACAAGATCATCCAAAACCGACATATCGAAAGCTCGCTTGCCGGAATGATCCGTGAGTTGCAGTTGCGCTCCTTCCTCGCGTTCGAGTTTCATCAAAACCAAGCCGGTAAGACCCTCCGACGCAACATCCATAACGCAGAGCAGGCCTGGCGAAATGGCCCCTGTTGAAGCTCAAAGAGATAGAGGGCTAGAACTCGAGACATCTCCACAAAACCCTGTATAGAAAAATCCGTCAGCGTGAAAGAGCGCGTCTGTTGAGGAACCGGGGATGCCGTGCCTGTCGCGAACGTGACGGGATAGGCCTGCTTTGAACCTAAAGCTTGGATGAGTTTGGTTCTAAGGAGTCCCCTACGCGATGCGTCAAGTGTTGTCTCATCCTCTGCTAAAATCGGCGTCGCTGTTCCACCTTTTGAATTGCTAGGAATATCGTGGAAAATGACGTGGCGGATCGTCACTGCGAGATCGTTTGGTGTAGCTACCAATGATTTCCCCTGAGGACATGTACTGTATTGCGGACGTGAGGGTT
>Ga0257146_1000012_pt1 | contig 16759 bp, 37 predicted proteins | sample CO08A_FD_185958 | JGI IMG/M metagenome (GOLD analysis project Ga0257146, IMG submission 185958) | Soil microbial communities from H.J. Andrews Experimental Forest, Oregon, United States - CO-08-A | ecosystem: Environmental > Terrestrial > Soil > Temperate forest > Bulk soil | place: USA: Oregon...
CGGCGGCGGCAAAGTTGGCGGCGGCTCTTGCTACTTTCTCGACATCCAATGCTGCAGCTCGGCTGACCTCTTTTTCACAACGCGCAGCGGCGGCAAGCAATGCCGTCTTGTGCTTGTGGTCTCGTTGAATTGATGCTGCCGAGCGGAGAGCCGATGGCGTTGAGACACGGAGCGCATAATCGACAATACGGCGCCGCAATTCTTCGCTATCCACGCCCGTACTGCCAAGCTGGGCCAGTGCAAGCCGCCGCATTCCCTTCGCCCGCGCCTGATCGGATGACCAATTGCTATCGTTGAGCCGGACTTTCAGCGAGCGCAGAATTGGAGCAACGCAAGGCGGCTTATCGTCGTGCGGCAGCCCGAGCGCATAATTTACGGCAGCCTCCACGCACATCTTCCCGGGCACCGGTTCGCCCATTCCAGAGACCAGCCCGCAATCGACAAGCTCAAGAACATAGGCAGCAACTTCGCGAGTGATGGGCTGTGTCATTCGTATTCCCTCCGCAGGCGCTCGATCCGATCGCCCAGGTCCATGTCACGCTCGGCCCGCGTGTCGTAATTGTCATGCTGCCGCTGCAGCTTGGCGACCGCGCGGCCGAGATAGGCATCGCGCTCCTGCCGCAGCCGGTTGATCTCGCGGAAGGCCCAGACCGCAAGTTCCGCAACCTCGTCGGGTGTGAGCTGCCGCACGGACTTGCCGCGCCAGTCGAGATCGGGCTTATCGGTCATGGCCGGTGTCCCGCGGCGCGACTATGAAGATGCTCAGGAGGATGATGCCCGTCAGCGCACCGGCGGTGAAAGTGGACATGATCAGCAGGAAGGTAGACATGGCGTTCATGCTGCCACGTCGGACGTGCCGAGCCCGCCCCGTGCGATCCACGCCTCGAACTTTTGCCGCGATCCCCAGCACGGCGCGGGCGCATAATTGTAGAGAAACATCACATAGTCGCCGACCGCACGGCTATTTACCTCGTCGGCTTGCTCGAAAGTCTGTCGCAGGTCATTCGAGAACAGCGCGGACAGGAAATGGCCCGGCTCGATGCCCTGCTCGATGTACCGGCGCAAGCCGCCGATCATGTAATCAGGGATCAAGGACCAATCGGCCGGAGGGCCTGCGGTGTAGCTGGGGTGAAGCATGGCGGGCTCCGTTGAAGGAGCCCACCCGTAAACCCTAATCTGGGTTACGTCAACCTAAAAATGGGTAGACAGATTTACCAGAATCCCAGCAGGGCGCCCCATCCATGGATGGCGCCAACCGGAGGAACGACAAAATCGAGCGTAAACATGAATGCCTGCTGGGTTTTTACGGAATAATAGAGGCCATAGAACCACCCGACGACGCCAAAAATGTACACGGTGAATGCCGTGAAAGAGAGGGTGGCCTCCTGCACCGCCGTCATGCGGCCCCGGCCATCTTTTCGACGACTCGCATGAGAATGGGATGTTTTTCGGGATCAATTTTCTCGATCAGCTCATAGAGCCGGGCCAGGCTCTGGGAATAGTCCACAGGCGATCCGACTTCTTTTGGCGGTTCGCCGTACCAGAGCCACTGCGGCGATGTTGCAAGGTAGTGGACCAGTTCCGCCATGAAACCCGGCCGCCCGACCTTCCCGGTTTCGACGTTGTTGTATGTGGTTTGACTCAATCCCAGCAGGTCCTGCATGTCCTTTTGCGACAGGCCTAATTCCTCCCGTCGCTCGCGCACCCGGCGGGCAAATTCCTCCTTGTCGATCTTCGGTCTCACACCTCTGGAACTACCAAATTTTAGGTTTGGTGTCCTGAACGCATTTTTAGGTTGATTTGCACCCAGATTTGGGTTACCGGGGGGCATGTCAAAAGCCCTGAAGCGAGCTTGCGCGGTTGCCGGAGGCCAAAAAGCCCTGGCGGATCGCATCGGAACTACACAATCACAGGTCTGGTACTGGCTGATGCGCTCTAAGAAGGGCGTGCCTGCCGAATTTGCCAAGTCGATTGAAAAGGCAACCGGCGTTTCTCGTGCGGAGTTGCGGCCCGACCTCTGGTCCAAGGCCCGCGCATGACGGCGCCTCGGCAACTTGATGACTGCCCCCATGACGCAACCCCTGTACGCGCGTCTCCTTGGGGCCAGTCTTACGCAAATCTGAACGGGAGTCAAAGAACAGGTAGTTATGCACCTGCGAGTGCGTCTTATGGTAGCGTGATAGGAGCATACCCATGCACGGAACTCTGGCAGCAATTCCGCGGCAATCCACAGCAATCGACCGTCTCGGAATTCGGCCTACCGAAAAAAAGTTCGGTCGGGTCGCCAGAGCACTCTGGCCCCGCAAGACAGCCGCGGAGCTCGCCGCGCGCGCCGGCGTCACCCAGCGCACAGCCGAATTCTGGCTGGCTGGTCGGGAGCCCTCGGCCGCGGCGCTGGTCGCTGTCATCCACGAGATCATGCACTGAGGACGCGCGTGCGTTCTCGAAGGACGCGCCGGGTGAAGAAACATCCGGGGAACTGGTGTGGGGGATTGTCAGCCTCCCGCGTCCGTCAAATCGGGGGCCGGCATGATCGCCCGCTGCACCCTGCCCATCCCGCTGCCGCCCGAAGCGCCCGCGCCGCGCATTGACACCTCGGACAGGCCGTTCGCGCTGCCGCCGGCGGAAATATGCCTAGACATACTCGTGCCTCCTAGCACTAACCTTACCCGCCGCCACAACCCCGCCGCTTGGGGCAAGATCGAGCGGTGGAAGGTCGCCACCGACAAGATGCTCATGGCCTCGGGCCAGTACCGGGCCGCCAAGGGGTGGGCAGCTCGAAACGATTCAGGGCGGTTTGAGATCAAGATCATCCTGAGCGAGCAATGCCGGCTGGATCTCGACAACCCAACCAAGAGCGCCATCGATTATTTGCGGCGCATCCAGCTCATCCGCAATGACGACAAGCGCTACCTGCGCAAACTGACCGTGGTTTGGGGATTTGCCCCAAGCGGCTGCCGGATTCTGCTCCGCGAGGCGGCATGACCAACATCCCCCCCAATTCATTCGACTGGTCCGACGCGCGCGTGGCCGTGCTGCGGCAGATGCACGCCGATGGGGCTTCCGGGGGCGACATTGCCAAGCACTTTGGCATCACCCGCAACGCGGCGATCGGCAAGACATCCCGGATGGGGCTGCGCCGCCGGGCAAAGGCGCCGGCACGGCCCCGGCCACGGCAGCCACGCGCCGAGGTCATCATCCCCTTCACCCCGCCGACCAAGCGCACCGAGGTGATCATGGACATCACCGACGCGGATGTGCCGCTCGCGCAGCGCGTCACCATCATGCAGTTGCAAAATTGTCACTGTCGGTGGCCCCTGGAGCCTGGCAAGGCAGTCACATATTGCGGCGCAACAGACTGCGATGTGGAGAAGGGCGTCCCATACTGCCCATCCCATGCCAGGCGGGCATTCATGCCGGCGAGGCCGCGGGCATGACCCCCATCATCATCACCATCGCGCCAATACCGCCAATGGACCCGCAAATGAGCGAGCGTCCGGGGCCGCATCGTTTTGATGCCTTCATGGGGGATAGGTGGCTCTGCCGGTCTTGGACGCCATTCCTCGCGGGTGCGCGCGTCTTAGCGGCCGATGGCGTGCCGCCTGAGACCCCGCTGCTCATGCGGCATGTGGGCTCGGACACGATCGCGCTGATCTCAACGGTCGGCGCCGCCGCCGCCCTGACGGTGCGTGAAGGCGACGGGCCGATGCGGTTTACCCGGTTTCAGTCATTCGACGGGCGGCAGAAGCACGTCCGAAGTCAGCGTGTTGCGTAGCCGGCGCCTAATGCCGGGCGGCCAGGGTGTAGGTGAAACGTCATCCCCATTGGCGCATGCCTCAACGGGATGACCGGAACCAGGTCGGATGGCCGTAGTGATAAAATCGAACCGACCACTGGTCGTATGTCCGAAGCCTCGTCTCAAGCTACAGGACTTACGGGCCAGCCCTCCTACCCTGCACGGTTTCATTCCGTGGGGGTCAGGGGGTGCTGGCCTGAACCGAGCCTGAACTCAGCTACAGGGACTAAGAAAAGAGGAGAAATAGATGGGCATCTCCTTTGATGAGTTCTGGGATATTTTTCCGCGAAAAGTTGGTAAGCTCGATGCTGCTCGGGCGTATGACAAGGCGATCAAATTGGCCACCATTGACCGCATCCGGGAAGGCGCAAAAAAATTCGCCGCGCGGTGCAAAAATACCGAGCCGCAGTACATCCCACATCCGGCGACGTGGCTCAATGCCGGCCGCTGGGATGACCAGCCGATGCCGGCGCATGAGCGCACATTTGGGCCGGCGCCGCAATTCCCGCCGGAGCGGCGTGGTCCTGAACGGCCGCGGGCATTGACGTGGGCGAACGTGTGGGTTCCGGCCGATTGCCCACAGTATAAGGCGATGCTGGCGCGAGCGGCGGCGCCTGATACCGATCCGCGCGAATACCTCAAGCGGCCGGGCGGCATCCGAGTCAGCCGGCTGTGGCTGGAACGGGAACGTGTCCTTGGACAGTAAACATGAATACGGTCGCCAAAACCAGCTTGAAACCCAGAGCAGGTGTGCGACCGTCGAGCCCGGCCATGACCCGAGTGAAACCCAATGATCAACTGCCGGGCTCACCCATCACCACCCAACGGAGGCTAAAATGACCACTATGTCGGACGCGTTTGAGAAGGCCGGATTCAGCAAGGTCGAGATGGAGGCTTATCCGGCTGCGGTGAAATTCATAGAAGCCGGCGGCACCCTGAATTCATGGATAAGGATTTACAACGCCGTCGCCAAGAGAATGCCGAGCAAAGGCCAGATCACATCTGAAATCCAACCGACCAATGCCGATGCCCGGCCGGCGAGCAGCCATGCGCCGAGTGAAACCCCATCAGCACTTGCTGCTCGCCCACTCATCCCGTACGCCGGCAAGCCGCTGCGCAAGCCGGCCAAGATGCCGACCGCAGGGCAGAAGCAAGCTGCGCTGGAAGGCGCCGCCGAGCGGGCGCTTACGCTGCTCGACATTCGCAAGATTGGGGGCAGGTCGATTGGCGACATCCGCATGCGCGAGATCAAGGCAATCGGCAGAGATGCGGCCGATCGTGCCGTGGCTTTCCTTGGACAAGGATTGCAAGACGCCACGGATGCATTTCTGTGCTGGAAAATATCGAACTTTGCCGTGCTGGCGAAGGACGACAGCTATGTGCGTGAGGTGACTTCGCCATCGGTACTCGGAAAGCTCGATCGTGAGGCCGCGGCATGGGCTGCCGCAAAGATCGCCGATGAAATGACCAATTATAAAAAAACCTTGTTCCAAATGCCGATGAATGAGAGTGCATCGGCATGAAATACTCCAATACGGTCGCCAGCAAGCCAATGAAACCCATGCGAGCTTTGCGACCGTTCGAGCCCGGCCAATCGAACTGTGAAACCCATTGATGAGATGCCGGGCTCACCTATCACCAAAACGGTCGCCAAAATGTACGTGAAACCCAGAGGCCACCTGCGACCGTTGAGCCCGGCCATCATGCGAATGAAACCCAACGGAGATTTGCCGGGCTCACCTATCCACCACCGAAAGGACTAAAACAATGACAAACACCACGGATAAGATAGTCAACCGAATTCGCAACGAGCATCGGCAGCGCCGGTTTGCGATGAAGATACAACAGAAGCTCGATCGTGCGCTCGAAAGCTATATCCGTATCAACGCCACCGACTGGAATCCCGACATGGTGGAAAAGGAGCGGGAGAAGATCAATACCTATGTCAAGACGCTAATCAAAGACGTGCGTGCCGGCAAGGATTCGCCATTCGTCGGTGTAGTGCAGACCAGCGATAAAGCGCGCTTGCCCGCCGATGACATGCGCAAGACGTGCGAGAAGCAGATGGAGCAATTGGTCAGGCAACTGCCGATCGCCAAATGGTTTGAGGGCGATGATGATGACAGCAGCGGCAATGGTGGTATTCGTGGCATCGGCGCCTTGGGCGTTGCCACGATCATTGCTGAAACCGGCGATCTGTCGAATTACCCCAACGTCGGCAAGGTGTGGAAGCGCCTTGGCTTCGCGCCTTATGACGGCTTTGCCGGATCGTCCTGGAAACGTGAGAGCTGGCGCCCGCGCGCTCTCAGCAAGGAGGAATGGATTGACAATCCGTTCAGCGGCCAGCGGTACGCGCTGATCTTCCAGGTGGGGCTGTGGCTGCGCAATGCACAATGGATCGGCAAGAGCAAGACGGATGACGGCAAAGGCAAGCCGAATGGGTTCTATGGCGAGGTTTATGCTAAACGGCGCGCCCATACCGCAGCTACACATCCCGGTTGGTCGGATGGTCATGCCGACAAGGATGCCATCCGGGTGATGATGAAGGAATTCCTCAAGCGGCTGTGGCTGGCGTGGCGCGAGATCGAATATGTCGAGGGCTATGTGCCCCATGTGCTGCAAGCCGCCGAATGAGCATGAATACGGTCGCCAGAGATGTGGTGAAACCCACGGCCATGGTGCGACCGTCGAGCCCGGCCAGCCCAGCAGTGAAACCCATCGATATCTTGCCGGGCTCACTTATTCCCAGCGACGCGCCGCGCATTGTTGGCACGGCCGACAACTCACTCGGCCTGATCGCCGCGCTGCGCGAACGCCTTACGGGCGACCTCGGCCTATCCTATGCCACCATAGACGCGCTGGCCGGCTGGGGCGAGACCTACGCGACCAAGGTGCTCGGTCCTGAGCCATTCGTACCAAAAGACGCCAACGGCTGGCGGCCGACGGCGCGGTCATTAGGCCCACTGTCGCTTGACATTCTGCTGGGCGTGGCGTGCGTTCGCCTGATGCTGGTTGAGGATCCGGCGGCGCTCGAGCGGCTGCGGCGGCATCGGGATTATGTGCGGCGCCGGCGGCCAGTGCGCAGCCGGGGTGCGCATGATTATATCGTGCGGCGGGATACCCGCGAGCACATGCGGCAGATGGGACGTTTGGGCGGCCTAGCTACGGCGGCAAAATTGTCAGCGAAACGCAGAACGGCGCTCGCCCGCAAGGCGGCCAAGGCGCGTTGGCATAAGCCGCGGATTACCGAGGTAGCCTGTGCGCCAGGTACTCCGGCAACCCATAGACCAAATACATCCGTAGCAACAGCGCCACGGGCGGCGCCACCTGTTGCTCGCCCGAAGCGTAGCGGTGCGACTGCCGGATCGATACGCCCAGCACCGCAGCGGCAGCATAAGGCGAAAGGCCGAGTTTGGCCAAAGCGGCGTTGAACTCGCGCGTGGTCATGCTAGGCTTTGATGTCATGGCGGCCTCCCGGGGCGATTAGTCCTTTCGGCCCTGCTGGGCCGCCGTGGCAGGGGCGAGGGGTTGCTGCCTCTCGCCCCACTTCGTTATGAGGGCTTGAGTGTTGTGCCGAGTTGGTAAATTTGGCCAACTTCTGGGATATTACGCAAAATCACGTCACGGTATTCGCCGCGCGTGAAAATGCCGAGACCCTTTTGGCTATCCTCAATCCAAATGACGGCGCCAACATTGAGGCCAGCTTTTGCGCAAGCATTCCAGTATTCTTGACCGGCAGCTAGAAACTTGTCCGCTGCTTGCTGCAGGTCGGCCATTGTAAAATCTGGATCACGCCGAACGCTCATGATTTTACCTTTCGGATTAGGGTTTCGATGTCGATCTGCGCAGCGTCATCGCTGAACAGCCCGATGTCCACGGGCTGTTGCGGCTTGGTTGCGGCAAGCGGCGCATTGACGCGCCGTTGCAGTAGCAGCTTGCTCGGCTCATGCTCGCAAGCGGGCAAGTCGAGTTGTCCGGGCAGGGGGAGGATCATGGTGATCACACCCGCGCTAGTGCTGGGAATATCTCGGCATCATCAACGTCACTCCAATCTGCTAATGCCACAACTGCGCGGCACCAATTGCCCTGACCAAGGCCGCTGGTGTTGATATTGTTTTCGATGGCGACGATCTTATACAGTTGCCCGTCATTGCCGGGAACATACGCTCCCGCATCCGGCAGGCCGTTCCCTTGCTCAATGATCTTTGCGTTCCATCTCATAGTTACCTCCTCATTCCGAATGACAAGGCGACTTTTTCAGCAAACGCCGTTCCGCCTTCCGCAACACAAAGCGCAGCGAACCTCGCCTCATGCTCGAATTGACTTGGCGTGAGATGATCTAGCGTCGAATGATCCACACGCATCATTGCCTCGATGTGGCGGGGATCGTATCCAGGGCCGACGATTTTTTGGATGAGTGCTCGATAGTCCATTGTGTGCTCCTAGGGATCGCAGTGCGACCCTGTTCAAAACGGGATTAGGTCTGTCCAACCATCGCGGTCGGCATAGGTATCGAAGCGCGACTGCTCGATTATCTCGGTCACGCGGTGCTGCACTTCGATCAGCCATAGGTCGAAGTTGTCGCTATCGACGCGGCCAAGCTTGTGCAGCATGTCCCGCGTGGTCTGGAACACCTGAACGGTGTTGCCCCCGCCCAGTTTGTCGAGATGCCGCTCATTGGCAGCCGCGGTTTGCGCCGCAGCCATACGGTCCACAAAGTCGTGGCGCAGGGTGCTTTTCATGGCCGCACCATGTCGAGCGTAGCGGCCATGATCATGCCGGTTGACAGCCATAGCAGCATGTAGGAGATCAGCAGTTGGCGGTTGGCTCTCATAGTCTTGTCCTTTGCTGTGTTACCGCCCTGTTGCTGCAGGGCGCGGCTTGATCGCCGTAGATGCAGCGCCGAAACGCTGCATGGGCTGCAATCAATACCACCTTGCGACGTATGCGTTTAGGAGAAGGGTTTCCAGATCGATCTGCTCAGCGTCGTTGCCGAACAGGGCGATGGCGATATGCTTGCACTCGGTTGTCGTACGGATGTGGGGAGGCTTGGCAATGGCGTTGATGACGTAGCATTTCCAATTATCGCTCCCCACAGGAATGCCGCCATTCTCAACACAGGCATCGGTTGCCTGCTGTCTGATTTCTGCTTTCATGATTGCCTCCGGTGTTGCTTTGTTGCTGGCTTGATTGCCGTTCATGGCGTAGCGCGCGGCTACGCCATGGGCTGCAATCATGCGATACGTTCAATCTCAGTACATCCCTGTATCCAGTTCATGCGAACCTTCATTCCGTTCACATGATAGGTATCGCCACGGCTTGCCCGCACATCGCGCGGCGCCGAGCGGCTAGTGCGCTTGAGCCACCAGCCGATGTGCCACGCGCTGTCATGATTGGACGTTGCGAGGTACGGCGAACGTCCATTCCAGCAAGCGGTAGTTGGCGCGTTGTAACCTTGCATGGCGATGGGCGTTAGATCATTAGCTTTCGACATGGTTTCCCCCTATCGGCGCCAGCTACAGGCATCTGCCTCTTGATATCGCTTGGCAGTCATACGCGCCTCGTATGCAGTTTTGTGGTGACTTATGTTTTCCTGCGTTGGCTCATAGACAACCGTGTAAGTGTGCTGGCCATCGTAGGCGATGCGATAGTCAGGATACATATCCTTGTATTTCATGACTGCCTCCGGTATTGCTGGCTTGCCCACCTGACCCAATATGAAACCCGCTGATCGTATTCGGCTTGCGAGTATTCGCCACGGAGGAAATTACGATCAAGTCTATCCATCTCCCGCTCCACACGGTGTTCGATCTGGTCTTCGGTCATGATTGCACCTTCCGACGCGAGGTGCGCATCTGCTCGATTGCCAGTTCAATAAGCTTGCAAAGGATTGGAGTTAACATGCCAAGGCATGTTATTGCGATGATGATTAATCCTTCGGTATTGGTCATCATGTGCTAGTCCCTTCGGTTGCCGGTCGGCTTGCTGCCCGACCATGATGTGAGATCAGAGGTGGATGATGGTGCCGACGATCATTCCAGGGCCGAAGTACAGCCGTGCCAGATTGTCACCTGCAACTCGTAATGCTCGTTGCACGCGCCAACACCGACCTTTGCTGCCGACATAGACAACCATGTCATTGCCGTTCAGCACGTAGTAGGATCGAGATAGCATGTGTTAGTCCTTTCGGTTGCTCGGCCGAGATTGCTGTATCGACCGTGATCGCAATGTAATGCCAACGTGTCACTAGTGTCAAGTGGTCAGCAATAATTATTTCACGAATCATTCGGCCGTGGCAGAATTGCCACACAGGTTAACGACCAATCCATGCCGTTTCATATACATTGCCGAGTCCTGCCATAGACTTACATCCCCACTTGACACGGTTGTACACAACCGCTAGGCGCTCGCGCGCGCGCTGCCTATCACATGAGCCACACCGAGCAGCACCTCGGCCAGCGAGGCGAGCGCTAACGCTGGCCCAAGGGCTGCAGCGAGGATCGGCAGCAGGTCGGCAGCGACCGCACCGAGCAACACCACGCAACCGATGCCCTGCCCAGCGCAGATAGCTAATTGCCCATCCATCAGCCATAACCCCAAATGTAACAATGTAACATATTCTACCACCCCGCGAACCATAGCAACGCAGGGCAATACAGCTATTCCCCTGTTATATCAGTACATTAGCTACGCTAGGATGCTACCTGCCCCGAGCATAGGTAGCACAAGCTTGGCCGCGGCCTGCATAGGCTGGCCAAAATAGACCTGGGTGGGGTGGGGGGTGGGGGGCGAACGAGCTCAGCACCGGATATTTCACCTGCCCCCCCTCACACGCGCCGGGTTTGTGTGGCACATCAGCTACTTGGTGCATGTATACGCATGCGTAGGGTAGTTTTGCTGAGAATTACGGGTGCGTTGCAGGTTATGAGGCTGCTGGGCTAACTGGTATGGATGGATAATGATGATTTGAGCCGGTTTGGGCCTAAAATGCGTGCGCTGACGCCAAAACAGCGCGGTTATGTGATGGCGCAATTGAGTGATCCGCTGGGGAACCCGACGCAATGGGCTCGGGATGCCGGATATTCGGATCACAAGCTGGCTGCGAAGGTGACGGGGCACCATTTGGCGCATGATGACCGGATGATCGAGGCCATCCGGGAGGAGGCGCGGCGGCATGCTGACACGGTTGGGCCGACTTTGGGGATTGGGGTGATGATGCAGATTGCGAGGAACCCGGAGCATCCGCATCAGCTACGGGCGGCCGAGATGTTGTTGGACCGGGTTGGGTTTGGGGTTGTGACCGAGCACAAGGTGAGCGTGGAGCACACCGATCGCACGGGGGTGGCGATGGTGGAGCGGATACGGCAGTTGGCGGCGATCATGGGGGTGGACGAGCGGCGGCTGCTGGGACCTAACGCCGGCGGTGACACGGCGAAGGTGATCGAGGGTACCGGGTCGCGCTGCGATCCCGTGGAGGTGGCGGATGCGGCATCGAATGGCGCTGATCGAGAGCAAGGTGGGTGATCTGCGCGAGCGCTGGCGTGGCACTGGCTGGGATTTGCGGCCGGGTGGCATGACCTATGTGGATGATCGTACTGCTGGATGGCGGCACAGTTTGATCGGCCTCATGCGTTGGTTTTCCCTGTCCGGGAGCGAGGTGGCAGATGACAAAGCAGATTCCGGTGGCGCTTGACGTGCAGACTGCGATCCGGTTTTCGCATTCACTGCAGCAGTTGCTGGAGGCTGCTGCCGAGGCGGGCGGGCATAGCATGGGTGAGGAAATACGGCGGCGGTTATGGTTTTCGTTTGCGGAGGCGGCATCGCCGGAACGGTTGGCTGCCGCGGCCGATCGATTTGACATCCAGACGCGATATGAGAAGGCTTGGCTGTCCCAGGATTCACGTAAAACACAGGGGCATGTTGCAGATGAGCAACAGTCGTGATCTGGACCTGCAAGGGGTGTGGTTACAGGAACTATCTGCACGATTTGTTTTGCAGCCGGTGTGGAGGCTCGATGACGAAGCAAGTCGCCGAGATCGATCTGGACTTTCTAGAAGCCTTATTCAGTGTGCTGGGGAGGTAGCGGATGACAAGGAAGCCTGATAGTTTTCGGCAGTATGTTGAGGCTTGCATCCGCGGCCTGCGCGGTCACACCATCACCGAGTATGAGTTTGCTCATTCGATATTGGCTGCGGCGCAAGGCAAATTGCCGGGCGTTTTGCTGCCAACACATCGGCCATCCAAGCGTCGGCGCGATGAGGATTCACGTGAAACAACAGGATGTTGCCGATGAGCAACAGTGAGCCTCCGCAGTCGGACGACAATCTGTTGCTGGCCCGCATGCGACAATTGTTTCCACAATGTCATGTGACTGATGATGAGATTATTTGGGGTGAAGGTGAAGGGCCTGGGGCTGTTATCCATGGCTATCGTGGCGAGAGCATTATGATTGACGGTTGGGTGACGCCTGGGGAGTTGGTGGCGCTCGCGGAATGGAGCCGGCGGCCATGAATGAGCAGGACAGCAGCAACATTCCATTCAAGTCCAAGGCCGAGCTGGCGGCCATTCTGGAGACGCTGGAGGCGGCGGTTCACCGCAAGACCTACCGGCGGATTGACTTTTTCACGCCGTATATCAAGCAGCGGCAGTTCCTGGAGCTGGGGGCGACGTGCCGCGAGCGGCTGCTGATGGCCGCCAACCGCGTGGGCAAGACCGAGATCGGGGCGTTCGAGGCCGCCTGCCACCTGACCGGGGTGTATCCGCGCTGGTGGCAGGGCCGCCGGTTCACGGCCCCGATCAAGATGTGGGTGTGCGGCGAGACCTCGCAGGCGGTGCGCGATGTATGCCAGCAGAAGCTGTTTGGCGAGCCGGGGGTGGCGGACCGGCTGGGTAGTGGGATGGTGCCCAAGGAGTTGATTGTCGAGACCACGCGGGCCCATGGCGGCATCATGTATGCGCTCGACGGCGCGCAGGTGAAGCATGTTTCGGGCGGCACCTCGATCGTGAGTTTCAAGTCGTATGAGCAGGGGCGGGAGAAGTTCCAGGGGGCGGGGTTGAACGCCATCTGGTTTGACGAGGAGCCGCCGCTGCCGATCTATGCCGAGGGTTTGACCCGCATTGGCGAGCTCGACGGCGTGGCTTGGATGACGTTCACGCCGCTCAAGGGGCCGTCGGGGGTGGTATTGCGGTTCACCGACGAGCCCAGTCCGGATCGGGCGATTGTCGGCATGACCATCGATGATGTGCCGCTGGGCGGGCACATCTCGCCTGACGCCAAGGCCAAGATCATCGCCGGATATCTGCCGCACGAGAGGGAGGCGAGGGCCCGGGGCCTCCCTATGTTGGGCTCAGGCAGGATCTTCAGTACGCCTGAGCCCATGTTGACTGAAGCACCGCTGGAGCAGGTACCGGCGTACTGGACCAAGCTGTGGGGCATCGACTTCGGCATCGGGCATCCGTTTGCCGCCGTGCTCGGCATCTGGGACAATGATAATGACGTATTGCATATTCATCACTGCATCCGGCTGAGCGATGCGATCACGCTGACGCAGATTGCGGCGATGCAGAAGATCGGGGCCAACGTGCCGGTGGCGTGGCCGGCGGACGGCACCAACCGTGATCCGCATTCCGGTGAGGTGATCGCCACCACCTGGCGCAAGATGGGCGCCAAGATGCTGCCAGAGCATGCGCAATGGGCCGAGGGTGGGGTTTCCACCGAGGCTGGGATTGCCATGTGGGACGAGATGGAGAAGACCGGCCGGGTAAAGGTGGCCAGTCATTTGTCGGACTGGCTGGAGGAGCGCCGGATGTATCACCGCAAGGATGGCAAGATTGTCAAGATCAAGGACGATCTGATGTCGGCCACCCGGATGCTGTTCATGAGCCGGCGGTTTGCGCGCGCGGTGGGGCTGGGTGGGACTGCGGCGCCGCGGCAGCCCAGCATGCTGGCGCGCGGGGTGGATTTTGACGTGTTCAATCCGGGCGATAGCATGGACGTGTTTGCTTCATGACCGACGTGCTGATTGTGCTGCTGCTGCTGGCACATTCCTGGTATCCCCCGCAATGCTGCGCCGACAAGGATTGCAAGGAGGTGCCGTGCTCGGAGATCGCGCGAGCGGGCAACGTCTACCTGTATCACGAGATGAGCTTTCCCTCGCTCAGCCACGCCTATAGCCCGGACGGCAAGTGTCACGTCTGCGTCTATGGCAAGATACCCAGGTGCATATTCACGCCGCTGCCGGCAGGTGCATAATACGGTTGGCTGTGAAGGGGTCGCACCCCGGACGCAAGCCGCATAGAGCGGGCAGCCATCTATTGGGTGCGTTGCGGCCTTAGCCGCCCTTCCTCATGTTCCCGGTGCCGTGCAAAAAGCGGCACCTTCTAGCCTCAATGGGTACTGGCCGGGAGGGCAACCTCTCGGCCTTTTTGTTTGCGAGGGCATCCATGCCTGCTCTGGCTACCATGCTGACGTATTGCGGTACGCATATTCGTGACCGCGACGAAATGTTGTGTCTGACCGATATGTGGCGGGCAGCGGGGGCAGAGGAGAACAAGCGGCCTGCTGAGTGGTTGCGGCAGGAAAATCCACAAGAGTTTATGCGATTTATCGCCGATAGTCTCAATGTGGGTATTGACCATATTGCCGTTGCCGAGCGTGGCGGACGTGATCCGGCAACCTGGGCTCATTGGCAGGTCGGAATGGCCTATGCCAAATATCTCTCGTCTGAGTTCCATGCTTGGTGCAACGAGGTTGTTCGCAGCCACATGGAATTGACGAGAAGTGCCCCAGCCTCAATTTCGATTCTGGATAATTTGTTAGATCGGAAATTTGCACCGTTCCATCACGGTATGACGGAAATTCGCCATGAACAAAAAGAACTGCGCCGTGAAATGGCTGACGTACAAGGCAATGTCATCTTTCTCACCAAGCGCGTTGACGACATGGCGCCTCGTCATAAGTTCACTCCCAATACGCGCCGATCTTATGTGTACATCGCTTGGAAGTTCTATTTCGGCGAATGTCCTTGCTGTCGCAAGACCAAAATCCTTAACGATGGCCGAGAAATTTACAAGGCCGCGCATACTGATCATTTCAACGGACGTGAGCGCGTTAAACCAGGCGACGGCTGGCTTGTATGTATGAGCTGTAACTATCGGCTGGAAAATGATCCACAGTTTAAAGAAAGCAGAAGGCCACACTTTCGTGTTTTTCAAGATAATCGATATCAAATATTTGGAAACAAAGGCGCTCAATCGCCGCGCAGAAACAAATCTTCAAAGATGGTTAGGAGTTGCAGACAAGGGGAATTGTTCTGATGCCTCCGATGAACCAGAAGAACTATGGCTTGCTCGGCGGCCTCGGCGCCTCCGATGCGCTTGGCGTGCGCGGCGAGGGCGACGTGCTGGGTCAGCAGACCCAGGAGGAGACCGAGGAGCAGCGCCGGCGCCGGCTGCTGCTGGAGCAAATGCAGCAGGCGACCTCCAACATGGGCGCCGCCAATGCATTGAATCTGTCCTCGCCAATGGGAGGCCGTAGGTTTGGACGGGCTATCTGAGACCGGCACGAGCTTGGGCCGGCATGTCGACGGCCTGCGGGCGACTTGGCAGGCGCGTGTGCTCGACGCCGCCCGCGACCGCATGATGCTTGCCGTCACCTCGATCCTGGCACATTCCTACGACAGCGCGGCGATGTGGACGCTGTTCAATGTCGTGCGGCCACAATGCTGGGACATGGGCAGGCAGAGCATGCGCCCGCCGTTTCTCACCAGCATCGGCAAGGTCGACAAGAGCGGGCGTATCATTGCCAAGACCAAGCTGCGGGATGACGAGATGCTGCCGCGCGATGCAATAGTTTTCAAGAGCACGCGCGATTTCACCCGCGAGCTGCGCAACCTGGCCGACCGGACGAAACTGTCCGATCGCGAGCGGCTGGAATTCTTCGCCGCGGCGCGCAAATGGGTCGGCAGCGACATGCGGCTCGATCCGACGATGGACCCGCGCGATCCCGATGCCAAGCGGCTGGTGAACTGATGCCAGAACTCGAAGCATTTCAATCCGATGACCTGAAAGCGCTGCAAAATCGGGAGAGTGAGGACGAATTCAATAAGCGTATTGCAGGGGAATACATGATTTCCAAGAATACGAACATCGAAAAACATCTGGAACAAAGGTTGCAGGAAGGCTTCAGGTGGGACGCCGATGATCCGCATCTGCGGCCACATCTCGATCGCGGCAAGCAGCAAACCAAGGAACTGATCGACCGATTCAAGAAGGGCGATCCCGAAGTATCCGCGGCGATCAGCAAATTCGAGACCGAATACAACGGCGGCAAGCCGGTACATCCAAGTCTTATGACCAAAGACAAGATAAACAAGAGCACTTTATGGGAAATGTTCATCGATGCATCGCAACGGAATGCAAACGAGCGGCTGACAGACGAGGAAAATGGCCCGGAATTTGGCTCCAGGGAACACAAAACCCTGCAGGACTTCAGCGCGGGTGAACGCGCCGGCCGGCCGAAGTTCGATTTTGATTCGGTCAAGATGAGGAAATGAACTGATGGCCGCCGTGAAGCAGGGCGTTTATGCCATCACGCCCTATACCGTTGGGCTGCCGCGCACCGTCAGCGATGCCGAGCGCGAGATCGTGCGCGATATCATGCAGGAATTCAGCCAATACACCAGCTGGCGCTCGACCTTTGCCGGGCAGTGGGAGGAGGCGGCCGAGCTGATCCTGCCAACCAGCCGCAATACCTTTTTCTATCAGAACTTTTCCTGGCCCGGCCAGAAGAAGAATTATCAGCAGATAGATGCCTCGGGGATGCTGGCGCTGCACCGTTTTGCTGCTATCTGCGACTCGCTTCTCACGCCGCGCAATATGACGTGGCACACGCTAAGCGCCAACAGCGCTTATGTGATGAAGGATCGCCTCACCCGGCTGTGGTTCGAGGAGGTGACCAAGATA
>Ga0257146_1000014_pt1 | contig 16465 bp, 14 predicted proteins | sample CO08A_FD_185958 | JGI IMG/M metagenome (GOLD analysis project Ga0257146, IMG submission 185958) | Soil microbial communities from H.J. Andrews Experimental Forest, Oregon, United States - CO-08-A | ecosystem: Environmental > Terrestrial > Soil > Temperate forest > Bulk soil | place: USA: Oregon...
CGATCAGGTCGAGTTTCAAGTCACCGGAGATTTGGTCGTCGTCGCAATCAAGAAGCGTTAGCTCTTTGGTCCAACAATCCTCGGCTTTGGAACGACGAACTGCGATTGTTTCTCTGCGCCGCGGCTCAGCGCCTCAGCGGTTAGTTAGCGACGAAACTTTACTAACCGCAAGCGCGCCGAGACGACGCGTAGACTTGGGATCCAGCCCGACAGTCTGAAGTCGTCGTAGCTCACCGTCGCGGCGAAAGCTGAAGCGGCGTTTCAGGGTTAAGCCTGCAGGGATCATTCGCTTGCGCATTCGTTCGCTTTCGAATCTCCTTCGCATTCGCCGACAGTGTTCGCTCATCCAGTTGCGCCAGTCCACAGTCAAGCTGTCTCACACGCGCATTCAGTATGTCTAATTCACTCCGAAATATCGCAGTTTCTGGATCACGAGCCGGCAGGCTCGCACCAGAGCGCTGCGACATTGCTTGCTGTTCGAGCGTCCTAAGGCTCGATTCAATTGAATTGAGCCGGTTCTCCAGCATGCTGATCCGCCGATCAAGATAAGACACGTCCTGCGGTTCGATCCCGGATGCCGAAGCAGGTTGTCGATACCTGCTAACTTGCATTCCGATCACTCCACAGAAGACGGCTACCAGAAGCACTTTGATTAGTATTCGCATTTGGCTCCCTTTCATCGATGATCGCGTTACCGTCACAGTCTCATTATAGCCGCGGCGGAAGATACCGCGCCCGCAGCGCAGCGTGATGATGAGTCTGGAGAGAGGTTTGAGGTAATAGACCGTTCGTTATTGGATGGCCAACACCAATCAAAAAGCGTTAGCTCGGTCCTTCTTTGCAGCAGCGACTGGTTTGAAGCCCTCGATAAAATCGCGGTCCCTGGTTCCCGCGTGACAAACAACGCACGACTGCTCTCCGCGTTCCTCGAGGTCGGACACCAGCGCATAGGTCAGCCCCTTATCCGACCATGTAATGACCTTCAAGCCGTCGATGCTGTCGTAATGAAAATTGAGCCCCTTGGATATTATGCCTTCGCCGCCCGACGGTATGGCTACCGTGTCGCTGGTGACCACCAGACTGATCGGCCGCTCGCTCATCTGATAAGCGACATAGGCGGCGTAGTCGTTCTTGAAGCCAACCAGGCGCGCGCCCTCGAGACGATACAGCTTGTCCTGCCCCGAAGACTCCTGATACGTCGGGAGCTTTACGCTGAACGGGACCTTGCCGGCGAACCAACCCGAGATTGCTTCGGGTGAGCGCGAAGCGATCTCGAACGGAAGCTGTCCGCGCAAGTGCCGGAGGTGTGTGTCGACAGCCATCAACGCAAACTCCGAGGGCGGGCTCACGTGCCGTTCGCGCTGAGCGGCATACCAAACGACCGCAAAGACGACGACTGCGATTGCCGCAATAAGCGCGACCGCTCGCCGGCGCGGCTGTGGATGAAGAGTTCCGTGAGCCGCGCGCCAGACCGATTCCTGAACTCTCCGTCGCAACTCAATCGGGGCCGAGTTGGAGGCGGAGGCGCGAAGAAGAATCTCTTCGGCGCGCGCGCGCAACTCTGGCGGTGCGCTATAAAGCGGACTCGACCGGCGAACGGTTTCCAGAACCCGCCGCTCATTGGCTACCAGATCCGCGCACTGCGTGCATGAATTCAAGTGCTCTTCAAATCCCGCGAGCTCTCCGTTTCGAAGCTCATCGTCGAGATAAAAGGCTATTCGCGTTATGATGCCGTCACATTGGTTCATGCTTCTCTTGCTCTCATCGCTTTTCCCACAGCTTCCCCTCGCCATCCGGAAAGCAATAGCCGAAGTCTCTCCCTCGCTCGTCCCAGCCTGCTCATCACGGTACCCGCCGGGCAGCCGAGTATGCTTGCGATCTGCTGATAGGTGAAGCCTTCGAGATCGCGAAGCACCACCACTTCGCGATAGCGATGAGGAAGCGCTTCGATAGCCGCTCGCACATCCTCGCGTTTGAGCTTACTGACAAATTCGACGTACGGATCGTTCGTCACGCTCGAGAACCACTCGCGGCTCGCTTCGTCGCTTGCGTCCAGCTCGACAAACCTTGGGCCGCTCCGCGAGTGCCTGATCTGGTTAAGCCAAACATTCCGCATGATTGCGAACAGCCAGCTTTTCAAATTGCTGTCCGGCATCAACTGTCCAAAAGCGCGAACGGCCCTTAAGTACGTCTCTTGCACAAGGTCCTCAGCCTCGGCCGGATTGCGAGTCAGCGTCATCGCAAACCCGTACAGCGCGTCGATGTGTTCGAGCGCTGCGTCCTTGAAGTCAGACTTCACAGTTCTGCTACTGTCCATGTTCTTTAGGCGGACCACGCGTCGGTCGCCGCTTAGAATAACACGCCGCCCGCCCGGTTATTCCCTCTCCGGGATTGTTTTTTTACTCGGGCGGAATAAATGTCAGCCTCGCGTGTTATTCACATGACGCCAATCAAGCTGCGGCAGTTTCGACATCGATAAAGGAATCTGCTGCTTGTCTGACTAGCTCGATGGCTTCATAGCCTAACGCCAGATCGTCGATTTAACTGGAGGACAAACGATGGATCGCAGAACAATCAAGATCGGGTTGATTGCGTGTTTTGTGGCTGCGTCTCTCATCTCGGTTGGGGCGCAGGATACACAAAAGAGAGGGAGCAGCTACGCTCCTGTTGACATCAAGGAATCCTTCGCGTCGATCATGACACGTATGAAGGCCGCTAAAGCAGCCGTCATGCAACGGCAGATGGATTTACTGAACGAGCGTTACGATCTGTCCAAGAAAGTCACGACGGAAGTCACGATGTCGCGAGGCAAGCCGATTCCGGTCGGCCCAGCGGCGAAGCTCGGCGCCGGTCTCACCTGGGAGACGCTCGCGGCGATGCCGCCTGAAGAGATCAAGGCAAATGGAGTCTTTCCAAAAGGATTTCTGCCGCTGCCGCATCCGAATCACCCGGAGGGCGGGATGATCTTCCCCAAGTTCATGATTGATGAGCTGGTGAAAATGGGTGAAGGCAATCGGCTCGAGCGGTTTGATCTGGATTTCGATTTGCCCGATCACTTCCTCGCGGAGTTCCCGCCGGCCATCTTCCTGACCACTCGCCCCGATCTCGGCGACGTATCGCAAGGCAAGCTGGTAACGCTGGACAACTATTACGAGCTGTTTAACGGCATCCTGAATCCCAAACAGCTTGAGGGGTTGCGGTTGCTGGTGACCCAGTTTCCTCAGCAGCAGTTTAATGCCACCGAAGACCGCCGCTCAGAAAAGCCAAGCCGAGGTGTGGCCTGCTTCGACTGTCACGCCAACGGTCACACTAACGGAGCGGCGCACCTTGCCGGCGACGTGCGCCCTCAACAGAACCGACGTCGAATTGAGACGCCTTCTCTGCGGGGCGTGAACATCCAGCGGTTATTCGGTTCGCAGCGGGCGCTGAAGTCCGTAGAAGACTTCACCGAATTCGAGCAGCGCGCAGCCTATTTCGACGGTGATCCCGTTATCGCCACCAAGAAGGGCGTCAACGTGCTTGACCGCGGCAGTGCGGTTCACGACATGTCGGAGTTTCAGGAGCTCCTCGATTTTCCACCCGCGCCCAAGCTCAACGTCTACGGCAGGCTCGACGCTTCGAAGGCCTCGCAGTCCGAACTTCGAGGGGAAGCACTGTTCTTCGGCAAGGCGAACTGCGCATCCTGCCACACTCCTCCGTTTTACACCGACGGGCTGATGCACGATTTGAAGGTAGATCGGTTCTACAAGACGCAGATGATCAACGGCGTACTGGCGACTATGCAAGGCCCGATCAAGACTTTCCCGTTGCGAGGTATCAAAGACTCGCCGCCCTATCTGCACGACGGGCGGTTGCTGACTCTGGAAGACACGGTCGAGTTCTTCAATATCGTGCTCAGCCTCAAGCTGACTCCGGAAGAAAAGAAGGATATGGTGGCCTTTCTGAGAGTGTTGTAGCGAAGAATAAAAAGCAGGCGCTGAACACGACGCGGGGAGGGGACGCCGCGCTGGCTGAGGGGATGAGCCAGTCGCGATAAGGCGCTGCTTCCCGCTTCGTTCGTTGAATCGTATTACATTGGTAGTTCGCCTTTAGGACTCTGTCGGAATTATCAACTTCTCTGCTTACCTCGGCGTGCTCCGCGGCTCTGCGGTGAGCAGATTCGCGAGGGGAATTCCCCTGACGGGCTCCTTTAGCTGGACGTTCGTAGAAACGCTGCAAACGACTTACACTTACAAACTCCCGCCAAAACGCGGTACTACTAGCTCGCATCACTCGCCCCGCGATCGCCAGCCGCTCACAAGTTCAACAGCTTCTTGATCTCGTCCTTATTCGCCGCAGCGCGCAGCGGTATGTTGGCGAAGCTTCCTTTAATCGAGCGCCGGACGCCGCCGCTGTCAATACCTAGTTTGCCGGTGTGATAGCCGACTGTGTAGTTCGGGTCTTTGAGCAGATTGCCGGTCAGCACAGCGACGACATCGCTGTCAGGCGAAATTGTTCCGGAGCCTGCCAATCGCCTGACTCCGGCAAGCGTCGCTGCGGATGCCGGCTCACAGCCGATGCCATCGCGCCCGATAATTGCTTTGGCATCCGCAATCTCCTGCTCGTTCACACGCTCGACAACTCCATCAGTCCACTCGAGCGCACGCAGCGCTTTCTTCCACGAAACGGGGTTGCCTATCTTTATTGCGGTCGCGAGAGTCGAGACCGTTTCGGCAGGCGTGAGCCGCCCGCGATTCGATGACGCGAACAGTTCGTAAAAAGGCGAGGCTCCTTCCGCCTGAATAACTGCAAGCCTGGGCACGCGATCGATGAACCCCAACTGCGACAGCTCGAGCAGCGCCTTGCCGAATGCAGACACGTTGCCCAGGTTTCCGCCGGGCAGCACGATCCAATCCGGCGCGCGCCACAAGCATTGCTCCATCATCTCGATGATAATTGTCTTCTGACCTTCGAGCCGAAAAGGATTGATCGAGTTAAGAAGATACAGGTCGGATTCGCCAGCCACTTCGCGCACGACTCGCATCGCATCGTCGAAATTGCCTTCAAGCTCGACAACCGTCGCTCCGTATTCGAGCGCCTGCGAGAGCTTGCCCCATGCAATCTCGCCTGCCGGAATAAACACAACTGCGCGCATTCCGGCTCGCGCGGCGTAAGCCGCCAACGACGCCGACGTGTTCCCTGTCGACGCGCAAGCCACCGCCGTTGCTCCGATGCACGCAGCCTGAGTTACGCCGGCCGTCATGCCGTTGTCCTTGAACGAGCCGGTTGGGTTCATCCCTTGATGCTTGAGACGCAGCGATTCGATCTCGGCATACTCGGCGGAGCGAGGAGCCTTGTAGATCGGGGTATTGCCTTCGTCGAGCGTAACGACTCGCGAGAAGTCCGCGACAAACGGCAGCAGCTCGCGGAACCGCCACACGCCGCTGCGGTCCAATTCAGTCTCTTCCGTTTTTCGCTTCTTGAATAACGCCTTCATCTCCGCTGCGTTTCCGTCCGGGTGAAACTGATACGCTACGTCGAGGAGTCCCCCGCACGAAGTACAGGTGTAGAGGCGCTCATTGATCGGGTAGTCGCGACGGCACTCGACTTCGATGCAACGCAGGAATGCTTTCGGATGATCGGCTGATGTCATTGCGGTCAGAAGTCCGTAGTCCGTAGTCCGTAGTCCGTAGATCGTGCTTTGAGGTTTGACTCGATATTGGAAGACACGAGCTACGGACTACTGGCTACGGACTACGGACTTATTCTTCACTATTCTGCTGCCAGAGTTTTTCCCATCCTTCGCTCGGTTCAACAAGCTTCAATCCGACGCTGTGTTGGCCGGCGTCGCGCCACACGGCTTGCACTATCGCAGTCGCTTCGAAGTCCGCTGATGGGATTGAAACCCTCACAAGCGAGCCGGGCTCGAGCTCGCGCACGGTGTGCAAGCGGAGACCCGAGGGACTGATCTCTTCAATCGTCATCTCGTCAACGAAGCTGTCAAGGTGCGAGGTGTCGCCCTCGACCCGAGCTTTGATTGAGACGGTCACTCGCGGTTCTGCGCGACGGTCTTCGTCGGTGTCTTCGGTCTCATTCGCTTCCGCCAGCAGATCGTCGTAACAGGGAGAGCAAACCTGGCGATAGCCGAGATGGGCCACTGGAGCCAGTTCCGGCAGGTTGGCGATGTTAACTAAGTGGCTTGTTCGTTCGTTGCATCGGTCGCATAAGCCCGACATACGAAAAACGCTCCTTTGGCTTGGCGAGACTCCGCGGGCGCGGAAGAGACTTGGGTATTCCACTTCATAGGATCAGCCTTGTACAGGATGCGCCCAGTATAAGCAGATTTGCTTTTCGACTCAACAGGAATTTGGGGGCTGCAGGACGGCCTATTGAGGTGTCTTAATTTCCATGTCTCCGCGTTGTCTCGGCGGCTCTGCGGTTAGCAGGTTTCAAGGCTAACTAACCCCAGAGAGTACGACGAAATTAAAAACACCTCCCGATTGACAGAAGATTGGTTACGCTCTTAGATTCATGAATCAATGAAGGCCTTTCTGGCGGGGATATCGTTGACGATCCTGTTTGCTCCGAGCGTGGCTCGCGCGCAGCAGTCGCCGCTTGCGCCTCCCGTCATACCTAAGGCAACTGATACTGCCAAATCCACGACCTTGAAGCTCGGAGACAAAGCGCCGGACTTCGCGCTTCCAAACGGCGACGGCAAGCTTGTCATACTCTCCGAATACACTCAGCGATCGCCGGTCGTATTGGTGTTTTATCGTGGTTTCTGGTGAGGGGCTTGCACTCAGCAACTCACCAGGCTGGCTGAGGATTACAACGATTTCAAGCGTGCCGGGGCGGAGGTGCTGGCGATCAGCGTCGATCAGCAGTCATTCGCATGGTCTATGGGCCAAACGACGGGCGCCCGGTTTCAAATACTTTCCGATGCCGACAAAAAGGTCATCACTTCGTACGGTGTGCTGAACGCCGCGGAGCACGATGGCATCGCTCATCCCTCGATCTTCATCGTCGATCGAGAAGGCAAGATCAGATATCTGCACGTGGGCAAAGACCCGCAAGATCGCCCGCCTGATGAGACCATAATCGAAGAAGTGAAGAAGCTCGCGCAAGGCAAGTGATCGCTTGTTGGGCCCATATTACAAAGACTTTAGTCACGAAGTTGCAACGGTCTGCGCGAGCATTTTGCGCGGTTGGATATCAATCACAAGACGCTAACTTTGTGAGACCAACTGTCTCAACACATAAGGCAGAATCCCGCCGTGGTGGTAGTAATCCACCTCGATCGGCGTGTCGATGCGTAAGGTCACGGCCACTTGCTCGGGTTCTCCGTTTGCGTGGTGAATCACCAGCGTCAAATCCTGGCGAGGCGTGATTCTCTCTTCAAACCCGGTTAGGTCATACGTCTCGCTGCCGTCCAGTCTCAACGTCTTCGCATTCGTGCCTTCTTTGAACTGGCATGGCAGAACTCCCATTCCCACAAGATTCGACCGGTGTATACGCTCGAAGCTCTGAGCCACGACCGCACGCACACCAAGCAACCGCGTTCCTTTCGCGGCCCAATCGCGCGAACTGCCCGTGCCGTACTCCTGACCGGCAAACACCATCAGCGGGACGTCGGCGGCCTGATACTTTATCGCCGCGTCGTAGATGCTCATCACCTGGCCCTCCGGTTGATGAACGGTCACGCCGCCCTCGACTCCGGGCACCATCAGATTCTTGATGCGGACGTTTGCGAATGTCCCGCGCGTCATCACTCGATCGTTGCCCCGCCGCGCGCCATAGCTGTTGAACTCCGAGACCGGCACGCCCTTCTGTTGAAGGTACAGTCCCGCCGGTGAAGTCGGCTTTATCGCCCCTGCCGGCGAGATGTGATCGGTAGTCACCGAATCGCCGAAGATCGCAAGCGGTCGAGCGCCCTTGATCGGGGTCACAGCGCCTGGCTGCATCGCGAATCCCTGGAAGTACGGCGGTTCTTGAATGTAAGTCGATTCCGGATCCCATTCGTAAACATCGCCGATTGTGGTTGGAATCTCGTTCCACATCGGGTTCTCTTCGACAAAGCTGCTGTACAACCGGCGATAGGTCGCAGGATCAAAGGCCGCGCGCATCAACTCGCGGACCTCTTCGCTGGTGGGCCAGAGGTCGCGCAAAAAGACGCTGCTCCCATCTCTGCCTCTGCCGATCGGTTCTTCGGAGAGATTTATGTCGACTCGGCCTGCAAGCGCGAACGCGACGACAAGCGGCGGGCTCATCAAGAAGTTCGCTTTTATGCTCTGATGAACGCGCGCTTCGAAGTTGCGATTGCCGCTCAATACGCTGGCGGCGACGATGTCGTTTTTGCTGAGCGCGTCTTCGATGCCCGCATCGAGCGGGCCGGAATTGCCGATGCAGGTCGTGCATCCGTACCCGACCAGATTGAACCCGAGATGATCCAGATACGGTTGAAGCCCGGTCTTTGCAAGATAATCAGTCACCGCCCGCGAACCCGGCGCAAGCGAGGCTTTCACTGTGGGCTTGAGGGTCAATCCCTTCTCGACCGCTTTCTTGGCAAGCAATCCAGCCGCAAGCATGACGCTCGGGTTCGAGGTGTTAGTGCAAGAAGTGATTGCCGCGATCAGCACATCGCCGTGACCAAGATCGACCCTGACTCCTCGCTGGGCATCCACGAGCGACGCACCCACATGGTCCGGCGTCGGCCGGTTGTTCATCATCTCGATTTCGGTGCCGACGTTTGTGTCCTCTGCAGTGGTCGTATCTTTCGCCACAACAGGCGCGGTCTCCGAGCTTTGTTCGCCGCCCCCGCCGAGCTTGCCGTTGTGCGCCGCGCCGATCGTTGCCGGGAAACGTTGGCCGATCTCATCGCTCGACTTGTTGTAGCCGTTCTCGCCAAGCGGCTTCTGAAGAACCTCGACAAACTTGCTCTTGAGATCCGAAAGGGTGATGCGATCCTGCGGGCGTTTTGGACCAGAAACGCTTGGAAGGACCGAACTCAGATCCAATTCGAGCACGCTGCTGTACTGGCAATCGCCCTTGGCTGGGATTCCGAACATGCCCTGCGCCTTGAAGTAGCCTCGGATCAACTCGACTTGCTCATCCGAGCGGCCGGTCGCTTTGTAGTAAGAGCAAGTCTCCTCATCTACCGGGAAGAAGCCCATCGTCGCGCCGTACTCGGGCGACATATTTGCGATCGTGGCGCGATCGGTCGCCGATAAGGAAGCCGCCCCTTCCCCGTGGTATTCGACAAACTTGCCGACCACTCTTGCCCTTCGAAGCATCTCGGTGATGGTCAGTACAAGATCGGTGGCGGTGACGCCTTCATTGAGCTTGCCCGTCATAGCCACACCGACGACGTCGGGCGTAAGAAAGTAGACGGGTTGGCCGAGCATCCCCGCCTCCGCCTCGATGCCGCCCACGCCCCAGCCTACGACGCCGAGGCCGTTGATCATCGTGGTATGCGAGTCGGTGCCGACCAGCGTGTCGGGATAGAAGACGCCGTTGGACTCCTGAACGCCCTTCGCCAGGTATTCGAGATTGACTTGATGACAGATGCCGATGCCGGGCGGCACGACCTTGAAGCTGTTGAAAGCGTGCATGCCCCATTTCAAAAACTGATAGCGCGCGCGGTTGCGTCTAAACTCCATCTCCATATTCAAGCGCAGCGCGTCGGACGTGCTCGCGACGTCGACCTGCACCGAGTGGTCGATGACCAGATCGACGGGCACCAGCGGCTCGATGATTTTCGGATCCTTGTCGAGCCGCGCGACCGCCGATCGCATAGCCGCCAGGTCGACCAGCAGCGGAACACCGGTAAAGTCTTGCAACAGAATTCGCGCGACAACGAACGGAATCTCTTCCGTGCGTTCCGCGTTCGGTTGCCAGCCAGCCATTTGGCGCACGTTCGCCTCGGTGATTCGCTTGCCGTCGTAATTCCGCAAGACCGATTCGAGGACGATTCGAATGCTGACCGGGAGCTTAGATGTATGGCCGATGCCCTGCTTTTCAAGTTCGGGTAGCGAGTAGAACTTGCCCGTGCGGCTTCCCGCGGTGAAGGTCTGGAGCGAGTTGAAGAGGTTGTGTGTCATAAGCTTAGCCAACTCGAATGCACCGCGTGAAAAACACGCAGGTTACGTTTTCAACTTTCAAGTGCTCTGGGAAAGGAACTCTAGTTTAGGGATGCGAATTGTTGATCGTCAAGGAGAGAGCACCGCGAGAATGGTATCCAGATTCGAATGTTCTCTCTTGGCTAAGCGCCGCGTCGTCTGTGTCTTTTGGAGAACACCGTCAGGTGTTGTGCGCTCGCGACAATCACACCGTATCGCTGATTATCGTTCCGCCGTGCTTGTTGCGGGTGTACTCGACTCATCGTTGCTGATCTTCATCGGGGACGGGTGCAGGTGAACGTCGCGACGCGGGAACGGTATTTCGATGTTGTACTCTCGAAACACGCGGTCGATCGCGAAGTTTATGCTGCTGCGAATTTGAGGATGTTTGTGGGGCTCGTTTATCCAAACCCGAATCTCCAGATTGAGAGAGGAGTCGCCAAACCCGCTGAAGTGGGCCCGTGGTGCCGGATCCGCCAAAACCTCGTCCACTGACTGAGCGGCCTGCAACAGCGCTTCCGACACCTTTTCAAGGTCGCTTCCGTGGGCAACGCCGACCGGGATGTTAAGCCGCACCTTCTGGGTGGGGTAGGAATAGTTTATCAACTCATTTTGAACCAGCTTCGAGTTTGGCACGATTACCGCCAGGTTTTCGTTTGTCAGTATCGTGGTCGAACGAAGGCTTATCTTTTCGACGCTTCCCTCGAAGCCGTCCTTCAGCCTGATGCGGTCGCCGACCCGCACTGGTCTCTCGAACAGCAGTATGAAACCCGACACCATGTCAGAGGCGATGTACTGGAGCCCGAAGCCAATGCCGACCGACAGAAAACCCAGAATCACCGCGACGCTAGTCAGGTCGACGCTTAACCCGATCTTCAATGCGTATAGGACGCCGAGCACGATGACCGCATAGTGCACCAGCCTGAGCAGCGTGTAACGCAGTCCGGCCTCTACATTCACTCTGGGCAGTACGCGACTCTCCAAGAAACGCCTGACGTAGCGGGAGATAATCGTCGCGATGCCGATAATTGTGACTAACAGAAGAAGGCTCAAGATCGAGACCTTGAACTCCGTTTGATTTACAAACGGATAGTTCAGGACCCTGATGATCCGCTCTAGCAAGGAAGGTTCATCCTGAAGAATCAATTCTCAGTCTCCTGGCTCAATTTCAGTCCGCGCACGGCGCAAATAGCGTACGAGCCGACTTGCTGGGCAGGGAGTACGGGAAGTCACCAGCCAAAGATTAGCGGTGCGGCGCGGAAACTAAAAACGATTCTCGCTGAAGCTAGTATAGCATCGACGTTTGCAGATCGGCCAAGCTTGACGACTCATACCGGGGGCGTGAACCTTCCATCCGCCGCAGTCCATCCGCCATCAACGACCAACACGCTGCCGGTCACGTAGCTCGACGCATCCGAAGCGAGATAAACTACCGGGCCCACCATTTCATCCACGCTTGCCCACCGATTGAACACGCTCTTAGCGGCGTAGGCGTCATACCAGTCGGGCCGGTCTTTGATCTGACTCGTTAGCGGGGTGTCCACGACTCCGGGCGCAATGGCGTTGACTCGCACGCCGTGGGGTCCAAGTTCGGTTGCGAGCGCCCGCACCAGCTGCACGATACCCGCCTTTGTTGCGGCATAGACTCCCTGCCCCGGCTCTACCACCTGCGATCGAATCGATGAAAAGGCAATGATGCTTCCGCGACGCTGTTCGGTCATTATCCTGCCGGCGTGTCTCAAGACCCGAAAGGTTCCTTTCAAGTTGAGCTCGACCACGCGATCGAATTCCTCATCTCGATAGTTGTTGATCGGCTTGCGCACGTTTGTGCCGGGCGTTGTCACCACGACATCGATCCGTCCGTCTTCGCCGACGACGCCTTGCAACAACTCGGTGACGTTTTGAGTATTGGTGATGTCCACGGCGCATGCCCGGCCATGCTCAGGGCCCATTTGATCCGCTGTAAGCTGCGCCGCGTCCTGGTTCAAATCAGCGCAAACGACAAACGCTCCGTGCGCCGCCAGCCCCTTCGCAGCCGCTTGTCCGATCCCCGACCCGGCGCCGATCACGACGGCGATGCGGCCCTCGAGGCGAAAAAGTTGTTCGTAGTTCATGTCTCAACCGATTTCGGATCATGGATTTCTGGGCTTTGGTCCAGCGCTTCGCCTGTTCCGTCGCTGGAGCTTCCTCTGGTTGCGAAGCTGACCACGAACATCGCCAGCGCCCCCGCTGCGAAGCCAAGCACTGTCCCAGGAACGTGCCACCAGCCTTGCCCCTCAGTCAACAACTCCGATGCGACAACAACCGCTACCGACGTGAGCATGGCGGAAATCGCCGCGCGCGCAGTCACTCGCGTCGAGTATAGCCCCGCGATCAACGGCAAGAACAATGCGGCGGTCAAAAGAGTGTAGAAGATCGTCAACGCCGAAATCACGGTGGGCAGTAACATCGCCAGCAACGCACCCACAACACCGCACGCGACGGCTGATCCTCGCGCAATGCGCATCAACTGGGCGTCGTCGGCTCGCCGGTTTATGAATCCCTTGTACAGGTCTTTGCTTAACGAAGTACTGAGCATGAACAATACTGCATCTGCCGCGCTCAACTCCGCGGAGAAGATTGCGCCCAGCAGCAACGCACCCAGCCAGAGCGGCAGAGCTTGAGTCAATAGTGTCGGAAGCGCCAGCTCGTGGTTTGGAAGCTCCGAAAAGCGGCCGCGCGCGATGATTCCGATCAGAATCGGAACAATCGCATAGGCCAGCAACCCCGCTGCGTTCAATCCGACACCTGCACGGACCGCTCGCTCATCGCGCGCGCCGAAGATCTTTTGCAGCAAGCCGGGCGAGATAACAAAAGACGGCGCGAGTATCACAACGTAGCGCAATACCGACGGCCAGCCTTTGCCGACGAATCCGAAGAATGCGCTGCTCTGGCCGGCCGGAAGAACGGCGGTCACCGAGGCTCTTATTTCTTGAAGGCCGTGACCCGCATTCACCAGGTAAATCAACGCCGCGGCGAAGCCGACAAGCTTCACGGTTAGTTGGACCACGTTCACCCGAGCAGCCGCGTGCAAGCCTCCCAACGTGAAGTAAGCAGTGATCACCGCCCCGGCGATCAGGCAACCGACTGGCTTGCTCAATCCGCTCACCACGTTCAGTATCCACGCGACTGCGATCAACTGCCCGGCGAGAATCGACAGCGAGCCGATCCAAAGGAGCAAGGCTACCAGACCGCGAACGGTTCGGTTGTAACGGAACTCCAGATAGTCGCCGACGGTGTAAAGGTTTCGCTCGCGGGCCACGCGCCAGATCCTCGGCCCGACGGTGAGAGCGAGAATCACTGACCCGATGCCCGCCGAACCTACCCACCACCACGCCGACAGTCCGTCGCGATAGCCGAGCCCGGTAGCTCCAACCGTCGAGCCGGCTCCGATGTTTGCGGCGAGCAGAGTCGAGAAGATGAGTCCCGCACCGAGCCTTCGACCGGCGACGAAGAAGTCGTTTGAAGTGCGCGCCTTCCGCGAGACGAACGCTCCGAGCGCGATAATCAGCCCAGCGTAGATGATGAGGATTGAGAGAAAGATCATGAAGTCACGATCTGGCGCGAGAGTTTGCGGCAGGACCTAACCTGCGCCTAACTGCGTGCGAGCTTAGCTCATGTCAGAAGCACTCGGTAGACCGGCGATCCCCCGAGCGGCGCGAATCGCTCGTACTATCGCGCGAGACATCACCTCAGCACCAACCGCGCCGATCAAGGTAACGTTCCCAGGCTTCGTCGATTTGCCGGTCGCGAGCCCGAAGATCGTGTCGCCATCAGCCGCCGTGTGAACCGGGTTGATCGCGCGGGCCAATCCGTCGTGAGCCATCTGCGCGACTTTCTTAGCCTGAGCCTTGGTCAACACTGCGTCAGTCGCTACTACTCCGATCGTCGTCGCCGTGCCTGTCAGCAGCGGAGGCAGAGGGTCGCCTCCGATGATTGCAGCCATCGCATTCACCAGCGACTTGCCGTCTTTTGTTCGCGCGCCGGCGATCGGTTTGCAGATCGATGGATCAAAGACATCTCCAACCGCATTCACCGCTACGATGGCTCCGACCGTCACTCCCGACTCAAGCTTGATCGCAGAAGTGCCGATGCCGCTCTTCATAGCTCGCGACATCCCGAAGAGTTTTCCCACGGTCGCGCCGGCGCCGGCTCCGACATTGCCCTCGGCAGGAGCGTTTGCCGAAGCGGCCTTACAAGCTCTGTATCCGGCCTCAGCGTCGGGGCGAATCTTCGCGTCGCCGACTCCGAGATCGAACAGGATTGCGGCCGGCACGATGGGCACCTTGGCGACGCCTGCGTTGTATCCGATACCGCGCTCTTCGAGATAGCGCACTACGCCGCTCGCGGCGTCCAGCCCGAACGCGCTTCCTCCGGCAAGCACGATCGCGTGAACGGCTTGAACAGTGTTTACCGGATCGAGCAGATCAGTTTCGCGAGTTCCCGGCGCCGCGCCTCGAACATCCACGCCGGCGACTGCGCTTTCTTCGACGAGGATTACAGTGCAACCGGTCGGGCGGCGGGAGTCGGTGAAATGGCCGACTTTTATTCCGGCTACATCGGTGATTGAGCTCTTGTCGGGCGATTCGGTGGAACCGGCGACAGAGTCATTGCCCAGCAATCCCAGGGAGGCAGCCGCGAGCCCTCCGCGCAAAAGCTCGCGCCGCGTCGTGTGGCTCTTTTTTGATGACCTCACTACGCTAAGTCTCCGAACCTTGGTAAGTCAGTTGACCACTCCGAGTAGCCTCATCGCGCCGATCGCCATGCACTTCGACGCTTCCTTCAAGTGCTCGATCTCGCAATACTCGTCCGGCTGATGCGCCATGCTCAAAATGCCCGGGCCGTAAGCGATGCACTGCTCGATGCCCGCAATCCGAGCGAAGTGTTTTTGATCATAGGTCCCGGGACTCGCGATCAGCGGTACTTCGCGGTTGACCCTCTCGCGCACGACCTCACGCATCGTCGAGACGAGTTGCGACGCCGGGTCTGTCATCGTCGGGTGCACAAGCATTAAGTCCTTAAGATCGTAGCTCAGGCTTGGATCTTCAACTCGCATTCGCTCTATCAAATCGACAAACTCTGCGCGAACGTCGTCGGGGCCTTCTTCGATAAGAAAGCGCCGATCAAAGATCGCACGGCAAGCGTCGGCGACGCACGGCGTCTGCGGAGCGTCGAGCTGTTGTCCGCCGAAGATCGAGTTCAAGTTGATGGTAGCACTGCGCGCGCCTTCCGGCTCAACCGGCATTCGGGTGCGCCGGCCGGCAAGTTTCGGCTTGAGCTCTCGCTCGACTCGTTCGATCAACCGAGCCATTCGATCGATGGCGCTCTCGCCAAGAAAAGGCATGCTCCCGTGAGCGATCCGTCCGCGCATCAAAACCTCAAACCAGTAGACACCTCGATGACCGAGACAAATGCGATCGTAATCGAGCGGCTCGGTGATGATAACGTAGTCAACCAGGTCAGGTCTGATGTAACCGTGCTCCGATAGAAACCCGACTCCCGAAAAACCTCCGCTCTCTTCATCGACAGTCGCGCTCTGCTCGATCGAACCCGCGAGCTTTACTCCCGCCCGTCGTATTGCCTCGACGGCGAAGATCGACGCCGCAATACCAGCCTTCTGATCCGTCACACCGCGGCCATAGATTCTCCCGTCCCGTTCGACTGCAGCGAAAGGATCGACGGTCCATCCATGGCCGGCCGGAACCACATCCACGTGGCCGTTGAAGTGAAGCGTCGGGTGAAAGCTCTCGCCCGACACACGGGCGATGACGTTGACTCGCGGATGCTTTTGCGTGCACTCGGGACGGCCGCTTGCTTCGACGTAGGTTACGTCGTAGCCAAATTCGACCAGCTTGCCGCCAATCACCTTCGCGCAGTCCGCGTAATTCTCACCCGGCGGGTTTGTGGTTGGAATACGAACGATCTGCTTGAGGAACTCACCCATCTCGTCGGCGAGTTCGTCTATCCGATCGAGAACCGCTCTTTCGGGCGAAATGAACATAGACTACGCCGACAGCCCAGATCGCAAAGTCTTCTCCACCGCGTCGCAGAACGTATCGATCTCGCTGATAGTCGTGTAGACGTTGGGCGTGACGCGCAGCCCCTTGAACTCTTCGTGTTCTATCGGCGTAGCGAGGATTCGATACCGGTCCCAGAGGTGATCCCCGAGCTTGCGGTGGTCCATTCCTTCGATCGAAAGCAGCGCGAGTCCGCAAGATTGTTGCGGGTCGAAAGGCGTCAGCACTCGCACGCCCTTCTGAGCTTCGAGCCTCCTCGCCCACCGGTCTTTTAAGTACCGAAGCCGTGACGCTTTGCGTTCGGGACCGATGCCT
>Ga0257146_1000015_pt1 | contig 16174 bp, 17 predicted proteins | sample CO08A_FD_185958 | JGI IMG/M metagenome (GOLD analysis project Ga0257146, IMG submission 185958) | Soil microbial communities from H.J. Andrews Experimental Forest, Oregon, United States - CO-08-A | ecosystem: Environmental > Terrestrial > Soil > Temperate forest > Bulk soil | place: USA: Oregon...
GCGGGACTCTCAGCGTCGTTATGAAGCTCCCCCGAAGATTAGTTGCCAGTGGCCGATTGTCGTTGTTCGGCCACTCGCGTATATCTAAGCGAACAGATCATCAAGCTTCATCTTCCAACCAGGCAGGGCAGGTTCAGCATCGGCCAGTTCGCCGCGTCCGAACACGGTAGGCTGATCCGGGTTGTCTGCGGTGTACTTGCGGATGACTTCGCCTTTCAAGACATCGACGTCCCAAACGATCAGCGTTCCGGCGGCAAAATAGTCAGCGCGCTTCGACGCCATCTTTTCCTCGGCTCGAGGACCGTAGTCTCCATTGCTTCGCACTTCTATGGCGAAGACCGGCGCACCTTCGAGGAATAGCCCACCCATTCGTGGTCCAATGTAGAACGAAGCATCCGGGCTAAAGGACCTCCGGTTCGGGAGATTGACGATGAATCCGACATTGTCTCCATAAGCGCGCCCAATCTTTGTCTGCTTCGCGTGTTCTCTCAAGCTCACGACGATCTCTAACGCAACGCTGCCGGGAAGATCTCCAGTAGGACTCATAAGCACAAGTTCTCCATTCACGATTTCGGCCTTCCCGTCTTCCGGAACGTGATAGAGATCTTCGATTGTAGCTTCGACCTTCGTGCTCATAACAAACCTTTCTAATGACGAGAATGCTATCGACGTTGACCCGTCCGCTGGTTCGGTTTCCGATTATACATCACGGCCTAGTACTCTGCTAAGAACCTGGCGCAAGCAGAGGCTTGTAACCTCAATTCTCAATGCCTGTCTGCGACTCCGTTTCTCCGCGGTCAGACAGGGTTGCGAATCTCGCCAACCGCAGAGCGGAGACGCCAAGGTCCCGCAGAGAAGACGGTCGAATTCACGCCCTTCAGGCCTTGAGCCCAAAATTTGAGTTTCCAAAATCACGATGCTATCCTCAAGCCAAACCGATGGACCCGAAGGCTATCTTGACCAACTCGAACGAACGCTCGCGCAGATTTCACGAGCCGCTCGAAGCTTGGGAGCTTGTTGGCAACACCCCTTTGCTTCGCCTTCGCAACAGCGCGCCGCAATCGAGGGGTGTCGAGATTTACGCAAAGGCAGAGTGGTTCAACCCCGGTGGCTCGGTAAAGGACCGACCGGCTCTGAGCATGATTCTCGATGGCGAGCGGACGGGAAGGCTGACAAGTGACAGGATTATTCTCGACGCCACAAGCGGCAACACCGGCATAGCTTACGCGTGGATCGGAGCAGCACGCGGCTACAAGGTAAAGCTCGCGCTGCCGCAGAACGCCAGCGAAGAGCGAAAGCGAATCCTGAAGAGCTACGGTGCCGACCTTGTGTTGACCAGCCCACTTGAAGGCTCCGACGGCGCGATCAGAGAGGCGCGAAGGTTGTATGCCGAGAACCCTGATGTTTACTTCTATCCGGATCAATACAACAACCCCGAGAACTGGCGCGCTCACTACGAGACTACGGCGAATGAAATCTGGGAGCAGACCTCGGGACGAGTTACTCACTTCATTGCGGGGCTTGGAACGAGCGGCACTTTTGTTGGAGCCAGCCGGCGTCTGAAAGAGCTGAATTCGGCGATTAAGGTGATCTCGTTTCAACCAGATTCGCCCTTTCACGGGCTTGAGGGCTTGAAGCACATGGAGACGGCAATCGTGCCGGGGATCTATGATTCGACCCTCGCGGATGCAAACTACGAGATCGGCACCGAGGAAGCTCAAGAGTACACGCGCCGGCTCGGACGAAGCGAAGGATTGTTGGTTGGAGTTTCGGCGGGCGCGGCGCTGGCTTGCGCGATGAAAGTCGCAAGCGGGATGGAATCTGGCATGATCGTCACAGTGTTTCCAGATGCTGGAGATAAGTACTTGAGCGAACGCTTCTGGGATGAGCGATAGGGATGAGGAGAGGCCTTGCGTTACTGTGACGCGGGAGTAGAATCCGGGTATGGAAGCAGACCTCAAAGAGGAAGCGAAACGGCTCATAGACAATATGCCGAGACTCACGTCTTGGGACGAGCTAATGTACGAGATCTACGTTCGTCAAACGATCGAAGCCGGACTTGCTGATAGCGATGCCGGCCGAACCGAGCCGGTCGAGGTGGTACGCGAGGGGTTCAACCTACCGAAATGAAGGTTCACTGGACGGACCTTGCGGTAAAACAGTTGGCCGACATCCACGAGTACATGGCACGCACCTCGCCGCGGTATGCGCTTCGAATGGTAGATCGCCTGACGCGTCGGTCGGAGCAGATTTGCAGATTCCCAGAATCGGGCCGAGTGGTTCCGCGAAAGAATGACCAGAACCTGCGCGAGGTGTTCGAAGGACCGTACCGCGTTATCTATCGGATCAAAAGGATCAGATTGATGTGATTGCGGTAATCCATGCTCAAGGCAATGGCCCAATTGAACCAATAATTAGAGATACGCATCTATGGACCCGGAGAAAGAGAACAAACTTGACGATTTCTTGCAATTGGTGAGTAAGCGTTTTGTGGGCGGTGCCGCACCGAAGTTCATCGAATGCTTGATTTGCCAATGCAGTTTTCCAGAGAGTATCTCCTCGTTTACAGTCGGTCGCTGTCTTGAGTGCGCGATTGAAATTGAGTTTGGAGTGATTCCTTCTCTCGCACCGAAAAGCGTGGGTGGTGGGACGCCTTTCTACTATAGAAGTGATGATGATGATCCGATGTTGGATAATCGCACCAGAATCCGTGAGGGCGACTGAGGGATGGCGACTGAGGGACCAACGATGGGCAATGAGATTGGTGTGCTAGTCATCGACGTTCAGGTTGGCATCGTCGAAGGTTTCCGCGCTTATCGGGGAGCCGAAGTGTTGGAGCGGATCAACACGCTGCTTGATCGAGCGCGCGCTTCGGGAACGCCGGTGATCTACGTCCAGCACGATGGCGGGGAAGGTCACCCTCTTAAACCAAATACAGAAGCGTGGCAGATTCATCCCGTGATCAAGCCATGCGACGGGGAGCTCGTCATCAACAAACGCTCGTCGGATTCATTCTTCGAGACGCCGCTCAAAGGCGAGCTCGAGGCGCTTGGCATAAAGCATTTGGTCGTCACCGGTTGCATGACTGAATACTGCGTGGATACCGCTTGCCGGAGCGCGGTGGCTCACGGCTTCGATGTCACGCTTGCCAGCGACGCACATACGACGATCGACAACGGTGTGCTCAAGGCCGAACAGATCATCGCTCATCATAACGCCCTGCTTGCCGGCTTCGATGCCGGTTCGCACTCGGTAAGGGTGCAGCCGACTGACAGCATAAAGTTTTGACCCCGGAGCGCGGGCATACTGCCCGCTGATTCGCGGGGTAGTGTGATCCAGGGAGCAAACAACTTGGCGATCAAACTCAAAACCGAACACCTCGCTCAGATCAAACAGCACGGCGAGCAGACTTACCCGCACGAGTGCTGCGGCTTCCTGCTCGGAGAACGCGAAGGCTCGACAAACTATCTTCGCGAGGTCTACGGGGCTGAGAACGAGCGACAAGACTCGCGGCACAATCGCTATCTGATCACGCCCGAACAAAGCAAACGCGCCGATTCGTACGCGCGTTCTCGCGGGCTTGGCGTAATCGGCTACTATCATTCTCATCCCGATCACCCCGCTGCGCCGTCGGGTTACGACCTGGACCATTCGTGCTGGCCGGGCGAATCGTACATAATCGTCGCAATCGAGAAAGGAAAAGCGGCAGCGCTCAACTCTTTCACCAAGCCCGACTACACACAGTTTGAGCAGGAAGAAATCCTGGTCGAAGACAGTTAGCGAGTTGCAATTTCCGTCATCAGTCCGTGAGAATCAGAAGCGGAGTGATGTTATGAGGGAGGCTCCTATGGCTATTGCTATCTTGATACCAACCGCGCTTCGCAGCTACGCCGGCGGCAAAGAGTCCGTCGAGATAAGCGGACCGACGGTTGGCGCCGCGCTCCTTTCGCTGCTCGATGCGCATCCAGAGTTGCGCAAGCATCTATACAACGACGAAGGCAAGCTTCGGCATTTCGTAAATATCTACGTCAACGACGAGGACATTCGCTATTCAGGCGAGACTGAGACTTCGATCAAAGACGGGGACACGATAAGCATAGTCCCGTCGATCGCGGGCGGGTCGACTGCTGTCGAAGACGCGCAAGGAGTCGAACTGGATCGTGACGAGATCCTGCGCTACAGCCGGCACTTAATAATGCCCGAAGTCGCGCTCGAGGGTCAGAAGAAGCTGAAAGCCGCGCGCGTGTTGTGTATCGGCGCAGGCGGATTGGGCTCGCCGCTTGCGATGTACCTTGCCGCAGCGGGCGTAGGGCGGATGGGTATAGTGGACTTCGATGTTGTGGACTTCACGAATCTTCAACGGCAGATCATTCACTCGACTGCAAACGTTGGGCGGCTGAAGCTCGATTCGGCGAAGGAGCGGATCGCCGAGATCAACCCTTATGTTCAGGTCGATACGTTCGAGGCGGCGTTGTCGTCTGAGAACGCGCTCGAATTGTTTGCGGACTACGACATCATCGTCGACGGCACGGACAACTTTCCGACCCGCTATCTTGTGAACGATGCATGTGTGTTGATGGGCAAGCCCAATGTGTACGGCTCGATCTTTCGATTCGAAGGTCAGGCAACCGTCTTTTATGCGAAGGAGGGGCCGTGCTACCGCTGCCTCTATCCCGAGCCTCCGCCTCCAGGACTTGTGCCAAGCTGCGCTGAGGGCGGTGTGCTTGGAGTATTGCCGGGAGTGATCGGAGTGATTCAGGCAATCGAAACCGTAAAACTGATCCTCGGAAAGGGTGACTCGCTAATCGGGCGCCTGTTGTTGTTCGATGCGATGAAAATGAAGTTCCGCGAATTGAAGCTTCGAAAGAATCCGGACTGCCCGGTCTGTGGCCTGAATCCTACGGTCACGAAGCTGATCGATTACCAACAGTTCTGCGGAGTGACGCCTCACGAGGAGGTCAGCGTGGGTTCGGAATTCGAAATAACGCCGGTCGAGCTGAAAACCAAGATTGATCGGGGCGATGACTTTGTGTTGATGGATGTGCGCCAGCCTGAAGAGTACGCGATCTGCCGGATACCGGGCTCGCGATTGATTCCGCAAGCTACAGTGCCCGAACGGCTGCACGAGCTTTCGAGCGCGGATGAGATCGTAGTCCATTGTCGCAGCGGAGTTCGAAGCGGACAGGTCGTCGAATTCATGAAGCAGGCTGGATTTCGCAAGGTGAGGAATCTCGTCGGCGGGATACTGCGTTGGTCGGACGACGTTGACCCGACCGTTCCGAAGTACTGAGGCGCCGCAAGGAGGGCACGCGTACAGCAGCCGCGACACTCCAGAGATGAGCTTGCCAGACGAAAGAGAACAATCACCCAGGTTGCCTGAGCCACTGGCCGAAAAGCTCAAGGCCCTGCTGGGTTGCAAGAATGTCCTGACCGAGCGCAACGAGCTTCTAGTCTACGAAGCAGACGCATTGACTCTGCACAAACACCTTCCATCCGCGGTAGTCATTCCGGGCAATGCCGATGAAGTCGCGGCGGCCGTCAAGATCCTTGCGGAGGCGCAAATACCGTTTACGCCTCGAGGCGCCGGAACAGGACTATCGGGCGGCGCGCTGGCTCTTTCTGGCTCGGTTATCTTTGAGCTGGCGCGGCTAAATCGAATCCTCAAGCTTGACTATCAGAATCGCATCGCGGTCGTTGAGACTGGGGTAATCAACATTCATCTCTCGCAAGCGACGTCGCCACACGGATTTCACTACGCGCCTGATCCTTCCAGCCAGATGGCTTGTACGATCGGAGGGAACATCGCAGAAAACTCCGGCGGGCCACACTGCTTGAAGTACGGCATGACTACGAATCACGTGCTCGGCGTCGAAGTGGTCTTGCCAAACGGCGAGGTGGTGACGCTCGGCGGAGGCGGGGTTGATGTGCCCGGCTACGATCTGTTGGGAGTGTTTGTCGGTTCGGAAGGCACCTTTGGCATAGCAACCAAGGCGACCCTAAAACTGACTCGACTGCCGCAATCGATCAAGACCCTTCTGGCCGAATTCATGACGGTGACCGATGCGAGTCGCAGCGTGTCGGAGATCATCGCCGCCGGTATTCTTCCCGCAGCCCTCGAAATGATCGATCAAGCTACGATCCAGGCAATAGAAGAGTCGATCTTCGCGGGCGGATTCCCAACTGATGTCGCGGCGCTGCTGATTATCGAAGTCGACGGGCTGCAGGCCGGGCTTGAGGTTACCGCAGAGCGTGCGGTCGAAATCTGCCTTCGCAACAACGGGCGGGCTGTCCGTGTTGCCAGGGATGAAGGGGAGCGGCAGCGGCTCTGGGCTGCGCGAAAGCGGGCGTTCGGAGCAATGGGCAGGATAAAAGCCGATCTGATGGTGCAAGACGCGGTGATTCCCCGCTCGCGATTACCCGAGGTGCTTGATGAGATTTATCACATTGCTGACCGCTACAGGTTGAAAGTCGCGAATGTGTTTCACGCGGGCGACGGAAACCTTCACCCTAACATCAGCTTTGACGGGCGCGATCCGAATGAGCGTCGGCGTGTGGAGGATGCTTCGAGAGAGATCATGCAACTTTGCGTAAGCGTAGGCGGTTCGATCACCGGGGAGCATGGCGTCGGGATGGATAAGATCGAGTCGATGCGATTGATCTTTTCGGAGAATGATATGCAACGGATGCTCGCGGTGCGAGAGGCGTTCAATCCGCTTGGGCTCTGCAATCCAGGCAAGGTCATACCGATGATGAAGACTTGTCGTTACTGCGGATTCGGGTTGGAAGACTTTCGTCACAAGGTAACGACGCCGCACGACGGGCACGCCGCTTGATCAGACGGTTGTTACAATAGGTCAAAGTTCTAGAACGCCGCTCGAAGCCGCGAGTTCTTTTCCTTCAACTAGCATCCGCGTTAGTAATTCCGGACGGAGTCGAGGAGTGCGGAAGCTGTGCGCCTGGAATGTTTTATTCTCGATCCGTTCTTCCGCAAGTAGTCGAAACCATGCCATATTGTTCGTGATGGCTTCGCTGAGTTTTCTCACTGAATCGCTGGCCGGCGAGAGCATGTCGCTCGACAAGGACAAGACGATCTTCGGGAGGCATCAATCTTGCGATCGCCGGCTGCCGGGCAAGACGGTGTCCCGCGAGCACTTCGCGATCGAGTTCAACAATGGAAAATTCTTTCTGGTGGACCTTGAAAGCGTAAACGGCACCTTTGCCAACGGAGAGCGCGTCTCCTGGCTCGAGCTGAAGGATGGAGACACGATCCAGGCTGGACCCTTCGTGATGCGGTTTCAGGAGGACCAGAAGGCGGCTCTGCCCGATGACTCACCCAGTGCGGCTCGGTTATTGGAGGGCTCAACGACAGGCGCTACCGAGCCCCTCTCGTTTAAGGCGGAACACGAGAAACTCTATCCTCGCCAGTACCTCGAAGGGATTGAACACTTCAACTCTCGACGCTACTTCGACGCTCACGAGGTTTGGGAAGAGATCTGGCTTCATGCCACTCACAACACTAAGCTTTTCTATCAGATGCTGATTCAGGCTGCGGTCGGATTGCATCACCGCCAACGCGGCAACGTGCGCGGCGCCCTTGGAATGTATCAGAACGTGGTGACCAAGCTTCAGAGTTTGCCTGCGATCTATATGTCGATTAACCTCGTCGAATTCGCTCAACAGTTCACGAGTTTCTTTGCGGACCTGGTCGAAAACGAAAGCGACGTTCCCGGTATCACCGACAAGTCGTGGCCGACCATTAATCTGTGTGACGCCGCAGCGGAGAGGGGGGACGATCGAACACAGTGGGAATGAGCGACAGAGAACCGGAGCTTGTCAGATCGATCGAGTCCGTTCTGGGTGTCCAGAACGTGACCCAATCCCCGCCGCTGAATCTCGATGCCTTTGCTCCTTCAATCCTGGCACTTCCAGGTTGCGCGAAGGAAGTAGCCGAGTGCTTGCGCATTTGCACGACCCTTAAGGCGACGGCGATTCCTGCTGGATCAATGAGCTGGCTCGATTGCGGCAACCCGGTTCGTCGCGCCGACGTGGTTTTGAGTCTCAAGCGGATGCATCGCGTTGTCGACTACAGTCCGCCGGACCTGACCGCGACCGTTGAGTCGGGGTTGCTTCTTGTCGATTTCAACGCGCTGACTCGGTGCGAACGCCAATGGCTGGCTCTCGATCCACCCGGTTATTCTGGCTCTTCGATCGGTGCGATTGCTGCGTGCAATTCGAGCGGACCGCTCAGGCTTGGCTTTGGCGCGCCGCGGGATAGCGTGATTGGCTTGAGGCTTGCGCACGCCGATGGGACGGAAAGCCGATGCGGAGGTCGCGTTGTTAAGAACGTAGCGGGCTACGATATGAACAAGCTCTACGTCGGGAGCTACGGCACTCTTGCGGTTATCACCGAGCTGACCTTCAAGCTGCGCCCGCTGCCCGATGCGAGCGCCACCATTGCGGTCACTGCGAAGCACAGGGACTTGCTACTTGCGTTCGCCGATCGCGTGGTTGCGTCTGAGCTTCAGCCGGCTTCGATCTTCTTGACTATACGATTGCTCGATCACCGGACCGGGCCTGGTGAAGACACTGCGCTGTTGATCAGGTTTATCGATAACGCAGCGGCGGTCCAGTATCAGACCGATTGGATAAAGCGGGAGACTGGCGATGAGTTAGAGCTGGCAGAGTTGTTTGACGTTGACGCCGAATTGCTCTGGCAACGGGTGGCCGACATCGACCGGTGCGCGGCAAACACCGTCCGAATCAGTGTGCCCATTTCTAACGTGCACTCGATGCTGGCAAACCTTTCGATTATAGGATGTCCCGCGACAGTCGACCTTGGTCTGGGATTAATTCGCGTTGCCTTCGACGAAGACGAAGAAAAGGCTGTGGATACGATCACCGCGATGCGTTCTCTGGCTGTCGAATCGGGAGGAACACTCTTCGTCGAGCGAGCACCATTAGGTGTCAGACAGCAAGTTGATGTCTTTGGTTACACAGGAGACTCCTACGATTTGATGAAGTCGCTCAAGGCGAAGTTCGATCCTGACTCAATCTTGAATCCGGGGCGCTTTGTCGCGGGGATATAGTAGGAAAGTTGAGATGAACCAATCGAGCGGTTCGGGTGGTTATGTCGATAGAACAACAACCGAGCGTGCTTGCTTCGCTCCTTAATGCGAACACCGAAAAGCTGCTTACCTGTGTCCACTGCGGGTTGTGCCTGCCTTCCTGTCCGACTTATCGGGTACTTGGAAATGAGAACGACTCGCCGCGCGGCCGAATCTATTTGATGCGCGGAGTAGTCGAAGGGAGGCTGAACATTGGCGCGACATTCACCTCGCATATCGACGCATGTCTCGGATGTCGAGCCTGCGAGTCAGCATGCCCGTCGAGCGTGCCTTATGGTCACCTGCTGGAGGCAGCGCGCGCCGAAGTGTCACAAACCAAACTCGCACAAGGAGTTGTCAGTGAGCGGGTTGTACGCTTCGTGCTCAATCAGACTTTCACGCGTCCGCGAGTTCTTCGAATCGGCATGGCTTTGGCGAGGTTGCTCCGAGACAGTGGACTAGCGCAGCTTGCATTCGAAACGAAGCTGGTTTCGGGCAGATTTCGACTCGCGTTGGCGTTGCTGCTCGCGACTCGTTCGAGGCTTGCTGCTCGCGCCTCGCAGCGGTATGCGAGCAAAGCTGGCGACGGACCCCGGACAGCGATGCGAAGAGGCGCTTTGCGAGTTGGTGTGCTCCGGGGCTGCGTGATGGAAGGATTATTTGAAGAGACTAACCGCGCGACCGAGCGCGTGCTGGTGCGCAACGGGTTTGAACTTGTGAATGCCGATAAGCAAATGTGTTGCGGAGCGCTCCACGCGCACGCTGGGCAGCTTGAGAGAGCCAGGCAACTCGCCAGGCGAAACATCGAAGCCTTTCTCGAGAGCGGCTGTGATCGTGTGATCGTGAACGCCGCGGGGTGCGGCTCGGCCATGAAAGAATACGGGCAGCTTCTCGGCGAGGATCCCGAGTTTGAAAAGCGCGCTCTTGAATTCAGCGCAAAAGTAAGGGATGTCTTTGAGTTTCTGGCTGAGGAAGGACTCGAGCCGCCCAAGACACCATTGATGCGCCGAGTAGCCTATGATGCGCCGTGTCATTTGATCCACGCTCAACGGATCGCGCAGGCGCCGATGGAGTTAATGAAGCAGATTCCCGGTATCATGCTGATCCCGCTGCGGGGCTTTGAGAGCTGTTGCGGTGGCGCGGGTATATACAATCTTCAGCATCCCGCGCTCAGCGGTGACATCCTGCGTGACAAACTCGAAGCCGTCACGGAAAGCGGCGTCGACACTCTTGCAACGGGAAACCCGGGTTGTATCATGCAAATCGGCGCAGGGCTGTTGTTGACCGGATCGACGGTCGATGTGGTGCACCCGATTGATCTATTGGACGCTGCTTGCGCTGAACCCGAACGATGACTAGTGTGTGATGAAGACAAATCGGGCTTCCTTTCATCGGTTGAGGCCTTTAGGTTTGGCCTGCCTTTTCTTTTGGACGTGCGGGGTTTTCGGAGCACAAACCACCCCTGCGGTCCATGCTCAGTCCGCCTACGGTCCCGAGGTCAAGTCGTTTCTTGACTTGATGCGTCACGAAGAGGATGAGCTTGAGTTTCAAATCAGGCATAACGAAATCACGCGCAAGGAGTACGTGCGCTCGAAGAATCGAATCGCTATCCATCGCAAGAGAGTCCTGAGCCTCGTGGAGGAAACGGGACGGGATCATGTGCCGGAGTTGCATGTAGTGGCGGCAGTCGAACTTGATCAGTTGATCGAAGATGGAACGAGCGCGCTGAAGGGGATTAAGCGAGGAGACATAATCAAACAGAAGTGGCGCTACTTGGGCAGCGAGAATCGGGGCGAAGTATTCTTCATTTTCGAAAGGCTACCACGGGAATGAAGCAACCTTGGCCGGTCGTGCTCGAAAAAACTCTTATCTCAGTTTGCTCATCACTGCTAACCGTTGACAACGCCGCATTCGACGGTAATATGTGTCTGTTGTATCGGCGCGGCTCCGTTGCATTGTCCAAACGACGCTTGCAATTGCCCTCCCCCCCATTTATCCAAGTGGTAAACATTCTGGTGTGCGTTTAGCTTTGCCCCTGCCTCAGAGCCAGTAACAAGTTTGCCACGCTATAAGGGGTTCCTCGGTATGTCCACGATCAATTTTTCTCAAGTAGTGCAACAAATGCTGTCCGTCTCAAGCAGAATATCCGATCTAATATTTTCGCCAGGACGGTCGCCTCAAGTCGAATTGATGGGCAAGCTTACGCCAGTCAAGGTCGAGGGAATGCAAGTGCTTACCCCTGCTCACACGGCCGCGATAGCCAAGGCCCTGCTAGGCAACAACAAGGTCGGCGAAGAGTCCTTGGACAAGAACGGATCTGCGGATTTGTCCTTTAGCCTGGCGGGCCTATCGCGCTTTCGCGTGAACATCTTCAAGCAACGCGGGACCTATGCCATCGTGATGAGAGTCGTTCCGAACCAGGTGCCTTCGTTGGAAGAGCTGGGCGTACCGGATGTGCTCCGAGGGGTGGTCGAGATCAAGAACGGGATTGTGCTTGTAACCGGTCCTACGGGTTCTGGCAAGTCGTCGACACTTGCTGCCGTCATAGACCTAATCAACGAGTCCAAGTACTACCATATTATCACTATCGAAGACCCGATCGAGTTCATGCATAGCCACAAGAAGTCGACGGTCCATCAACGCGAGCTTCATTCAGACACCTCGACCTTTGCTTACGCATTGAGGGCAGCGTTGCGTCAGGCTCCAAAGGTGATATTGGTCGGCGAGATCCGCGATTTGGAAACGTGCGAGGTCGCGCTTGAAGCATCTGAGACCGGTCACCTCGTGCTGTCCACTCTGCACACCACCGATGCAGTCAAGTCAGTTGAGCGGTTGATAGGTATGTTCCCGAAGAGCCAGGAACACATCATTCGAATGAGACTTGCGGGGGCATTCCGGTTTATCGTTTCGCAACGGCTGATCCCGCGGGCGGATGGAAAGGGCCGAGTAGCCGCTATCGAAATACTCAAGTCGACCGCGCGCACACGAGACTACATAGAGAAGGGCGAGCGAGAGGGTAAGTCGCTGTACGACGCGATGCGTGACGGGGACGTGGATGGTATGCAGGTCTTCGATGGGGAACTGGAGCGCATGATCCGATCAGGGGTCATCTCGGTCCAGGATGGCCTCGCCTATTCGACGAATCGTCAGAACCTTCAGCTTCAGCTTTCCGATCTGGGCGGCGGGGCGTTGGAGGAACCTGCCGGAATCGAGCGTGAAAGCGAGTTCGTAAGTTGACGTTTCGCTGGAATAAGTAAAAACAATGAACTCTCACGAACCACCGCTAAAGAACACTGGGAGCTATCGCTTATTCAGACATCAGGAAGACCTTCACCATTTGTTATCTCAGTTCAGGTGGGAGGAAGGTCTTGTTAGATAACAAACGTAAAAGCAGTAAACGCGATAAGAATCTAGTCATCGCGGCCCAAACTGAACGGCGATGCGCTCAGCGGTTTCGAGTAAATTGGGAAGTGACCGCCAGAGGAATCGATGGCAAGGGCCGGATTTTTGACGAGTCAGGTTGCGTACAGAATCTAAGTTCGACGGGCGCACTAATAATACTGCCGAGAAGCCCTGGATCGGACGACAGGCTTTGCGTTCAAATCACCATCCCAGTCAAGACGCGTGGTCGCATCGTTTACGCAGCCCGAGTCGCACGGATCGAAGAGATGGGGCACCAAGCAGCAGTGGCCATGGTATTTGAAGCGAAACGACCAAGTTTCATGGAGAGCTAGTCACCGCTGGCGGCATGCTTAAGCGAAGTTTGTCCTTCGTGTTTGAATCTCGAGTATGCGCGCCTTAAGCCTCTTGAGAGTGTCTTCCTTTTCAACCTTGTTTTTGCAGTGCCGAAGGGTTTCGACTAAATCATCTATCTCACCAGCCAACGCGCGACTGCGGTCTTCACTCGGTTCAGCTCTCTTTTCCCTCTCGTCCGCTCGCGAAGCTCCGAAAACCTCATCAATGGCACGCCAGAAGAGGTCAATACTGATCGGTTTTTCAAGGCAAACGTTGGCTCCCGCGGCCTCGGCTTCGACCAAAACCATCGGGCCACAACCGCTTATCACAATAATCGGAGTTGGCTTGAGACGCTGATTGCTTCGAACGCTGGTAATAAAGTGCAGGCCGCTCTTTCCGGGCAATACGATGTCGGTGATGATCAGGTCGGGCGGGCTCTCACGAGCAATACTCAAGCCGCGTTCCGCGTCGGAGGCGGTCGTGACGTTGTAACCACGAAGTCTCAGAAGCTCAGCTAACGGCTGAAGCGTGTCGAAGTCGTCCTCAACTACCAGGACGGTTCTTTTCATAACGGCTCCTCGCTATTCGATCTCCGGCGATTGGGAGAGCAATCTTGTGAGGTCGTCAGAGTACGTGTTAAGCCTGGGGCAGGTTCACGTACGATGAGCTCATGATACATTTGCTTCCCTGTTTGCGCAATGCAGCTTTTTTCCTGCTTGAATGTTCGAGATTTCAGCACTTAACGCAGAGAAAGATATACTTGAGCACTGTGCCCCCGCGTGGTATAGTGCGACACGCCTCCTGATGCCTCTTATCACGGGCTTAATTGCAAACTAAACTATTTTGATTCACGGAAGCTAGGACTGGGTGTTTCCCGTTGGCGAGGGCCCAATCTTCAACAGGGGCGCAGGGCGGGAATAGCTGAGAAGGGCGATTCAGGAGCCAAGATCTCGTCGCCTTCATTCTTAGTCCGCAAACTCACATGCACGCGATGCGCAGAAAGCTTCAATGGTTGGTTGTGTCACGGCTCGCGATCACTGGCTCGCTGTTGGTTGCAATACAAATGACGGAGCGCAAGGGCTCGCCGCGCTCGTTTGTTCCCGTGTTGATTGCCTTGTGCGCCGCGAGTGTGGCGTTATCGGTGCTGTATTATCTCGCTTTTCTTGCTCGCGTTTCGTATCGCTCGCAGGCTTATGCTCAGTTGTCGATTGACCTGTTGATGGTCACTTGGCTCATCTATCGAACGGGCGATGTGGAATCTCCGTTCTTCGCGCTCTATCTGGTCACAATTTTTGCTGCCTGTGCTCTTTTGGGAAGAAGGGGTGTTTCACTTCTGGGAGCTTTGAGCGGCGTTCTTTACGTCGGCACGGCGTTCCTCACGATAAGCGGAGCCGTGCCCCGCGCCAAGGGTTGGCTACCCTACGAGTCGGGAAGCGAGTTTGCCTGGACGCAGTTCATGTTCTCCTTGAACGTGATCGCAATGTTCGCAGTCTCAGTCTTGTCAGGTCAACTTGCGGAACGGCTCAGTCGAAGCGAAACGCAACTCGCAACTGCAACGCGAAACCTTGCGGATTACCGCCTGTTCAACGACCGGATTATCGAAAGCATGCGAAGCGGCCTGGTCACGACTGATCTCGGCCGCCATATCGTGACTTTCAATCGGGCGGCAGAGGAGATTACCGGCTACAAAGCAAACGATGTGCGGGGCCAGAACGTCTTCACTATCTTTGGCGACATCGAGAGGCAGATCGAAGTTGGGCTCGAATCGATTCGTACGCGCACCCGGCTGCCGCGTTTCGACGTAGGTTGTCGGACTGCGGACGGTCGCGAGATCCATCTCGGCTTTTCAGTTGCTCCTCTGGTCGATGAAGCCGAAAACTCACGCGGCTACGTACTGACGTTCCAGGATCTGACCGAGGTGATGGAGCTCGAGCGCGAGGTCAGAAGACAAGAGCGCCTGGCGGCATTGGGAAAGATGGCGGCGGGGCTTGCACACGAGATTCGGAACCCCTTGGCGTCAATGCGAGGCTCGGTGCAGGTGCTCGCCAGCGAGCTTAGCTTATCACCGGACCAGGCACAGCTTATGCAGATCGTATTGCGCGAGTCTGACAGGCTCAACCGCATTGTCTCGGATTTTCTAACCTATGCGCGTCCACCGCGAATCGAGCGCGCGGTCATCGACATATCGAGTCTTCTTTCAGAGACCGTGGCATTGCTTCGCAACAGCTCCGAGCTTTTACCTGACCATCTGATCAGAGAAGCGCTACCGGATGCGCCGGTACTCTATCACGGCGATCCAAATCAGATGCGCCAGATCTTTTGGAACCTGGCTCGGAACGCTATTCAAGCAATGCCCGAAGGCGGTGAGCTCTGCGTGGCGCTCGAAGCCAAACCTGGTCGCGAGATCAGTATCGTGTTTCAAGACACCGGTCATGGGATGAGCCGCGAGCAGAAGGAAAGGCTCTTTGAGCCGTTCAACTCGTCTAGCGGCGGCACTGGCCTTGGAATGGCGATCGTTTATCAACTGGTTCGCGACCATAACGGCGCGGTGATTGTGGAGAGTGAAATAGGGAATGGCACCCGCATTTCAATTAAGTTGCCGATCAGCGGACGAGTGTCCGAAGCCTCGGCAAAGACGGATGCTCTGCGCGCAGATTCTTCAGCTCCCGTGGCAGTGGCGGGTTAGGTCGAACATCGAGAAAGGGATTGGGCCGTTTTCGGCCTTGGGGGGCGCCAACAGTTCTCCCCGGATGATCCTCTACGCGAAGGTTCTTCGCCCTCAGAGAGCGAGGCATTCATGGAAAAAATTCTAGTTGTCGACGATGAGCGAAGCATGCGAGAGCTGCTTGAGTTGGTGCTCAAGCGCGAAGGTTATGCGGTACATACGGCTGAGAGCGGTACGCGCGCGGTCGAGCTGGTGCGGCAGAACGTCTACGATCTGATGATCTCCGATGTGAAGATGCCGGACATGAACGGAATCGATCTGCTCGCGCGGGTCCGGGAGATATCGCCCGAAACGATGGCAATCATGATCACGGCGTTTGCGACCGTCGACACTGCGAGGCGTGCCTTCAAGCTCGGCGCCGAAGACCTGGTCATCAAGGACGCGGGCTTCGACGTGGAGGAGTTAAAGGTCTCGGTCGGCAAGGTCCTCGAGAAGAAGCATTTGCGACAGGAGAATGTGTTGCTTAAGCGCGAACTGCGCCAGCGCAACTCGCTCGACAATATTGTCGGCCGCTCGCCCCAGATGCAAGGGGTCTACCAGATGATCGAAATGGTTGCGGCTACAACCTCCACAGTCCTCATTACTGGGGAGTCTGGCACCGGAAAGGAAT
>Ga0257146_1000017_pt1 | contig 15744 bp, 7 predicted proteins | sample CO08A_FD_185958 | JGI IMG/M metagenome (GOLD analysis project Ga0257146, IMG submission 185958) | Soil microbial communities from H.J. Andrews Experimental Forest, Oregon, United States - CO-08-A | ecosystem: Environmental > Terrestrial > Soil > Temperate forest > Bulk soil | place: USA: Oregon...
CGACAGATTTCTCCGCGATGCGTTGGACAGCATCTTTATTCAAGGCGTGTCCGATGTGCAGGTGATCGTGGTCGACGACGGTTCCACCGACAACACTGAGGCGGTAGTCGCAGCTTACGGTCGCGGGATCGAGTACGTGCATCAGGAAAATGGAGGGACGGCGGCAGCCAGGAACACCGGCTTAAGTCGGGCGAAGGGCCGCTTCATCTCATTCCTTGACTCTGACGACGTCTGGCTTCCCGGCAAGATGAAAGCCGAATTGTCCATCTTCGATAGTGATCCTTCGGCTGAGGCGGTTATCTCCGATTCCGAGAGATGGATGGAGAACAAGTTGGTTTGTCCTTCCTGGTTCGGAGAGCAGGGCCTGGTCGTGCCGGGCCATAAGCCCGCTCCGCTGCCGCCCAGCCCTCCGCTCTGGGCCAGGCGCAAGATATTTGCAACCTGCTGTCTCACCATAAGGCGGGCCGCCCTCGAACGTCTTGGCCAGCCGCCGTTCGACACTTCTTTTGAGACGCATCAGTGCTGGGACTTTGCTATTCGCATGATTCACTCATGCAAGGTAATCGTTCTGCCTGTTCACACCGCGATAGTCAGGCGCTTTGACGACGGGAGTCGGGTTGGCCGACCCCTGCCCGGTACTCCATACCCGGCCGCGGTCAAACGAGTGATGGCGTACCGCCGCTACCGGATCTTTGAAAAGGCACAGAATATGAAGGGCTGGCCCGATGAAGTAGTCCCGTACATAAAAGCCGCCAGACGGGAAGCCGCCCGCGAGTTCGCCGACAATCTGAGCGGCTGGAAACGCCTTGACCTTGCGCGTCTTGTCCTCAAGGAATTTCGGCGCGGAGCATTTGGAAGTGCGTTAGCTGTAATGGCGTCTGGGCTGGCCCCGGTAAGGTTACGATCTCTGTTTTAGTAGTTCCGGCGCGATCCGGTGCCGGGCTCAGCTTGCGGCCGCGACGACAGCCGCCTCGGAACTGATCCAAGATGCAAAATTCGGTGATACTACAGGTGGACAAGCGCGGCGACCTTAACAGTTTCTTTGCGCACAAGGTCTGTATGAATCTCGACCGGAGGCCGGAGCGATGGGCGCGTATGAAAGGGCGGTTCGCGAAACACCGGATCACCGATGTCGTTAGGTTTAGCGCTATCGACGGCGAGCAGTTGGGTGCTCCGCCGGGTTGGCAATCGTCATCAGGCGCTTATGGTTGCTTGCAAAGCAATGTGTCCGTCATCGAGGAAGCAAAAGAAAAACGATGGCCAGCAGTATTGGTACTTGAAGATGATGTGGTCTTCGACGAGGACATTGACACGAAATTTCCAGAGCTCATGGCCCAAGTACCTGCGGACTGGGATATGGTCTTCTTCGGGTGCATGCATCGACGCGAGCCGGTTCAAGTCTCCGAAAATGTGCAAAGGGTAAGCTACGCAACTTCCACCTACGCATACGCAGTGCGCGACACGATCTACTCCGCCTTCATCGAGCTGCATTCGGCCAGCAGGCACCCTATTGACGTCAACAACCGACTGCTACAAGAAAGGTATAATTGTTACTCCTTCTCTCCTAATCTGGCGTGGGTGGAGAGCGGCCATTCGGACACTCACGCGAGACCGATCAATCCCTGGTGGCTGAAGGAATCTCTCACTCTTGTCGGACGCGAGATGGACCTTATGCAGAGCCGCACTCTGCTTGTCATACCACATCGAGATCGCACGCCTGAGCGGCGGGGCGTCCGCAACCTTTTTCACGTGGTGAACTCTTACGGACGCCTGCTTCAGGGCATGACTATCGCCGTTGTGGAACAGGACCAGACCCTAAGTCTCGTTTCCGGACTGCCCGAGTACTGTAGTGACTACATCCCGATTAGAGATCCAGGGCCTCTCAACAGGGGGATGTGCTTCAACGAGGCCGTCAGACGCCTCGGAGCCGACAAGCAGTTCTTCGTATTTGCGGACAGAGACATATTGTCGGGCTGGGAGGTGAGGGCGAACCTGCGGAAATGCCTGGATTACGATTTCATCAGCTCATTCGAACAGCTGATCGATTTGACCGAGGAAGATACCGGCAAAATCGTTAATAGGGAACAGATTGACGGGGCCGCATACACACCGCGACCGCGCGCCGAGATCTGCGCCGAATTCTGTACCTTTACAAGAGCGGCGTTTGAGAGAGTCGGGGGTTGGGACGAAAGCGGCGGCAAAAAAGGCGACGAGATTCAGTCACGCAAGGCGAGAGAGATGTTGTCGATGTTTGAGTCGCCGGGCTTGGCCTATAGGCTCTATTCCGGGGCCGGTGTGGGCTTGTCGAACGAGAGGCACTGATGAGGGTGACTCTTGTCATCTCTACGTTGCGTGGAGGCGGAGCCGAGCGGGTGGTCTCCAACATGGCCAACTACTGGGCACAAAAGGGATGGCCTGTCACCGTGCTGACGATCTTTCACGGCCCCGGAGCCCCCTGTTACCCGTTGGACCCGCAAGTGGTTCACCACGATATGAGGTTTTGCAGAGACATCCGGCGGTCGAAACCAAAGGCCGCCGCGCTGCGGGCGTTGCAGGAGATTTTTGATGAATGCTCCCCGCTCGAGCGACGGACTCTGATACCGGAGCTTGGTTTCATCTCAGCGTTGAGAGAGGCCATCCTCGACACTCGGCCCGAGGTTGTGGTCTCGTTTATAAACATCACCAATATTCGTGTCTTGCTCGCGACTCACCGTTTGGGGGTGCCGGTTATCGTGTCCGAAAGGGACGACCCCTATCGCGATCCGATTACCGAGGGGCCGGCCAGACTAAGAAGCAGGCTCTATCCGATGGCGACGTATCTTGTCGCACAGACAGAGGAAGCGGCTGACTACTTTGAGGCTGTAGTCGGGGACCGGAGACGGGCGATTCCCAATCCGGTGCTTCAACCAGAACTCCCCGAGCCTGGCAATGGCGCGAGCGCTCCAAAGGTCGGACGGATTCTTGTGGGGATGGGCCGGCTGGTCCAGGAAAAGGGGTTCACTCTCCTGCTAAGCGCATTCTCCAAGGTGGCCGCCAAGCACCCATCCTGGTCGCTGGAGATCTGGGGCGAGGGCCCGCAGCGCGAGGAGTTGGAGCAGTTGTCCCGAGAACTGAATGTAAGCGAACGGGTACGGCTGCCAGGTTTCACCGGTCACCCGTTCGAGATCTTGAATCGAGCCGATCTGTTTGCAATGTCCTCCATAGTCGAGGGGTTTCCGAATGCTCTCTGCGAGGCTATGGCCTGTGGGCTGCCAGTCGTCAGCTTCGATTGCTCGAGCGGGATCAGGCAAATCATCCGGGACGGTGTCGACGGCGTGCTAGTGCGCGCAGAGGATCCTACGGCATTGGCAGTGGCGCTCGATCGCTTGATGGACGACGAAGAAGAGCGCAGGCGATTAGCAGGCAAAGCACTGGAGATTACCGAGCGGTTTGGCATCGATAAGACGATGGCCAGGTGGGAGCAACTCGTGCTGAATCCTGGCTAAAAAGAAGGTTGGCCCGGCGAGCCACCCGAAGCGCTTATGTCCCGACGGGACAAAATAGAATGTGTGTAGTTTCACAAATGGCCCGTCTAAAACGTTAATTATTTGTGGCGGTTCGGTCTGATTCCGATGGACGAGACTGAAGCCGTTGGCCCAAGGGAAGTCCTCAATCTTTAGGAGGGTGAAGATGATGAAAAGAGAGAGTCCAGGCCTGGCCAATCTCATAGGCGCCGCAACGATCCTGTGCTTGCTTACCCTTTGTGACTCCGCGCTTGCTCAACCGCCATGCGAGCGAGTGATTAAGGCTAATGTCGTCGCGCTGGATCAGGCTTATTACAACAACCGCCTGGGCGCGTTCCAGGCTGGTGGGATGATCTTCGCCCTCAGACGAGACGTAGTGTCTACCGTTGCGCCCGGCGGCCCGCTCACCCCGGGCAAGGTGATGCTTCGACCTGATAAGCGACCGCGCCCGATAGTGCTCAGGGCAAACGCCGGCGATTGCCTGCAGATATCATTTCAAAATCTTCTAGGTAATCTTCCCGAAGTCTTCAACCCGAATGCCGGGACCCAGCAGTATCCAGTACGGCCCGGTAGCGAATACCAGCCCAATCAGAACGCGATGATAAACCAGTCGGCATCACCGCCTTCTCCATCCGCGCCACCCTCTCCACCGGGCGCAGCCGCGGCGTTTGGTTTTGATCCGATAGCGTCTCAACCCGCGACGCGTTTGGCCGGCGTCCATGTCATGGGTCTCGAGCTGGTAAAGGCAGACGCGTCGACCGGAGCTCTTGCCGGTATCTCGGCGGACGGTTCGTGGGTCGGCGCCAACGACCTCGCCCCGGTAGATCCGCATAAGCGTGCGAGCGGCCTGGTAGGACCAGGGGAGAGCATCACTTATACCTTATACGCGAAATCCGTGGGCAGTTATCTTTTGTACAGTACCGCGGCAAACACCGGCGCGCTGTTGGGTTTCGGCGGACAATTGATGCAAGGGCTGTTCGGCTCGGTCACCGTTCAGCCCAGAACCGCCGAATGGTATCGAAGCCAGGTGACGAAAGTCGACCTTGACCTTGCAACCAAAGGCAAGACCGCCGATGGCCATCCCATCATCAACTACGACGCATGCTACCCGACAGGCGCTGATTGCTCCACGATGCCGCCGACTGCCCTGCCTATCCTGAAGATGACGAATGGCGACAACGAAATAGTGCACTCGGACCTCACTGCCATCATTACCGGTCCAAAACACGGAAGATTCAATTGCGCGGACTGCAAGGATGGAAACTGCCAGAACTGTCCTGATTTGCGAGACAACCCGTCTTATCCGAGCCAGACGGAGCCTTATCGTGAATTTGCGATCCACTATCACGATGACTTCGTAAGCACTCAGGCGTTCGAGCAGTTCCGTAAGCACGATGACACAGACAAAGACGACGCCTTGACTTACACCCTGCAGGGGAGCCGGGACTTCTTTGCCATTAACTATGGAATGGCTGGAATCGGTCCTGAGATTTGGAGCAATCGGATTGGAGTTGGTCCGATGCACCAATGCGCTACCTGCAGGTTCGAAGAGTTCTTCTTGAGTGCGTGGTCTGTTGGCGACCCAGCGATGGTGGTAGACTCCCCGGCCAACTCGGTAGCCGCCGGCGCGCCAGGGAACGGAGTTCCCAAACCGGGCCCGAAAGCCACCAAAGCTTATTACCCGGATGACCCCAGCAACGTCTATCACAGCTACATGGGCGACCACGTCAAGTTTCAGATCCTTCATGCCGGAACTAACATAACTCACGTACATCACCTGCACGCTCACCAGTGGCTGCACTCGCCCAACAACGACAACGGCAGTTACCGAGACAGCCAGATGATAAGCCCGGGCGGTTCTTACACGCTGGAACACACCTTCAACGGCAGCGGCAACAAGAATAAGACAGTGGGCGACTCGATATTCCACTGTCACTTCTATCCGCATTTCGCCCAGGGCATGTGGTCTTTGTGGCGCGTTCACGATGTCTTCGAAGCAGGCACCGAGCTCGACAAGGCGGGAAGGCCAACTACCAGCTGGAACCGTGCCCTTCCAGACGGCGAAATAGCCACCGGTACGCCGATTCCGGCTATCGTTCCGATGCCCACTTTGCCGATGGCTCCGATACCAGCGCGCGTCAAGATAGTTCCGGTGGTTGTCAATGCTACAAACGCCGGTTTCGCTGCCGAGACCGACCTGGCGGACCCGAACATAGCTAATGGCCCGGGCTACCCGTTCTTCATCCCGGGCGTTGCGGGTCAGCGAGTTCCCCATCCGCCGCTTGATTTCGCGCCTGATGAAGCCAACCCTGGAAAATTGTTGGATGGCGGTTTGCCAAGGTTTATCGCTGTCAAAGAACTGAGCTTGCCCTGTGTGTCTCCCAATGTGACCGGATGCATGTACGAGAAACACAATCGGTGGGACTTCACAAAGTTCAACGACAAACTGAAGGCGGTCGAGCTCGCCGAGGCCGGCACCCCGATCGAGCAGATCGCGATGAAGTACCACGCGACGCGGTTTCACAATACCTTTTTGCCCGATGGCACGGCGGCCAACGGCCCTAGTGGTTTCGTGTTGAACGGGCTCCCTCCGATTTCCGGCGCCCCTTACGCAGACCCCGCCGTCGAGTTGGACGGCACACCGGTTTGCAAGGACAACAAACCTCCCTGCCTGATGCGCTACAAGGCGGCGGACATTCAGCTCGACCTTGTACTCAATAAGAAGGGACAGCACTATCCGCAGTCGAGAATCATTACGCTTTGGGGCGATGTAAAGGACACGCTCGAAAACAAACGCGCGCCCGAGCCTTTCTTCTTCCGCGCGAACAGCAAACAAGTGATCGAGTATTGGCTGGCGAACCTGGTCCCGAATTATTACGAGCTGGACGATTTTCAAGTGAGAACGCCGACCGACATCATCGGGCAGCATATCCATCTGGTTAAGTTTGACGTGACGTCTTCGGATGGCTCGGCAAACGGATTCAACTACGAGGATGGCACGTTGAGCCCGCAAGAGGTGCAGGAGCTGATTCACAACATCAACGACGGTGGCGGGTTGTTCCAGTCGTTCGCCTTCGATCCAGCGACAGCGAAGACCTTAACAGCGAAGCCGATTCCGTACTTCGGCAATGGCACCAACAACCAGTGGCTCGGCGCGCAAGCGACCGTTCAGAGGTGGTACGCCGACCCGATACTGGACAACGCCGGATTTGACCGCACTCTGCGGACCGTCTTCACTCACGATCACTTTGGCCCGTCCACTCATCAGCAGGCTGGGTTATACGCTGGACTGTTGGTTGAGCCCGAAAGGTCCCAATGGCAAGACACGATCAACGCGAGTATCTTCCTCGGAACCAACTTAAACCGGCGGCTGGGCGAAGATGGGCGCCCGCCAAACGACGGTGGACCCACCAGTTGGCAGGCGAACATCATCACCAGCGACAAGAAAGACAGCTATCGCGAATTCGCGGTTGAGTTCCAGGATAGACAGCTTGCTTACAAGCGCAACAGCAGGACAACATTCACGCCGTATGCGCGCTACGATGCGTTGCCATGCGTAGCGCCGGCAACGGCTTGGGGCTGGGCCCATCCGGACGCCGCTATCAACCAACCAACGAACACCCCGGCCAACTGCTTTTTCGCGCCGTTCCCAAGCATAGTGACGCTTTCATTCGGAACCGGCACCTACTCGATGAGCTACCGCAACGAAGCGCCGGCGATTCGTGTTAATTACAATCCGAATGTTAACGACAGTGGCACTCCTCCGACGCCGCTGCAGACCGATCTCTCGAGCGTGTTCCGCTCGATTGAGCGATTTGATCTGTCTCTCAACAAGCAGCCGACTGGACAAATCGATGTCAACTGCGTGCCTACAGCCACCTCACCTTGTTTCAACTACCCGCCGCCTCAAGTGGGAGCTGAGAAATTTGACCCGTACACTATGCTGCTCCGCGCTTACGAGGGCGATAAAGTGGAAATTCGCACGCTGGTCGGTGCACATATGTCGGCGCACTCGTTCACCGTGCACGGTGTGAACTGGTTGTTTGAGCCTACGATTTTCAATGCGGCGGATAACGTGAGTGGATACCGCGGTACTCAGGGAAATGGCATCTCCGAACACTACGAAATGCTTTTCTCGCTTCCGCTAACCAACCCCCCGTCCCCTAATCCTGACAAGATTCCAGGGGCCGACTACTTCTACAGTTCCAGTTCGGACAGGAGCGGGCTGGCCTTTGGGAACTGGGGCTTGATGCGAGCATATCGGAACTTGCAAAGGACGCTGGTGCCGTTACCAAATAACCAGCCACCCGGAGTGGCGGACGCACCGCCGGCGGCTCCGGGCACTTGCCCGAATGGTGCACCTCCCCAAAACTACAAGGTGCGAGCAGCGTTTGCTCGGGACGTTCTTAACGGTCCCGTGATTTACAACAGCCGCGGTAAATCAGGCCAGGGAGGAACTCAACAAATTGCCGCCTGGAATGCCCTTGCCTATTTCCTTGAAAGTGACCTGGATGGCAGTGGCAAGTTGCTTCCGGGCAAGACGGTTGAACCGCTAATCCTGAGAGCGAATGCCGGTGACTGCATAAACGTAACGCTCACCAACAAGCTTCCAAACAAACCGCTCAACGCGGGCGGCGTATCGGTTTTTGCCATACCGATTTACACGTCCCACGAGGTTGGCTTACATCCCCAGCTGGTCGCCTTTGACGTCACTCGTGACAACGGCGTCAACGCCGGCAATAATCCGCCGATGACGGTCAAGCCCGGCGACACGAAAACGTTCACCTGGTACGCGGGGAGGGTCGAGCAGCAAAGAGGCGCTCCTCCAAAATATATCCCGGTCGAGTTCGGGTCGATACCGCTGACTCCGTCGGACCCGCTGATGCAACATCCGTTCGGTATGATCGGGGCGCTGATCATCGAACCGGCGGGCGCCGTCTGGCAAGAGGATTCTAACTCGCATGCTTCGGCCAACATTTGCAAGGGCGCTTGCACGGGCAGCAACCTTCTCTTCCGCGAGTTCGTCTTAATGGTCCAGGACGATAATCAAAGGTTGAGCTTCACGGACCAAGCCGGTCCGATCATCGTAGACCCCAACGCGAAGCCGCTGCCGTCTACTGCCACCGATACCAACTATCCGGCGTTGAACTATCGAACCGAACCGCTTGACTACCGGTACACCGCCGACGACTGGCTGAACAACTTGGATACCAAGGCGCCGCTTGGGATCTCGAGAGCCCTCTCAAACACGCTTGTCGGCGCGGACCCACAGACTCCGGTGTTCGCTGCATCGAAGGACACGCCTCTGCGGTTCCGCATGGTTCACCCCGCGGGACTGGCTGAGCAGGTGTTCACGCTCCACGGACATGTCTGGCAAGAAGAGCCCTACATCAATGGGTCGAAGGAAATCGGAAACAATCCGCTCTCGCAGAATCAAGGGTCGAGAGACGGATTCGGTCCGAACATCGCTTTTGACGCGGTGATCGACAAGGCCGGCGGCGCTGCAGGAGTGACCGGCGATTACCTCTATCGCACGTTCATCGGCAGTAACTTCCAGAACGGCATCTGGGGCCTGCTAAGAGTAGGAAACAGCGACATAGTGACCATCACGAGGTTCTCGAAGCCCGCCACGGCTGGCGGTAAGGTCCTCATTGCAGGCGTCAATACTGTCAATCCTGCCAACGGACGAATGTCGAAGCAGGTAACCATATTCAACACCACCAAGGGTGCGATGGTTGAACTCGGCAAGGCCGATGTCGACCCGGCGACCGGCGTTTGGCCAAAAGGCGGTAAGCCTTTTGCGGCGCCCGCAAGCGTCAAATCCATTCTGGTCAAGTCGGACGAAACCGGGCAAACGAGCGCTTCAAGCTATATAGCTCAAGCCGAGCAGCCACGCCAAACGCCAGCACAAAGACGAGGGCAGAAGCAAAAGCCCGCACAAAATGAACTTGAGTTGTTCAACCCTACACCGCGACGACTCGACACGCTAATCGAGGCTGGACCAGGACTTCAATGGACCACCCACACCCCAGACGGTAAACAGGTGCCGGTCGAAACAATGCCCGACGTCCTCCGGATAGCGCCTGGTGAGACGATCGTCGTGTCGGTGAGAGGTGGAACGCCGAATGAAAAGCATGGCCTGACCTTCCCTAATGGCGATCAAGCGAAACAGGTCTTCAACTTCGAGATCCAGGGAAGCGACTTCAGTCTGCAACCCACTTTTGGCAAGACGGCAATCGGTACCGCCGAGCTTGGACCGGGAACAGTGCTCGCAGTACTGACGGTGAGAAAGGACATACCTTCGGCTATAACCAAGCTTGACTTCGTCATTACTGAGAACGGGAAAAGCAAGACTTCAACGTTCGTCATCACGAGGTAGAGCAACAGAGGCGGAGTCGGATGATGACACTTTCATATCACCGGCCCCGCCTCCTTTCCAAAACTATTGCGGCGGCACTCTCGATTCCTCTCACCGTCGCGTTCTTCCTCCCGCTGCTCCACGAGAATGCGCGCGCCCAAAGCGCGGAAAAGATCGTTGCGACAAAGCCGGCAGCGACCAACAAACCCGAGCCATTTGCGAGAAGAATAGAGCGGGGGGGTCTAACCGTTGACGTCCAAATAGACCATCAGAATGCAAGACCTCGTCAGACCGATGAATTCCGCGAGGGCGACGACGTAGGCATCAGCTTCAAGATTCGAGATTCCGCGACTGGCAACGCTCTTTCCGGTTTGAGTCCCGCTGCGTGGCTGACGCTGGTTCGCAAAGGCGAGGCAACAAGTTCGAAGGACTGCGCTGAGCGAGCTCAAACGCTGCTTGGAGGAGGTTTCTTAGCGCGTGCCGAGCTCGATCTCAACGTCTATCATGTGCTTGCGCTCAACGCTGACCCCACGATCACCGTTGTCGATCCGTTGTTCGGCTACGGCGGCACCAAGCTTCTGGCGCTGATTGAACTCAAGAGCCCGGGTCAAGACTGGGTGATAACATCGGACCAGGAGAAACTATTTGTCTCGATGCCCGCCGCGAATCAAGTCGCACTCATCGACACAAGCTCGTGGTCCGTCACAGCAAACATCGACGTTGGACTTGGCCCCGCGCGTCTGGCGTTGCAACCGGACGAAGCATACCTGTGGGTCAGTTGCGAGGCGAATGCCCAATCGAGCATCGCCGTCGTCAGCCCTCGGGAAATGAAAACCGTTGCTCGTTTTCTGACCGGCAACGGACGGCATGAAATCGCGTTCAGCGACGACAGCCGCTTCGCCTTTATCACCAACCACGACGATGGCACCGTTTCGGTGATCGACGTACGAAGGTTGATCAAGAAGACTGACGTACCCATTGGATCAAGACCGGTGTCGATAGCTTTCTCCAAACTGGCCCAGGCTGTTTATGTTTCGAGCGACGACGGCGGAACGATCACGGCGATAAGCTCGCCCAAACACAAGGTCATCGCTCGCATGAAGGCTGAGCCTGGGCTAGGGCAGATCAAGTTTGCTCCAGGTGATCGCCTTGGGTTCGTCCTCAACACTGCTACAAACACAGTTTACATTCTAGATGCCGCCCTCAATCGCATCGTTCAGAAAGCCGATGTGGAGAAGGGTCCGGATCAACTCGCGTTCACCAGCAAGCTCGCATATGTGAGGCATCGCGACAGTGAGATCGTGCTCATGATTCCCCTGAACGAAGTTGGCAAGGAAGGCAAGCCCGTTCCGGTCGTCGATTTTCCCGGCGGCCAAAACCCTCTCGGCAGGACCTCCAAACCCAGTCTCGCCGACTCGATCGTACCCGCGGCCGAAGATAGCGCTGTGCTCGTGGCTAATCCGGCAGACCGGACCATCTATTATTATCAGGAGGGGATGGCCGCGCCGATGGGGAACTTCAGCAATTATGGCAGAGAACCTCGAGCGGTATTGATCGTGGATCGAAGCCTGCGCGAGAGGAAACCGGGTACCTATTTCTCAATTGCCCGCCTGCCGCAAGCCGGCCCATACAAGATCGTGATGTTCATAAACAGCCCTCGCGTCCTGGCCTGCCTGGACTTTCCCATCGCAGCGAACCCCGAACACGCCGCCCCAGCGCCACCCCGAATCGAGCCAATCACCACACAGAGTAACTTCGAGCCCGGCAAGCAGATTCGGATGAGCTTCAGGATCACCGACTCTGCCACCGGAAAGCCCATCCCGGATTTGAAAGACGTGCTCGCGCTGACCTTCGCGGTCGGAGTATGGCAGGACAGACGCCTGATCGAACATGTAGGAGACGGAGTCTATTCAGTTAGCGTCGCTCCTCCGGGACCCGCAATCTATCACGTCTATCTATCCTGCGCATCGATCAATTTGGCGGCCGCTCAAGTTTTTACATTTGAAGTAACGAGTAAGTAATGATCCATATCTCATCCGACCAAACACACGAAAACAAGATTATTCAAGGACTGTGGATCGGGTCCGAGCTTTCGGTGATGGAGCGGCTCTCTATCGATTCATTTCTCAGCAATGGACATGAGTACCATCTATATGTTTACGACCATGTTCGTAATGTGCCACGTAACACCCGAGTAAAGGACGCCAGCGAAATACTGCCGCCTTCGATGATCTTTCAATATGAAAAGCATAAGAGCTTTTCTGCTTTTTCGAATTTTTTTCGTTACAAACTGCTGCTGGAGCGAGGCGGCTGGTGGGCGGACGCAGACATGGTTTGCCTCAAGCCGTTCGATTTCAGTCACGAATACGTCTTCTCTTCTGAAATGGCGAATGGCACCGAGTTTATTAACTGCGGGGTCATCAAAGCCCCACGCGGCAGCCCGGCGATGGCGTATGCGTGGGACATCTGCCGCGCAAAGAAACCGGAGACACTTGCGTGGGGTGAAGTGGGTCCGCGCCTGATGTCCGAATCTATCAAACGACTCTCGCTCGAGGGATTTGTCATGCCATCGCGAGTTTTCTGTCCATTCGGATACAAAGAGTGGGATTCAGTTCTCGACCCCAACAAGGTGTGGAGCTTCGACAACGATAACTGCGCGATTCATCTGTGGAATGAGATGTGGAGACGAAACGAGCGGGACAAAAATCAGCCCTACCACTCGAACTGCCTGTACGAGCGACTGAAGCGCAGGTACCTGAGTCCAGCGTTCGCCGGTTAGATCACATAGTCAAAATACACGCCGGTTCGTAACTGGTACGTTGATGATTCGATCGTGAAAACTGCTAATAGATAAAGGAATACCGCTGAAGGAACCCGGTATACTTTTCGACGCACTTCACATACTCACGAATAAGCCCCTCATCATAACCTTTCTCTTGAAGCGACCGCGTCGTTTCTTCCTTCCATGAGTCAACTTTTGAGGGTTCGTCCACGACGCTCAGATAGCGGACAAGTATGTGATCCCAGTCTCGGACTCCATTCAGAAAGTTAGCCGAGAAAAACGTCTTTAAGCCTGGATTGCTCCACATTTCATCTCGGGCCTTTTTGTGGGCCGCCCCAAGCTCATTTTTGAGTGCTGAATATCCCTCCGCCTCGACTGTTTGATTCACCCGGTATATTGCGCCGAGGCACTGCACCGAACCTCTGATATTATGACCGCCCATTATGTATCTTTCGTCCGTAAGCATATTCGGAATCGATGACAAAGGATGATAGTGATTTGTAGTTACGCTGGTTATGAACATCGCGTCGTGGTCCAGAAATACTACTTTGACCTTCCATTCTCCGTCCTCGAATACGCTCTTCACTCCGACGTTCCTGGCGACGAACGATTCTCCGTACGAGTGGCTTCTCATTCCCATCAGCGTGCCCCAAAACTTCCCTATCTGTCGCATCATTGATAAGTAATTCCTGTCGGCCCTCGCTCGGTTATCGGATCGCGACAGGGCTGCATCGATATACTGACCGTGGTTCTCATAGATCAAGTTCTCGGAGTCGTAAACTCCAAGTATCTCGTCAAGCAGCTCGTCTGCGAACCACTTCGCCTCGCTCCGGGTGTATGAAGTCTTGAGACCCTGTGTGAGGTAGAGCTCGGCCCCTTGTGGCGACAGATAGGACTCCAGACGCTCCAGCCTGAATGAGCTCGTGTCCATCAGTATTGACAGCGACGGGATTACCTGACCGAGGAACTGCGTTGCAAGCCCAAAGTCGCCTGGCAGCGCCGGCGGCGTGAACACGCCGACTTCGTCACGATTGGCCTCTACACACTGGCGCATAGCTCGCCGCACTTCATCAGGGTTTCTGGTTCCGTTAAAGTCAGAGAAATATTCGAGGATGTGCCGCTCCTGGCCGTCTACCGGGACGGTATATATCGTCGATACAGAGAGTGTCCGTGATATCGGTGCTTCCGTTTGGTGAATGAGGCGATAGATCTTTGATAAGACGGCAGCGGCCCCCGCCTCCCAGCGAATGTAGAAACCCATGCTGCCAGCGTGGAGTCGATGCGTCGATGGGACTTCGTATCCATAACGCTCAAATACCACGTCGAGAGGCCGATTACCTCTGACTCCTGCCCTCTTTATTTCAAATTCAGCATGGCTGCCTGGCGGCTTGACGACCAGCACAACGGTGTTCAGGGGATACTCGACCAGGGAATTTATCTCGGCGCTAGTCGCATCTGAAACCCAGTAAATCTTCGGCGCCTCGCACAGCGCCCTCGCAATCTCTGACTCGAAGCGCGGCAAGCGCTCAAAACAGCGGCTTGCTTCGGGGCTCACTTCTGGTTGGTTGAACGCGGTCAGATCTTTGACACCCGTTGACTTGTTCAGCTGGCCGATTATTCGATCCACCACTTCCGAAGAAGCAACCAGATATCTCGCCAACGACAGCTTACAATCCACTCGCGACTCCCGTATGAATTCGCGAAGCGCCTCCATTGAAGTCAAGTTCCCTTTAATCGCTAGATGTACCCGGTTCAGCCTGCTAAGCCTCAGGTTGAATTCTCGCACGAAGCCGGCCAGCAGAGTTGTGGAATAGCCTTCCTTCAGTACTTGCTCGCTCACACCGCCGTCCGGTCCGTCCGTCTCACCTATCCCCAGTTCCGTTAAGAGAAAAGCGAACTCCGCAACGGCTCCCAAGGGCAGCTTTAGAATTTGGTGCTCCAGCATCAGGATCGCAAGACGCCTCAGATCCCAGGAGCACGAACTCCTATCACGAGCAAGTTCCAGGAGCTCCAGGCAGAACTGCCGTTGATACGTGTTGTGACCAAGAAAGGCGTTCACAAGAGCGAAGGCTTGGGGATCATCACCCAGCTCTTCTTTAACCAGGTCGGTCAAGGGATGTGCCAAGCGGGGATCGTAATCCAACTCAGTCATAGCGGTTAGCTTCGCACAATCACCACAGCTCCGAGTAATGGCCACCGCCAACCGCAGTGGGCTACTTGTTAATACTCATACCCGGCGTGACGTCTCCGCGGCCGATTCTCGGGCGATTTGGCATACCGAACAACTATGGATTGGCGTGGCGCCCGCTGACGGCATTCTTGCTAGTTAACGTCGGTATGGCGCCTGAAAGACAAGGAACTGCGGCTGGCCGTCTGGAGAGACCACACAACAAAGGAAACGGGGCCCTCTTGTCGGAACCGATTCCTGAAGAGAGTTCCCAACTGAAGATACTGTTGTGACCGCGTCGGACGTGCCGATGGGGACACGTCTCAGGGCCTCGCTCCGGGTATAACCGCCCGGCGCCGTCGCGCGGGTTGGTCGTTCCCTGCCCTTTTTGTCCACTTACGGTTTTCGTACTTTGTTCTTGGGAGGCGTCCTGCCTTTACCCTTGCCGTTCCCCTTTCCTTTTCCGCCCTTTTTCCCAATGGGCCCGCCGGTGTACTCGCCGCCTAGTGTCATCGCTAGCGCATAGTAGAAGTTTTCGGCGGTCCTTCGGTCAAGTACTAATGCGACAGTATCGGCCATGGATTCCTCCTGCCTGTTAAGCGTCTCCAGAGACGACTACCCTTGTGGAAGTAAGACGCTCCGGATCGGTTTCTTGTGAACAGTCGACCAGGCGTGCATCCACGACGTGGAGGCTTCCGCCAGCTTAGAACCGCGGTGTTGTTGCCCTCGATCGAGCTCGACGAGTCGCAGTCGCTCGCACCGGAGGATGAGTCGATTTGTGAAGTCATGTTTCGAGTTGAGAGACCGTTGAGTCCGCGGGCAGCATCCTCCCGATCCCGTGAAACGCAGCTCTGTTATTGCGCTGCAGTCGATTGACAACCTTGGAGCTCAAACGGCCGGAGGTCTCGGGGGGCCGTTCGACGACGATCGAAGC
>Ga0257146_1000018_pt1 | contig 15286 bp, 10 predicted proteins | sample CO08A_FD_185958 | JGI IMG/M metagenome (GOLD analysis project Ga0257146, IMG submission 185958) | Soil microbial communities from H.J. Andrews Experimental Forest, Oregon, United States - CO-08-A | ecosystem: Environmental > Terrestrial > Soil > Temperate forest > Bulk soil | place: USA: Oregon...
GCTCCTGCTCGGGTTTAGAAAGGACCTGGCCAGGATCCTGATCAGCCGGTTTTGGGTTTTGTCTTCGATGCGGCGAATGACGAACCGGTCCAGGGCATCTTCTGCGACCAGCAATGCAGTTCCAAGAAGGGGCGTGACAACCAGGTCAACGTAGGCCATCGGGTGATTCGATTTGTCGCTCGGCTTCAACCCGACATTGCCAAGCGAGGCTTCGCTCACCGGTCCGAGTTCGAACTGCAAGCTAAGCACGGTGGACCAGGCGGTCGCTTTGAGCCGGCTCATCCAATATCCCTTGTTAAAGCCGAGTTCCTGATACCTGCCTTTTGGATCGTTTTGGATCTGGATGAAACCGGTGACCGCGCCCTGCATCGGATGGCCGATGTAGTTCACGTAGAATTCATCGCCATCTCTCCACCCGCGCAGGTTCTTTAGTGATTTGAAGTAGTCTTTGAAGAACGGTCCTTTCAAATCCAGGCGAGTGCTCGGCTCGGTCGCAACTCTGAATGCGGTTTGTATACCTAAGAAGAAAAGCCCCTGTTTGACTGCTGGTTCCCATTGAAATCCGGGCTTCTCCCTTTCTGGTTTCGCACCGGTGTTATTGCCCGTGAGTTGAGCGTCAGGGACCGGCTGGTTGGAGATGCCGCGGCCACGATCCGCCTCTCCGACGTCCGGGCCTCCAGCGGAACTCGTCGCGGAGCCTTTGGCGGACGGTTCTTGTGCCTCCTGGTCCGGATTCAGGCACAGCATTTCATCATCGGCAAGCGGAAGGGACTCGGCCTTACCCTGTCTCCCGTGCCCGGACGAGGGGTTTACCAGCGCCTCCGGAAAGGTCCGTTCCAGTGGAGGATTCGCCAGACGCTCTTGGGCGTGTACTAACTCGCTAAGGGCTCCAATGCAGGCGGACCAGACGACAGCCCAGACGACTGCAAACAGTCGATGCGGAAAACCGAGTCGCTTCTTAAACATTATTCCAATTGTTCGTTCGGAGTCTGCGCTACTCAATCATGGCTTCACAGTCTGACGCCGACCTCCTCACACGTCAAAAGCTGTGGTAAGCACCTTCTCGGTCAGGAATTCTAGTCAGAATGGGTTGCCGATAATACTGTCAATTCTGACAGCGCTGGAACGGGGAGATGACAGGAAGAGAGTCGGTTCAGGCCTTAGCATGCCCTTGATGGTTTGGCCTTCGGAGAGAGGAGTCCACGCTAGAGGCCTCAACTCCAGCTTTTGAGTTTCGCTAATGTGTAAGATTGAGCTGACGACGGTTTCGAGAAAGAGAACCATCAGCCCACGTGTTTGCCCTGGCCTTTCCAGAAGCGCTCGCGTAAGACGTTCTTCTGGATTTTTCCCGTAGCCGTGCGCGGCAACGCCTCGATGAACTGGATCCGACGCGGGCACTTGAAGTGCGCGAGATGCTCGCGGCAAAAGTCTACGAGCTCCTCATCGGTCACTGAAGCGCCGGGCTTCAACACCACAAGCGCGCACACCGTCTCTCCCCAGCGCTCATCCGGCGCGGCAATCACCGCTGCTTCAAGAACCGCGGGATGCTTGTACAGAAAGCCTTCAACTTCAATGGATGAGATGTTCTCGCCACCAGAGATGATCAGGTCTTTTTTGCGATCGACGACTTCGATGTAGCCTTCGCTGTCTATCAGCGCCATATCACCGGTGTGAAACCAGCCGTCGACGATGACTGCGTCGGTGGCTTCGGGTTGCTGCCAGTAGCCGGCCATCACTACGTTGCCCCGAGTGATGACTTCGCCGACTTCGCCGCTGTCAAGTTTCACGTCCCTGCCCTCATCGTCCACGACTCTTATGTCGACGCCGATCATCGGATAGCCGGTCTTTGTTTGAACGCGAACCTTGTGTTCGTCCGGCCAATCACGCATATGAGGTTTGATCTTGGACACTGTCATGAACGGAGAGGTTTCTGTCAGACCGTAGATCTGAATCACATTCCAGCCGAACTTCTCCTGCGCGCCTTGAATTGTCGCGAGTGGCGGCGCCGACCCCGCGGTGCCGACGCGAACTTCTCGCGGCAAGCCTGCGAGCGCCTGGTCATCGAGCGGATGATTCACAGCCATGTTGATCATCGTCGGCGGCATGCACGCGAAGCTCACTCGCTCGCGAGCTACCAGATCGAAGAACGCAGCGGGCTCGAACTTCTTGATGATCACATGAGTCCCGCCCATCCCGGTGACCGCGTAGCCGACGCCCCATCCGTTGCAATGAAACTGGGCGAGAGTATGAAGATAAACGTCGGTGTCGCGGATGCCGAACTCGCATATCGAGTTGATCGCATTCATGTAGAGGTTGCGATGGGTGAGCATCACGCCTTTTGGACGCCCGGTCGTGCCCGAGGTGTAAAGCAGCGCCGATGTTTCGTTCTCATCTATCTCGACTGCCGGCGGGGCCTCGCTGGAAGCATCAGCAATCAGGGTCTCGTAGTCGAGCCAATCCTGCTGGGGGCGCGGCCGTCCCTGACGCTCTCCTCCGGTCTCATTCGATGCAATGAGGTAGTGCTTGACCGTTCCGAGCTTCGAGCGAATCGGATCGATCAGATCGGTCAATCCTTCTTCGACGATCACGACTTTGGCGCCACCGTGGTTAAGGATGTACTCGAAATCGGCGGACACGAGGCGGAAGTTCAGCGGCATCAGAATCGAACCCAACAGCGGTGTGCCGAAGAAGGCTTCGAGGATGCGATGGCAGTTCTGCGAAAGAATCGCGACCCGGTCGCCCTTCTCGACGCCGAGACCGAGCATTGCGTTGGCCCACCGATTCACGCGCTCGCCGAACTGACGATAAGTCAGCCGCAAATCTCCGCAAACGACCGCTTCCTTGTCTGCGTGCACGACCAGCGCGCGTTTGAGAAAGTCGTATTCATCTAGTGGAACAATCACCGAAAGACCTCCTAAACCTGCTCGATCCGAGCGCGGGTCAGCATAGCATAAAGGGAAAGTTGTGGTGTAGCGGCGGAACTGCTCGATTCTAAGCTCGGAACTTGTAAGCACAAGTCGGCATCTAAGTCCTCAAGCGCCAGCCCAAACAAGAATGCTTTCGTTAAGAGTTCATGCGTTCGAGATTTGTCCAAAGAGGGAACCATGAGACAGTCGCCCAAAGGATCGGGAATCACTTACACATTAGCGACCGTGACGTTGATTCTGTTTAACTGCCGTGACGTGGCTGGTGTAACGAACTGCGTTTCATTCCACGACGACAGCTCAGTGTGGGGGACGATCGAGCGGATCGGAATCAGCCAGCTGATCGCGCTGGTTTTGATTGCTGGCCTGGCGGTAGCGTTGGCGATCGTTGGGCTTCGATGCCTTCGCGCGATTGCATCAGCAGTTAATCAATCGCGCGCGTATGAGAACAGGGTGCTGACCTCGCTTTATTACAACCGCGTTGACGAAGCAATCAGCGCGGCGGATTCGTTCCCGGATAGCCCGATTGCCGCGGTCGTAAGTTCAAGTCTTCGATGGTCCGCGCCTTCCACACCCGTCGGCGGGAAATCTGTGAACGCGGCTTTTCATCAAGCCCTGATCGCGCAGACGGACATGCTAAGGCGATCGCTCTGGGTGTTAACGACTATTGGATGGTCTTCAACCGCGGTGGGGCTTATCGGGTCGCTTTTGGGTGATGGCAATTCGAGCGGACCACCTATCCCACTTTGTATCGGGCTCGGGGTTGCTGTTCCGGCGATCTGGCTCTACAGAGGCCTTTCTTCACAGGCTGACTTGCTGCTGTTTGAAACGAACAGAATGTCTCTGTCGATAATCGATCAGATAGGTGAGCAACTTGTCGGAGCATCTGTCAGAGCTGAATGGATCGATCACGCAAATGGTAAAGCGTTCGGAACATCCGTGAGTCCGCCGGAGTCTAATCAGCCAGCGCCGTAATTCAAGAGTGACCACTGCGAAAGCAATGTTCTTGAGAGGCAGAGTTCCGACAGCGCTCGGGTTTGCGTTTATTCTGTCCGTAATAACGCAAGGAATGGTCGCCGCAGCGTGTCCCGTACAAATGGATGTGGACCGCGTGGCTTGGATTGAACTCAAGAGCACTCCATCAGATACGCCGATGGATCTCGTGAGCTTCTATGACCGAACGAGCAGCCTACAACTGTTTACCCTGGGGCTCCTGTTTGTCCTGATGCTCGCGGCCGCCGCGTTGATTGTCGAGCGCGCAATTTATTACTACCGAGCCGGCCGCCAAGCCCGACTGTTCATATCGCTGGCGAACGACGCGTTGTTCCAGGCTCGAGCACACGACGTCACTTTTCTTTCTGCAAGATTTCGACTCAGCCCGGTTGCGTGCGTAGTGAACGCGAGTCTGAGGACGATCGCGGCTGATGTTCAATACTCGGCCTTCGGGCGCCACATTGCCGAGACCGCGCAAGTTGAAAGGGTAGTGCGCGGGCTCGCAACGCTAGGCGCGATCGCGATGACGACTCCTATTGTGGGCGCGGCGCTCGCAGTGCAGGGGTTGATACGCTGGCTAAGGGTTTCGACGGCGCTTGAAATCAGCGCTGATGTCCTACAGAGATGGATTGCCGATTGGCTGATTGGCTTGCTGATAAGCCTGGTACTAGCCTTCGTGGCAACATGGGCACACCGGCTCTTGTCGGCAACAGCCAACCGCATGCTGCTGGAAATGGACCGGCTTTCGCTCGCGTTTATCAGTCGAATAGCGAGTTCTACACACCGCTCACAAAATGCAGGACGCTTGCTTGTGCCGGCCACAGCAGAAATCCGAAGCTTCGCAACACGGCCTCTCTAGTTGATCTGTAGATCGAAAATCAGGCATCATACCGCCTCGTGAAATCAGACTTCCGATTCCATCACAACATACGCGTCCGCTTCGCTGACACCGATCTCCAGGGCATCGTGTTCAACGGGAACTATCTCACCTTTTACGATGTAGCCTGGACCGAGTACTTCCGCGAAATCGGCCTGACCTGGCAGGAGATGATCTCGAGCGGCGTAGATACCGTTCTCGCTCGCACGACGATCGAGTTCAAGTCACCAGCGAAGTTCGACGATGTGCTCGAGGTCCACACTCGAGTGTCGAAGATCGGAAACACCAGCATGATTTTCGACTTTGAGATCTATCTGGAAGGCGATGAGCGACTGATCGGCACGGCCCAGTCGCTGTACGTTTGCGTGGATCCGAAGTCGCTTCAGAAGGTTCGTGTGCCTGATGATCTTCGGGCGCGCATAGCCGCGTTAGAGGGCCAGGTGCTTGACTGAAGAACTACGGATTCATCGCCCTTACGCGCTAGTTTGTGCGATTCGAGGTCGGTCGCGTGTATAATCCGGGCGTGACCGAGCCAGACCACGGCGAGATCGTTATAATCAGCGCGCCCATCAATCCAGCCCAGCTAACTGAGATGGCCGTCGAAAGTTTCGGTGATATGGTGAAGGCAGTTGTGGACACCAACCAACGATTACTTGCGCTCGGCGGCGGTCTTCACTCCGATGAGGAGGCAGCGTTATTAGCTCAAGGTTCCGTGCAATCAGATCTATGGGGCATAAATATCTATCCAGAGAAACCCAGAACAGAGTGGGTAGAGTTCGATTCGCTGATTAATATCCGGCCTCGACTAGGTAATCGCTCACGCGGTGTGGAAGACACCGCGGTCCAACAACTAATCCTTGAAATTGTCGATTCCCTAATACTATGAAACCGCTAATTCATACGGGGCTAACCGAAGACCGCTGGTTCTCGTTCTCCATCTTCGAGCAGTTAGGCAATGTCGGAAGCGAGTTTGAGCGATCGGCGGCTGCCTTTCAGCGAGGAGACGGCGCCCGTTTCGAAAGAGCGTTTGAGCGAATGCTGGAGTTGCTGGACCTAACGATCGCCGATCCCAAATGGCTAAACGGCTGCCGGCTGAGAGAACTGCTCCGTCTGCGCGAAGAGGTGTGCGATGTCTTCCACGGCAATGAAGTATATGGAACGCCCATTGACGTGTTGAAAAGATACTTTCTCTACTTCGGCATCGCGGCCCGAGCAGATCGCTAGCAGGCATCTCACAGGTAGACCACATTCTTGCGGAATGGTATCGTCAAACCTCTCAACACAGGAGGACCAATGACGAGCCACGCTCAACCGATGCAATCGCCAAAGGGCGGGAGCTTCCTCATCGAAGACCGCGAACCCTCTGACGTCTTCACTCCCGAAGACATCTCCGACGAGCAGAGGATGTTCGCCCGCACCGCCGAGGAGTTTCTCCGCAAAGAAGTTCTTCCGCGCGAACCCGAAATATATGCCAAAGACTACGCGGTTCATCGCGAGCTGATGCGCAAGGCCGGCGAGCTCGGTCTGTTGATGATCGACATTCCCGAGCGGTACGGCGGGCTTGGTTTGCACAAAGTCAGCTCAGCAGTGGTCGGCGAGCAGTTTGCGCTTCAGGCTTCTTTTGCCGGCACTCACAGCTCGCACGTAAACATCGGCACTCTCCCGATAGTCTTCTTCGGAACTGAAGAACAAAAGCAGAAGTATCTTCCAAGGCTTGCGACCGGCGAGTGGATCGGCGCCTATGCGTTGACCGAGCCGCAATCGGGCTCGGACGCGCTCGCCGCGAAGACAAAAGCGGTGCTTTCACCGGACGGCAAGCATTACATCCTTAACGGCCAGAAGATGTGGATCACCAACGGCGGCTTCGCCGATCTGTTCACCGTCTTCGCAAAGGTTGACGGCGAGAAGTTCACTGCGTTTCTTGTCGAGCGCGGGCCGGGGCTTGTGAGCGGGCACGAGGAGAAGAAGCTCGGTATCGACGGCTCATCGACTACGGCGCTGATGCTCGAGGACTGCCAGGTGCCGGTCGAGAACGTGCTTGGCGAGATTGGCCGCGGGCACAAGATCGCTTTCAACGTGTTGAACATCGGGCGCCTGAAACTTGGCGCTCGTTCGGTCGGCACGATGAAGCTCTCGCTTCAGCAGTCCGTTCAGTACGCGAAGGAGCGGCATCAGTTTGGGCAGGCGATCGCGAACTTCGGAATGATCAAACACAAGCTTGCCGAGATGACTATTCTGGCTTATGTCGGCGAGTCGATCCTGTATCGCACTCTGGGGATGATCGACGACGCGCTCGAGCAGGTCGACAAGGAAGATCCGAAACAGATGCTCGGCGTGCTCGAGCAGTACGCGATGGAGTGCTCGATCATCAAGGTGTGGGAAAGCGAGGCGCTCGCATACGTTGTGGACGAAGAGGTGCAGGTGTTTGGCGGCTATGGTTACTCGAAAGACTACCCCGCCGAGCAAGCTTACCGGGACGCGCGGATATCGCGAATCTACGAAGGCACAAACGAGATCAATCGAATCGTGATCGCCACCCAGTTGCTGAGGCGTGCTAAGGCAGGGGAGCTTGCGTTGTTCGAGACAGCTCTGCGAGTCAACCCGGTCAAGTATCCGGCTTCGGACACGCTTGAATTGAACGTCGCGAACAAGGCGTTCAAGAGAGAAATCATGATGCTGGCTAGCGCGAAGAGCATGACGTTGCTTTCAATTGAGAGCGTCGCCCGCGCTTATGGGGAGAACGCGCGGGACCAACAGGAAGCGCTCGGGATGATCGCCGACATGGTGATGGACGTGTACGCGATGGAGAGCGCGCTGCTTCGAACGCGGAGACTGTTCGACGAACGGGGCATCGACAAGTGTTTGGTTCAAGCTGACATCACTCACGTGTACGCACGCGACGCGGCGTTGCGCATCGAACGCGCCGCGCGAGCAGTGGTGGCCGAGACTGAAGACGAGAAGGGCGAGGAGTTGATCGATCAGTTGGTCCAGCGCTCGCCGATCAAGGCGATCGCGGCCCGTCGTCGCATCGCCGCCGCGGTCACAGAGGCGGGCAAGTATTTCCTCTCGTAGTGTCGGGATTCTAGAGCCTACGGGCCGCGTAGCGGCTACATATCGATAGATTTAGTAAGTCAGCGATGCGGCCGGGCCGCGTAGTGGCCACCTATCGATAGAGAGCTCAGCCGTCAAGCCGCAAAGCGCTCCACCAGGAGATAAAGGTATCCGCTCTGCGGCCAAGAGTGATCGATCGGGTACGGTGCTATCGATAGGAGACCGCTACGCGGCCAGCACGACTTCTGCAACCCTACGCGACGAACTGGACGCGAAACAAGGTCGCACGCGGGCGGTTGCAACCTGCTTTTCCATGCCCAACCCAAAAAAGACAAATCTGGGAACGTTTCGAATAGAAACCCCTGGCAAACAACATTACAACTAGGTATGTCGCTCAGTACACGGGTTTTGTATTGAGCACCCGGAGTGCCCGCGATACAATCCGACTGCCCCAGGTTCGAGTAACCGAACGATAGACTACCCATAAAGAAGCACAGACCGATCACGAAAGATCGGCAACGCCTCACCTTCTCTCGCCCGCCACAAATCGGTTCACGCAAGGACTATCCATGAAGGTTCTTAGACTATCATTGATGCTAGTGGTGGCGGGCGTTGTTCTTTCGAGCACTGCCTCGGCCAACACTTACTACGTCGCGACTTCCGGCTCTAATTCCAACCCGGGCACGCAGCCGCTCCCCTGGCTCACAATCCAGCACGCAGTCGATACGATTGTCCCGGGGGACACGATCATCGTTCAGCCGGGCAGTTATGCGGGCTGTCGAATTGGAAAGTCTGGAACGTTGGGAGCGGTTTGTACTCTCAAGGCTTCATCACCCGGAGCTGCCATCATCAACAGCCTCAGTCCGGCTAACAGACATCAGAGCCTGATCGAGGTCGAGAACTTCGACCAAACCGTGCGGTATTGGGTAATCGACGGGTTCGAATGCGTGAACGCGCAGCGCTACGGCATCGATCTTCGCGACACAGAGTTCCTCACCGTGCAGAACTGCACCGTGCACGGAAGCGCGGTCACCGGCATCTTTCTGGCTTTCGGGTACCACCCGCTTATTCAAAACAACGAGTCGTATTCAAACGGCGAGCACGGAATCTATCAAAGCAACAGCGGGGATTTCCCGACGATCCGGGGAAACCGGCTCCATCACAACTTTTCAGCCGGGCTTCATATGAACGGCGATCGAAACTTCACGCCCGGCGACGGCATCATCTCTTTTGCGCTTGTCGAGAAAAACATCATCTGGGAGAACGGCGCGCCTCCAGGCGGCGGGTCGGGGATCAACTGCGACGGCGTGTCGGACAGCTTGATTCGAAACAACCTGCTTTACAACAACCACGCGAGCGGTATCTCGCTGTACGGAATTGACGGGGCTGAAGGGTCGAGCAGGAACAAGGTCTACAACAACACGATCGTGATGGCATCCGACGGACGCTGGTGCGTGAACATTCCGGCGTCGGCTGAGGGCCAGCCGGATCCGGTAGGCAACGACGTAAAGAACAACATTCTGTATACGCCGCATACGTTCCGCGGCTCGGTCAGCACTTATAGCAACTCTGTCACAGGTTTTTCGTGCGACTACAACGTCGTGGTGAACCGGTTCAGCACCGACGGCGGAAACTCCAATATGTCTCTCACCGCTTGGCGGGCGCTGGGATACGATCAGCACTCGATCATCGCAACACCCAGCCAGTTGTTCACCAACTCCGCGGTCAATGACTATTCTTTGAAGACTGGCTCGCCGGCGATCGACGCGGGCCTGGCGCTGGGCAGCAATGTGCCCGATGACATACTCGGACTCGTGCGGCCGCAGCGGCTCGGGTACGACATCGGCTGTTATGAAGCTTCGGCGCCGTCGGCGGTTCCGCTTGTCGATTTCGCCGCAAATCCACGCACCGGCTCAGCGCCGTTGACGGTGCAGTTCGCGGACCTGTCTGCAGGCGATCCGATCAGCTGGGAGTGGGACTTCGGCGACGGAGAGACTTCGAACCAGCGTGACCCGTTGCACACCTATCAAACCGTTGGCACGTTCACCGTGAAGCTTACCGCGGCGAACCTTGACGGAGAAGCGACTCGCTCACGCAGCGAATACATCACCGTCACACCAGCATCGGCGACCGATTACTTTTGCGCTGTTGCGACCGTTGAGGTCGGCAAGTGGCTAAAAGGCGATCGCAAGAGCGTCCGTTTCTCCGACGACTCGTATCTGAAGATCAAGGCGCCCAAAGTCGATGGCAAGTTCAGCGACATGGTTAACTACGTCTTCGAGACCGCCCTCACGAGCGTGTCCAGTCTAACCGTGAGTTCGGAGTCGCGTTCATCGATCGCGTCAGTAAGACAGCAGATCTTTCTGTTCAACCACTCGACCGGTGAATGGGATCTGGCGGACGACCGAAGCTCAACCGGGAGTGACGACTCGACCACGATCGTTCCCGTTTCGAACTCTTCTCTCTACTTTTCGCCGTCAGGCGAGGTGCGCGTGAGAATCCGCACCGGCGACGTGACCGGTGGCAAGTGGAAGCACTACATCGATCAAGTCAAGATCACGGCAGCTCCGTAGAGTTTCTTCGCTTCATTTTCTCTTCTCTGTCTCCGGTGTTAGTTGTTATCGCGAGTCTCGCTAACCGCAGAGGCCCAGAGACGCGGAGGTTTGCTCTCAAACGCTAACTCTAAGAACAACCGGCCGCACTTGGTCTCACCCATCAGTGTTCTGCTAGTATCGCAACTCCAACACCGCCGGTCGGAGGATACTATGAGACTCGTTGCGCTTCTCTCCGCTCTTTCGCTGCTCAGCCTAAGTCCTGGGGCAGCCCCGCGATCCGCTGAACAAGCTGACACCGTGTTCGTAAACGGCAATGTTTATACGGTCAACGAACGCCAGCCTCACGCCGAAGCCATTGCGGTAAAGGGCGGCAAGATCATCTTCGTCGGAACGAACAAGGACGTGAAGGCTTATCAGGGGAAGGGAACCCGTGTAGTCGATCTCACAGGCGGCACGGTGGTTCCTGGCATGACCGACTCGCATTATCACTTGTCCGGAGTTGGCGCGCGGGAAATCACGCTCAACCTCGAAGGCATCACCAGCCTCGAAGAGTTTCTCGCAAGAGTAAAGGAGCGAGTCGACCGCGCGAAGCCCGGGGAATGGGTGACGGGGCGCGGATGGATCGAGACTCACTGGAAGCCGCCGGTCTTCCCGACGCGCTGGGACCTGGACAAGGTTTCACCTAACAACCCGGTAGCGCTTGATCGTGCGGACGGACACGGACTGGTCGTCAACAGCGCCGCGCTGAAAGTCGCAAGCGTGGACAAGAACACTCTTAGCCCGTTTGGCGGCGAGATCATGAAGGACAACCAGACCGGCGAGCCTAACGGGATGCTGCTGGATGCAGCACAGGGATTGATTGAAAGACATATTCCCAATTCTGCCAACGCCGAAGAGGTGATACTCCTCGGGATCAAGCGAAGCATTGAGCTGGGTTGGTGCGAAATTCAAGACGCGGGCGGAAGCTACGGCGACGTGACGGCGATGAGAAAGCTGTACGGCGAAGGCAAGATCAAGCTGCGGATCTACAAGGCCGTGCACGGGCCGGGCCCCGCTTCGACCAAGCTGCTGACCGACGGCGCAAGCACCGGCGAGTTTGAGGGGCGCTTCACATTTCGAACGATCAAAGTGGTATTTGACGGCGCGCTGGGCTCAAAGGGCGCGGCGCTGCTCGAGAAATACTCCGATTACGACACGGCAGGCTTTCTCACCCACAAAGAGGAAGAACTTATCCCGATGTTCGTGGAAGCGCTCAAACGCGGGATACAAGTTGAAACCCACGCGATCGGCGATCGCGCAAATCGGGTGATCCTCGATTTGTATGAGAAGGCATTCAACGCGGTTCCCCCGGACCAGAGAAAGATCAGGGAACCGCGCTGGCGAGTCGAGCACGCGCAGATCGTCACTCCGGCAGACATTCCGCGATTCGCGAAGCTAGGAGTGATTCCATCCATGCAGCCGTCGCACGCGATCGGTGATTTGTACTTTGCGCCGAGCAGGCTCGGGATGAAGCGGCTCGAGGGCGCGTATGCGTGGCAGAGCTTTATCAAGTCAGGTTCGATAATAGCGGGCGGTTCCGACGCGCCAGTCGAGCGCGGTGAGCCGATGATCGAGTTCTACGCCGCGGTCTCGCGAAAGAGCCTGAACGGTTTCAGCGGCGAGGGCTGGCACCCTGAGCAAGCCGTCTCGCGGGAGCAGGCGTTGAAGATGTTCACGATCTGGGCGGCTTACGCGGCGTTTGAGGAAAAAGTGAAGGGCTCGATCGAGGTTGGGAAACTTGCCGACCTGACGGTTTTGTCGGCGGATATTATGAAGATAGCCGAGCCCGAGATCCTCAAGACTCGATGTGTGATGACGGTGATCGGCGGCGAAGTGGTTTTTCAGAAGTGATGCGTGATTCGTGAGAGGGAACTCACGGACCACGCATCACTGATCACTCGCCTACTTCTTCTTGGCTTCCCACTTCCCAGTCTGACCCGACATGGTGTATTCGCCGGCGATCTTGCCATCCTTGATCGCGCCGGTCAGGACGACTTCACCTGCGTTTGGTATCTCGAGCGAGAAACTCAGTTTGCCTGCGGAGTAGGTGCCCTTGCTGATCGGCAGCGAACCCTGGCCTCCGTCAGATGTACCGGTGACCTTGTCCCCATCCAGCTTGAGCTTGAGCGTGAACGGAATAGCGGTGCCGTTCGCGTCAGCCGATCCGTCCCACTCGCCCGTTACCACGTCGCCTGCAGCCGGCGCCGCTGCCGAGCTTCCTCCAGCCGGAGCGGTGGCTGCACCAACCGCAGCCCGCTTTAGCTCGAGCGCGCCGCCCTGGCCGGCCAGCTCCCACTTGCCGGAAATCTTTTCACCGACAACGGTGGCTGTAACGGTGCCTTCATTTCCGCCGGCATCAAACTTCATCGTGACCTTTCCATCGGCGTAGGTGCCGCTGGTTATTGCAGCCGGACCTTGAGGCGTGTTGATGCTTCCGGAGAGCTTGCCGTTGTCGTTCTTGATCTCGACGGTAAGCGGAATGTCGCCAAGCTGATCGCTCTTAGCTACACCTTCGTACTTGCCCGAAATGGTGTCCTTGGCCTGATTAGGTTCATTACTAAACGCGAGCGCCGATGCGACCGAAAAGGTCATCAGCAGCGCAACTGAGAGCAGGGTCATAATCGTTCGTGCGCGCATTTTTAATCTCCTGATAAACGGGGTTATTGCCGGAACTCAAGCCAGTCTACGCTTGAAGAGTGACGAAAGTTCAAGAGCCTGTCATTTATACAGCAGGCCAGAAGAATTTGCCAACGGCGAGTCGTGCCCTAAAGTTGTGCGGCTCGGCTGGAGGAATCATCGGATCAGGCAGAAAGAAACTGCCGAGACTGGTTCGCTTCGTTCATTTCATTAACATGCCATTTTAGTTGGGTGGGGCGCTCCGCAGGGGTGCAGTTTTGTAGATCGCGGTAGTCGCGAGACCACGCCCGAGCGGGTGCAATGTGCTGCGTCGCCTTTGATCTTTGGGTCGCGAGTGACCGACGTCGCACCCAGCGCGCCGGAGTTACCTGTTATTGTTGCCGCTGTCAAACAGGCTGTGCGATACTCCGCTCAAAACTGGAATAACATCACGTAGGGACGACCCTACACGTCGTTCGGAGCTTTATGGGGGTATCTTTATGCATCGCAGATTCATGCCTGTCCTTCTGATCTCTTGCATCTTTGTCTCGTTGTCGTTCGCCGGCCCACAGCAAAAGCCCCCGACTCGCAGGGCTAAACCAACCGAGCAGAAGGCGCCTCCTTCCAAGTCGGACACCGCCACTGAGCCAACAGCCGCAAAACCGGCGCCAGCTGAATCGACGACTACAACTCATAAGGCCGACAACCAGTGGGCGCTGGTGGTCGGCATCAGCAAGTACCCGGGTCAAATTCAGAGCCTGAGTTTCCCGCGCGATGATGCTCGCGCGATCAAGGACCTGCTTATCACCTCCGCGGGCTTCGCAGAAGATCACGTGCGGCTGCTAACCGACGACGGCGTGGGCGATGCGAAGGCAACCAAACAGAATATTCTGGCCGCGGTGGATACCTACCTGACGCCCCGGGTGCAGCCGGGCCACGAGGTGATCGTTTTCTTCGCGGGCCACGGAATCGCTCGGGGATTGGGCCAGCAAGCTAAGAGTTATTTCCTGCCAGTCGACGTCGATGCTTCGTCAAAGGAATCGCTGGAACGAAGCGGCGTCGATCTGGAAGATTTAGCACACAGACTCGGCGAGCTGAAAGCGTCGCAGTTTTCGATATTCATCGATGCCTGCCGCGAAGATCCGTTTCCCGGCCGCGGCATCAAGGGCAACACGATGACCGACGTGATGAGCCGCGGTTTGCGCGTCACCCGCAGTGGCGCTGCGGCTGCCGACGCCGCCCCGGTGACTTCGATCGTCTTTTATGCCTGCCAGGTTGGCGAGCGCGCTTACGAAGATCCTGAACTGAAGCACGGCGTCTTTACCTATTACATTCTGGCGGGGATTCGCGACCTGGCAAACAGGCCCGACGGGCGAGTAGAGGCTGGCTACCTGGCGAATTTCCTGCGCGGCAATCTGCAAAAGTGGAGCACCGAGTTTCAGAAGCGCGCGCGCTATGCCGTCGAGCAGACGCCGATGATGGTGGCCACTGAAGTGCACGGCCCGATGGTCATCGTGAGAGTGACGCAGATCGCGGCGAACCCTCCGTCGCCGCCGGCAACCGGCTCGGTCTCCCTGCTGTCTTCGCCGAAGGAAGCTACTTTGAGCTTGAACGGCAAGACGCTGGGGACCGCGCCGATCGAGAAGGATCTTCAGCCCGGTGATTACACGGTGAAAGCCGAGGCGCAGGGTTTTCAAGCCACTGAAACAAAGATCACCGTCGTCCCAGGCTATCGGCAGGAATTTACGATCACGCTGAAGCCCACCGCGAGCAACGCGAGCTACGAGAAAGGAGTCTCGTTCGAAGCTCAGAAGCTCTGGCCGCAAGCCGTCGCTTCTTACGAGCAGGCGCTGCGCGAAGACCCGAACCTGATCGCCGCCTTGGAGCGCCTGGCGAACGCCTACGCTGCGGCTGGGCGTTATCGCGACGCTGTCGATTTGCTGACCAGTTCTTCGGAGAAGTCACCCGACAACGCGGTATTGTTTGCGCGGCGCTCGCGCGCGCTCGGCGATTGGTCGCTTCAGGACGAGACTCAGGATGCGTCGATCAACCCGCGGCCGGACAAAGCTATCAAGTACAAGGACTCCGGCAAAGAAGCAGTGAGAACCGCGGAGCTGGCTGCGAAGAAGGCGCCGGATTCTGCGATTGTGAATCTCGCGGTCGGGTACGCGTACACGCTGCAGGAACGTGACCGGCCGAAGGCGTTATCGGCGTTTGTGCGCGCCTCGACC
>Ga0257146_1000019_pt1 | contig 15087 bp, 13 predicted proteins | sample CO08A_FD_185958 | JGI IMG/M metagenome (GOLD analysis project Ga0257146, IMG submission 185958) | Soil microbial communities from H.J. Andrews Experimental Forest, Oregon, United States - CO-08-A | ecosystem: Environmental > Terrestrial > Soil > Temperate forest > Bulk soil | place: USA: Oregon...
GCGCCTTCGACCGAAGCCCAGCCGGGAGTGAGCGGATCGCCAGGCACCATGAAATCGTAGGTGATTGCGCCGCGTTGAATGTGACTCTCCGGCCCCCAGGGACCATCGGGGAAAACCTTACCGCGCTTGTAGCCGTCTTCGGCCGGATCGGAATAAACGATCATCGCCGCTGCGCCCTCGCGTTGGGCGGTCAACGCTTTGAAGCCTCGATAGCTGTACGGGTTTGAATAGCGCACCAGCACGATTTTGCCTTTGACATCTATGCCGTGCTTACGGAGCAGTTCGTAGTCTTCCGGGTTGCCGCTGTGAGCGTAGACCACCGGCGCAGTCACTTCGCCCGATGCCGAAAGCCCCGTGTAAGCCGATTGCACTCGAGGGTTCTTCGTGTCGGGGTCGACGTCGTAGCCGTCTTCGCGAAGCGTAGCCTTGTAATGAACGGGCGCGATCATCTCGCAAGAAACTTCGCGAGGGAACGTGTTCAACACGTCATAGCGGCGAATCGTGACTTCTTCCCAACCTTGCTGTTTCCATAGGTCGGCGATGTAGCGGGCGAGTTCATTGTTGCGCTCTGAGCCGGCGGGGTGCGGCTCAGCCGTCAGAAAGCGATGATGCTTGCGGGCTTCCGCGGGAGAGGGAATGGCTTTGAACTTAGCTTCAAGCTCTTGTTGCACCTTTGAGGCTTGTGGTGAGAAGCCGGACAATCGCGCTTGTGCAAGTGCGTCGATCGGCAAGCTCGCAAGAACCGCCACCATTGCCAGCGAAGCAGTCTTTCGCCCGCCGCGGCCGATGATCACCGTTGATATTTTCATGGATTGTATTGTCAGGCTTTTGTTTTGGGAGTTCCACCGGAAGATAACCTCCGCGTGGGACCGACGTCTATGGATGGGTTAGATGCGCGTAGGCCAGGATCCCCGGCCCACGCGCGACTCGGTGCCTGCGGTCTTAGTGTGCCCTGTCGTACGCGATACCCTTCTCGACTTCCGATATCGCATTGTTCACTAACCCCAGTGCCTTCGCGCGATGTCCACCCTTGTCAGTAGATGCAGCCTGAAGCTCACGCTGGGCCGTTCGCAAAGCCTCGATGGCCGCTTGCATATGGGGTTGGTCGGCAGCCTTGGTGCGGCTGGGTAGTATCAAGCCCACCAAAGCACCTGAGAACAGGATGCCGACTATTGATCTACGAGAAACAGATTGCATCGCTTTCCTCCCTTGTTGAAGTTGAGTCTGCTAAACCGTGGGGAGAACCCAATGTCCGATTTAGAATAAATGTTGGTCTCCAGCAAGGCAACCCGGTCGAGGGTTTGGCGCAAATGCCGGTCGGCAGCGCTTTTTTGACGGACTCACTACCACTGTTGCCCTGCCTCGTGCCGGGAATTCGCGGTTCTACGTTTAACACAAACGATTGAGCCGCCCGAGCCCAATGTGATACAAGAGAACCCTCGCGGATCGCTCACAACGCTCGAGATCAAGGACTCTCCTGTTCCGTGACCAGGTCGATCGATTGTCGCGGTCTGACTCCGGATTCCCGGAGACGCGCAAATGCTAGGACAGCTTTTCCACAGTCAACCGTCATTTGGATCTGCCGAGTTAACAGGCAGTATCGGAAGCTCAGGTGGTTAATGGCTCTGTCGAACAAAGGACGATTAAGCACGCACGTCAGAAGCGTCATGAGGCAGAAAGGGCTCACGCTGCGCGATATTGAAATCAGATCTCAGGGTAAGATAACCGACGGCTATGTTGCCGACATCTTACGCGGCGCGGCGAGCAATCCGTCTGCAGAGAAGATCAAGGCCCTGGCGCTCGGACTTGGCGTGGATGCCCATGCGCTGTTCGATGTCGTGTGCGGGCCTTTCGAGCAGCCCGCAGGCGAGCCACCACGTGATGATGCGTCCGATGAAGACACATCGAACCTGGTTGCGTTTCTGGAAGCGATGCAGGAAGTAGCCGAGAATCCCGAGTTGACAAAAATTCTCGGGGAAACGCTCCAGCTAGCGGCGGAAGAACGTAAGATTGTTCTCAGAATGCTCGAGTCTCTCAACGAGCGCACGCGGAAATCCAAGCGCGCTAAGAGGTCGCCGCCCGGCGGAAAGTAAGCAACCTTAGCGAGCGCGCTTCGCCAGCACGAAATCAGGTTCGATATCGACCGGGACATCCGTTAACTTGTCCAGCGCTTTTTGCATAACCGGCCTGATCACGCCGTACTTGTCGAGCATAGCCTTGGCCTTATCGTAAGACCCTTCCGCCTCAAGAGTGAGTATCTCGTGAGTCAGCTTCCGCACCGCGTCTTTGATTTTTGAAGAGTCGATGCTGAAGGTGCCCGTAGCTTCATCAACCTTGATCGCGCCTTCGTCCGCAAGGTAGTTGAACTGCATCGCCTGCCCCTTGCCGTGCGCTTCGGTAGTGCCAAAGCGGACCGACCTGAATGAGCTTGCAAGATAGGTGGTGTAAAGATCGCGCTCCATCGCACGGTCGACGACGCCCTTGTCGATCAAATACTGCAGCGCCCACAGACTGGTGATATCAGCCTTGGCTTCTTCGATCGCCGAATACAGCTCTTTCAGTTCCTTTCTAACTGAAGTATCGCGGCCGGCGACCTTGATATTGTGAGGCCCGAGCCCGTGCATCAACTCGTGCGCGAGGATCTGACTAAAGAACGCGTCGAAGGAAATCTGCGACTGTTGCGAAGGGTCGATGAGAATCCGCGAGATGGGGACCAACACTTTGTTGGACTTTGCTTCCTGCATGTTCTTGAGCATTACCCGCTTCGAGCCCTTCTCCTTCACGACCTTCTCATCGTTGGGCAGATTGAAAGCTGCAGTCTGAACCCCTTGATTCCCTTCGCCCGAAGAGAAGACCACGTCGACAACCCTGATCGGCGAAGCCGCGCCGAGCTTCGGGTTGCGGTACTTCGAGTCGATCGGCAGGTTGTCTTCGAGCTCTTGAAGATAGCTGCTGTACCTGACGAGTTTTGCTGACTCCGCTTCATCACGCACGGTGACAAATGCCTCAAACGCTGCCTTGTAGCCGAACAGTTCGTCCTCGTAGGTTTCGTACGGTCCGATCGTTATCTCGATCGGCGCATCAAGATCCATCCACGCAACATCGCTTGCGTAATAGTCGTCAGACAGGAAGGCATCGGCTCGGCTGTTCAGAAAATTCTTGAGCGTCTGATTGCTGGTCAATCCCGCTGCCTCTTTCAAAAGCCTGGCGGCCGGTTCCAGAAACTCGCGGTACTCTTCGTGATAAGGGACGGACTTGAGCTTGCGGTCCGCTCCCCGCTTGATCACGGTGGAGAACCCAGTCGCATGCTGCTTATCTTGTTCCGATAGCCCGGCGACCCAGGCGGCGAATTCGTCTTTGGTTATGTCGTCGGGATAGAAGCCTGCTTGCGGCGGTTTCTCGTGAGGCACGCCGTCGATGAACGGCGCGTTGTTGTCGAGCTTCGACCACGGGCCCTTGTTGATCATGAAATAGTGCAGCCGCTCGTTGCCTTCGGGGGTGGTATCGGCCTGGAGTTTTTTCAGCAAAGCTTCGTTCCCGCTCCACACTTGCCTTAGGTAAAGAGGATCCAGCAGCCGCGCGGTCTCGATAAGCTTATCGATCGCCTTGCGATCGTTCTCAGACAGAAGAGACACGTCCGCGGTGATCTCAGTTGGCGCAAAACGGCTTATCATCGCCGCCAGCGAGTTGGAGGTTTCCTTTTGGGGTTCAGACATCTTGCTCTCCGGTTTCTGCGCCGTGCATCCGGCCAGCGCGCAAAGAAACGCGAGCCAAAGCAGCCCAAACTTGATCGATGATTTCATTGCTTAACTACCCCGTTTGTCGAAGCGTTCTCAATGACTCGTCCGCTTTCCAGCGACGCTCAGACCTTCTAATTCTTCAGCAGTTGGTTTGTCAACAGCGCGCCAGTCACCACTTCGTAAATACATCGTTGGAAGTGCTCCTCGAATGTCTCAACACCGCCGTCGAAAGTAGACGAAAGTGCCTCGCATTTCATCGTTATGTCCTCGATTTTGCTATGCTTGACACACCCTACTCCAAAGTGTAAAGTTCAGCCTTGCTTTTGAGCTTTATGAAGCGAGGAATAGACAGCCGCATGCACTCAGATTCCTGCCGCGCTCTCTCTGCCGAAAGAGAGTTTCGTTGGATCCGCGACATCCCAAGCTAAGCTGTCGTGCTCGCCTGTCAAAATGAGAGCGAGCACCGTGCGGTCTTCGCAAGAAGTGACCGCTCAAAGCTGCGAGTTGGGGGCTATCTTCGTTCTTTCTTCCAAAGCTCAGAGGGCTTGAACGATGGTGATCGTTGAAGCATACTATCAAGGCAAAAACAGCTACATCGGTCGTTCTCACACATCCGATGACGTTCAATACGGCAGTCGAGGAGGCGTAGCAATCTAATGGCGACAGATAACTTAAACCAGTCCGGTGTGAGCGCGGCAGCCGCCGACGGCGCCAAGGAAGAGGCGGCCCCGCTCGACGACGCCACCGGCCCAGACCCCGCAGCCCAGGAGCCTGACGCTGCGGCCAATAGTGGCGAGCAAACACAATCTGCTGAGCTGTCTCAATCTTCGACTGACACCGACGCGGCCATCGCGACCAGCCCGGCGCGCGAATCCGCCGGCGATGCAGAAACAGGCGGCGGCCAGGACTTCAGCGCGATGCTGGAGAACTACGAGAAAGAAACAAAAGCGTCGAAACAAGAGGGCGAAATTGTTCGGGGTATGGTTGTCGGAATCACCGAGCAATACGTGCTTGTCGACATCGGATATAAGTCCGAGGGCGTCGTCGCCCGTGAAGAGTTCGTCGATCGCCAGGGCAACCTCATTGTAAGCCGCGGAGACCAGGTCGATGTGCTCATCAAGAGCCTCGAAAACCAGGAAGGCTATGCGGAGCTGTCGCGAGCGGAGGCGGTCCAGCACCAGTCGTGGGACCGGCTTCGCCAGGCACATCAGACCCACGAAAACATCAAAGGCCGGGTCGTCGAACGCATCAAGGGCGGGCTCAAGGTAGACGTCGAAGGCATCGGCGCCTTCCTGCCGGGTTCACAGATAGACGTTCGCCCGGTGCGCAACCTCGAGAGCTTTATCAATCAGGAAATCGAAGTCCGGGTGATCAAGCTCAACCGAAAACGCGGCAACGTCGTTGTCTCGCGCAAGGCGGTGCTCGAAGAATCGTCGGGCAAAAAGAAGGCTGAGACGCTCTCCAATATCGAGGAAGGCGTAGTCCTCGAAGGCGCGGTTAAGAACATCACCGACTACGGCGCGTTTATCGATCTCGGCGGAATCGACGGGCTGCTGCATATCATCGACATGAGCTGGGGCCGCATTCAGTCGCCCACCGACATCATCAAGGTCGGGGATACCCTGCAGGTCAAGGTCCTCAAGTTCGACCCTGAGAGGGAGAGAATCTCTCTCGGCTACAAGCAGCTCTTGCCCGATCCGTGGCAGAGCGTTGCCGAACGGTTTCCGAAGGGGATGCATATCAGGGGCAAGATCGTTAGTTTGACCGACTACGGCGCATTCATCGAAATCGAGCCGGGCATCGAAGGGCTTGTTCACGTCACCGAGATGACCTGGTCTAAACGGCTGAAACATCCGTCGAAGCTTCTTTCCATCGGTCAAGACGTTGAAGCGGTGGTTTTGGAAGCGGATCCGAACAGCCGCCGAATAAGCCTCGGGCTCAAGCAGGTCACCCAAGACCCGTGGGAGACTCTGCCGGTTCGCTACGGCGTCGGCTCGCGAGTGAGCGGGAAAGTTCGCTCGCTTACCGACTTCGGCGCGTTTGTCGAAATCGAGGACGGGATCGATGGCCTGGTTCACGTCTCGGACATCTCCTGGACCAAGCGGATCAAACATCCTTCCGATGTGCTCAAGAAGGGTCAACAGGTCGATGCGGTCATAACCAACATCGATGTGGACGGGCGGCGGCTGAGCCTCTCTATCAAAGACCTTGAGCCTAACGCTTGGGATCGTTTCTTTGAAACTCACCGACTGGGCAACGTCGTGAAAGGCAAGGTAGTAAGGTTTGCGAACTTCGGCGCCTTTGTGGAGATTGAGGAAGGGATTGAAGGGCTCTGCCATGTCTCCGAGCTGAGCGACGATCGTGTCGAGAAGCCCGAAGACGCAGTCAAGGTTGGGCAGGTTCTTCCATTCAAGATCCTCAAACTCGATCCTTCACAAAAGAAGATCGGGCTTTCGGCGCGCGCGGTTGGGAAAGACGACGAGCCCGCCGATGAGCGCAACTATCACGAGACGGGCACGGGCATGGCGACGCTTGGCGATATGTTCAAGAACTTGCAGAGCAGAGCGTCTGGGAACAACGAAGGCGAGGACTAATCCGACGCATTTTGGCGCCTGGCGTTTCGAAGCGATCAGCCATCAGCCATCACCGGTCAGCTCCAAGCCGATCGTTGGTGGCTGATCGTTTATGCAGAAAGGCATCGAGCGATGAAGCGCATCAATCTAACAACGGTCTTGATCATTGCGGGATTCGGTTTCGTTTTTTTCGTCGCCATCATCCTGCTGGCAGCCCTTGCGTTCTCACGCGAGGGAGGCTGGACGGGCTTGAGCGGTGATCGCATCGCAGTCGTCTATATCGAAGGAGTGATCTTCGACTCGAAGACCGTCAACGAGCAGTTGAAGATGTATGGCGACGACTCGCGAGTCAAGGCGGTGCTCCTTCGAATCGACAGCCCGGGCGGCGGAGTCGCCGCTTCACAGGAGATAAGCGATCAGGTCAAGTGGCTGCGCGACGAGAAAAAGAAGAAAGTCGTTGTCTCGATGGGTTCGGTTGCGGCATCGGGCGGCTACTACATCGCATGCCAGGCCGACCACATCGTTGCGAACCCCGGCACGATCACCGGCTCGATCGGCGTCATAGCCGAATGGGTGAACTATGGCAACTTGCTCAAATGGGCACAGATGCAACCGGAAGTGATCAAGAGCGGAGAGTTAAAGGACGTCGGGTCACCGACCCGCGAGATCACACCCAAGGAACGAACGTATCTTCAATCGCTGATCAATCAGATGTTCGCGCAGTTCCTGGACGCGGTCGCCGACGGACGTAAGGGAGCGGGACTCTCGCGCGAACGCATCACCGAGCTTGCGGACGGCCGCGTGTACACCGGCGAGGAAGCGATGCGAGAAAAGCTCATCGACAGGCTTGGCAACTACGAAGCAGCATTACGAGCGACTGCTGAGCTTGTCGGCATCAAGGGCGAGCCTCAGGTTGTTACGCCTCCCAAGCCGCGTCGTGGATCGATACTGGACTTGTTAACCAAGACGGACATCAGCGAAATTCTCTCCGGCAACAGACTGCAACCGCCCGGCGCGGCATTGCAGTTCGAATATCTGTGGAAGTGAAAGAAGCAGTTGTCAGTTGCCAGTTACTAGTTGTCAGTTGGGAGTAGCAGACGATAGTCCAAGGCCGCAGTCGTTATCAAACACTGACAACTCGAACCGGCAACTGACAACTGACAACTGACAACTGGCAACTTCCTTATGGAACACATCTGGAGCCCGTGGCGCTACAAATACATCGCTTCGATGGACTCTGAGATCGGCTGTGTGTTTTGCCGTGTTCAACAGATTGGGACTGACCACGAGAATCTAATCCTTCATCGAGCGCAGAAGAATTTCATCATTCTCAATCTTTTCCCCTATACGAGCGGGCATCTGATGATCGTCCCCTACGAGCACATTGCGTCGCTCGCGCTGACTGACCTGGCGACGACGGCAGAGATGATGGAGCTTGCCAAGCGCGCGCAATCGGCACTCGAAACCGAATACCATCCGGACGGTTTCAACATAGGTATGAACCTCGGCGGAAGCGCCGGCGCCGGCGTGGCCGACCATCTTCATCTTCACGTAGTGGCGCGCTGGACCGGCGATGCGAACTTCGTTTCGATAATCGGCGAGACTCGCGTGCTGCCTGAAGACCTGAGGACCACCTACGATAAACTGAGGAAGCGGTTCGATGCTGAAGAGTAAGAGGAATATTCAGTCAGAAGGGAAGTCACTCCGCGGGTCGCTTTGCCCACGTCTTTCAAACGCACTGTTCCGTGTGACGGCCTCAACTCTACTAGTCATTTTCTCGTTTACCCCACCGCAAGTTTCGGTTCGCATAGCCGAGGCGCAGTCGCAAGTAAAGGTCAGGCCTTTGATCATTGCGCATCGGGGCGGCGCGCAGGAGTCGACGGAGAACACGATCGCCGCCTTTCGGCGGGCCGGGAAGATCGGCGCCGACGGGATCGAAACCGATATTAGATTGACGCGCGACGGAGTAGTCGCGGTCTACCACGACGATTATTTCGGCCGAGTAGAAGGCCTCCCGCAGGCGGAGCGCAAGCGATTGGTCTCGGATCTCACTTATTCGGAATTGTCGAAGCAGACCCTTGTGCCGGTGGGCGAAGACAAAGGCGGACGCCGCGTGCCCACGTTCGACGACTTGCTCGCCAATGTTAAGTCCGGACTGCTCAACATCGAGATCAAACCTTGTGGGCGATGCGATGAGATGATCAGCAGGACTGTTGCCGCGCTGAAGCGATTTCCGGAACTTGATCGCGTCGTGCTGGAAGCGCACGGAATGGACACGGCCGAGAAATTGCGCGCAGCGCTGGGCCCGCGGTTGAAGCTCCAGATCAATCCCGACTTTGACGAATCGATTCCGTATGACATTGCGCTAAAGCAGGTCCTGAAGTTCAAGCCTCATTCAATATCGGTTTCCTACAAGAAGTTCTCAAAAGAAATAGTCGAACTCGCTCACGAGGCCGGCGTCGAGGTGTGGGTTTGGACGGTCAACTCGGCAGATATTGCCGAGGCTATGCGCCTGCTCGGCGCCGACGCGATCAAGACTGACCGGCCTTCAACCCTATTGGCCCTCTTCAAGTCTTCGCGCCAAACTTACGAAAACGGAACCTCTAATCGTCGTTGACTGCGTGTTGAATCGCGCGCAGGCAGGCATCTTGCCGCGTACGCCAAAGCGTGTATGCGAGTGGAATGATTCTCAGACCAGCACGGTGGAACATCTTGTATCTTTCGAGTGGGAACGCCGACTCGAAAGCCCCAGGGTAGCCAATGAGGTCGATGCCGCAACTCCTCCCGCCGTACGACACGACCAGGTCTAAAGCCATTCCACCAACCGAATAAGCAGGCCAGGCGTGGTAACCCATCGACTCAGCCGCTTGTCGAACTTCACTCAGGAACTGGTCTCTGTGGACAGGTTCGACCATCGGCGGCGCTACCGTATCGGAACTATGCTCTTGAATGTGTCGCAAGTACGCGCTCAACAGCGATGTTGGCTCGAGCTTCGCGGGATCCAGTGACGTATAGACGTGCTGAGCCGCACGAGCGCGGGTAATCGATACGTTGAATACATCGGTCTTCTCCAGAAAATGACGAGCGGCCGGGTGCGAAGTTTGATCGATGGCAAAAGAAAGATACATTACGTCGCGTTCTTCGCCTTGGAAAGTGTGTGCCGTGCCGATCAACAAATCGTGCTTATCAAATTCTCCCAGCGGAAGGACAGCGCCGACTTGCTGGGTGATGTAGTCAACCTGGCTCCTAAACGGTGAGAGGATCCCGATGGAATGGCGGGATTCCGGACTTAGAATCCTTTCCGACTCGATCTGGCGCATCAAGTCGATGATCAGGTCTTGCGCTTCTATTTGGTTTACCCCTGTGACATCCCTCCTTCCGCCAGACCGCCGGAGCGTCAAGCAATGCGGGATGGCGGTGGCAGGCTTCTCGGTCATGACGCGAATTGAATCCGCGTAAAACCTGTGGTTGCTGAACTGGATTATCGGGGGACGGCTGCGATAATGCTCGTCAAGAAAGACCACTTGCTTCTGAGAAGTAAGAGATTCGTTTACAAAGTCCAGAATGCTCTTGTTGCGGTAATCGAAGTGTTGTTCCTGTTTTGGAGTCAGGCCGTGCTTTGCCGAGAGTTCCCGCTGACGGCTTTGAGAGAGAAACGACAGGTGTCGAAGCTGGTTCGGGTCTCCGGTGATGACAACTCGGCGCGCCCGCTGGAAGATCGGCAGGCAGCTCGCAATGTCGCATTGCGTGGCCTCGTCTATGATCGCCAGGTCGAACAGTTCCTGCTTCAAGGGCAGGACGTCGTTAATGTCTGCTAGATTGACCAGCCAGATCGGAAAAGCCGTCAACAGTACTCGAAAGTCGACCTGTTGAAACAGATTCTCCTGTCTGACCCCGGTTCGAGCTCGGATCCCCTTGAGAAACGTGGTGAATTCAGTTCGGTGCTTGTGTAGCGCTTTATCAAGCCGCTCACTGTGCAGTAGCTGAATGAGCAACGCCGTCTTTAGAACGCGCTCTTCGAGCCCACGTTCGAGGTCGTCAATCATTTGCGACAAGGGAACCGAATGCGTGGCGCAGTAGCGGACGTAACGAGTGATGATGTTTTGCAAAAGACCTGTGCTCGAAGAGCTGAGATGACGACCCCAGCTTACTTCCTTGACACTACGTCGCATGATTTTTTGTTCGAGTCGCCTTAAGTAACGATCAAGTTGATTCAGCTCCCTCTCGAGCTTTGCGAGACTTGTATCTTCGCCTCCGTCGCGGGTGTGCATGCCGGCTAACAACTGATCGAGATATGACTTCAAGCTCTTCAGGTACTGCTTGTCCCCGCCGCGAATAACACAGCCTTTCAAGCCGAACTGGTGTTCGATCTTCTCGCCGACAACATCGACCGCGTGGTTCATGCTGGAAGCTATCAGGACCGACTGACCGCGGCTGACGTGCTCGATGGCCAGTGCCGCGATCGTGAACGACTTTCCGGTGCCTGGCGGACCGATTACCAGGGTGACGGGCCTAGTAGTCGCTAGCTCCATTACTTTCTGTTGGGCATCACTCAGCACGGCGGGGACACGCCCCGGTCGAGGCGGCGCTCCGAATATCTTCGTGCTTTCCGACAACAATTCCTGGACCGGTTGAGAGACTGAAGCGCCCTCGGCGATCTCCGACAATTCGTTTAATACGCCACGTGTCTCTACCGATTTGGCTATAAGGGCCGCAACCGAAGCAGTGACTGCTCGAACCCCTTTCTTGCTGTCATCCTTCGCCTCAGCAAAAACCCTTTTCAAGTCTTGCTCGGACAACAGAGTCGGGTAAGGCCGCAGCTCGTCGGCTTCCAAGTCGGGCACAGTTGCTTCGAGGAGAGCAGCCAACTCAAAAACTTGTTCCGGGCTAACCTCGATGGTCGTCAGCAGCTCCGCTACCTGCCTGGAAAGACGCCTCAGGCTGGAGTTACCTTCGAGCGCATCAAGGAGTCGATGATTAAACCGTCGATTTGTCAGGTCCGGTTTGAGAAATGCGTGCGGGGGCTGGTTGATAATTTCCGCCGGGTGAATCAGGAGTGGAGCGCAGACGGTCTGAGGCTCGCGGTCACCGATGCTCAAGCTGCCAACTATGAACAGCGAGCAATAAACTAGTTCCTTCTCCTTCCTGTAAAGGTAAGCGGCTTTTTCGGCTTGAAGGCCATCGTCAGGATCGATTACGGCATGCGAGAGAAACCCGGTGAGAAGCTCTTCCTCTCCGTCGAAGAATAGGCGATGCTCAACACCTGGATGAAAGATGTTCCACAGTGTGCTCCTACGGTTATCTTCGTCGTAGCAGTCTCGGAAGTACTGAATGACGTTGGAAAGGGCCATAGTGGGAACGTGCAGTAAAAAAACTCACCGTGGGGGTTTCTGTGTTACGGCTCGGCGAAGGTTCCGATCAGTCTCCGCCTTCGACCGCAGCGGGCTCGTTTTCGGAGTCGATCACCGTCATCTCAGCCATAAGCAATCGTTCGCAGTCGACGGCTGATGACGGAATCTCTTCTCTCTGTTTCGCTCTCTTCGGTTGCGCTTGCCGGGCATCTTCTTTGGAGATCAGATCCCTCCTGGGCAGCCAGAAGCCGACAATAAGCGCGATCACCGCAAACAGCGTCCCAAACAAAAACACGTTGTGAAGCGCTCCCGCGAGCGCCGACTGCATAGCCGTCAACAACTCGGGCTTCAGATGCGCGCGAGCGAGCGGGTCGATCAAGTCGCTCGAGTTGTGTACCACTCGGGCAACCTCTTCCGCCGGAAGCCCGCTCGAACGCTGGATGTCTGCAAGGTGCGCCGTCAGGCTGATCGTCATCACCGTTCCCATCACCGCTACGCCAACGGTCTGCCCGATCGACCGGGCGAACTGGTTGAGCGATGTCGCTATTCCAAGCTGGCTGCGACCGACCGAGTTCTGCATCGTGATCAGCAATGCGAAATTCACCAGACCCATCCCGGAACCCATCAACGCCATATCTGACATCAACTCCCACCGCGGAGTCGTTGGACCGAACATAGCCAGGAAAGCGAAGCTGATGATTTGCATAGTCAGTCCCGCCAGGACCGTCGGTCGATAACCGATGCTGAGCATCAATCGCCCGCCTACAACCGCCATAACGACCCAGCCCAGCAGGAAGGGAGTCAGCAGTATTCCCGCTTCGGTGGCTGTGCCGCCCATCGCGCCTTGCACAAACAGAGGAATGAACGACAACGCGCCGAACATAGACGCGCCGATCATAAAGCTGGTTATCGATCCTGCGGCAACCACTCGATTGCGAAACAGCGAGAAAGGGACGATGGGGTCGACGGCTCGGCGTTCGGCTCGCACAAACAGGATTCCGAACACGACCGCGCCGGCGACTATCGCAAACATCATCGGCGTGGCCAGGAACCTCAGGTCGCCAGTTTCGACGAGCGCGAGCAGCAACAACGTGACTGAAAGCGTAAGCCAAAGCGCGCCGGCATAGTCGATGGCCGGTTTCTCTTCCCGCTTGGGCTCGACGAGCGCAATTCCAACAACGGCCGCCGCCGCAAGCCCAAACGGAATGTTGATGTAGAAAACCCATCGCCACGTAAAATGATCGGTGATGAATCCGCCGGCCAGCGGTCCGAGGATCGAGGCCAGTCCCCAAACTCCACTGAACAAGCCCTGCATTCTCGCGCGCTCTTTCAGCGTGTAGATGTCGCCATTGATTGTCAGGCTCAACGGTATCAACGCGCCTGCCCCCAGACCTTGAATCCCGCGGAAGATAATCAGTTGAGTAATCGTCAGCGACGCTCCCGACAACGCCGATCCAATCAGAAAGAACGCCACACCGATCAGATAGAGAGTGCGTCGGCCGTAAATGTCGGAGAGCCGTCCCCACACCGGAACCGTGATCGTCGCCGCAAGCAGGTATGCCGAAAACACCCAGCTGTACCGATCCAAACCGCCTAGCGACGCGATCACCGTTGGCATCGCAGTGCCGACTACGGTGGCTTCCAGCGCCGCCAGGAACATGCCGAGCAGCACACCTGTAGTCACGACCCATCGCCGCCGCTCGGACAGGACGACGTGAGGCCGATCTGAAATAATCGCGTGGAATTCTTCGGATGTTGGATCTGAAGGTTCAGCCGAGGCGTCTTGCATTAGGTTACTTTTCTGTCGAGTCTGTCGGGTAGCCGAGCTCGTTCCAGCGCTTCCAACCGCCGTCCATCGAGATCGTGTTCGCGTAGCCCATCCGCTGAAGCACGTCCGCAGCGAGCGCCGAGCGATATCCGCCGCCACAATAAAGAATTATCTCGGCATCGTGATCGGGGATCGCCTGCTCGATATCGCGTTCGATTATCCCTTTACCCAGATGGATCGCTCCCTCCGCTCGTCCTTTCTGCCACTCGGTGTCTTCGCGCACATCGACGAAGTGGAATGACTCGCCCGCGAGTTGTTTTTTTCGGACTTCTTCGGGAGTGGTCTCACGCACGCGGCTCCTGGCGTCGTCGACAATCTTCAAGAATCCTGGCGAGTGCTTCATTGGCTGTCTCCTTCTTCAGTGAAAGATGAATGATAGCGAAGCACGGTCGCGTGAGCAATTTAGTGTGAGAGTCAGAGCAAGCTCGCGAGATGACGCATTCTCAATGGCGGCACGCGTATTGCCCTCTTCAAACAGCGTGATTGTTTTTGAGAATGTGTTGGCTTGATTCGGTACGGCAACGACAACCCGTTGCCCTAATTCAATGCAAATGCATTCCGGGCTCGGAGAAAGAGTGCAGCCCGGTCGAAATAATGTGAGAACGGGAGGGGTAAATAATGAGTGAATATCGAAAAGAGAGAACAGTGGTTGAAGATGTGCCTTTGGGGAGTCGCCCCGTAGTAGAGACTAAATACGATTCGGTGATCTGCGAACGACCGGGTATGTCAGGCGGCGCGATCACCGCGCTGGTCCTTGCGGCCATCGCTGCCGCAGTAGTGATCACAATGTTGATTCTAACTAGTCAGCAAAGGCATACCGAGGACCAGTTGGCGCAGGAGAGAGCGAGAAACGCGGCTGCTGCTGCGCAGGGGCAGCCTGCTCCGCAACAACAGCAACCGCCAATCATTGTGACGCCGTCACAGCCGGCAACAATCCCAGTTCCGGTTCCAGTTCCTTCGCAGCCCGCGCCTGCTGTAGTGGAGCCGACCAGCACCCAGGTTGAGATAGCCATCACTTCCAAGCTGCTGGACGACTCGCAACTGCGCTCTTATTCGATTGACGCAAAGGTCTCGGGAGGCACGGCTACACTGAGCGGCCACGTCCCGACCGAGGAACTCAAGAGGCGGGCTGAGCAGGTAACCCGGACCGTCAAGGGTGTACGCACCGTCGTAAACGACCTTGTCGTCCAGTCTTGAGTCCGGAGAAAGCGACGGAATCGGCGCCGAGTGTTCCATAAGCGGCGCATCACATAAACAGCCCGATCATTCGGGCACAACCCAAACTGGCTTTCGGAGGACAAAACAATGTTGTGGACGATAATCGTTATTCTTTTGGTTTTGTGGCTGTTGGGATTGATCGGTCACATCGGCGGAGGATTGATCCATCTGCTCCTAGTGGTGGCAGTGATAGTACTCATATTCAACCTGCTGAGCGGCCGCCGCGCCGCACTTTGAAGCACTGTCTCGACCAACTCGCCTCGTGTGCCGGGTGCGATGCATCCACGGATTACGCGGATCACGTCTGTGGCTCCGAGTAATCCGTGGAGCGTCGGAAAGCGGTACCACTTTCGACCTCAGTCAAGTAACCATCGGTT
>Ga0257146_1000021_pt1 | contig 14859 bp, 13 predicted proteins | sample CO08A_FD_185958 | JGI IMG/M metagenome (GOLD analysis project Ga0257146, IMG submission 185958) | Soil microbial communities from H.J. Andrews Experimental Forest, Oregon, United States - CO-08-A | ecosystem: Environmental > Terrestrial > Soil > Temperate forest > Bulk soil | place: USA: Oregon...
CTGTCTGCCTCAACCTCAACGGTATGGCGCATCCCCTCAGTATCAAGATAAGAGACGACACAGATAGCCACGGCGGGCAGTCTAACATTTTCGTTCATTTTCGCCAATTATTCGCCAAATTCATTAAATTGACACCTGTATCTTTTGCGAATATCGTTAGCGGCAATGAGCCCAGCATCACCATTTGAGTCTAACTATGCTAGGATCGGCGTCTACCATAATGACCCCCGCGACCTTCACGATAGAGTTAACAACCGCTCGTTCAGAGTCCAAATCCACCATAGGCCTGACGGTAGCAACCTGGAGCAGAACGTTGACGACATCTTGATCGAGGGCAACGTTGGTGCGGTGATTACGTTACTGAATGCTCTATGTGTTGATTTGGTGGAGGCACGAGCGCTTGTCTCCCTCGGCAGTGGCCCAACTTTATTGACCAGCGAGGTGGTACCTTTTGTTGCCGCGGAGGTTACTGAGTACTTCAAACGAGTGCCCGAGCCGCTTACCTGTTTCGTCAGCCAGATCGACCACGGTGAACTTGTCGAGCGCCTAGACCTTTGGGCTATTGAGAACAACAAAACCCCATAGTACGTTGCGCGGTCCGGCGTGCGCGTGATATATGCTTCAAGACGTCGGCCCACTCCTCCCCAGTCGTTGTTTGGAGCAACCGCCGTGCTTCCGGATCTTCGTTCGAGATCGGCGTTTGCGGTAGGTCCTCGTAGAGCTTGATCCGGCCAAGAAACGTCTCCAAGTAACGCTACCAGGTTGGTCTCCACGATGCTGCGGTCACCCAACCTCAGCCGCTCAAGTTCAAAGAGATTCAAGCCCAACTCGACCCCGACACCTTACTGCTCGAATATGCCCTCCGATCATCGCACTCTCCCTTATCGGCGGTGCGAGTTTAGAGCTCAACCTTCAGGTGGCCCGTTGCGGAATCAAGCAAGCTAAAGCTTGACTCTGAACTTTCCCTTTCACACCGGCAGATTCATCCGCCTGAGAAGGTCTTTGAATCGCGGGTCGGAGTGAAGGCTGTCGTATATCGGATTCACCTTTATAAAATCTGGGTCTCTATGCTCTTCATAATACTTCTGCAGCCATTCAAACGCGTTATCCTTCTCGCCCAGACCTGTATAGATCAGCGCAAAGAAGTCAGGCGAGACATAACTTTTCTTCGCCTTCAACTCGGCAAGCATCTTCTGCGCTTCATCTTTTCTGCCCGATTTCGCGTATGCATACGCGAGAAATGCAAAACTTCTCGACATCCCCAAAGAGTCAATTCCCTTTTGAAACTCGGCGATGGCTTCGCCATACATCCCTTTTTGCAGATAGGCTCTCCACAAAAAAGCGTGCGCCGCAGCAAAGTTTGGGTCCATGTCGAGGACCATCCGTTCTTGCTCGATAGCCTGGTCGTACTGGCCCGTCAAGTAGAAGCCAAATCCCAATACCGAGTTCCCTTTAACCGAGTGCGGATCAAGCTCCAGGGCTTTTGTCAGATGTAGTAGATAGTCATCTAATCGCCCTACGTTCCCCAGATAGTTTGCATACCAGTTGTGAGATGCCTCAATGTTCGGGTTAAGCTCCAAAGCGCGTAACGCTTCCTTTTCGGCAGCCGCCCAGTCCCAATCAATCTGTTTGAGCCCACTGAGAGAGGCATGAGCTTCGGCGAGTGTCTCATCAATCTCCAATGCTTTCTTCACTGCCGCCTCCTGTTTCTGTCGAGCCTCCTTTGGAGGGCGAAGGCCATTCAGTCCGAGGAACCAGTAGGCGCCGGCTAATCCAATATAAGCAGGCGCGTAGCGCGAGTCTATTTTGATCGCCTGATCGAAGTATTCCAGGCTTTTCTCCGCTCCCTTTGGTGACCACTCACGGAAGTGGTGGCGGCCGGTTATGTAAAGTCGATAAGCCTCAGCGCTTTCGGTGTAACGTTTAGCCAGTTGCCGCCTCTCATCGCTGGTCAATGACCACGACAGTTTTGTTGCCACCAGCGCGGCGATTGAATCCTGCAACTCGAGTATGTTGCTGCACTGCGCATCGCACTTATCTGCCAAGATCGTCGAGCCATCCTTTACTCTCAACAGCCGCCATGTCGCTCTGGTCTTCTCGTCTGCCATCTGGAGACTTCCTTCCAGAACGTAGTCCACGCCAAGCTCGCGTCCGGCCGCAATCGGGTCCTGGTCGAGGCTTGCGTACTTGCGAACCGAGTTGATTGACAGCACGGTGACCTCTCTTATGCTGCTCAACTTATTTATCAAAGTGTCAGCTATCCCAAGCTCAAGTATTTGGTCGCGGCTAACGGCAGCCAACGGTTTGAACGGTAGTACTGCGATTTTTTTCACCGCTTCGGCCGGCTTAGGTCGGTTTCGGTTGCTCGTAATCCAAAAGTAGGAAATGCCGGCGGCTAGTCCAACCAGCAGGCAGACAGCCAATGCCACCGCGCTCAATCTCCACTTCGACGCCCACGCTCTCCACTTCGACGCCCACGCTTCCCTGCGACTCGGCGACGGCGCCTTTTCTTGCATTTCGTGAACCGCCTCGGATTCGGACTTGCTCGCTGATCCGTTCTCTTCCTCGTGCTCGATTACCGAATGAGATTTGTGATACTCTGGCAAAAGGGATGCAGCGCCATCATCTAATACCTCCCTCACAATTGCTACAAAGCGATAGCCACGACTGGGAATAGTGACGATATATTGATGATCATCCAGACTCTCACCGAGAGCTTTCCTCAAGACTGAGATGTTTCGCGTCAGGCCACCCTCTTCTACGTTCGTGTCTGCCCAGACTTCCTTCATCAGCTCGTCTTTTTCAATAACCCGCCCGTTGTTCTGGATAAGCGCAAACAACGTGTCAAATGCCTTCGGCGTAAGTGGCACAATCTCCCCATCCCGCAGTAGCAGGCGCCTCGCAGGGTCTATGCGAAATGGACCGAATTCGTAGAAGCGGTTGCCCGGATTGCTCATAACCACCTGTAAGAAATCCGAAGAAAGTGTAATTGCCCTGGTAAGGACTTTCCAACCGATCTGGGAGTATTGTTCTGTCTGAGATGAGTCAGTGACGCTGGCTCAGGAGCCCATACGCTGCGCTCATGGCCCCCCCGTCTCATATTTGACGGAAAACACGATGAGGATAGTGCAGAGGTCAGAAGGTAGCAAGTGACTGACGTACGGAAAGGAGATTACTCAGATGAAAACATTAAGATCCTATTCGCGAACTACACGATCGATCAACATGAGGAGTCCGCGAAGTACTGCAAACGGTCTCGTAACTCCATTCCTAGCGCTGCTGGCTTTGGTGAGTTGGATAATCTTGCCTGGTTATGCTTCGAGTCGTCGCGCGCCGACCGGCGCTCCAAGGGGGATCTTTTCAACCCGTTCGGCCATTCGGGTTCAGGCATACGCTCGACGTCCTCCGCATCCGGCCAAATCACTCCCGAAGGCATCAACGTCTGGACCAGCAATGGCCCTGAAGGACAGGCAATCTCCTCGCTTGCGATTGACCCCAGCAACTTGAATACAATCTATGCCGGGTCAGGGGCTGGCGTATTCAAGAGCACTGATGGCGGCGCAAGCTGGAGCAGATCCGATGGCGGCTTAACCGGCTCGGTTGAGTTGGTGGTGGTTGATCCTGTCAACACGGATACCGTCTACGCAGGGACCCGTGCTGGCGTCTTCAAGAGCATCAATGGAGGCGCAAGCTGGAGCGCAGCCAACATTGGCCTGACACCACTCCCTGTTGTTGCCTTGGCAATTGACACCAGCGGCTCGGGTACCCTTTATGCAGCGTGCTTTGAAGAAGATGATGGTCCTTTCTTTGAATTCAACCTGTTAAAGAGTACGAATGGTGGCGCGAGTTGGATTAAATCAACCGGTTTGTTTGGCTACGGAGATGCGATAGTGACTGACCCGGGCCATCCGAATCTAATCTATGCGGGGACTCAGTGCGGACAGAAGCGGGATTGCAGCGGAAGACAAAGCGGCGAGGTAATCAAGAGCACTGATGGTGGCGCGAGTTGGAGAGGCTCGGACACACGCCTTGTGGGATTGTCTGTAGTGCACGCGCTTGTGATTGACCCCGGCAATCCGAAGACCATCTATGCAGGTGGCGACCATTGTAATGTCGACTGCGGCAGCAGCGCCAGTGTGTTCAAGAGCACCGATCGCGGCGCCAGTTGGACCTCATCCGTATCCGGTCTGCCTACCGGCAACGTCCTTGCGCTCGCAATTGCCCCCGCCAGTCCGAACTTCATTTACGCTGGGACTGACAGCGGGGTGTACAGAAGCACGGATGGCGGTGGAAGCTGGAGTCCATTCAATGACGGCCTGACTAGCCTATCTGTCAACGCGCTGGCCATCGACCCTTCAGGAACCTTCCTGCACGCCGGCACTGCGACAGGAGTCTTCGACTATCAATACCCAGCCCCTACCATCGTAAGCGTTTCCGTTGTCGGCAAGAAGCTGCAAGTCTTCGGCGAGAATTTTGAGGGCGGCGCAGTAATACTTCTCAACGGTGAAGAGCAGAAGACCAGAAATGCTGATGAAGACCCGAAAACTGCATTGATCGGCAAGAAGGCGGGCAAGAAGATCAAACCTGGCGACACGCTGCAGGTGCGAAACCCTAACGGCACGACCTCTGAAGAGTTCACCTTCATTGGAACCCTAGAGCGCCCGAGCGGGTACGCATCTTTCTCAGTTCAATTCTGAAGTAGACCATTAGATTTGTGCTCCACAAGTCAACGCGGCATGGAGCGCGTAGCCCAAGGCGAAGGCCAGGCGAACCAAGTCCTGAACTCAGCTTTCAAGGCTAATACTCTACTTCCTGGCCGGTTCATGGGCGGGTATGTTTATTTCACGCGGACCGACTCAACTGACCTTGTCTTGCAAATTCTGATAGGCAACTACATTTTCAGTATGCCGTTGCATCAGAGCCGGTAGCAATCGCCAGTACCTTCGTCTGAACTCACACTCTGTGCCTACGCGCTCGCACCCACTGCGTCAATTCTAGTCCCATTCCTAAATCATCTACTCGCCACTGAGAGTGTTTCGCTTGTCGGCGCGCGGTTAATTGCTAACGAACGCTTCAGCCACTCTTCGCCCTTCGCTGGTTAGCATCACGCGCACGGTGCGCGCATTCTTGCGGCCTCTTATGCGCGTTATTAACCCACGCTTTTCTAGCCGGGCAAGCGAATGGCACATGGTTACACGATAGCTATTCTCACACGCCTTGTCTTCTGTGTGGTCCTGCGCCTTGGCGGTCCACAGGATTCTCCAGGGGACGCCAGCTTCGAGCAATCGACCGCCTTGCTGTTCTGCTATTCGGACCTGGCTAACAAGCCATTTGAGAATGTGTCGTTGTTGAGCGCTCAAATTAGACATTTGTCGTACGCTCTAAACCGCAGACTGTTCACCATCGCCGCTACGCAGAGCTCGATGCGCCGGGCATACCTCGACGGTCGCACCCCCAAAGTGCCGATCGCACCATTCAAGAAGCAGCGTCATCTTGTCGCCCTGAACTTGTGAGAGGTCGTCCTGAAGATGTGAGCACACTTCCGGGCTCACATCTTCTGCTAAACCATTGCCAGAAGTCTTTTTATCCTCGTGATTTGCTTGAAGATGTGAGATTGCGTGTGTGTTCACATCTTCAGGCGCCGGGCTCACATCTTCAGGAAGCGCCCACATCCAGCGTTGATCCCTGTCGCCAAAGTGACCGCCCTCTTTGGCCACGAGAACGCCTAACGCGGCTCTTGCGCGTCGAAGGGCCCAGGCTGAGATCCCCTGCGTTGTGGCCTCGCGTTGCACGTCTTTCGAGTGGCGTCTCCCTTCGGCAAGCGCTTCGCGTAGGAATCGTTCGCCGTCACGATTCTCGTTGCGCGCCTCTTCGCTGCTAGCGTCCGAGAGAATCCTATCGGCGCTGAGATCGCTATCACCTGTCCAGAAAAAACCGTCGTCGGTGATCGTGTAACCCAGCCCGTTAGCAAATTCCGCAAGGTTGTTTTTGGTTTGAACTATCGCCCGCTTTGTTGAATCCTCGGGGTCCGCTCCGACTAGTAATACGCTGCGACAACTAGCCGTGAAGTCTATCGAGCCAGCGCCCGCGTAGATCGCGCGGCCTTTGTGACTCTTCGTTAGGTGCCGTACACACAGAATGGCGCAGCCTTGCCGCTCGGCAATTCGAGCGAGTGCGGCCATCACCGCTCGCACTTCGTTCGCCCTATGAATATCCGTTTTCGGCATGAATGCAATGAGCGGATCAATGACTACAAGCGCGGCTTGCGTTTCGATGATTGCGGCTTCGAGTCGCAGCAAACCGGCCGTATCGAATGCGGTCAGGTCTTCAAGCGCGAAGACTCGCGATACGTCAGCGCCCATCTTGTCGAGTCGCGGCCTAACGGTGTCGTCTAAGCCATCCTCAGCGGTGAGAAGTAAGACGTTTCGAGGCTCCGTTGGTTGTTCACCTGGTAGCCCCTGCCCCACTGTGACACCCGCAGAGATAGCGCCCGTCAAATAACTCTTCCCAACGCCGGGGTCTCCCTCGACCAACGTAACCTTGCCTAGCGGGATGCGCTGCTTCCATAGCCAGCCAACGCTGACCGGCGTCACGTCCGATAGACGAGTAACGTAGCTCTTGTCGGGCTCGGTCTGTAGTTCGCTGGTGATCGCCGCAAGGTCTTTCAGCAAAGGGTCCGGCGCGTCAACCTCGCCGTGGTCAATCCGCTGCGCTAACAACTCAATGGCGTGTCTCGCGCGGCGCAGCGTCGCGGTTTTCTTGATCTGGCCAACCAGCCAGCCAAGGTCACTGACACCGTGGGACATCGGGAGCCTGGATAGCTCGGACTTTACTAATTCCAGGCAGTCATCGCGCCGCAACTGATCGAGCAAAGCTGGCATGCTCTGCACTAACTCGCCGCGTTCACTGACAGCCACGCCTGCGCCGAAAATCCGCCCCAGGTCGCGGTTGTAGAACTCGCTCCGCAAAAGCCCAAGCTCTACCGCTTTCTGTGTAACCGAGTTGGGGCCCATCACCGCTTGCGCAATTAGCTCACGTTCGCAGTCAACCGCATTCGGAAGGATAGGTGTGTCTTCGTTCAACTCAGTGCTCCAAAGTGACAGTCGGCGCTTTCTCTAGCCATGTTTACTCATCGCGGGTTTCCATACCGTCACTGATTAGCCGGGTGATTTCGCTGACAGGGATTAATCGCCGAGTACCGAGCTTGCAGGTAGTGATCCTTCGGTTACACACCCAGCGGCGCAGCGTCCACGGTGAGAGTCCAAGCTGTGCTGCAGCGGCCTCGATACTGATTAACTCCTGTACTCCTCTGGCTGTCTCGCTCTGCATTTTGCTGTTGCGGTGTATCGTCATTTGCTGTATGCTCCTGTTGTTCTAGATGATGATTGGATATTACTGATAAAGCCTAGTTAGTGTCAATATGTCGGTTCCAGCATTTCTAAGAAAATATGTTTGATAGACAGCAACAACATAAGCTTAAGCGAATGCCAACACTCCCAGCCCTCTCTGAGTTGATGGAACTGGTTAATGGGCTTCCAGGGGATGCGCGAGACACGAATCAAATGACTCACGAATTTAGACTCGCTAACCCAGGACTTAATGAATTGGAAGTCAGGAAAGGCGTCGCCGCTAGGTTTGAAGCAGAACTTCAACGGATGGCCGCTCCTGCCCGCGAGCACATCGGTACTGCGCGAGGCCAAGGCGGACTAGTTAGCGTGGAGTCGCAGTCGCGCTATAACAGACTTATTATGGCGCGCGCGATCCTACGATTCATCGCGCTTGAGAACACCTCCGCCGTGCAAGTCGCACAAGCGCTGGCGGAAGCCAACAAAGGACACGCTCAGCAGCGAGATGTAACTAGAGAACGACTGGTATTGACTTGGGAGAGACTACCATTTAGTGAAATGGTACTTTTGATCGGTGAAAGTCCGACGCCACAGTGGCAAGAACCCCACATCGCGGTTAGTTGGCAGATAAACAAGAAGCGTGAAGTTAAGGTCACATCGATTCCCCATATTCAGGAGATCGAAGAGTCCGACTGCCTTCGCATTCGCGAGTGTCCAAGATGCAGTAAGTTTTTCTTTGCCGGTCGTATGCATCAATCAGCGTGTTCCGAACCATGCGCTCATGTACTGCGCACGCAGCGCTGGCGCGAGGCATACCCAGAGAAGTACAAGCTACAGCGGATCAAGCAAGCTGACGCGCGAGAGGCGCGAACCAAACGAAAGCGAGGATAACAATGTCAATCTTCAAGCGAGGACACACCTACTGGTTTCACTTTTACTTCAACGGCGAGCATGTCCAGCAGTCAACCAAGCAAGGCAATCCAAAGGTGGCCCGCCAGATCGAGGCCGCACATCGTACCCGGCTCGCGAAGGGCGAGGTCGGCATAGTCGAAAAGAAGGCGCCTGCGCCCACTCTGAAAGGTTTCGCGGAGCGGTTCAAGGACTCCATCAAGGTTCGCTCCGCAGAGAAGCCGCAGACGGTCAGATTCTACCTGTCAAAGCTAGACCGACTGCTGGAATTTCAGGCCCTCGCATCTGCGCGCCTGGACGCAATAGACGAAGCCTTGATTGAAACCTATGTCCAGAGCCGTCGAGAGACTGTCTCCCCCGCCAGCGTCAACCGCGAGCTTGCGACGCTGCGCCGGTTACTGGGGATGGCCTATCAGTGGAAAGTCATTGATCGAATCCCCGTCATCAGAAAGCTGGACGGCGAGCGCAACCGCAACTTTGTGCTGAGCCGAGAGCAGGAAGCGAAGTACCTTGAGGCCGTAGAGCAACCGCTGAAGGATGCCGCCTTGCTCGCGCTTGATACCGGCCTCAGAGCCAGCGAGCTTATGGCCTTGGGAAAAGCAGATGTTCACCTTGAGACAACTAATGGCGCGAAGTTTGGCTATCTTCGAGTGATAGTCGGGAAGTCTAAGAATGCCGCACGAGCCGTTAGCCTTACACGCGTTAGTGCGATGCTCCGCATTAGGATGGCAAAGCAACGACTCACCGTGGGTGGCAGAGCCAGGACCGCGCTAGGCTTACCAAAAGACTTTGTGATACATTCCCTGCGTCACACGTTTCTAACTCGGTTGGGCGAGGCAGGAGTTGATGCCTTCACGATTATGCGAATAGCTGGACACAGCAGCGTGACAGTCTCTCAGAAGTACGTTCACCCCTCGACCGAGGCAATGGAGCGCGCCTTCGAGCGGCTTGAGTCTCTCAATTCTGCCGAACCTGAGCAAAAAGCCGAGCCGGAAAACGCAGCAGAAAGCAGCCTACCCGCTACAGTATCCGCTACACTCCCAGAGGTAGCCTCACAACGTGTTATGTAAACGATTCAAGTTTCAAGACTTGGCCCCTTAGCTCAACGGTAGAGCAGAGGACTCATAATCCTTTGGTTGGAGGTTCGAATCCTCCAGGGGCCATCAAAAAATCAAGAGGTAAAGCGGATCACGCCGAGCGCCGCTTCTCATTTTGTGTCCGAATTGTGACCGGAAAACCGGAAGCGACTGGTTTCTGCGTCTTTTCCACCGCTTCAACCGCTCGCCGCTTTCCTTCGTCCGTAGCGTGAACATACTGCATCGTCGTCTCGATCGACTTGTGACCCATGACCTTCTGCACTGCCGCTATCGATGCGCCGTTGTCCACTGCTCGAGTTCCAAGATCAAGGTGCTCGGCCGAACCCTAGTAGGACTTCGTCGAGAAGTCCTACGCCGAGAAGACCAACAAACCGAGTCTTCGGTTCGGCGGTTTCGTACCTCGATGGCGCGACCAACCTGCCAGTGCATCTGACAGTCACGTTTCCTCATCAGACAGCCCTTGATCTTGAAAGAAATTCGTGGCATCTTTTCTTTCAACATGGCTGGGCGCAAACAACTAAACTCCATTGATTCACAGATACTTAGCCGTATCAGGAGACAGGGGGCGGGCTGGGTATTCACTCCAGGCGATTTCCACGATCTTGGTAGTCGCACTGCGATTGACCTGGCGCTCCTGCGCCACAAGCGCGCCGGTACCATCAGACAACTTGCGCGGGGAATTTACGACCTACCGCGTCGCCATCCGCGCCTCGGGCTCCTGTCTCCTTCGGTTGACGCGATAGCCCGCGCGGTAGCGGGCCGTGACGCCATTCGTTTGCAGCCATCCGGTGCATATGCTGCCAATCTGCTAGGACTCTCCAATCAGGTGCCGATGAAAGTGGTATTCCTAACGGACGGCCCATCACGAAAGGTTCGAATCGGCAAGCAGGAAATAATCCTAAAACGCACCACCCCTCGGAACATGGCCGCCAGCGCAAGAACCAGTGGGCTTGTGATTCAAGCGTTACGCCACCTCGGAAGGCGACACGTTGACGACTCCGTGGTGCACGCGTTGCAGAGACGACTTACCGACGATCAGAAAAAGGAACTGCTGAGCGACCTACCCTATGCTCCGGGGTGGGTCGCGGAGATCATGCGACAGATCGCTGAACCGCGACAGGTATGACATATGGATACCTTCATAGCGTTCTCAACGGACGAGCGTAGAACCTACTGCAACGAGGCTCAGGCACTGCTCGGACTCCCTGCGGCGAGCATCGAGAAAGATTTCTGGGTTTGCTGGACACTAAGGGAACTCTTCGACCTTCCCGAGATTGGCTCGCATCTGACATTCAAGGGTGGCACTTCTTTATCTAAAGCTTGGAAGTTGATAAGCCGCTTTTCCGAAGACATCGACATCGTGATCGATCGCGAAGTTCTCGGGTTCGGCGGCGACGCCAGCCCGGGTCGAGCCTCAAGCCGCAAGCAACTGAACAAGCGGCTGTCAGCTCTGAAAGACGCCTGCCGTAACTTGGTTCAAGGAGAGATTCTGACTACCCTACGTAAGCGCATCGAGTCAGATCTCGGCGACTCTGGAGAATGGTCCCTGGAGATTGATCCCGACGCCGAAGACGGACAGTGTTTGCTGTTTACTTATCCAGGCGTCTTCCCCGGTGGCTACGTTCGACCGGTGGTGAAGATCGAGCTCGGCGCGCGTTCGGACACCGAGCCCTCCGAGGTTGTTTCGATTCAGCCGTACTTGTCGGATGCGTTCCCGGACATCTTCACATCAGGCTCCTTTTCAGTTCTTACTGTTTCATCGAAACGGACCTTTTGGGAGAAGGCCATGCTCTTGCATGAAGAGACCTACCGCCCGGCCGACAAGCCCCGCAAGGCTCGTCTCTCACGCCACTACTACGATCTGTGGAGTTTAATAAAGAAGGGCGTGGCAGAGACAGCCATTGCCGAAGCTGATTTGTTCGAACGAGTAGCTGCACATCGCGCCACGTATTTCCGAATTACCTGGGTTGACTACTCGACACTTCGACGTGGGTCACTTCAACTGATACCGCCCGAGAATCAAGTTGCCGACTGGCGCGGCGATTACAAGGCGATGAGCACTGAGATGTTCTTCGAGAAGCCGCCTGACTTTGATGAGATCCTTGACGTTATCGGCGATTTCGAACGCGAATTCAATCGAGATAAGTAACCTCTGGACGTACTCCGCGGCCGCAGCCAAAATAGACATGTGGTTTGGGTTCTCAGCGCGGCCCGGAAAAAGCGCGAGGAACTGCTGCCGCGTTCATCTCAGAGAGATGGTATGGCTGGTTCCGACAAATGCTAGTGTATGAAAAGACTCTTACAGTTATTCGTGCTCGCGCTTGTTTGCCAAAGTGGTTCAGCGCAAGAGCTTCGTTTTCAATTCGGCCACACCAACGACATTCTTAAGATCAAGTTCAGCCCCGATGACACCAAACTTATTTTCATATTCTGCCGGCGACGGTTGGTTGTGCTACTGGAATGTGACGACAGCCCAGCTATTGTGGAAATCAAAAACAGAGTTCATCCGAAAGGCGGAAGAGCTAGCCAACCTCGAGCAGTTTGGCTGGAACGAGGATCAGACCCTTGTCTATTCGAGAAGCCAGGCCTTTCAAACCTGGGATGCAAATACTGGGAAAATTCTCTCGGTTTCAGACACCAACCCAGCCGAAAGGGCCTTCGCCGAATCAACAAATAAGATCTCGGTCAGGAAGGACTATTCGAACTTCTATCTGACAAACTCTAAAACAAACCAGGAGTCAACCATCAAGGCCTTTTCGCGCACTGGGTCGGTCTACGACGTAAGCCACGATGGAAGTCTCTTTGCCGAAGGAGGCAGTTGGGGCAATACTGTCAGAAGAGTAACTAGGATCGTCGATCCCAGTAGCTTTTACGAAATGAAGGGTGGCAGAATCGCGCCTTACGTGCGAAGCGAATTGGAAACGAAGTTACTCGATCAACAGAGTCTGCGTGTGGCTGAGCTCCACGCTGCAAGAGCACGTCGGGACACGCGGGCAGTGGTTGAGACTGAGAAGTTCAAGAAGCAAGTATACATGTCGTTTGATCATTATGGAGATATGAGGGATCCAGGTGAGCAAAGGATAATGGAATCGGGAGTTCCCAGTAAGAGCAAAGTCAGGAAATCGCGGAAGGACGCCAATGCCATTTGGCTTCGCTTGCACAATGACTCTCCGTTGCCAATTCAGATTCCTACTCAAAGCATGTATCTCCCGAATCCGAAATGCTCTTTCGAGTTCTCAGCGGGAAACAAGATATTGGGTCTGTGTAGTGACCGGGACATTAGTATCTGGTTCGGCCTGGAGGATAAGAATGGCAAATTGATCCCGTACGGTTTTGATTTCGGCTCAAGTGCGATGCTGTTGCCAAAGTCATCGGTTCTCTTTGCCGTTCCACTCGCGGCTTTGCAGAACGGGCGTGCCATTCGATTCGATTTCACGTTTCAAGCAGAAACGGATGACAGAAAGAGTGGAGAATACGGAACACCAAAGACGCTGAGATTCAGGGAGGCAGATCTCCCAAAGACACAGTGAGCTTGGTAGACGATTAATTCCACGATACCGACCAGATAGCGATGCTCTCATCGTTGGATTACTAATTTAGAGGATTTGTATGCCCAAGCAGGAAACCATTCGGTCCCGCTGGACGCCGCGGCTGATCAAACAATTGCAGGGCAATCGATCTCTCGCTGGGTTCGCCACGTTGGTCGGCGCTACTAGGAACACGGTCTGGCGCTGGGAAACCGGGCGGAGTCAGCCCAATGCAACTTACTCGAAGCGGCTATCCACGATCGCCCAACGCGAGCATTTCCTCAAGGACTGGAAGCTTGTCGGCTCTATGACACTGCTCGACGATGTTGAAGGCGCCCAAGCTGCAATCGCTGAACTCTTCTTCAAGTCCGTCAAACGCACAGCTCGTCAACTCACCGATTACGAGCAACATACCAATCAGTGAGTTCGAAAATCATCGGATATTCGTCCGATCTTCTCGCCGATCATCCGATCGGATTGTGGGCGGCGTTATCATTCGGACAGTACCATCTTGGGGTCGACTTGAAGAAGGAGTGGCTTTCGAGCTTCGATTCCATTGTAGCGAGCCAGCGTTCCGTCTAGGTTTGAGCAGACATTCTCCGCGCGTATGATTCCTCTTGAATTGCGCGAGGTCACCAACCTGCGGAGAAGTCTTCACGAGGTCGAGGGCCGTGGAAAGCGATAAGATTCTGAATACTGAGCTCGACAAGCTCCATGCTGAGTGCGAGCGTCTCCGAAAAGAGAATACCGTTCTGAGGCTTAGACTGGGTGAACCTCCCCCGGACCCTCCAATCGTCGGGCCGGACTTCTCACATGATCATAAGAAGGCGCAACTGTCAGCTACTGTAACGGCCGACTCTCGCCCTGAACTGAAAGTGTCGTTGTTCAGAAATCTGTTTCGTGGCCGCGAAGATGTCTATGCGGTCAGGTGGCAGGGAAGGAACGGTCGAACAGGATATTCGCCGGCGGGTATTCGCGAGTGGAGCCGAGCCAGCTTAGTCGGACAGGGCAAAAAAAGGTCGGTCAGGCACAGCAAGTTATTCCCACTGACGGAAGACGTGATCAGAGATCATCTTCTAGGAAGGCAAACCATAGGCGTCTATCCATTGCTGCAAGATGATACGTGTTGGTTTGTTGCGGTAGACTTCGACAAGAAAACCTGGGAAGCGGACGCCAGCGCATTCTTAGAAACCTGTTATGGGTTGACCGTTGCACCGGCTTTGGAACGCTCACGCTCGGGAAATGGGGCTCACGTCTGGATATTCTTTGCTGAACCGATTCCGGCTGCATTGGCCCGAAGACTCGCGAGCGCACTGTTGACCCGCACAATGGAGCGGCGTTACACCATGGGCCTTGATTCCTATGACCGATTGTTCCCAAGTCAGGACACGATGGCCAAGGGCGGGTTCGGGAACCTGATAGCCTTGCCCCTACAGCGCGGTCCTCGAGAGAATGGCAACAGCGTCTTCATCGACAATCAGCTTCGACCCTACGAGGATCAGTGGGCGTTCCTCTCTTCGATCAGACGACTAACGCAGGACGAAGTTCAAGCGCTCATCCGCGTCGCGAACCCAACCGGCGACATTATCGGCGTGCGACGGAGCGTATTCGAGGATGACGACGCGAGTGATCCGTGGACGCTGCCGCCTTCCGGTCGGTTACCCACTCGAGTAATCGAAGGATCGTTGCCCGGCAGTGTATCAATCCAACGCGGCGATATGGTTTACGTCGAAAAGAAGGGTTTACCGGCGGCGTTTCTTGATCGCCTGATTCGGCTGGCGGCATTTCAAAACCCAGAATTCTACAGTGCTCAAGCGATGCGGTTCTCGACTTTTGCCAAACCACGCGTTATCGCCTGCGCAGAAGACTTAGATCATCACATCGCGCTGCCCCGAGGCTTACTGCAAGAGCTGCTCGAACTGTTCCAAAGCCACGGAGTCGCTGTCGAAGTATCGGACCATCGCTTTGGCGGTATCCCCA
>Ga0257146_1000023_pt1 | contig 14714 bp, 21 predicted proteins | sample CO08A_FD_185958 | JGI IMG/M metagenome (GOLD analysis project Ga0257146, IMG submission 185958) | Soil microbial communities from H.J. Andrews Experimental Forest, Oregon, United States - CO-08-A | ecosystem: Environmental > Terrestrial > Soil > Temperate forest > Bulk soil | place: USA: Oregon...
CTGGACAAAAAATCGCGAAAACAACCCCATGCAAAGTAGAGTGAACCCCGGCTCGCAGCACTCCTGCTGCGCTGCGTCCGGGCGCGAGAAGAAAAATGCCCCGTCGTCATGGCCCCAACCTAATCTCATCCCGCTCTAGCTTCGGCCGGGCGCGGACGAAAAGCCCTGTGACGCCGTGCGCAGCCGATTGCGACCGAGAATATAGATCGTCGCCGTGACCACCAGCAGGGCCAGACCGATCACGATCGAGACAAGGCCCACCGGAACCAGAACGTGTGCGGTGTCGCGCTCGGGATTGACCCACCAGTGATGAATCGACGACAGCACAAAGGCCAAACCGGCGAATCCCGCGCCACCGCCCGCCACCAATAATGCCCACATTCGCCGCAACTGGCTGAGCCGTTCGCGGGCGATCTCGGTGCGCGGCGCCTGATGGCGCGCGACGCGGTGCACCAGCCGCGCGGCAAATCCGATCGAACTGAACCCGATCACCACGCTCGTCGCGCCCAGCAGCAGCCTGGTGGATGTATCGAGGTTCGGATTTTGCTGCAGCGTCAGCAGAGGAAAATCGAAACCTGCATGAAGTGCCATCGGGGCAAACAGCATCAGAATTCGGTTTGAGATACGGGCCCAGTCGCGGTTATGCCGGTGCGCGCCAAGTGCGGTGCCGGATCGCCCCAACGCGAGGTAGGCGCCGGCGATGATGCCGAGCGCGCCATGGAACGGCACGGTCAGCACGCTGCGCAACGCTGCCAGCGATCGCCACATCTCCGGATGCTGCACGAGATAAGCAAGGTTTTCATAGGCGGCAAAGCCGAGCCCCGCCGCCGCACCATAAACCACGGTGTCCATCGGGGCCGCGAACGCCCGCTGCCGTGTCGTCGAGACCGCGACAATGACGAGGATCTTGACGATTTCCTCGGGCGCGGCGACCCCAAATATCGAATGCAGCGCCTGCGCAACCCAGGGGTTCTCGGGAGCCGCCAGTATCTTGGCAAACGGCGCACGCGCAACGCCGAGCAGCGAAATGCTGGCAGCGCCGAGCAGAAATGCGGTCCAGACCTTGATGGGCGGACCGGGACGCTCGCCGGCGGCGATCACGAGCCACAATATCAGCAGGGCGGGTGCCACTGCCGCGGTGCCGATGACGGTGGGTAGGGATTCAAGAAGATTCATCAGGATGGCAAATATGCCATCTTTTTTCCGGTTTGTCGGCGCTTTGAAAGCCGGCCGCGCGACCGCAAGCCGCGGACAACAGGTTTTCTTGAACGCGCGCCAACGCGACGGCCATTCAGCAGCCGCGGCAGATATTCTTCAGCCGCGCATTCATCAGCGCATCCTCGGCGCTGATCGAATCCACACGGGCCGCGGTATCGGCTTGCGGAGGGGGTGCCAGCGCCGGCTTTGCGGCTGCGGATGATGCAGCCGTTGCTGCAATCCTGTCGTAGCAGGCCAGTCGAGTGCCGGAATCCGTGATCGATTTGCATTCCGAGGTCTGGGCGATGGCGGTTTGGGACAGCGCGCAAATCGCGACGAGTACGGCCAAGAGTCTCATTTCAACCCCTTTTTCGGCCAATGGAATCAGGCCATGAAGCGTTCGCGCTCCCGTAGCGATATCGCACAAAATCAAGGGGTTTGCCAATTTGTCTCGCGCAAACTCTCGTGTCGGCTGGCAGCGGCAATTCCCGCATTGCGCGGAAACGGCTGAAAAGCCGCCCGGGCACGCTCATTAGTCGGTTCTGCCGAACTCACAGCCACTGCGGGCATAAACGAGCCTGACCATGCCCAACTCGTCACGCGTGCGGGTCGGTTTGCAGAAGGCTTCCCATTTCTTGATGCCCTCCTGCTTCACCTTGAGATCTTCCGCTTCCTGGGCGGTGTCACGCGTTTGCGGCTGATCTTCGATACCAACGGTTCTGCACGCCGTTGATCCGTAGTACCGACTATGGGCGCATGAGGTGCGGACTTCCCACGCTTGTGCCGCGCTCGACATCAGCGTGAGGGCGACGATGAAGTAGATGCTTTTCATGTTACTCGTCCGGGTTGGCCAATTTCTAGGGCGCCTTGACGATTATCGCCGGTGTGGCAGGGCCGCAACGGGTGGCGGCCTTTAATCACTTGTTAATCTTGATGTCCGCGCTGCGGGTTAAATCTGGAACCGGCAAGCGACAGCACGCGGCGGGCCTTTGGCAGACCCTGCAGGGTGCTCATTTCGCCAGCAAATGCCGGCAGGCCTCAACAAAGACCTGGGCACCGGTGACGATGTCGGCATCGCCGGTGTTTTCGGTCCAATGATGGCTGATGCCGCCGATCGAGGGCACAAACAGCATGCCGGCAGGCATGATGGTGGCGAGAACCTGGGCGTCGTGGCCGGCGCCGCTGGGCATGCGGACAGACCTGCCATCGGCAAAGGCCAAGCTCGCAGCTTCGATAGCATCCTGGAACGTGGCATCCATCATCGCCGGGGCGCCGGTACGAATGCGCTCCACCGTGACACTGCAGCGGCCTTGCGCGCTGACCTCTGCGGCCATGCTCCGCAGCAGATCCTCCAGGCGCTCGATCACGTCAGGGTCATCGTCGCGGATCTGAAACAGCATTTCTGCACGACCCGGGATGATGCTCGGCGCACCGGGATCGAGGGCGATGTGGCCGGTGGTCCATACCGTGCGGGGGCCGCATAGCCTTGGGAAGCGATCCTCTATCGCCACGCAAAACCTCGTCAGAGCCACGCCGGCATCCTTGCGAACGTCCATCCGGGTCGTACCAGCGTGATTTTGCTCGCCGCTAAAGGTGATCCGGTATTGCCAGATCCCGACGATGGAGGTGACGACGCCGATCCCGAGACCGCTGCTTTCGAGGCTCTCGCCTTGCTCGATATGGGCCTCGATATATCCGATATGCCGCCCGCGCTCAGCCTGCGCGCGCGCCCGGCCGGCAAGACCCACGGCGGCCAAGGCCTCCCGCATGGTTCGGCCGCTGTTGCGGTCGCGCGCGGCGTCGATGTCATCATCGGTTACATCGCCGACGTAAGACCTGCTGCCAAGGAAAGAGCCGAAATGTCCTTCCTCGTCGCACCATGCCGCGACTTCGACGGCGCCGTTTACGTTCGGGTCGGGATTGATCACGCGGGCGGCTTCGAGGGCATAGACGACGCCAAGCGGCCCATCGAGCCAGCCCGCGTAATTCTGGCTTTCGAGATGCGACCCGGCCAACAGTTTCGGTCCGGATTTCGTGGCTGTGCCGAGGACGTTGCCGATGCCGTCGATCGCAGCAGTGAGCCCTGCCTGTGGAAGCCGCTGCACGAGCCACTCCAGCGAGCGCATATGCGGCTCCGAGAAGGTCGGCTTGTGAACACCGGTCTTGTACGCGCCGATGCCACGAAGCGTATTGAGATCCGCAAGGACCCGAGCACCATCGAAATGCGGGCGATTGTCAGGCATGAACCGTAACCTTGGTCGATTTCATCGATCCAAGGGTATTACACTATTGAAACATCGATCAATCGTGTGCCGCGCGAACGACTGCGCGATGGCGGCAAGTGTGGGTCTTGCCATCGATGGGAGAGAGCGTCTGTTCGCTAAGTTGGCACCCGATGTTCGGAATCGTAGAGTCCATCGGAGCCCAATCCCCTGATGTTGTGATTGCAGAACTGCCCCGTTTATCGGAAGGACACGACGACGTCCAACTCGATCAAATAGACCAGCTTGTCATTTGACGACTTGTCAGCTTCGGCCGCTTGCCGATATAGGACCATTTCATCCGGCCGGGCGAGCCGTATCCTTAAATCCGAGTCGGCGCGGCACAATGGGACGTCATTGATTTTTTGCTGGCCCAGCTCAACGCGCAGCCATTCCTGATGGCAAATCTCGTCCGCTTCGCGATATTTCTTGGCTTCAAAAGCCAAGGTGGGCTTGCCGTCGATCTCAAGCGTCCAAATCGATCGTGCAAAGATCATGGTCCCTATGATTTCTTCGCCTTCACCAGCCACCGCGCTGCAGGCGGTCGACGGCTACAAGCACGTCGGGCCGCTCGAGCACCTCAACCAGCTTGTCAAGGATGCGCTCGTTATTGTGCGGTCGGGGCTCCAGATATTCTTCGAGGATGCGCTGCGCGTCGCTCATGGCCTGAAGGGCTAATTGCTGATCTGTCATTAATGATCACCTCCGCACCCGATGAATTTTGTCCGTAAGCTTCAATGAACGGCCCCAGCCAAGGGGGCAGGGGTAAAATGGCGGCCGGTGCCGGGCCGCACGACTGCAGAACCCGCCAGCCATGAAAAAAGTTCCATTTCGAGGAACCAGCCTGTGCGCAGAGTACATGCAGGCCGGGTTTTCTGGTACCAAATTCGAGCCTAAATTTCATATAAGTGATTGATTTATTTGATGAGTGCGGGCTCGACTCGGCGACAGGAGCGGCGATAGCGGCTGCCCATTTGGGCGCGCTCAGTGTTGGTTGGGTCAAATCGCCGTCCACAGGCTTGGCACTGAGGCCACCTTGAATTCGATTAGCGGAGGTACGGTCGCGGGCGCGAACCACGGCGATCTGGAAACTCCAGGCGGCGTTGAAATGCAGGTCATGCCAGAAGGGGCGATACGCGTCGCCCGTCGACATGATCAAGCTGACGCAAGAGCGGAGATCGTGCCTGCAACCGAAGACGCGGGCGGACAGCGTGCATGCCGCAGCTTGACGACCATAGGGAGAACAGATTTCCCCAAACCGTTTCCGAGCGTTTGGGAAAACAGGTTAAAACTGAAGGAAAACCAAAATGATAGAAAAGCGGCTGGCGCTCCCTAGCGGAATCGAACCGCTCTCTCCACCGTGAAAGGGTGGCGTCCTAACCGATAGACGAAGGGAGCGAAAATCTCAGCCTCGCCACCACCGACCCGGTCGCGGCATTGCCGTTTCGCACAAACAAATACGCCCCGCAAATCAACGCTTTGAGCTTGCGATGGCGCCGTGCCGAACCCGGACCGTGGTGACGTGATCGAGGCGGCGGCGGGCGAACGTATAGTGGCGTTTGCGCGGCCGGGCAAGCCGCCGGGATTCCCGGTTTTTAATGGCACATTGGGTGCGTTCCCGACTGGCAAACCTCGAGGGCATTCAGCATCTGGCAACGGTTTCTAAAGCCCGGTGGGATAGGGATTAAGGCCTAAGGACAACCGAAATGGCCCTAGCAACCAAAAAAAAACGGCAAGTGCGCAAATCGCTGCGCCAGCCCGGCTGGATCACCCTCGATGGCGGCTTCGCGGCGCGCCCATGCGTGGTGCAGAACATGTCCTCTACCGGTGCCAAGATCACTATTGACGATCCCAACATGTTGCCCGCGAAATTGCGGTTGGCGTTCACACGCGATGCAAGGACCGGCCGGCCCTGCGAAGTGGTCTGGCGTCGCGGAAAGTCGGTCGGCGTCAAGTTCGTCCGGTAGCAAAAGCGGGTGACACGCGATAAAAGGCGGGATGCGAAACACCCTCCTTGCGATCGTTGCCGTGGCGCTGCTGCCTGCCTCGATTGCGCTGGCCGAGCAGTCCAGCCATCGGAAGCCGGACAAACCCGCAGGCACGGGCAGATTGCTCCCGCTGAAAGGCGCTGCTGCCGGCAATTCGTGCGCTGCGTTTGGTCCGGGATTTGTCAAAGTAGACGGCACTGAGACCTGCGTGAAGATTGGCGGCGCGGTCAGCATCGGGGTCGGTGGCTCCAGCGGCGTACGCTAGAGGAGCCCGTTGTCGGGCAGGGCCATGGCCGTTTTGCGAATGGTGCGACGATGGAGTAGTGCCCCTGATTTGCCCGACGTGTCAAATGTTTTCGCAGGGATAGCTCAAAGCACCCATGCCAGCGACCGCCATGCTACTTTGCATGGGGTTGTTTTCGATATTTTAGTTGGAAGCCAGAGCCGCGTCAGCCCTGACATGACGGCTGATGATCTCGGCCACGCTCTGTGCTATCATCTGCTCGGCTCCGGTCGTGCAGGTTTTGCCTCTCGAAGGCGTTTAGACCGTTCATCGGTCCTTGAGACTGGTCTTACCAGAGCTCGTCATGAACCGGCGATCGGAGCCACAAAAATCCACACGCCTCGTCGGTCTGAGGCGAAGCCTCACCAGCTTTTTTTGAGCATGATCTTTTCGGAAAACCGGTACCCACCCTCGGATCAAGTCCGAGGGCATGCTTTTCCGGATCATGCTCTAGCGGCAACAGGGCGAGCTCATTGCAACTCGATATCATCGTTCCCGTTATCATGAGCTGCGCGCTGCTCTGGTGGGTCAGCCGCGGCATGAGCTGGACCACGCGCCTGACGGTGACGGTCGTCACCCTGGTGTTGATCTTATGTGTTGTGCTGTTCGAGCGTTCAACCTTTTGGTCGAGCGTCTCGCCATAGAGCATGATCCAGCCAGCGTTTACGACATCGGCGGCGCGATGAACTGCTGGAATCCCGCCCGGCCGGCGAACTGCGCGAACCAGCGCTCGAGATGCGGCAGCGCCGGTTTGGTGATGCCTTCGACTCCGAACCAGCGCCTTGCATAGGCGCCGAGCGCAATATCAGCGATCGTGAAGTCATCGCCCTCGATAAAGCGCCGCGTCGCCAGCTGCGCGTCGACGATGCGCCATTGTACGGCTTCCGCGTCGGCATCTTGCTGGATCGCGACCATGTCCCGCTGTTCGACCGGCGTTCGCACCAGCGCCCAGAACACCGGACGATCGACCGGCTGCAAGGTCGACAGCGTCCAATCCAGCCACCGGTCGACGCTGGTGCGCCGTTTCGGCGTCTGCGGATAAAGCGGCGACCCCTGTCCGTATTCGAGGACCAGGTAGCGCATCACCGAATTCGACTCCCAGAGGACGAAATCGCCGTCGACCAGCGTGGGTACGCGCCCGTTGGGATTCATCGCGAGATAGTCGGGCTCGCGGTTGCGGCCGAACGCCATGCCGGCATCGATGCGCTCATAAGCGAGATCGAGTTCGCGCAGGCACCAAAGCACTTTCTGCACATTGACCGAATTGGCCCGGCCCCAAATCTTCAATTGCCCCTGATTGCTGTCCGCCACGCGTTTCTCCCGATGATCCCTGCCTCACGGGTCATAGCGGAATTTTCGCGAAAAAGCGCGCCGCATGCAAAATTCAACGCGGCGCGCGAAGCAAAAAAAATCAGGCGCCGCCAAATCCTGACGGAGCCTGATTTGCGCCAACGCGTCGACCGGCGGGAACGGCGCATCCGCTGAGATGCTGCACGTGCACGAAGAATTTGTACAATGCTTACCAGTGCCCGGTGTTCGGCATCGAGGTCCACGGCTCCGCCGGCGGCTTCGCATCGCCCTTCTGCAAGAGCTCGATCGAATGCAGATCCGGCGAACGGACGAACGCCATCTGTCCGTCGCGTGGCGGTCGGTTGATGGTGATGCCGAGCTTCATCAGGCGGTCGCAGGTCGCGTAGATGTCGTCGACCTCATAGGCGAGGTGGCCGAAATAGCGGTCCTCGCCGTATTTTTCCTCGTCCCAATTATAGGTGAGTTCGACCAGCGGTGCGCCGCGTCCCTTGGATGCCTTCAGCAGTCCTTCGTCCTCGGCGGCACACAAAAACACCAGCGTGAATTTCGCCTTGTCGTTATCGACGCGGCGGACCTCCTTCAATCCGAGCGCGTCCTGATAGAATTTCAGCGCGGCATCGAGATTGCGGACGCGCAGCATGGTGTGGAGATAACGCATGTTTCTTACTCCCTGAACATTTGCGGATTTGAATTCGGTTGGGCGCTACGGGGCACTGAATAGCAGCAAAATGCGGCAAGGGCAGGAGGGTGCGTGCCAGCTGCGCGCCATGCGTTCACGATTTGGCTAGCCAGTGACGCCCCATGGGCGCTAACGGGCGGGAGGTTCGCCATAGGCGGGAGGGCGTCCAATAAACAGCAGGCTGAGGAACCGCAAGTTAGACCAACTCCGCGGCTTTCTTGTTCGCAACTGGAAGTTTCTGGTGCAGACCGGCGTCACCATCCTCAGGATTCTTCACCGCTGGAGGATCGCAGGCTGTTTCCAGTGGCCGCTCGCTCTCCGCCTGCGTCTTGATTTGCTGTCGGCAATCGGCTGCGAATGACTGAAGCCTTTGGACGGTCAGAGCGTCCATCACGGTTTTTGCCAATCGTTCGGCTCTCGCCGCTTGCTCCTGGAGATATTTAATCTTGCTCATGGCGTCACCCTCTGCGGGACAATTGCCCCGCTCCTAAGGTGCTCCAATCTAAGCCAATGCAGCGTTTACTATGTGAGCTAGGTCACGCCGTTCCGATTTCTTGTGACCGTGGTTCGCTGCCTATTGAAACAGGTTCGATCGAGCAGCTTGCCGAATTGATCCGCTGATGACGGCATCCCACAAAAAAGCAAAAACCCCGCACGGGCACGAGCGGGGCTTTGAGCTTGGAAGTCGATTGATAAGTCCTCTCCAGGCTTTTCGTTCCATGGGCTGCGGGGACCTCAAGCGCAAAGCGGGCTCGCCGGAATTCTGAGTAGCGCCGTTCGAGGGGCCATCAGTATTTGCAGGGGATTCTCATCGGTCGGCGTCATGGCGGAAGCTCTCGGCGATATCGGCGAACTCCTTGATGGTCGCAGCCGTGTCATCGTCTTTGCGTACCTGTCGGCGATAACCGCCTGACCCCCTAAATATTCGCTCCATGCGTTCATGACGTTCCCTCCGCCCGCGGTAAGCGAGCCTAGGCCAAGCATTTCAGCCACAGGGTGTTCCACCGAGAGAACACCTACTTGTAGCAGCTTGCTTAAATGTTCTCTTTTTGTTCTGTTTAGTCATCACAAGGGCGCCCAATGGACACGGATCTGGCTTTCGGACTGGCCGAACTTCGGGGCCAGATCGCAGAATTGGGTAGCTCCATCCGGCAATTGCAGAAGGCCGGAATGGATAGCGCCTCGGCTCAACTGCTCATCGCTCGCAAGCGGGCAGAGCTGGAACGCCTCATGAACTCAAATGGCGCGACCGCAACGCCGCCAACCCGCCGTGGATAAAGGCGCGTGCCGGCATCCGGCGCGTGTGGGACGTGGTGGGAATGTAATCCTTCCTTCAGCAGCCGTGCGAGCGGCGCATCGGAGCAGGATCCGCGCGCTTCAAAAGTGAGTCACAAGAAAGGCCATGCCCAGCACCAGCGCGATGCTTACAATGATGATGAAGATAAAGAATCGGCCCATCCTTCTTCTTCCATCCGTTAAGGGGCGCCTTCAGGATAGTTGGTAGGACATTTTCTTGTAGTGCCTCCTGTCGCGCATTGATGTCGCGTTTCGGAAGCTTCATTGGAATATACGAAGCCGTCACCCACTGCAGAAGACACCAAACGTCCGTGTGGCCCCGGAACGCTGAAAAAGCAGAAGCCCCGCTTGGGGAAAGCGGGGCTTCCTTAAGGAAGCTAGCAATCGGGCGGGGCGATCTGCTTCCGTACTATGTCTGTGAAACTCGAAAAAAAAGTTCAGAACAACAACGCCGCCTGAGCGGAGTATGTTCGCTCGGCGGCGTTGCCGTAGAACTGGATAGGCAATTCCCCAGTACAGATATGTGCGTGCGGCTCGGAAAAAGGTTCAATACTGAGCAGCTTAATTTATTACCCGGTGTATTTTCAGCCACTCCGGAATCGACCCAGCCGTCGGGCGGACCGGTCTTCCGGATAGGCCGCGGGGGCGGTCAAGGGCGTAACGTCGCCGGGTCGCTGAATGACGATCTGCGGCCGCAGTGAAATGCGGTCGGGGTATTCTGACAATGGAACGCAGGCAGGCGTGTGGACCACACGGACGACGGGGGAAAAGTCGTCAAAGTGACCAAGATGAAGGCCCCGGGGTTAACCGATCCGCTTGGCTCGCAGGCGATATGGCGCGGTGTTGCTGCGAAGCAAGGGCGCTGCAAAAAATCTCCGGCCAGCCAGCGGGATCGGCAATCACAGGGTGCATCTTTCATCGCGCTGGGGTTAGGTGGGGTGGTCCAGAATAGGTGGGGTGTCCAGAATGTCGCTATCGATGGTGATAGATTTTGACAACCTCTATACCGAAGCTCTCAGCGCGTGGCCTCCCGAAGTCAGGCTGCCGGTGAGATCGTTCGTGACCGGACATCTGGTCGATGGTCTCACTGACCTCGAACATTCGATCGCGGCGCGTTGGGCGGGGAGCCCGCACGAAGTTCTGATGGTGGCGCTGAACTGGACGATTCTGCGGGCCGTCCACGCGGCATTCGCAACTCGGCAATCCGTTGTCCTGGCCGAACTGCCGTCGGTTCGTGAACGGTTTGAAACCGAGCTCCGGCTGTTGCTCAAAAGGCCACATTGGAAAGAGCTCGATAGCAAGATCATCCGCGAATATTTCGGAGAGTAAAACGAAACCCACGGCTCTCTGCCGCAGAGAAACGAAGAGCGGGAGGACAGAAACCGTCCTGGCAATTTCCGCCGCGGAACCCGGTTCCCGCTGAAACCATCGAAAAACCTCTGCGTTATTTCGGGTGTACTCAATGTCAGGAGATGCGCATGAGGAAAACGCTAGCAATTTTGGCGACCGTTGCCACAGTTGGCGCCACCGCCGTGACAGCGCCGGCTGAGGCGCGGGGACGGGGCATCGGCCCTGGCCTTGCTTTCGGCCTGGCTGCCGGCGCACTCGCCGCCGGCGCCGCGGGCGCGTACGGCTATTACGGTCCGGGCTATGGTTATTACGACTACGACTACGGACCCCGTTACTACCGGCCGGCCTATTACGGTTACGGATATGGGCCTTACGCCTATTACGGCGGCCCCTATTATCGGCACCACTACTGGCGCCATCGCTGGTGACAAAAAACCCGGAAGCATTGCTTCCGGGTTCTTTTTTTATTCTGTCGCTAAAAAATGAGCCGTGCGCCACGTCATCGCGAGGAGCAACTTGTCCGCCGTAGCTCGACGAGCGAAGGCGGAAGCGACGAAGCAATCCAGTCCGCCGCTTACTTGCCGCGTTCTGGATTGCTTCGCTGCGCAATGAAAGTGTCAGGATCAGAGCGCAGTGGAGTCCACCGGACCAGAATGGCACGCGTTCGAATCAGCTGCGGGCTTTTGCAGCGTCGCTGCGAAATATTCTTCACGCTCGCGCTGGAATTTCTCCTGGGTGGCTTTGAAGCTCGCCACGCGCGTGGCGATTTCTTGGCGTTCCGCCGCAAGCACGTTTTGCTGTTCGGTCATGCCTGTCCCTTTGATTCGTGTCCTGCGTCCATGGTGGTCGCGAATGGGGCGCGAATGCGGAGATTGAGTTGCAGAATTGTGGTTGCGCTCGATCGAAGTTCTCGCACGGGAGTCCGGAGCATCGAAGGATCAACTGGTGTCAACAAAATCGAACCGGCTTATCAACGAAATCGAACAAGGCAACTGATGGCGGTCGATAAGTTCGCACCGTCCTCGTAGCGTGCGCGGCTTGGGCCGAATGTTGGGGCTTGTCGACGATGCGGGGGCATTGACTTAGCAATCCGACTGGCCGTGCTATAAAGAGCGCGGCCAAACATTCGGATAGTTCCAGTGATCGCACCGGATCTTCGCAGCGGGGTGGAGCAACTCGGCGACATGATCGCCGAGGCCTCCGCCATCCTCCCCTTCACTGGCGCAGGTATTTCGACCGAATGCGGAATTCCCGATTTCCGCTCGCCCGGCGGATTGTGGTCCCGCAACCGCCCGATTCCGTTTGATGAATTCGTCGCCAGCCAGGATGCCCGCGACGAGGCATGGCGGCGGCGCTTTGCGATGGAGCCGACCTTTGCCGCAGCAAAGCCGGGGCGCGGTCACCGCGCGCTGGCCTCGCTCTACAAGGCCGGCAAGATTCCCGCCATCGTCACCCAGAACATCGACAATCTGCATCAGGTATCGGGCTTCGCGGCCGAACACGTCGTCGAACTGCACGGCAATACGACCTACGCCCGCTGCATTGGCTGCGGACATGCTTACGATCTTCCGTGGGTCAGGCAGCGCTTCGACGCAACAGGCATTGCGCCCGACTGCACCATCTGCGACGAGCCGGTGAAGACCGCCACCATCTCGTTCGGTCAGGCGATGCCGGAAGACGCGATGCGCCGTGCCACCGAGCTTGCCCGGCATTGCGACCTGTTTATTGCGATCGGGTCTTCGCTGGTGGTCTGGCCGGCCGCCGGATTTCCAATGCTGGCCAAAAACTGCGGCGCCAGACTGGTGATCATCAACAACGAACCCACCGAACAGGATGAAATCGCTGATCTGGTGATCCGGCACGATATCGGGGAAACCCTGGGGCCGTTCGTCGGAAACTGATGTCCAACTGATTCGCAACCACGCAAGGTTGTTTATAGTTGGCGACAATTTTGTTTTTTATGTGTGCGTCGCTGGCGAGAGTGTTATCTTCAGTGCGAAAGATTCGCGTGGCGGCATCATGAATTGGCATCGATGGGCGCGTGTTCTGTGTGGGGTCCGGGGTCATGGGGTCGGACGGTTTTGAGTCCAAAAAGCTCGGAGGTCCACCAAGCGGGGGGCCGAACAGGCTGGGGCAGAGTGAATATTCGGTGGGCGCCGAGCGCGACCCGGCGATCGATGCGTTGTCGGGCCTAGGCGATAGCGCCGCTAATCTCGTCGAGATCAGCGGTGTCATCAAATGGTTCGATGCATCAAAGGGCTACGGCTTCATCGTACCCGACAATGGAGCGGCGGATGTGCTTCTGCACGTCACCGTGCTTAGACGCGACGGTTATCAAACCGCTTACGAAGGCGCGCGGTTGGTCGTTGAGTGCGTGCAGCGTGCAAAAGGTTATCAGGCGTTCCGCATCCTCTCGATGGATGAGTCGACGGCGATTCATCCGGCGCAAATGCTGCCGCCACGGACCCATGTCAGCGTCACGCCGACCAGCGGTCTGGAGCGGGCGCAGGTCAAATGGTTTAACCGCTTACGCGGATTCGGCTTTCTGACCTGTGGCGAGGGGACGCCGGACATCTTCGTGCACATGGAAACCTTGCGCCGCTTCGGGATGACCGAGCTGCGTCCCGGTCAGTTCGTGCTGGTCCGGTTCGGGCCCGGGTCCAAGGGGATGATGGCTGCCGAGATTCAGCCGGAAACCGGATCGCCGGGATTGTCGTCGCATTAATCGCGCCGCCTCCACGAGCCTAAGCTGCTAGCAGGGCGCACGAAAATGCATTCGTGCGCCGCGCCGGAGGTCTGGTATTTGCCACGATCGTTGGGCTAGGGTCGACCCAAGCGAAATCCCTCCAAGGCTGTGGCGAGTCGAGTATTGTGTTCATGAATTTTGGTCGAGGTGTTGATCGGCATCGCACGCGCGCGCGGCTCTGGATACCTTTCGCTGTGATCATGGCAGTTTACGCAATTTCGGCGTTTGGCGCGCGGGCCGCAAGCATCCAGCCGCTCGAGATCGTCACCAAGTCCGGCGTGCAGATGTTCTCGGTCGAGATGGCAACGACCGAAGAGGAAAAGACCACCGGACTGATGTATCGGAAGGAGTTACCGGACGGCAAAGGGATGCTGTTCGATTTCTCGCCGGAACAGGAGGTGTCGATGTGGATGAAAAACACATTCATTTCCCTCGACATGATTTTCATCCGGGCCGACGGCCGGATCCTGCGAATTGCCGAGAATACCGAGCCGCAATCCACCAAAATCATCCCCTCAAGGGGGCTGGCGAAGGGGGTGCTCGAGGTGATCGCAGGTACGGCAAAAAAATATGGGATCGCGCCCGGCGACCTGGTGGCGCATCCACTGTTTAACGGCCATTGAGCGGTCGAAAGCCGCCTTGCTGGCAGCGGTTTAAGCGTGTATCGACGTCGTTTCCCAGATAATCGGGGTATAGCGCAGCCTGGTAGCGCGGCAGTTTTGGGTACTGCAGGTCGTTGGTTCGAATCCAGCTGCCCCGACCATTAGAATCAAATACTTAGCGAAATCGACTTCCCCGAGAAAATCGGCCGGGGGAAGGCCGGGGGAAGGAAATCTTCAAGTCGTGCACCGGTCTGGCTCGGTCCGTCCTGTCGAGTGAACGGTTCCGGAAAGCGCACATGTAATGGGAAGTTTTTCGCGGATCACTGTCCTTCGCGTGTTTTCACGATCTGCATTGGGGCAAACCTCATCCGAGTGTGATGCCGCGTTGGAATCGCCTAAGCTGGCGGGATGATCGGGCTGTTCTGCTTCGCTCTGGCCGTCCTGGCCTCGCCATGCAGGTCGAAGTTACGGCTTGAAGCCGTGTGACCGCCTCACAGAGCGATGGGTCGCCGACCATCTCCGAAAGGCAAAGGCCTCAAAAAACGAAAGAGAACTCGGCACTCTTGAGTTGTTATCTCAAGCGACCTTATTGATGCCGAGCTGCCATGCGGCAACCTCATCCTTGAACCACGCAATTCTGCGAGGTGCGATCTCGTGAGCGGTGGGAAAACGGCCGGCTTTCATCTCGCGGTAAAGCGTCGCCCGCGAGAACGGGATCAAGGCGAGCACCTGCTTTATGCTCAGCATCGGCCGAATCTGTCCGGCAGCCGCGTGTTGTTCACCTTCGTCTGCGTCGATCATAGTCCGAGTTGTCCCCAGCGCTCGCGCTCAGGTCACCCTGCGACCCGACGAGCTACACGCACTTGCGTGTTCGCCAATCCAGAAAATGTCGGACGTGTTGACCATCCCGAGCATCATGCTCAGGCGAGGCCGAAGTGGAACGGCGGTTGTAAACTCATCGTACGATTGGGTGCCACGGCGCATAAAAAGGAAAGAAGCTG
>Ga0257146_1000024_pt1 | contig 14664 bp, 13 predicted proteins | sample CO08A_FD_185958 | JGI IMG/M metagenome (GOLD analysis project Ga0257146, IMG submission 185958) | Soil microbial communities from H.J. Andrews Experimental Forest, Oregon, United States - CO-08-A | ecosystem: Environmental > Terrestrial > Soil > Temperate forest > Bulk soil | place: USA: Oregon...
GCGATCGCGTGGCCTGAAGACGTCGAGCAGGTCTGCGACCGGCCCGGGCCGCCGACCGCCGGCGAGCCTTTTCCGGTTCATCTTGGCCCGATCGATCGCGGCCGGGTCGGCACCACCTTCGATCAGATGGCGCAATCTATCGCCGGCTATGAAGCCTCTGCGGAGGTGACGTCGTTTACCTCGAAGTTCGACGCGATGCGCGCAAACAAGGCGCAGTTCACGGCGCAGGAGCAGGCGGGATACGATCTGTTCCGCGGCAAGGCGCAGTGCAACGCCTGTCACCGTGATGGTGGGCCCGGCGAGGACCCGCTGTTTACCGACTTCACCGCCAGCAATATCGGAACTCCTGCCAATCCCAGGCTTCCCTACTATGCGGAAAATCGGCCCGACGCATTCGGCTATATCGCCAACCCGCAAGGGTCGTCATTCGTCGATGGCGGCGTCGGCAGTTTTCTCAGCAAGGGACATCTGCTCAGCCAACCCTCCGCGGTGGATGCGCGATGGCTCAAGCTGGCGCCAGACAATCAAGCGCGAATTCAAGTCCCGACACTGCGCAACGTGGACAAGCGGCCCTATCCGGCCTTCGTGAAGGCCTACGGACATAATGGATATTTCACGAGCCTGAAGGCGATCGTGCACTTCTACAATACGCGCGACGTGCTGCCGCGCTGCCAGTCGCATGACCCTGGTGAAGGTACGACGTGCTGGCCGGCGCCGGAATCGACCGAGAACATGAACACGAGCCGAGTTGGACGCCTGGGCCTGTCGGACGCAGAGGAGGATGCCCTGGTGAGCTTCATGCAAACACTGACGGACGGGTTCATGCCTGCCAACCCACAGTAAAGCCGCAAGCGGTGACGGCTGACCGGTCCAGAACCGAGCACTAGATCGTCCGCGCTACTATGGGAATTCTTCGCAACAGCACGGTGAGCGCCAACTCATCGAAAGCGTACCGGTGAACACGATCGCGAATTTGACGAACACCGGGAAGGCTGGATCGTAAACGATGTATTGCAGCCAGATGAGGAAAATGAAGTGCAGGAGATAGATGCCATATGCTGAGGGCCGCACCGCGTCGAGTAGCCAAAACGAAGATCGCGCAAAGCGCAGGAAAACCGCGGGGACCGTGAACGTCATCGCCGCGCTGAACATCGCAAAGCTGAGGCCATAAGCCGTGTGCCACCAAAGGGGTGGTGAATTGAAGTCCACCAGCCCACTGTGGTGCGTGTAGACCATTAGCAGAATTGCTCCATAGGAGACGATCGCAAAGGCGAGCCACACTATCCAGCGCTTTACCAGCAGTCCATTCCCAGCAAGCATCCCGGCCCTCAAGCTGACCGCACCGACACCGACGCCGGCAAAAAAATATCCGGCATAAAGCAGGATGCGGCTGGTCTGAATCGGTAGCGGATAGTGGCCCGGCTCCACCCGGGATGAATCGCCAAAGATCAGGCGCATCGGCAGATAGGCTACGATTGAGAAGATCAGGAACGCTTGGCCAGGAAGTTTGCGGGTCCTCTGCGCGCCAGGCTGTCACGAACGAACAATCCAGAAAATAAAGAACATGCAGGCCATGAAAAAACTGTCATTGAACAGCACGACCAGATCGAATCCGAGCCAGCGCATCCTGTCGGCATTGCTGAAATAGGTGTAATTGATGACAGAGTGGTGCAGCACCACCAACAACGTGATAAAGCTGCGCGCGCGGTCGATTGGAACGATGCGTTCCGCCGCCATCACAGTCTGCCCGGCGCTATGGGTGTTTTGCAGCATCACTTCTCGAACGCGTCGTAAATGACCGTGCTCAGCCTTGTTGTATTGGGCGGTTGGATTGGAGGCTGCCGCGCCGCCAGCGAAGTGCGGATGGATCAATCGTGCATCGCGCACTTGTAAAAAGCGGATCGCCGGAAGGCGCACCGGCCTGCCGTTTGTTAGCTATTGCATCAGGTATCGTAACGTACTCCGCGATGCTTCGATTCCTGGGGAGGCGCACTGTTATTCCATCTGGAGCACGTCGATCGGGAAATTGCCAGATTCAAACTGGCCATCCCAGTCAGTCGAAACGCAATTCACTTGATCGCCCTCGATACGGACGACGGTCATCAATGGCCCTCCAGAACGCAGCCGAACAAGATTGCCACTCCGTAACGCAGGAGCGGCCTGGTTCTGCATTGCTGTGTTCGACGGAGCAGGGGCGGAAAAGGCTGGAGACAAGGGCATGCCAAGCGCAAGCGTTACTACAATTGCGATCGAGACCTGTTTCGTGGACGTCAACATATTGAACTCCATTTTAAAGTTGTGCGGTTTGCGAGCGCTTGTCGCGACCGGAATGCGTTAGGTCGAGTTCGCCGTGGCAGCGCACCGCTTGGTGTGCCGCGTTCAAGCGCGCATGGGACCAAACGTGTTGGCGAACGGTCGAAGTAAAAGTGGCTATCAGCTATTTGTGAAAGGGGAGCGTCTGGATACGATTGAGTTGCTTACGCAGTGACCTCTTCGTTTCCCGGTTTCAGTGCAATAGATTCTCGCTCGCGAGCGTCCGCAGCGAAGTGCCTTCTAAAACAGAATTTAATCGCAGAACTGAAGCTGCCTTCCCATGTACTCCTTGCACCATCCAACCAGGACACCAAGATGAAATTCGCATTGATCGGCGCCACCGTCGTTGCCGCGGCAGCTTTCGCAACTCCCGTTCTGGCGCAGGCCGTTATCTCAGACCCCGGCTATTGCGCCCAGTTCTACCCAAACGCAAATTGTCAAAACCTGGGACCGGGCAATCCGTACACCGATGTCGGTTACTATCGCGACGACAACTGGCAGAATGGGAACGCCACGATGCCGCGTCATGCAGTGCGTCACAACCATCGGCATGAAGCCGTTAAGTGAACTCGACAAAAACACGGATTGCAAACCCGCATCCGCTTCACGCGCATCGCCGGTTTACATGCGGCGATGTGCAACTCCCCGCAATCGCGGATTCTCACACACAAGGAAAAAGAGCCATGACGAAAAATCTCGCTTTAGCCGCATCGATAACGATGCTGATTGCAATCTCAGGACAGGCGTTTGCGGACACCGCATCACCGAACGCGCGATACTGGTCCAATGCGACCGACTCTTCGGACCGGCAAGTGGTCAACGCCTTCAATGCTTTCGATCCGGCAATGGCCTCACAGACGGCCGAGCCCAACGCGTACCGCTACCATGGCGGACCGAAATCGAACGATTGACGTTTGATGTTCTCGACACGGGTCCTCGCCAGTTCGTTCAAGGGCATCTGGACCTGAGTGGCCGTCGTTTCTTGCGCCTGCGCTTCGCGGCGCAGGAACGCGAGCCTGCATTATGCACGCTTTTATAAGCGTGACATAGGAATCGGGCGGCCGCTTCCTGGACCCTGCGCACATATCATCCGACTTGGCTTCACGCGCGCTCAGTTAGCGAAGATCGGCTTACCGTACCAATCGGGAAAGATCGCCCGACGGTACGGTGGGCCTGTGCGCGAAAACCGAGGTCGGGGCCGGAATGGGAATCGATCGGAACGATCGCCTCTACCCCGACCTCGAGATAGCGGCTCACCCAGATGACGCCCGGATTGGCCTCCCCGCCAGCGGCCCATCGTCCCCATCGGCTACTAAATGCCTGATTATCCGACGCCTCACGCCGCGATGCTAGTCGCCAAGATGCGATTGGGCGCTGATTTCATTCATCAGCTGTTGATTCACGAGGATGCAGCGACCGGCAGGCGGTTCTGGTTCGACCATGGTCCCATCATTTTTTCTCAGGTGCCGCTGCCGCCTTTTCGCTCGGCAGTTTTGGTAAGACAGGTTGCGGGACACTATTAAGACCCATCGAAGCTGGAATATCGCGGCACTCTATCGAGTAGACCAAATCACCCTTTGCCGTTTTACCTATGGGCACACAACCGGATCAGTGACTCCTTCTAGTGGCGGCCCAGGAGAAAGATTCGGAGTTTGCGCAAGTGCTGATGACGCGAACAGCGCGAGCATAAAGGTTAGTTTTCTGATTTCAGCCTCCTGCGGCGAGGTCTCGCACCCTTTGTTCTCAACGGTGCGGTACCCGATGACCCGGCGCTCGCAACCGCCGAGGCCGATCGCTCTGTCACTGGATATGGCGAGGGCTATTCATGCTGCTCTTGCGTGATTCTCGAGAACCAGCACAGCCTTTTTGCAGTGATCGGCGTAGCAATTATGATCGCAGTAGGGGAGCCGTGTCCCGATTTCTCGCAGATAGCTCGCCCCGATTGGCTCACAGCACAGCACACAGAAAGATTGCCGGCAGGGAGGCGTGCCATTCGCCAAGACGAATCTCATGTGGCGCACCGCTTCGTGCCGAAGATATCGGGGTCTGTTGCGCATTTTCGTCTCCTGTGGGCCTTGCGTGGGTAGTGGTTGGTGAGCATCCCTTGCTCTCCGCTGGGGTCTTGGTTCCGCACGCGTGAGGCTAATCCTCTCGATGACGCCGATATTCGGTCGGCGTCAGTCCGGTGAATTTACGAAATGCCCTCGTAAACGAACTCGTTTCGCGAAAGCCAATCTGCATGCCGATCTCCGTCACCGAGAGCGCCGGCCTCTGCAACAGGCTTCTGGCGCGATCCATCCGGCGGGCCATATGGTAGTGATGCGGAGGCGCGCCGAAGGATTGCTTGAAGGCGCGCGCGAAATGGTAGAGGCTCAGATCGACGAGCTCTGCGAGAGCGTTCAACGAAATTTCCTCCGCGAGATGCTCCTGGATGAACTCCACCACGCGCTTCTGCTGCCACGCTGGTAAACCGCCACGAAGCGGCCTCGCCACCGCGGATGTCGTTTGCTCCAATCGGATGAGTTCGTGTATCAGCACCAGGCTCAAGGCCTCTGCATACTGGCGGCTACCCGGATTGGAATTTCCAACCTCGGCCTTGAGTTTGAGCGCCGTGTCCCAGACGGTTTGATCGAAGAAGAACAGGCGCGGGCTGATCGCGGGGCAGGGGACGCCGAATTCCAGATCAAACAACGGATCTTGCAAATCGATATAGAAATATGTGACGCGCGTCAGCACCCGCGGCGTCTGCCACCCGTAGAACCGATGCCCAGCAGGCACCAAGCTGAGTTTGCAGTTGAACTCGCGCAAGGTCGATTTTGGCAACCCCTCGATAAGCGTCTCGCCATCATGACGTTCTGCGCGTTCGTAAGCGACCAGCAAATGTCTTCGAGCTTGAAAGCCGTATTCGAAAGTCTCGCGCCGGGTAACCTTTACCGTGTCCGCCTGTATTGCGCCCCAATTCGCGAGTTGGCGACGAGCGATATCAGGCGGCGAAATTTCAACGATCGATCGAGGAGAGGAAGGAAAACCAGGAAGGCTAATGCCGATTTCACTCATTCTGTTCTCCTGACACGTGCATCGGATCGCTTCCTCGGCCGGCGTTGTTTTCTGCTGACGTACGGCAGTGATGGTGGGATCACGTTGCCATCAAAGCCATCATTACTTGCTCATAATCGAAGAGACGTTGTCCCGCCTTTACGATCCGCCGTTACGAGAATTGCAGCCAGATCCGAGAGTAAGCGGATCGATCTTCAGCACCAGTAAATTGGCGTTCAGATAACTAAATTCGATTTTATTCTATGCGGACATGCACGCGCCTCTGGCGAAGCCTGCGCCCTGCGAGGCCTAAATTGCACGAGGGTGTCTTCGGGATTTCCAAGCAAGAAAACTGAAGGCGCGGCAAGCTGAGACAAGTGCAACATCCCCTCATCACTAGATCACGGGATGTGTCCGTCGCAGGGCGCGCATCAAACGGTGCCGCTGCGCTCGGTCAGGAGCCGCTATGTCCAAGCACGAGCCCCGCCGTCCTCTCGCCTTCGGAAGTGCATCCGAGAAACCGCCTCGCGAGCGCCGAGGCGGCTCTGAATCGGCCGGCCCGCCGCCGGTGCTGGGCGAAATCGGTTTTGTCGGACTTGGTCACATGGGAACCGCGATGGCCGCAAACCTCGCGGCCGCCGGACGACGAGTGATCGCATATGTCCGCCGCAGGGATCAGATCGGCAGGCTTGAGGCGCTCGGTCTCAGGCCCACAACGGATATCGGTGACCTGCTCGACTGCGAGGTCGTCATCAGCATGTTGCCGGACGACGATGCCGTGCGCGAAATCGTGTTTGGTCGCGGAGATATTGACCTCGACGGTCTAGCCGCGGGTATGATGCCCGGCGCGATCCACTTGTCGATGAGCACGATTAGCACGGCGGCTGCATCGTTACTGGCGAGCGAGCATGCGCGGAATGGACAAGGCTACGTCGCTGCGCCGGTCTTCGGGAATCCTGATGCCGCCAAGGCGCGCCAACTGTTCATCGTTGCCGCCGGCGTCCCGGCCGATGTGGAGCGCTGCCAACCGATCTTCGACAGTATCGGACAAAGGACCTTTGTGATCGGAGCTGACCCGGGAGACGCAAACCTCGTCAAACTGCTCGGCAATATGATGAGCGCCACGGCACTAGAGATGATCGGAGAAGTCGTTGCCGTGGTCCGAAAGCGTGGGCTGGATCCGCAGCCCTTCATCGACATTATGACGAGCACGATGTTCGGCGGGCGCGCGCATAAAATTTACGGCGACAAGATTGCTAACCAGACTTACACGCCCGGATTTGTCCTGCCCCTCGTGCTCAAGGATGTGCGCCTGGCGCTTGCGGAGGCGGAGAAAGCGGGCGTCCCGATGCCATCGGTGGGCGTGGTCCGGGACCGGTTGATCACGGGAATCGCGCGTGGTTACGGCGAGCTCGACTGGACCGCCCTCGGCCTTATCGCCGCGGAGGAAGCGGGACTCTCTGTCGTGCCCTCGGTCACTTCCAATTGAAGTTGGACTTGTCTGCCACCCACACTCTCAAGGCGCACACACTCAAGGAAAGAACAGCATCATGGCTCGTCAACTAGAAGCTCTCAAAATGAACATGGAACGTACCGACATCCCCGGCACGTCGCTCAGGGTGTCGCCCGTCGCCATCGGCACTTGGGCCATCGGTGGGTGGATGTGGGGCGGAACCGACGAAGCTGAATCTATCGCTACCATCCAGGCCGCACTCGAGCATGGCATCAACCTTATCGACACGGCCCCGGTCTATGGATTCGGCCGCTCCGAAGAGATCGTTGGCAAGGCGATCGCCGAAGGCCGGCTGCGCTCGGACGTGCTCATTGCCACCAAGGCCGGCCTCCAATGGGAGGGTGGAAGAGTATCTCGCAATGCCAGCCGCGCCCGCATCATGCGGGAGGTCGAAGATTCTTTGCGCAGGCTTCGAACCGATTACATTGACATCTATCAGGTTCATTGGCCCGACCCGCTGATTGCGATCGAGGAAACCGCGGACGCAATGCACACACTGTTCGCGCAGGGGAAAATCCGCGCCATTGGAGTGAGCAACTTTTCGGTTGTCCAGATGGAACGGTTTCGCTGCGTCGCGCCGCTGCATGTGCTGCAGCCGCCGTACAATCTGTTCGAACGCGGCATCGAGGCCGACCTTCTGCCCTATTGCCAGAAAAATAAGATCGCGATGCTGGGGTATGGAGCGCTGTGCCGGGGCCTGCTGTCCGGACGAATGCGGGCGGACACGGTTTTCGATGGTGACGATCTGAGGCGTACCGACCCAAAGTTCAACAAGCCTCGGTTCACACAATATCTGGCCGCCGTGGCCCAGCTCGATCGGCTCGCTCAGCAACGCTTCGGCAAGCGCGTTATTCACCTGGCGGTCCGCTGGATGCTCGACCAGGGCATCACCACAGCATTGTGGGGTGCGCGTCATCCCGGTCAGTTGCAGCCAGTCGACGAGGTGATTGGCTGGTCGCTCGACGCCTCTGCCAAGTCCGAGATCGATCGGATCCTGCGCGAAACCGTCACCGATCCGGTCGGCCCGGAATTCATGGCCCCGCCGTCACGCAGCGTCGCTGCGTGATGCAACACAGGTTGCCGGATCCGGCAGGGAGGGGTTGCTGTGGCTGCAACTCAGTTAAGCATGAAGGGCTTAGGGCCAACCTCCATTTACGCCGCCGCGGATCGTACGAAACGAGCTGGTCGACCAGCCCATAGAACTCGTGACACAGGCTCTTAGGAAGTTTCCGATGGAATCCATGGCTCTCTTCTTGTCGCGAATTCAATTCGCATTTACCATCTCATTTCACATCATATTTCCGACCTTCACCATCGGACTGGCAGCCTGGCTCACCGTCCTTGAAGCGCTGCATCTGCGCACCGGCCGCTCGGCTTATCGCGTGCTATTCGACTTCTGGCTCAAGATATTCGGCGTAGCGTTCGGGATGGGCGTCGTGTCCGGTATCGTCATAGCATTTCAGTTAGGCATGAACTGGAGCGTGCTGTCCAAGCTGTCAGGACCAATTCAAGGGCCGCTGCTTTCGTATGAGACATTTACGGCGTTCATGCTGGAAGCAACGTTTTTTGGAGTTCTCATTTTTGGTCGAACTCGCGTCGCGCCGTGGTTCTATCTCTTTTCAACCGGAATGGTCGCTTTGGGGACGACGTTCTCCGCCTTCTGGATCATGGTCAACAACAGCTGGATGCAGGCACCCGTCGGCTACGCCGTGGAAAAGGGGATATTCGTTCCGAATGACTGGACAAAGATCAACCTCAGCCCGGTGGTGTGGGTGCGGTTCCCGCACATGTTGCTTGCGGCATACCTGACCGGAGCGTTCTGCGTCGCCGCGACTGGCGCATGGTATCTGCTGCGCGGCAGATTCAGTGCCGAAGCCAAGATCATGCTCCGTATGGGGCTTCGCCTGGCGGCTGTGCTGATGCCGATCCAGCTCTTTATCGGACACCTGGCCGGCGACTATGTTCATGATTACCAGCCCCCAAAATTTGCGGCCATCGAGGGTCGCTGGCATGACGAGCAGCCCGCAAGCGAAGTCTTGATTGCCATTCCCGATGAAGCGTCGGAGAGTAACAAATACGCAATTTCGATACCCGTTCTTGGAAGCCTGATCGGGAGCATGAGTCTTGATTCCAAGGAGGTCGGGTTGACCAGCTTCCCACGACAAGACCGGCCCCCGGTGCTCATCCCATTTTTCACCTTCCGCATCATGGTCGGGTGCGGGTTGATCATGCTGGCGGTCGCCTTCATCGGCTCGTACCTGAGTCTTGCGGGAATGATTGATCGATATCGCCTGTTCTTGTGGGCGACATTTCTGAGCTTCCCGTTGCCCTTTATCGCGACGTGGACCGGCTGGTTCACGGCTGAGGTTGGTCGGCAACCTTGGGCCGTCTATGGATTGCTCCGAACTGCGGACGCGATGACACCTTTCCTGACCGCGCAAGCTGCGGCGATCTCGCTCGTGATCTTTGGAATCATCTACACATTCATTTTTGCATTCGGCATCTTCTACATCTATCGGCTGCTGCGGACTGGCCTTGTGCGGCCAATGTTGAAGCCGGCATCCGCGGCGGTGCCCAACCGGCCGCTCTCGCTTGCGGGTGAGGATGCAAGCGTGCTTGCGGAAGCTGGAGAATAGCCATGATCATGTATTGGGTATCGCTGCTCGCCATCAGCATCTTGCTTTATGTGTTGCTTGACGGCTTCGATCTCGGCATCGGGATTCTCTTCGGGTTGACACGGGATGAAGCGAGGCGACACGCCATGTGGGGTGCTGTCGCGCCCATCTGGGACGGTAACGAGACATGGCTGGTCGTAACCGCGGTTATCCTGTGGGGGGCATTTCCGGCTGTATATGCAATGCTGCTACCCGCGTTCTACCTTCCGCTCGTGGTTATGCTGTCAGCTCTGATCCTTCGCGGTGTGGCGTTCGAGTTTCGCTACAAGGCGGAGCGGATGCGCTGGATCTGGGACTTCAGCTTTTTCGGCGGCTCGCTGGTCGCGACATTTGTCCAGGGCATGACCGTTGGCGCACTGGTTGAGGGTTTGCCGTTCACAAACGGCCAATACACCGGCGGCGATTTTGGCTGGTTCAGTCCGTTCGCCGCACTTTGCGGCATCGGGCTGTGTTTCGGCTACGCGCTTCTTGGCGCCTGTTGGCTGGTCAGAAAATGCGATGGGGGCGTCAAGGCCGCCGCCTATCGCCAGGTCCCCTATCTGTCGATCGGGCTGCTCATCTTTCTGGTTATCGTCTTTTCTTTTGCTTTGGCTGAAAATCTCGAGATCATGCATCGATGGATCGAACGTCCCTATCTCTTCATCTTTCCTGCTATTGCCGCCTTGGCGGCCATCGTGCTGGCGGTCAGCGTTGAACGCCATCGGGACGGATTGCCCTTTTACATGGTCGCGCTGATCTTTCTGTCGGCCTTCGGGACATTGGCCATCTCGTTCTGGCCATACATGATCCCCTACGTCATCACCGTCGAGGAGGCTGCGGCCCCTCATTCCAGTCTGGCATTCATGTTCTGGGGAGAGGGGATCTTCGTTTACCCGCTGATGCTGATCTACACGGTTATCAGTTATCGGGTATTCAGGGGCAAAGTCCGCGCGACACCGGTGCACTGAGGCGCCTGCCGGTGGTTCGGATAAAATCGAATTTAGGTTTCTAAATCCCAATTTAGTGGGCGAACCCGCCTTTCGCGATCACAGTACTACAGCGATCGTCCTATCGCCGGCCGCAACGATTCGCCTTAGTCGACCTTTTCCTGCTTCCGAAAGCGGAGTCCTCATGACCGATCGCTTCGGGATACTTTCCTGCCGCATCCCGCCCATCGCGGTAGCGCTCTTGCTGGCTGCAAACCTGGTCTGGATTCCCCAAGCCTTGATACTCGCCGATATCGTGGCGGCTGTTTCAATCGGCACCGATGCCGAGCTGACCGGACTATCGCCGATTAAGCTCGCATCGATATTCGCACTGCTGCTGGTGGCGCGATCGGTCGCGGAGGCTGGAGCGTTTGCGCTCAGCGCTCGCGCTTCGGTGGTGACAAAACTGGATCTGCGACGCACGCTCATTCAAGCCGTTCTGCCGTGGTCGCCTTTCGATGCCACCCGGCCGCCGGCCGGCGAAATCGCGGCGCTTGTTGTTGATCAGGTAGAAACAATCGACCCTTTTCTCGTCAGGTACCAGATCGCCCGCTTCAGGATGGTGGTGGTCCCGGTTGCAATTTTGGTCGCGATTCTGCCGGTTAGCTGGGCGGTCGCGTTGATGCTGGCGATCACTGGACCCGTGATCCCGGTTTTCATGGCGTTGATCGGGGCAACGGCGCGGGAGCGGAGCCGCCGGCAACTCGACGAGGCCGGCAACTTGACCGGGCTACTGCTCGATCGCCTTCGCGGTCTAACGACGATCCGTCTATTGGGCGCGGAAGAGCGTATAGCCGCAGCAATCGAGGCTTCCGGTGAGCGCGTGAGACGCTCGGCCATGGATGTGCTCTCCATCGCATTTCTATCATCTGCTGCGCTCGAATTCTTCGCGACCGTCGGCGTCGCGATGGTCGCGCTCTATATCGGCTTCTATCTGTTGGGATGGATTAGCTTTGGCGCGACGCTGACCACTTTCGGACTATCTGGAGGGTTGTTCATGCTGTTGCTGGCACCAGATTTCTTTCAGCCGTTACGGGATTTCGCGGCCGGCTATCATGATCGCGCGGCCGTGGCAGGCCTTGCAGAACGCACCGATGACATATTCAGCGTTCGGCGGCCGAGCATTGTTGGTCGCCTTGATGCCACCGCATGTCGCCATCTCGATCGCCCGTTTGCGTCGTCCGTGGAAGTCAGACGGCTGACTGTACGGCTCGCAGGGTGCGAGCGTCCGATACTGAAGCGTGCGAACCTTGCGGTCGCCGCCGGCGAGCACGTTGCGATCATGGGAGCGAGCGGCGCCGGGAAGAGCGCCTTGCTTCACGCTATCGCAGGTCTCATCAGGGGAGTTGAGGGCCGAGTTGCGATCGACGGCACGTTCCTTACAAGCGACACGGCGGAGACTTTACGTCGTCGAATGGCCTGGATCGGACAAGAGCCGTATGTGCGGCAGGCATCGCTCGGCCGAAATCTTCAACTGGGGGACCAGCCGATCGACCGCGAGCGCGCGCCAGCTGCGCTCAAGAGGGCGCGCCTGGCGGAACGGGTCGGGCGGATGCAACGTCAAATGCTGACGCCGATCGGCGAGAATGGTGCCGGTCTCTCGGGCGGGGAGCTTCGCCGTCTCGCGATCGCGCGCGCCGTGCTGGCCGATGCACCGGTGATTCTCGCGGACGAGCCGACGGCGGATCTCGACGGCGCGACGGCGGATGAAGTTCGTTCAGCACTTGTGGATGCGGCGCGGGGCAAGACACTGATTGTTGCGACACACGACGGGGATCTCGCTCGCCGGATGGATCGCATCGTCACGCTGTGCTGCGGCAGCGTCGTGGAAATCGAATCGTGACCGGAATGGCTGCATTTCTGGAGGTGCTTGTTTCCTCTATCCGATCCACGCCATGGCGCTTCGTGGGTGGCATAGCACTGGCCGCACTGACACTCGCGGCTGGGGCAGGGTTGCTCGCGCTTTCCGGCTATCTGATCGCAGGCTCGGCGATCGCTGGAATGGGTTTAGTAGCGTTTGACACGGTTATCCCCAGCGCCGCCATACGCTTGTTTGCCATCGTGCGTACTGTTGCCCGTTACGCCGAACGGCTTGCAACTCACGACGCTACCTTTCACTTCATTGCGAGATTGCGCGTGAACGTTTTCCGGTCTATTGCAGATGGGCGTGGCGAGTTGGTCAGGCCGCGCGCTGGCGTGCTTCTTGCGAGACTTTCGAGCGACCTCGACGCTCTGGATGGCGTCAACATCCGCTTCGCAACTCCATTCGTCGCCGCGGCGGTCATCCTCGCGGGCTTTGCGATTATCCTGTGGGGCATCAGTCCGCTCTTGGCTGTCGCGACGATCACGCCTGTTTTGCTCGGCGGCGTCCTGGCGCCCTGTTTGATCGGAGTTTTCGCGACCCGTGAGGCGCGACGACGAATGCTGGCACTTGACGCTGCCCGGACACGCCTCGCCGATCTGGACCGCGGACGCACCGAGCTCTGCATTGCGGGGGCGCTCGCTGTTCAGGCAGAAGGCGTTACTGCAGCGTGCAAACACGCGGCCGAGACTGAATTTCGTCTCATTCAGTTCGATGCCGGGCTGCGGTTGGCGGCATCGTTGGGAAGTCAGGGCGCCGTCCTCGGCGCGCTGCTCAGTGGGGTAGCTCTAGTCGGCTCGCACAACGTAACCCCGCTGATCTTTGCGGCCATTGTCGTGTTCTGCTTCTCACTCGGCGAAGTGGTGGCTCCGCTTCGTTTGGCGGCGTTGGATATCGGGCGTTGGACGCTCGCCGCGCGCCGGATACAGCCATTACTAGGGCATTACAATGCGACGATGGACAAGCCGGCCAAATATAAGCTTTCGAATCCTCTCGGCGGCCTCGAACTCGACGATGTCACCTTCACTTTCCAAGGAGAAAATGAGCCCGTCGTGAACGGCATTTCGCTGCGCGTAGCAGCGGGCGAGACGGTCGCGCTTGTTGGGCCGAGTGGCGGCGGCAAATCGACGATTCTGGCCCTCGCTGCCGGCCTGCTCACGCCGGATTGTGGGGCTGTCGCGCTCGGTGGCAAGCGTCTCACCCGGCCGGGACTGGCGGCGCGTGGAGGGTGTATCGGCTATCTTCTGCAGCGAACCGAATTGTTCCGTGGTTCGATCGCCGAAAATCTGCTGATGGGCCGGCCCGACGCAAGCGATGATGAGCTGCAGATCGCTGTGGCGGCGGTCGGTCTTGATTTGGCGATCGCAAATCTGCCGAAGGGATTATATCATCGGCTTGGAGATGGTGGAACAGGCCTCTCCGGTGGAGAGCGGCGGCGATTGGGGATTGCTCGTCTGCTTGTCGCATCGCCAGATGCCTATCTATTCGATGAGGCGACGGAAGGGCTTGATGCCGCAACGGCCACTTTCGTGATCGACAATATTCGAACCGAAACGCGCGGGCGAGCCGTCCTGCTAGCCACCCATCATCGGGATGAAGCAGAAAATGCCGACAAGTTGTTATGGATCGAGAGGGGAAAGTTGATGCAAATCGCTCACAAGGGCGAAGCCGCTTTCGATGCAATCCTTAATCAGCTTAATCCGCGCAGTTGTCGACATCCGGATCCTGGTCGAGGAGGGAGGCTTGCTGAGCACGGCGGGAGAATTCCTGCGGCCGTGCTCGTGGGTGCAAGCTGATGCTGTTCAATTCAGCCATCTGGGTTATTGCGGCTGTTGCAACGCTGGGCGTGATCGCCCGGCCATGGAATTGGCCGGAGTTCGTCTGGGCGATGGCGGGTGCGGCGATGCTGGTGCTGTTCAATTTGCTGTCTTGGCAGCAGGCGGTCGCGGCCGTCGGCAGGGGCGCTGACGTCTACCTCTTTCTGATCGGCATGATGCTGCTGTCTGAAGTTGCCAGAAAAGAGGGGCTGTTCGACTGGCTCGCGACCCAGGCGGTCAACCATGCGCGCGGCTCGGCCAAACGACTATTCCTGATCATTTACGTCGTCGGCACCCTGGTGACGGTGTTCCTGTCGAACGACGCCACCGCTGTCGTGATGCCGCCGGCGGTCTATGCGGCGACCCGGGCCGCGCAGGTCGAGCCACTTCCTTATCTCCTCATCTGCGCTTTCATCGCCAACGCCGCAAGCTTTGTCCTTCCGATCGCCAATCCTGCCAACCTCGTCGTGTTCGGTGGGCAGAT
>Ga0257146_1000025_pt1 | contig 14467 bp, 12 predicted proteins | sample CO08A_FD_185958 | JGI IMG/M metagenome (GOLD analysis project Ga0257146, IMG submission 185958) | Soil microbial communities from H.J. Andrews Experimental Forest, Oregon, United States - CO-08-A | ecosystem: Environmental > Terrestrial > Soil > Temperate forest > Bulk soil | place: USA: Oregon...
ACTGTGAGTCGGAGTGTTGTCGAGGTAAAAGTAGTATTCTTTTACGTCTTCGCCATGGTTGGCTTCTGAGGGAACCAGCCCAAACGCGCGTTCCTTGAGAATGGGATCGCGTTCGTTCCACAAGGCGAGCGCGAACACCAGCAACTGGTAACGATCGCAAACTCCAGCGAGCCCGTCTTCGCCCCACCGGTAGGCCCGGCTGCGAGCCTGATCGTGAGTAAAGTAGTTCCAGGCGTTTCCGTCAGCGCTGTAGTCTTCGCGCACGGTGCCCCACGCGCGCTCGCTCACATAAGGACCCCACCGCCTCCACGGCGGAACTCCAGGGCCCAGATCACTCAATCGTTGATGTTCGGTTGTGGGAGCGGGGGGAGTTGCGCTTGATTTGCTTGTCATCCTAGTGATGCCTGAAGAGTCATCAGCCCTGCGGGGTGGATGTATTTTGCTGTTGGAGTTCTCTGGGATGATCCTTGATATAGTTGTCGTAGAAAAAATATGCCGTCGCCAGCAGCAACAACATCGACACAATCCCGATCACCACGATGACCAAAAAGCCCCTGCGGATAAACGGCGAAGTAGGAGCTTCGCCGGTCTCAAGCCCGAGTTGCGGAAAGGCCTCCGTGAAGCGATTGGCTGGGTGGTCCTCGACGGCCGGAACCGCCGAATCCTGCTGTTGGGCTACAGTCGTGTCAGTCGTTTCCGAAGGCGACGTGGATTCATCTCGATTTTCCGCTCTGCGAGCGGCGTACTCGGCCAGCGCGTCCTGATCGAAGTACTCCTCACTGATGGGGTTGAAGCTCGCAGTGATCGAGTTGCCGGTGTTGGCGGACTCGAGCGACTCCCCGTCGAATCGGGCGATTACGACGGTAATGTTGTCTTCGCCGCCGCGCTCGTTAGCTCTTTCGATGAGCAGCCTGCACGCTTCGGTAAGGTCTTCCGACTCTTGAACAGTCTTGCACAACTCATCCGGCTCAACCTTGTTGGACAGGCCATCGCTGCAAAGTATCATGCAGTCATTTCGAAAGAGCTGAATAGCGCTCATCGCGACTTTCACATCAGGCTGAGTCCCTAGGGCTTGCATGATGACGTTTTGGGGCACCGCAGCCATCTGCTCCAGGTTGACTGCGCCCGAATCAAACAGCATCTGGGCCCACGATTGGTCTTTGGTGAGTTGCTTGATCCGGTCGTTGCGGACCAGGTAGGCTCGGGAGTCGCCTACCTGAGCTATATAAGCGGACGTTCCCTGCACCATAACGGCGGTTACCGTCGCCCCCATTCCTAAATGTTCCAGGCTTTCTTGCGAGCGGTCCCATATACGCTGATTCGCGGCCTCGGTGGCTAGTCTCAGGCGCTCGGCGGCCTCCATTTCGGCCGGCTCGTCCATCAAGCTATCGCAGATTGTCGCGACCGCCATCTCGCTCGCGACCTCTCCGTGCGCCGCGCCGCCCATCCCATCCGAGACGATCATCAAGCTTCCGCGTTCGCCCACCCGATGCGTGCTCATGTCCGGGCCCAGTCCTACGTTTCCCGTTGTGAGATCCGCGACCAGGAACGCATCCTCATTGCCGGCTCGATGCATGCCGACGTCGGTGCGGGCAAAGATTGAAACTAGAAGGTCATACATCAATGGCCTCAAAGGGCGGAGTTGTCTCGTGTTTCGTGATCCGATAGGGGAGACCAGTTACCGCTCCTAAGTTTCAAACCGGAAGAGTTGCTTCCCGACCAGAATCATGTCGCCGGGTTTAAGTTCGACTTCGTCTTTGATCTTGATAAAGGTGCCGTTTCGGCTGGCTTCATCGGTCAACACGAAAGTTGCGCCGCGGCGGACGATCCGAGCGTGGCGTCCGGACATAAAGCCGTCGTGCGGAAAAGTTATCTCTCCCGAGGCTCGTCCGATCACTGTTTCGGCGTTGAGATCATAGATGTCGCCTTGCTGTCCACCCTCCATTACCAGGTAGAGTCGTCCTCGGACTGGCGCAATCTGCGAGGACATCACCAGGGTGCGCGGCGGGCCGGCGGCCAACGGCGCACCGCAACTCGAGCAAAACTGCGCGCCGGGATTATTCGTCTGGCCGCATTGAGTGCAAAAGGTACCGCCTATGGCGGGAGGTGCGGGCTCAGGCGCAGGCTTCGCCGGAGCTTCAGGATTGGCAGCGATTGATTGCAAAGGTGGACTATCCGGGAGCTGCTCCACTCGCTGAGGAGGAGGTGGAATGGGCGCGGCCGGTTTGGGTGGAGGAGCAATCGAGCGCTTGTCGTTGGATGCGATGGGCGGCGTTGGCGGAGGTGCAGGCGCGGTCACTACGGCAGCAGCCGGGCTTTCTTCCTCAGCCGTCTTCAGCTCAGATGAAGGGCTTCTCGCCTTGGCGAGCTGATCGGAGGCCACGGTCCTGAATCCGTCGGCCGGCTTCCAATCTGATGGCGGCGGAGTTTGCGTGGCCAGCGTAAGTCTCTTGCCGCACTGCTGGCAAAAAGACCAGCCAGCTTCGTTGTGCGTCTTGCACTCGGGACAGGTGATTCCTTCTTGATCCACTGAGTTCGTCGCCTCCTGTTTGGATTCCGGCATCGATGCCCCCACTGCCTGGCCGATGCCTTCCTTGCGGGAACCGGCTGCGTTGGCGACTCCCGAAAGAGAAATCGCGCACATCCTGCAAGTCGCTGCTCCGGTCCTGTTACTGGCGCCACACTTCGGACAACTGATCATCAAACTCTCCAGATAGCGCCGCTATTATACGGAAACGAGGTTTTGATGGAAACCCCTTCCAGGGTTGAAGCGGGATGATTCGACAAGTGAATGGGCCGCCGGATGTGTCCAGATTCGAGAGTTTTTCCGCGTGGCCTCGGCGACCGTTTGTCTCTGCGGTTAGTTGGCGTCGAGACCTGCTAACCACAGAGGCGGAACCTCAATCGGTTCTGCTACCGAGGAAGCCAAACGGTCAAACCATCCGGTGGCTAGCCGTTTGTTACGACTGCATCGAGTCGAGGAAGTCCGAGTTCGTCTTCGTCTTGCTGACCTTGTCCAGCAGCAGCTCCATAGCTTCTGTTGGCGAAAGCTGGGAGAGGACCCGGCGCAGCACGATGATGCGATTGAAATCCGCCGGTGCAAGCAGCAACTCTTCTTTGCGCGTACCCGACTTGTTGATGTCGATCGACGGGAAGATGCGCTTCTCAGTCAGCTTGCGATCCAGGTTGATCTCGAGGTTGCCTGTGCCCTTGAACTCTTCGAAGATCACGTCGTCCATTCGCGAACCGGTGTCAATCAACGCCGTAGCGATGATCGTGAGCGACCCGCCTTCTTCAATGTTGCGCGCCGAGCCAAAGAACCGCTTGGGCTTTTGAAGCGCGTTCGAATCGATACCGCCCGATAGGATCTTGCCGGAAGGCGGCACAACCGAATTGTGCGCCCGCGCAAGCCGGGTGACCGAGTCGAGCAGGATCACGACGTCTCGCTTGTACTCGACCAGGCGTTTTGCCTTCTCGATGACCATATCGGCCACCTGCACGTGGCGGGTCGGTGGCTCGTCAAAAGTTGAGCTGATGACCTCGCCGTGAACCGATCGCTGCATGTCGGTGACTTCTTCGGGCCGCTCGTCGATCAGCAGCACGATCAGCGTGACTTCGGGGTGGTTGCGCGTGATCGAGTTCGCGATATTCTGGAGCAGCATGGTCTTGCCGGTTCGGGGAGGTGCGACGATCAATGCGCGTTGGCCCTTGCCGATTGGCGTCATGATGTCGAGCACGCGGCCGGCGAGATTCTCCGAATCTGTTTCAAGTCGCAGCTTTTCTTCGGGATACAGCGGCGTCAAGTTGTCGAAGAAGACGCGGTCACGAGCCATCTCCGGTGGCTCGAAATTGATCGCTTCGACTTTGATCAGCGCGAAGTAACGCTCGCCTTCTTTTGGCGGGCGTATCTGTCCGGAGATCGTGTCGCCGGTGCGCAGATCGAACTTGCGAATCTGCGACGGGCTGACATAGATGTCGTCCGGGCCGGGGAGGTAGTTGTAGTCGGGAGCGCGCAGGAAGCCGAACCCATCGGGGAGTGTCTCGAGCACGCCCTCCGAGAAAATCAGTCCGGACTTCTCAGTCTGCGCCTGCAGGATCTTGAAGATGATCTCCTGCTTCCGCATCCCGGTCGCGCCGGCGATATCCAGCTCCTTTGCTATTCCGGTCAGCTTCGAGATGGACATGTCCTTCAGATCGCCGATGTCCATCAATTGATTAATATCTTCTGCCATGATTTTTTGGATGCCTCACAGTTTTGGCCGTGCGCAAGAGGCTTGCGATCGCGGCTTGGGGTTATTTCAAAGGGGTACGAACCATTGCGGCTTGATCTCGGAGCAGAGTCTTCGGGTCAGGGGATGCGGCTATTCGCTCGGGCGCCGGAGCGGGAGAGAACTTGAACGACCTTTTCAATCCTGAATCCGGGGTTGGTGATCCGAGATCCTTGTAGTGATTTCTTTCCAGATGCGATCAGCGCCCATGCGCGTGACCGCGGAATACGCTATCAGTTTGTTGTCTTGCACCGCCGATGCGCGACTGATACTGGCCCTCAACTGGTTTCCACTGAGCTTGTCAGCCTTGGTCCCAATAATGACGAACGGCTTTCCCTTCGATTGCAGCCACTCTATCATCTGCAGGTCTAACTTGGTGGGCTCGTGCCGCGAATCAGTGATGACAATTGATAGCACAAGATTTTGCCGGGTGGCAAGATATTTCTCCACCATCGGCCCCCACTCTCGCTTCACCTCCGAAGGCACTCGCGCGTATCCGTAACCGGGCAAGTCCACAAAGTAGAACGCGTCATTTATCAAGAAGAAATTGATAAGCTGAGTACGACCCGGTGTGGAACTTGTGCGCGCCAACCCGCGCACTCGCAGAAGACTGTTCATCAAACTCGACTTGCCGACGTTGGATCTGCCCAAAAACGCCACTTCCGGTCGGTCGCCGGGCGGGTAGTGCTCAGGATCGGTCGCGCTCTTCGTAAACTTCGCGCTCTTGATTCTCATAAGACTGAGTCCTGAGGACTACGGACCGAACGCCGATTACTCAGTCCTCAGTCTTCAATGCTCAGCTCACTCAATAACCTGATTCGCGGTTGGAGATTCGGCTGGGGGTTGCTGCCCCCAGATCGGCACTTCGGAAGTCGGGACTTCGGCGGTCGGCGCTTCAGAGGTGACGGTCGGCCCTTCAAGCGCAATTCGCCACACCTCATCGACAAAGTCAACCAGATGAATCGATAAGGCTTCCTTCACGTCCGCTGGAAGCTCCACGAGGTCCTTGCCGTTTTCGTTCGGCAACACGATGGTAGTAATGCCGGCGCGGTGAGCGGCGAGAAGCTTTTCCTTCACACCGCCGATCGGAAGCACCTTCCCTCGCAGCGTGATCTCGCCAGTCATTGCAACATCGCGGCGAATCGCCACCCGAGTCAGCACCGAGACGATCGCGGTCGCAATCGCGATGCCCGCCGACGGCCCATCCTTCGGAATCGCTCCCTCTGGAACGTGCAAATGCAAATCGTACTTCTTGTGGAAATCAGGCGAGATGCCGAGCTCCTTGGCGCGGCTCCTGACGCACGTCAAAGCAGCACGAGCCGACTCCTGCATCACTTCGCCGAGTTTGCCGGTCAGGGTAATGTTGCCGCGGCCAGGCATGAGCGTCGCCTCGATGTGAAGAACCTCGCCGCCAACATCGGTCCAGGCCAGACCGGTTGCTAGCCCAACTTCGTTGTGAGCCCCCACCGACTGCGGGCGGAACCGAGTGGGACCAAGTAGTTCCTTAACGAGATTGCCGTCCACCAACTCCCGATAACTCGTCGGGTCTTCCGAGGTCAACATTCTTCGGGCAAGTTTGCGCAGCACCGACGCGATTTCTCGCTCCAGGTTTCGCACGCCAGCCTCGCGAGTGTAATACTGCGTAATCGTGGCGATGCCTTCTTCGAGGAAGTCGATCTGGTCCGCCGTGAGCCCGTTGGCTTCGAACTGCTTCGGCATGAGGTGGCGCATCGCGATCTGAAGTTTCTCGCGCTCGGTGTAGCCCGGCAGCCTTATGATCTCGAGTCTGTCCTGAAGCGCCGGGGGTATCGTGTGAATCACGTTGGCCGTAGCGATGAACATCGCATTGGACAAGTCGTACTCCACGTCGAGATAGTGATCGTGAAACGCAAAATTCTGTTCGGGGTCGAGGACTTCGAGAAGCGCCGCCGACGGGTCGCCACGAAAATCCATTCCGAGCTTCTCGACTTCGTCGAGCATTATCAGCGGGTTGATCGTCCCCGCCTTCTTCATCATCTGGATGATCTGACCCGGCAGCGCGCCGATATATGTGCGGCGATGGCCTCGAATCTCCGCTTCGTCACGAACGCCGCCCAGGCTCAACCGGACGAACTTGCGTCCCGTGGCTTTCGCGATCGAACGACCGAGGCTGGTTTTTCCAACGCCCGGAGGCCCTACAAAGCAAAGAATCGAACCCTTCGGGCGTTCAACGAGCTGGCGGACCGCCAAGTATTCGAGGATACGTTCTTTGACTTTTTCGAGTCCGTAATGGTCATTGTCGAGGACCTCTTGCGCGGCGCGGATATCGCGAACTTCTTCAGACTTTTCCTGCCACGGCACCGCAAGCAGCCAGTCGAGATAGTTGCGCGAGACGGTGCTTTCAGCGGACATTGGAGGCATCTGCTCCAAACGTCGCAGCTCCGCCGTCGCCTTCTCATAGGCGTCCTTTGACATTCCGGCGGCTTCGATCTTCTGCTTCAGCTCTTCAATTTCGGCCTTTTCGTCCTTGCGGCCCAATTCTTTGTGAATCGCTTTGATCTTCTCGTTGAGGTAGTACTCTTTTTGAGCGCGCTCCATCTGGCGCTTAACGCGGCCGTGAATTGCGCGATCGACTTGAATCTTCTCCAGTTCGACTTCCAACACTTCGACGAGTCGTGCAAGCCGATCCTGAAGCGAGAATATCTCCAGCATGCCCTGTTTGTCTTCGACGGAGATTTTCAAGTTCGACGCAATCGTGTCACAAAGGCGCGCGGGATCATCGTTCCTCAGCGCTGTCGTGAGAGTCTCCGGGTTGCTAAGCTCGGTTGACTGCCGCACGTACTGATCTACCAGCGAGCCTACGCGGCCGATCAGCGAGTTCAACCGCGAACGTGCCTCTTGCTGCTCCGGCGCCTTTCTCAGCGTAGCGAGCCAGTAGTCGCCGTTGTCTTCGACGCGGACTGACTTGGCGCGCTCTATCCCCTCAACCATAACCTTGATGTTGCCATCCGGGAGACGCAGGTTGTGAGTTATCCGCGCGATCGTGCCGACCGAATAGACTTGTTCCACAACGGGTTCGTCGATTGTTGCGTCGTGCTGTGTAGCAAGGAAAATGGTCTTGTCGCCGCGGAGCGCAGCTTCGAGCGCACGAACGCTAGCCGGGCGCCCGATCACAAACGCGACCATCGTGTAGGGAAACACGACTACATCACGAATGGGAACCATCGGACACTTGACTACGTCGGTTGGAGTACTGTCGTTGAATTCATTCATGATAAATGAGGGTTGAAGTTCCAAACATGAAACGGTTGATCCTGGCTGCCAACCCCATTCCTAGCCAGCCTTCTCGAGGACAGGGAACGTCGCGCGGCGGCTTTCAACCATCTCGCGCGTCACTACAAACTCTTTGACCTTCTTGTTGGAGGGAAGGATATACATCACATCCAGCATAAGCTCTTCAAGGATCATCCTCAGCCCGCGAGCGCCTACTTTTCGCTCGCAAGCCATACGAGCTACCGCCACCAGCGCTTCGTCTACGAAACGAAGTTTGACGCCTTCGTACTCGAACAGCTTTTGATACTGTTTGACCAGCGCGTTCTTTGGGGTGGTGAGGATCTCGACCATAGCCGACTCATCCAACTCGTGAAGCGTTCCGCAAACCGGCAGCCGGCCAACGAACTCGGGTATCAACCCGAACTTGATTAGGTCTTCCGGCTCCACCTGAGTCAACGTCTCGCTCAGACGTTTCTTGCGCGCACTCTTAATGTTGGCGTTGAAGCCCAGTGCCTTCTTGCCGATCCGGCGCTCGATGACCTTTTCGAGACCGACGAACGCGCCGCCACAGATGAACAGAATGTTGGTTGTGTCTACCGGGAAAAACTCTTGATGCGGATGCTTCCGGCCGCCTTGTGGAGGGACGTTTGCAATGGTTCCTTCGAGAATCTTGAGCAACGCCTGCTGGACGCCTTCGCCAGAGACGTCACGAGTGATCGATGGATTCTCGTCCTTGCGACAAATCTTGTCGATCTCGTCGATGTAAATGATGCCGTTCTGAGCCCGCTCGATGTCCCCGTTTGCCGCCTGTAGCAGTTTGAGGATAATGTTTTCGACGTCCTCGCCAACATAGCCAGCCTCGGTAAGCGTGGTTGCATCGACTATCGTGAAGGGTACGTTGAGCATACGCGCCAGCGTTTGCGCAAGCAGCGTCTTTCCGGTTCCCGTAGGTCCGATCAACATGATGTTCGACTTCTGAATCTCGATGTCCGAGGTCCGCCGTTTGAGCATGTCCACTCGTTTGTAGTGCTGATAAACGGCGACGGCGAGCTTCTTCTTGGTGTCATCCTGGCCGATGACGTAGTCGTCGAGGAATTCTTTGATCTCTACAGGCTTTGGAAGAGGTGGGCGCCTGGCGGCTGTCTCCTGCTGTTGATCATCGGTGATGATCTCGTTGCAGATATCGATGCACTCGTTGCAAATGTAGACAGTTGGGCCGGCAATCAACTTCTTTACTTCGTTTTGTGACTTGCCACAAAACGAGCAGCGCAGTGTGTCCTCACCTCGTCTCATCCGGTCTCCAATCCTGGGGAAGTTCTAACTCAATCTAATGGTAACCTGCAAACGTCGTCTCGCAACAACAACATGTCGAACCCGGGAACTCATCCAGTTTGTTCGCTCACGCCTCGCGGTGAGTAATGACCTGGTCGATCAAGCCGTACGCCTTGGCTTGTTCTGCGCTCATGATTCGGTCGCGTTCCACGTCACGCTCTATGACTTCCATGTCCTGCCCGGTGTGCTTCGCGAGTATCTGGCTTGTCAGCTGTCGGAGCCGCATTATCTCTTCCGCGTGAATCCTGATATCGGTCGCCTGGCCAGAAACGCCGCCCAGCGAGGGCTGGTGAATCAGTATCCGAGAAGTCGGAAGCGCGAACCGCTTTCCAGCCGTTCCCGCAGTTAACAATAACGCCCCCATTGATGCGCATTGCCCCACGCAAATAGTTGTCACATCCGGACGTATGAACTGCATCGTGTCGTATATTGCCATCCCGGCGGTTATCGAGCCTCCCGGACTGTTGATGTAAAGCGATATGTCGCGGTCCGGGTCTTCGGCTTCGAGAAATAACAGCTGAGCTACTACCAGGTTCGCGATCTGATCGTCGATAGGAGTGCCTATGAAGATGATGTTGTCTTTGAGAAGTCGCGAGTAAATATCGAACGCGCGCTCGCCGCGCGCTGTCTGCTCGACGACCATCGGCACAAGAGCCATGCTTGGGTCATTCTCCTTTTGAGGTTCGGTTTCTAACAGCTTTCATTATACGTGGCAGAGTCCGTTGCCGGAAGTGACTTTTTCATTGCGGCATTCAATGAGCTGGCCGTGTATTCTTGTTCTATCGAGGGACGCTGGAAACTCTTAAGAATCACCCTGCTCTTTTGCTCGTTGGCCCGCACCGGCCGTCACATCTTCGCCGCCAATTCCTTCTACTTCTTCTATTCGTGTGTCAGCGGAAGCGATTACGAGATCCAGGGCCTTGCGGTTTCTGACCTGCTCCTTGATGCTATCCAGCGATCCTTCCTTTGTCAAGCGAGCCCTCAAAACGTCGGCAGCGGCGCCGGATCGTTCCGCGAGTTGCGAAATCTCCGCGTCCAGCTCGGTGTCGGCAACCTCGATTTTTTCAGCTTCTGCGATGCGATCTAGGATGAACGAGCCTCGCACTTCCCGCTCGGCGCGCTCACGCTGACTCTCGCGAAAGTCATCCCAGTCTACCTTCAAGTTGCGCGGGTCTAGGCCTTGACCGGCTAACTGCCGGAGAAAGGTGTTGAGCCTCGAATCCATCTGCTTTTCAACTATGTAGTCGGGAACCTCGAAGCGGTTTCGATCTACCAACTGCTCCATCAGCGACGATCGCAACTCGGCATCCGATCGGCGTTCTCCCTCGTGCTCGAGCTTTGAGCGGATGTCGGCGCGAAGCTCTTCAATTGTCTTGAACTGCTCGCCGATCCCCTGAGCGAATTCGTCGTCGGCGTCCGGCAATTCCTTGAACCCAACGGCCGTGACTTCCGCAGTGTAGTTGACTTTGCGGCCCGCGTACGACTCGGGTTTGTAGTCTCCCGGGTAGGTCACCGCAAAGCTACGGATGTCGCCGGGTCTCGTGCCGATAAGTGCATCGGTAAACTCACTCAACACGCCTTTTCCACCAAGCTCGATCTCAGTGTCTTGCTTTTTAATGGTCAGATCTTGTTTTGATGGCGTCGCCCCTTTCTCGCCAGCCTCTGCCGCTTCGCTCTCGGGTTCAACGTCGCCATTGAGGTTGACCGTCAGCAGGTCTCCCTGTTGAGACCCTCGGTCCTCCACGGGGACGAGTTCGGCCTGGCCTTCGCGCAACCGGTCAAGCGTTCGCTCAACGTCTTCGTCGCGAACCCCGTAAACGCGTTTCGTCAACGGCAGCCGTTGATAGTTCGACAGGTCAAACTCGGGCGCTACTTCTACTGTGAAAGTGACGTCTATTGACTCGTCGTCGCCGAATTTCAAGTCGTCAACCGCAGGCTCTCCGATGACCTTCAATTCCTTTTCTCGAATCGCATCCCCGAGCGAGTGGGGAAGCAAATGAGAGAGCACTTCGTCGCGCAATTCTTTGCGGAACCGCGTTTTGACTACGGAACTGGGCACTTTACCGCGCCGAAAGCCGGGTACGTTGACCTGGCGCGCAAGTTTGGCAGCCATCTTGTCGGTTTCAGTGCGGACAGTGTCGGCTGGGATTTCGAGCCGTAGTTTCTTCTTACAATGTTTCTCATCCGTCACGGTTATGTTCATTGGGTCAGTGTCATCTTTCGAAGGCAGTTGCGAGACAGTAAGCGGACCGCCGCTCGTAATCAATCACACGGTCAGCAAGGAGCGCCTTGATGCGAAAGGGGGGACTCGAACCCCCACACCTTACGGTACCAGATCCTAAGTCTGGCGCGTCTGCCAATTCCGCCACTTTCGCAGTTTCGGATTAACAACCATAAAGGATCACGCTGAACGTTGGCAACCACACGAGGTTTCGGCGCCTCAATATGTCGATTCTTGGCCTTGTCTTAGAGCCGCGCCACTGGGCCGGAGTTTCGAACCAGAACCATCGAGTTGGAAATCGGAACCATGATCGGTTCCTTGACAACAACCAACCCCAAAACTAAGATGAGCTTGCTCGACAAGAGAAGCAAATCTAACAACGTCTAAGGTGAGCGGATGACATTGTTGCTGATGATCTTGCTCCAGGCTCCCGGCCCCAAGACCGGCGGCACGGCTCAGGGCGCGACGCCTCCAATCTTCGGATACATTCCCATCGTCATCTTTTTCCTAATAGCTGCGGCGCTGCCATTCCTGCTTTTGGGCTTGTCGAAACTGCTCCAACGGAAGGTCTTCGAACGTGAAAAGCTTCTGCCTTACGAGTGCGGCGTAGAGCCGATCGGAGATGCGCGCGAGAGATTCTCGGTGCGCTTCTACATAGTTGCGATGCTGTTTCTTGTTTTCGATGTCGAGACTATCTTTCTGTTCCCGTGGGCGATCATTTATGACAAGCTCTCGCTGTTCGGACTGGCTGAGATGCTTCTGTTCATAGGAATATTAGTGGTGGGCTACTACTACGCCTGGCGCAAGGGAGCGCTTGAGTGGGCCTGAGGAGTTTATGGCTGAGCAACGAGAAGAGATCATAGAGTCATCGAGCGGCATAGTCACTTCTACAATCGATTGGGTGTTCAACTGGGCGCGCAAGTCTGCCCTGTGGCCGATGACCTTTGGATTGGCGTGCTGCGCGATCGAGATGATGGCGACCGGGGCTTCGCGCTTCGACATGGATCGATTCGGCGCCGGCGTCTTTCGCCCCAGCCCGCGCCAGTCTGATTTGATGATCGTCGCAGGAACGCCTACCTTGAAGATGGCGCCGGTCATAAAACGGGTCTGGGATCAGATGCCTGAGCCAAAGTGGTGCATCGCGATGGGAGCGTGCGCTTCTACCGGCGGGCCGTTCCCGACTTATTCGACGTTGCAGGGCGTTGATCGAATCGTTCCGGTTGACGTCTATATCCCAGGCTGTCCGCCGCGTCCGGAAGCTTTGCTTTATGGATTGATGCGCCTTCAGGACAAGATCATGCAGGAACATCCGACTCGTTTCTTGTTCGGACGGGGCAGCGTGAGCCAGGAAGATGTTGAAGGCAAAGCCACCGAAGCCGCAGAGACTGAAGGGGATGCTGCCGCGTAAACGGTTCCGAGGTTTGCACGTTTAGAAGGCGCCGGGACGAGTAGTTCCGAGCGCCTTTCGTCTTTTAAGGAGCGCTTTTTCAATGAGCGCGTTCGGAAAGGCCAGTCAGGACTGATGGCTTCAACGCATAACCAATTAGAATTGCGGCTGATCGAGAGAATCCGACGTGAAGGTCCAATAACGTTCCGCGATTTCATGGAAGCTGCCCTTTACGATTCCGACCACGGCTACTATAAGACTGCGCGGCCCAAAATTGGACCGGAAGGTGACTACTACACCTCGAGCAATGTTCATCCGGCGTTTGGCGCAGTGTTGGCGAACACATTTGTCGAATTGTGGAACGAACTCCTTGCTGATCAGGGCCCGCGGTTTCTGAGAATCGTCGAACTGGGCGCGGGCACCGGTCGGTTGGCCCAAGACATCCTAACGACACTCCGAAACCAAGACCCGAAGGCCTTTTCCGGAATCGACTACGTTATCGTGGAATCAAGCCCTGAAATGATCAGGCGGGAAAGCGAGCTATTGTCGGATTTCGAACGTCAAGTTCGTTGGTCCACCCTGGAGGAGCTCGAGCGGGCGCCGAGCTCAGCCATCTTCTTCTCGAATGAACTTGTAGATGCGATGCCAGTCCATAGAGTTCGATTCATCGATCGCGCCATCGAAGAACAATACGTGACTGCTGCGGACGAGAGACTCGGGCTCTCGTGGGCGGGTCCGTCAAGTCCTAAGCTGATGAATTACTTCGAGCGCGCGGGAGTGAGGCTCGCGGAAGGGCAAATCGCCGAGATCAATCTCGACGCCATCCAGTGGCTCCGGCAAGTGTCGCGGGCGATCGAGCGAGGCTTTCTAGTAACGATCGATTATGGGGATTTGGCCCCCTTGCTTTACGCGGGTGACCGGCGGCAGGGAACTCTGCGATCGTTTTATAATCACTGCTTGATTGATTTGCCGATCGAACGCGTCGGAGAGCAGGATATGACGGCGAGCGTCAACTTCACGGCGCTGATAGATTACGGCCGGGGCTTCGGGCTCGAAACCGTCGGCTATGAGCGCCAAGTCGCCTTCCTGGTTCGAATGGGCTTGATTGACATGATTGCCAAGAACGGAGACATGAGTGTGTCCCGCAAAGCATTAACCGAGCGGCTCGCATTGAAGAACCTCTTTGTTCCGGGCGGAGTTAGTGACAATTTTCGAGTGCTGATCCAAAAGAAGACTCAGCGAACCGATTCGCCTACCGGCTGATGCAAATATGTCCTGCGCTCAGCTCAGCCTGAGCGTGGCTATGTGGGGCAGGTTGCGATAGCGCTGCTGGTGGTCCATTCCGTAGCCAACCACAAACACATCCGGAATCTCGAAGCCGCGGTAGCTGATCGGCAGATCAATGATTCGTCGGGCGGACTTATCTAGCAGAGCGCAGATCTCGACGCTTGCCGGCCCGCGACGTCTGAGCGTCTGCAAGAGGTAGTTGGCCGTGAGTCCGGTGTCGATTATGTCTTCGACAAGAAGAACGCTTCGACCCTGGATCGATTCGTCGAGATCCTTGGTTATTCGCACGACTCCCGAGCTGTTCTGATGTCCGTAACTCGAGATCGCCATGAAGTCGATCGACGCCTCGACCGAGATCGCCCGAAGGAGATCTCCTGCGAAGATGAACGATCCTTTTAGTATCGCGACCAGCACAAGGTCTTTGTGTTCGTAGGCTTGCGAGATTTCCGAGCCGAGCTCTGAAACCCGCTTCTGGAGCCGATCCTGGGGTATGAGCACTTTCCCCGGATCATTTTCACCTGTTGAAAACTTTTTCATAAAATATTTCTTTCAAAGGGTCATTTTTTTGTTGACAACCAAAATTGCTGTGGTAGTATCACCGGGCTCGGTTGGCAACAACCGGGTCCGATCCCGAGAGGTTGATGTTGACAACTTCAGATTTGTGCAGCCGTTGACGCTTCGCAAGGAGCGTTGACACATGCGCGAAACTTCAGTGTGGTG